>ODAK010006305.1_pt1 | contig 11986 bp, 9 predicted proteins | sample 1539591 | NCBI WGS metagenome assembly ODAK01 (sample SAMEA3539303, study PRJEB22396) | soil metagenome | biome: tundra; feature: field; material: soil | place: USA | collected 2010-05 | depth 0.15 m | reverse complement strand
ATCGAGCCTTCGCCCACGCCCGACGCCACCCTCTTCACCGAGCCATGGCGGACGTCGCCCGCGGCGAAGATGCCGGGGACGCTGGTTTCCGGCCAAAACGGCTCACGGGTTAGCGGCCATCCCGCAGGCCGTTTGCCGTCGCGCACCAGGTCCGTTCCTGTGACGATAAATCCGCGCTCATCGCGCTCCACGACGCCCGAAAGCCAATCGGTATTGGGCTCGGCGCCAATGAAAATCGAAAGCATATTGGTGGGAACGGTGGTGGTTTCGCCGCTCGACGAACAGAGAATGGAGATGGATTCGAGGTGTGTGTCTCCGTGGGCTTCCACCACCTGGGAGTGCGTTTCCACGTGGATATTCGGCATTTTCTCGAGCTGGTCGATCAGGTATCGCGACATGTAGGTGGAAAGGGAATCACCGCGCACCAGCATCACCACGCTTCGTGCGTACTTGGAGAAATACATGGCTGCCTGCCCGGCAGAGTTCGCGCCCCCGACAATGTAAACGTCTTCACCCTCGCACGAATTGGCCTCGGTCATGGCTGAACCGTAGTAGATACCGCACCCTTGCAGCCGCTCCGCGCCGGGAACGTTCAGCTTGCGGTAGGAAACGCCGGTCGCGATTAGCAATACTTTGCAGCCAATGTCGGCTCCCTCCGCCAGCTTGACCATGCGCGAGGGGCCTTCCACGCGAACGCCGGTCACCTGCTGCGGGGCAAGAATCTCCACACCGAAACGCCGGGCCTGGGTCACCGCCCGCCGCGCCAGGTCGCCACCGCTCAGTCCGGAAGGAAAGCCCAGGTAGTTCTCAATGCGTGAGCTCATTCCCGCCTGGCCACCCGGAGCTTCCATTTCAATCATCAAAGTTTTGAGTCCCTCCGATGCGCCGTACACTGCGGCCGCCAACCCTGCCGGCCCGGCCCCGACAATCACAAAATCGTAAAACGCCACCTCGGGCCGACTCCGCAGCCCCAGCTTTTCCGCCAACTGCCCAATGCTCGGGTTAGACAGAGATGAGCCATCCGGGAAGACCACCATGGGCAGGCAGGAGGCTACCGCTCCGGCTGCGTCCACCAGGCGGCGCACCTCGGCCACTTTGTCCGCAGTTTCCACATCCACCCATTGGTAAGGCGCCTGGTTGCGCGCCAGAAAATCGCGGAGCGCGTAGGATTGCGGCGACCACCGCGTGCCGAGAACGCGAACCCCTTCAAAAGTGGGCCGAAACGATCCCTGCCAATCCCCCAGAAGGTCATCGAGCACGGGGTAGAGGTGTTCCGATGGAGGGTCCCAGGGCTTCAGCAGGTAGTGATGGATTCTGGCGTCGTTGATGGCGTGAATCGCCGCGTCGGTGTCGGCGTAGGCGGTTAACAGGACACGCTTGGCGTCGGGGAAGATCTGCATGGCTTGGCCGAGGAATTCCACGCCATCCATTTGCGGCATCCGCTGATCAACTAAAAGCAGCGCCACGGAATCGCCCCGCTTCTTCAGCCCTTTCAGCGCTTCCAGGGCGGACGCGCCGGAGTCCGCTCGGAGCACCCGGTAGCGCTCGGCGTAGCGATGCCGCAGGTCACGCTCGACTGCACGCAACACTTCGGCATCGTCGTCTACTGTTAGCAAGACAGGCTTTGCCATGAATTTTCCTTTACGGTCCGTTATAAGTGGTTACAAACACTCAAAAAGGGTTGAGTTCGCCCTGATCCCCACTCCCCTGACAATCCTTTAGATGAACTATGGACAGCGCCCGTTTCAGTAAATTTGTCCTATTGTAGTCTAGCGCTGGATCAAGACAAGGGTTTCATCGTCCCTCTGGGGGGCACTTGCCCGAAACGTCTTGAGCCTGGCGACCAGGGCGTGGCCGAACACGACCGGCCCCTCTTGGGGATTCACCGACAGATTCCGCACAAGATCCATCAAACCATCATGGCCCAACTCGTCCCCGGACTCATTGCGGGATTCGGTAATTCCGTCCGTATACAGCAGGAGCGTGTCACCTCGCCCAAACTCAATACCAATCTGCGCGAACGTCGTCCCACTTATTAGACCCAGCGGCAAGCCCTCAATATTTTTGGGGAAAGCCGAGCCTTCCTCAAGCCAATCCCAAACTCCGCTCTCCGCATGATGCCAAAGCAAGGGAAGGTGTCCGGCATTGCTGAAAAGAAGCTCGCCTGTGCCGATGTAAAAGCCCAGCACCGCGGCCGTGGCGAATTGCACACCCGTCGCGTCCCGCTTGAACGCCTCGTTCAGCTCGCGCATCAGCGCCGACTGATCCCAGTTATCCGTATGTTGCTGCAACACCCGGCGCAGGCGTTCCGCCACCGCACTTGCGGAATCGCCATGCCCGGCCACGTCGGCAAGCGCAATTCGTGACACCTGCCCCTTGCTGCACACCGACATGTAATGGACGTCGCCGCCGCTATTAGCGTGCCCGAATGGAGTGCAAGAGACCCACCCCAGCAGACCAGGAAGCTCAACTGGGAAAGCCGCCTTGCGATTCCCACCCCACAACTCGGAACACGCAAGTCTTGCTATACCCGCCCGGAATTCGTCCATGGGACCACCACCCCTGTATTCCAGCAGCGAAATACTGCAATTTGCCTCAGGACTAATCGGCACTACTCCCCGGCCTTGATGGCCAATGTTTCTACAACAGCTATATTCTGCAGCAAGTCCTGCGGCAAGTTGTGGCGTTCCTGCAAATACATCGGGCTGTTGTAGGATAGCCAGACTTTTCCCAGCTCATCTTCCCAAACGAGAATTTTGAGGGGAAGGTCGATAGCGATGCTGGGAGCGGCCTGCATTAGGGGCGTGCCCGCCTTGGGGCTGCCAAAAATCATGAGTTTGGTGGGACGCATTTTCATTCCCGCCTTTTCCGCTTCTCCGCTGTGGTCAATTAAGGCAAACAGCGTGACGCCTTTCGCCTGCAAAATACCCTGGAGTTTCTCTACTGTCTTGTCCACGGAGTGACTACTGGGTTGGCTGATGATCCCGTTCATCGAAGTGGGTGCCATGGGCGCCTCCCTGCCGTTGATGGAATTTGAGTGCGAGGAATTGCGGATCGAAACCAGATAAGTAGCCATCGCGAGTCCCGCCAATGCCAAAAACAATGCGATCATCACTGCCTGGCCGGGACTGCGGGAAAACTTCTGCCCGCCGCGATCCAGCTCCCGGATCAATCGGACATGATTCCATCCGGAACCGAAATTGACCACAACGCCCGCGACGATAAGCGCAGTGCCAAACCAAAGTGACAGTCCGTAAGACTGCGACAAGGATATTTGTTGGGTGGCGTTGATCTCCTGCAGGAAAATGCCGAAACGAGCCACAACAAACCCAAACCCCATCAAAGCCAAGCCCGTGCGAATCCACGCCAACAGGGTTCGCTCCGCAGCGAGATAGTCGCGAAGGTCTGCTCTCCGGTCAATTTCCCCCGAATCATTCATGGCGTATGCTCTCCCACGGACAGTCGATCAATCAAGCGGTGCGAGGCTGCTCATCTCGGAACCGGAGCGCCGCAAAAGCCGTCAGCAGGACGAAGAGCACCAGAGCAAATAGCACTACGTGCACCCAGGTAAATATCGTCATACCGAGAATCATGATGTACACCCCTCCTTTTCATTAGCCCACTTGGATCTGCGGCAGCGGCGACGCCTAGGATTGAATTTATCCCCCGGCGGGATATGTAGACGTTCGTTGTTGGACTGAATGGATCGGCCCATGTAGATCAGCGGGACTTACGTCTCGTTGTCTTTATGCCAGGACAGCATCTGAACCGCGAAATCGCACTTCAGAGCTGCTTCATGTCATAGTAGCGTCCGTTGACTTCTTCACCCAAGATCGCGAAGTCACACTTCGACGTCTCCAGCGCGTCAGACTCCCACGTGAATCCGATGGATGGAACTTCCACCCTGGCCTCCATCTGGCAGACAGCGTGGCTGCCAGCGAAGCGGAAGTGCTTGCTCGCGTCTTCATACACCACGAGCTCTCCACTGGATTTCCACACCATCCTGACCGACATCCGCGCCAGCGTCGCTACGGAGTCAAGAGCGGGCCATCGCGGCTGGTCAACGACTGGAGCATTCTGCATCTCCAGCGTGAACATTTTCCCGTCGGCGCTGACCGTTAGAGCGTTCGCTGGTACAGGTACCACCCAGTACAGTCCGGAAGGAGCAATGGGAGGATGCAGATCATGGATCTGGTTGGCGGGGACCAACGGTCCCCGAAATAACGTCAGTCATATATGTGTGAACGTTCCCTGTTGGGGCGCTCTCGCCGCCCAGTATTCGCCCTGCATCACTCCGTAATCGGTGGTGGGAGATCCGAAACCGATTCTATTCCCCTGGTTGTCCGTCCCCATTCCCGTGAACGTGCTGCATCGCGCAACTCTGCCCTTGAAATGATAGATATGTGAAGGCTCCAGATTCTGACCCGCCGGTTGATTGTGGCTGCCATTTTTGTCCAACCAGGGGATCGGAAAAGGATCGGTGCCACCGTTCGCGGTCATCAACCGTTCTTCGGTTTTTGCCAAAGTAGCCAGAGGAAAAGCCCATCCCACGCCGGCCGTGGCGGCTGTCGTCAGCAGGGTTCTCCGGCTGAGCGGGAAAACGTCCAAACCAGTACGGGTCTTCATATCTCCTCCGAAGCAATGGATGCTCTTTCCACTTTGAGCGCCTCTCCACCGAGTCAGCTCCATGCGACCGATCTAAAATCCTCAAAGCCGCCCGCATGGCAATGCAGCCGCTCGCCTGCGCCGAACCGTTGAGCCCGGAGGGTTCTCAGTTATCGCGACGAGTCGAATGCTTACGACCGACACTTAACCCTCGGCCCCTCTGGATCGCTCTGCTTGGAAAAAGGCCAGCAACTCCGCGTTAACCTGGTCCTTGAGCGTTGTACACATGCCGTGGGGCGCTCCCGGAATAACCTTCAGTTTGGCCCCTTTGACAATCTTGGAGGAGAGGAGTGCCGCGGCGCCGATGGGGACGATCTGGTCGTCGTCGCCGTGCAGAATGAAGGTTGGCACGTCAAACTTCTTGAGGTCCTCGGTAAAATCCGTCTCGGAGAAGGCCTTGATGCAGTCGTAAGCGGCGGGGAAGCCGGCCAACATCCCCTGGAGCCAGAACGAATCCCTCACGCCCTGCGAAGTCTTGGCACCCGGGCGGTTGTAACCGTAAAACGGCATGCTGAGGTCCCGGAAGAATTGTGAACGGTCAGCGAGGACGGCGGCGCGGAGCTGGTCGAACGCCTCCATGGGCAAGCCCCCGGGATTGGCAGCCGTCTTGAGCATTAAGGGAGGCACGGCGCCGATGAGCACCGCTTTGGCGACGCGCGTGGTACCGTGGCGGCCGATGTAGCGGGCAACTTCACCTCCCCCCGTGGAGTGGCCGACGTGGATCGCATTCTTCAAGTCGAGTGTTTCCGTGAGCGCCGCGAGGTCGTCGGCGTAGGTATCCATATCGTTGCCGGCTAGGGGCTGGCTGGAGCGGCCGTGGCCGCGACGATCATGGGCGATGCATCGATATCCACGGGAACTCAGAAAGAACATCTGATCTTCAAAGGCATCCCCGCTGAGGGGCCAACCGTGACTGAAAACCACGGGTTGCCCCTTGCCCCAATCCTTGTAGTAGATTTCAGTACCGTCTTTTGTGGTGATGGTTGCCATGATTTATTCTCCTTCGTTGGATTTAGGGAAAATCAAAACCACTGCCACTCCAAAGCCAATTCCGCATCACTCTCCGAACACCTCGTCACAGGACTCGCGCGCCATGCTCAACTACCCCTCAGCTCGCGCCCGCCGAGCGACTCAGTTCCTGTACCTTGTTTGCGTCAATCTTCAGACCTGCTGCCGCGACATTTTCTTCGAGGTGCTTGACGCGTGAAGTTCCCGGGATGGGCAGAATAACCGGAGATCGTGATAGCAGCCACGCCAACGCGATCTGTGAAGGGGTCGCTTTCAACTGCCCCGCCGCAAGACGAATCGGACTTTCCTCCCCTGACAAACGACCGGCCGCCAGCGGGAACCACGGAATGAAACCTATCTTCTCTTTTTCACAATATTCGAGGACATCTTCCGATCCCCGGTCGGCGAGGCTGTAGCGATTCTGGACACTGACAATGGGAACTATCGTTCGTGCGTGCTGAATCTGGCGCACATTCACTTCCGATAACCCGACATGCTTGATCTTGCCTTCGGCTTGCAAAGCTTTCAGGGTTCCGAGCTGATCTTCCGCCGGAACGGTAGGATCGATTCGGTGCAATTGGTAAAGATCAATCCGGTCGAGACGCAACCGGCGCAAGCTTCCTTCGCAGGCGGACCTCAGGTGCTGCGGATTGCCGTTTTCGACCCAACGGTTGGGACCCGGCCGGTCGAAACCGCCCTTTGTGGCAATAACCAGATTTGACGGATAAGGGTGGAGAGCCTCGGCGATGATTTCTTCACTCACGCCGGGACCGTAGGAATCCGCGGTATCGATGAAATTGATCCCCAATTCGACGGCCCGGCGCAAAACCCGCACGGCTTCAGCCCGGTCCGGGGGTTCGCCCCAAATTCCATCTCCCGTAATTCGCATCGCGCCGAATCCCAATCTCGTAACACGGAGATCATTTCCAATCAGGAATTCGCCGGCTTTTGCGGCGAGGCCATCTCCGTGCTGCATGGCAGGCTTGTTGGTCTGCATATCTTTCCTCCCATTCAACTCGAACGCTGAATATAGGCGGCCTAAACTCCCGTTTCTCGGCTTGATCGTGCCAGGCCAGGGGATATCCGCGGCCGGCCCGATCGGCCAATCGCCGTACCGGCAAATCACCATCTCTCTGCTTGGAGTTATGTCCGCACCTAAATATGTAGATGCTTCAGCCGGTCGGATGGATAGAAATTATCCTCGTTTGACTGCAAGACTTGGGAGACCATCGACGCGTGACTGGCAGGAACGCTGCGAACCGTCGCACCCATCCTTTCGGCCATCAAGCCATTGCCACAGGGTACAATTGGGGCAAAGGGGGCAGAGGAGGTCCTTTGAAACAAAGGCACTTCGGAAGTTTAACTGCTCTGTTGCGGGTAAGGTTTGGCGGATTGAAGCAAGAACGTCGCGAAGTCACAAGAAAATTGCAGCGGCTCGACGATGCAGGCAAGGTCCGGGGCCTGGTAGTAACTGAACTCGACAAGCCCGTTGATTTTTCCAGTCTGGAGGCAGTTGTAACCCGACGAGGTAAATTGCTTCCGGGCTGCTCCCAGATCTAATGCAGAATACCCGAGGTGATGTAGCCCCGGTCCATTCTCGTCGAGATGCTTTGAATAAAGGGTCGTACCGGAGATGGGTTGGATCAATTCAACGAAACTCAGGCCGAGCTGGCCGATGCCGAAGCGAAGCGAAAACGTGGAGGAGCTGTCACTCAGGCTCGCGTTCGCCTCATTAACATCAAACTGAAAGAAGCGATAGCCCAAGTCATCGATGTAGCCCTTCATCGCGGCTTCCAGGTCGCTCACGACGATTCCGACATGGTGTGGTGTAAACATCTTACGCGTTTCCCACAGTTCCGACGGCCTTCTTGGTCAAGTAGGCACCATGGCCCAGCCCGAATGACGCGAGGATGGTAGTGTCCACATCCGGCAGGTTCACGATGGTGCGCGCTTCCAGCGAGCCCAGGAAATGAAACATCAGCACGATGAACGTCCCCACGGCGAGAAAAGTCATGGCGAGCATCTGGAAATCGCCCAGGTCAAATTGGTTGGAGTCGTTGGAGGTTAGATCGGACCAGAAGCGCGCGGCGGTGGCAAACGGTTTGACGTTGACCACGCCGGCCGCAGCGGCACTCTGGATCTTCGCCACCGTGATTCCCTTGGCTGCCGTAAAGGTAAGGGCGCTCATCCCCGAGAGCAGAAACAAGTTCTGGGGAATATTGATGCCTCCCAGCATGTCCCCACCCAGTATTCGCGCCCGCATCCAGAAGGTTGCAAGGTAGGAGATCACGACGATTCCGAACCAAATCACCGTTTGAAATTTCGAATTGCTGAAACGGCCGTCCTCACCCATGATCAGCTTTTGCGGATGAAAGCCGGAGAGAAGAAAACAGACCAGCCAAAATGCACACGTCGAGCCGAGTATCACCTCGGCACGATAGCGCACACTTACTCCAACCGCGCGCACCGACAGGGTCCGAAGAACCAGTTGACCGTTGTCCGTCGCAATCAGCGCCGAAACGTGATCGCCCGCATGAAGTTCTTTCACCCTATCCTGCAAGACTTGATCCCCAACGACCAAGTGCATGGGAGTCGTTTGGGGCAGTACGACGCAATCCACGGAAAGCCCATCGCCCGCAATTCTCTCGACGCGGACGTCCTCGAAGGTGGTTGTCGCGGGTGGTTGATCGGCGCGCGCGTCAGGGGCTGTAAAAGCTGCTGCCGCCAGCATCACAGCCAGCACTCTCAGCAATCTGAGCATCATAATGACTTCCCCACTTTCGCATCAGAAGTTTTACAGTGGACAATCAAGGCACTTAAGGACCGGCTTGGGCAGCGGTGAAGAGTGAAAGAAACTGCCGCAAGCTTTCGGGAAACTGCGCACCAAGCAAAGCCATCAGGGGTACGGCAACATAAAGCAGTGTCCTCAGCACCAGTTCCCGGCTGAAATTCACTTGGCCCGGAACCGTGTCGTTCAACAGGCTCAAGATGGTGTCGCGGTCCATCTGAATGAAAATCCAAAATACCGTGCCCACAAATGAGAGGATGACGACCCAATTGAAGAAGAGGAACTCATTCCTGGGCTGGAACGGGTAGGAAGTAACCGCCAGCAGCATCAAGAGCAAGCCGGCAAGCACGAAGAATCCCAGATTCTGAATGGCCGGGAACACCACGGCCAGGAAGTTAACCGCGCGGCCGACGATGAACTCTTCTGCCTGGTCGAAAAACTCCTTCGCGCCCGGCGTCTGAACCGCGGGGGCATCTTCCGTGTGAATGGCAGTCCAATAGCCTTCCATCAACGTTCCCATGGATTGCAAAAACCGGAACAGCGCGTGCTGGGCGTGGCAACGAGACTTCAGGGATTCCCGCCAGTTGCCCTGAATGCGGGTGGCGCGCTTCTTGAGTCCCGTCTCGGCAGCCAAGGGCTGACCAACGCGGGAATTGTCTGCCCATTCCATTTTCAAGGCCTCGGCGAGATGCGAACGCGCCGCTTGAACTTGCGCATCCCACTCGGGAAGCGATTGCCGCAACGATTCACGCATGCCCTCTCCCGTATCTTTCGCCAGAACCAATTCGCTGGCGGCCCGAACCAGGCGGCCCGCCTGATCCACGGAGCACTCCAGTGCGGCAAAGCTCGATGGAGGATGGGTGAGATTCATTTTGGCAAGGTTGGGACGACACCCGCGATAGCGTTTGAACGCGGGTAGAAGGGGATGCCAGGAAAGCCGTCGCAAGAGAAGGTGCAGACTTCGCCAGGCAAACACCAGGCGCAGGAATTCCATCAGCAGCGCCCAGTAGACAATGATGAACGCCCCCTCGAATAACCAGTAGAACGGCCGCGGTTCGAGCGCCTGCACCAACCGGGTGGCAAAGAAATAGTGCCCCACCATCAGGCCCAACGCCATCAGCAAGGCATACCACCGCAGCGATATGACGGATGAGCTTTCCAGAATGTGCTTGACGCTGTTCTCAAGTTCGCGCACCCCGCTGAACGAGGGCACCTCAAGAGACATGAAGCTTAGCCAGGATTGGCGCCCCTCCGCGGAACCCGTCGCGCGCACGATGTCAAGCAGCCGGAGCCGACGGAAGGAACACAGTGCCCAGAAGCAGGCGCCGATGGCCACACAAGAAAGTGGAAGAAGGGGCGAGAGGCCCCCGCCAAAGTCAAAGGAGCGCAGATGAATGAAGAGTCCGCTGGCCGGCCAAATGTTGACGCTCTCAAGCCAACTCACCCCCAGGATTCCGGCAAGTATGAAAACAAATACGCAGCCGAAGAGGGTAAAGACCACAACCTCAGGAGCAGACCCGCGTTGGTCGCGGGGCGCCTTGCGGAAGACAGAAAACAGCGTGTGGACTGCGGTGAGCAATAAGGCAACGGTTACAAACGCCACGCCCGCCGCGATTTTAGGGGTCACCGTGGTTTGAAGGCTGCTGCCCAACGCTCTTCCTGCCACGAAAGGAAGACAGAATGCCGCAACCACCAGAACATAAATCGACAGCAGGCTCATGCATCCACAAAGCAGAAACAGACGGCTCTCAGACCAATACGCTTTGGATGCGGGATCTCCCAGGAGAGCCGAAATGCCGCCAATCCCTCTTCTCTCGGGCCGCCAATAGTGGCCGGCGATCAGGAATGCAACGAAAGCAATGACGATACTGAGGGCGATGAGGGCGACAACGGCATTTTCCGCATAGATTCCCCGCCCGACGCTGGGCTTACCCAGAAATTTCCTTGTCCCGGTCGCAGCCGGAGGTGAATACGTGTAATTGCTATTGTCTTTCCACTCCAACAGCTTCACCGGAAGGGTCTCACCACTTCCGATCGCCGTCAGCCACAGGGAGGGTTTGTGCAGCTTGGCGGCCTGCGCGTTGGCAGGCAGCGCCAGGGGAGTCCCATAATCCACCATCTTTCCGTCCTGGTGGAGCAGCGCCAACGTTGCGTTGTACACACCCTCAGCGGCCTGATTGGAGAACTGCAAACGCGTCTTGCCGCCTCCGTAGGCGTAAGTCCAGAGCTGCTCCAGATTAAAGAGTGGGTATGGGGTAACAATCACCATGCCGCGAGTGGCGCTATTAACATCAGGGTAGGCATAAAGAAGGTCTGAATTGAGCGTAAAGAGAACGGTGGCAGGGCAATGGTCCCGGACTTCGTGGGCGAGGAAGGTGGCATCACGCACATCTGTAGCAACAATTCCGACATAACTATACTGCTCGCGAGAGATGGTGGAGAGAAGATTGGAGAGGGTCAACTCCGCCGACTGAACACTTAACTCCGAAAACGAGGGAATGACCTCGCGCGACTCAGTCCCGCCTTTTTGCGAAAGATGGCGGGGGAGCGGGTTGGGATTTCCGTTCCCGGAATCTGCTGGCGCCTGCTGGGGTGTCACGCTGTTGGCGGCGACACGCAAGCGCGAGATTTCCATGGGGAACGGCAAGCTGAGCATCTCAGGAGCGTTGCGGCCATCCCCGCAGCCCCCCTGTTTTTGACCGCTCGCTGCCTTCCCTGCCGCACCTTGATTGGTAGCGTTTTGCCCGTACGCCGTGTTGCTCTCCGTCAGGATGGCAATTTTCGGGTCGCCAAGGCTTTCAATGTAGCAAGCAACAGCTTGCAGGGTTTCAACATCGGGCGGGACGGTGGCCTGAAAGGTCGCGCGGCCCTGGGCTGCTTGCGAGAGCCAACTGGAATCGATGGCGGTGGCGGTGCCGGAAATGATTTGAAACCGCACCCCGGGAATGCTGCCGCGAGCCTCACCCCACCTGTCTAGCGCAAAACGCAACGACACCGCCGACCCGGAGAATGACGGTCCCATGATGCGCAAGGCATCGATAGGTTGCGAAACCTGTGGGAAGCCGGGCGGCAGTTCGGAGTGTTTGGCATCCCAGGGGTAGAATTGGGCCATCTGGTTAAGCGCGGAAAACATGGCCGCCTTGTGAATGCCCGTGGTGGGTGTTTCTCCCACCAGAAAGATCAGGAGCAGCTTCCGGTCTTGCGGATTACGGAAAAGGATCAGACCCGGCGCTGATTCGTACAGCGTACGATGCCACAAGGGAGCCTCGTCGTGGGAGGCGTTTCCCTTCTCGAGCCACGGCAAGGCAAAACGATCAAGCGCATAGCCTGAGGCCTCAATAGCGCTTTCCAGAGATTCCACAAAGCTGTCGAAGAAGTGGGGCAGGCGGGAGCTAACCGGGTCTGGAACCGTGGCAATGAGGAAATCGATGGTATAGCCCGCCTCCGAGGGATGTCCGGATGACGGCTGAATTCCCTCATCATTAAAGTAAAACTCGGAGACGAGGTCTCGGGCCGTGGGAAAAT
>ODAK010006304.1_pt1 | contig 11986 bp, 13 predicted proteins | sample 1539591 | NCBI WGS metagenome assembly ODAK01 (sample SAMEA3539303, study PRJEB22396) | soil metagenome | biome: tundra; feature: field; material: soil | place: USA | collected 2010-05 | depth 0.15 m | reverse complement strand
TTGAAGGAACTGGGCACAACTTCTGGTCATCAGGAGCAGCCCAATCGCAACGACAGTGGAGAAGGTGTACGGTACTTTGTTTCCGAACAGGATCGCCAGGACTGTGGCTACGAGCCCAATAGCGACAGCAGCGGCCCCCTTGCCTCCCTTTCCCAAACGGTGGTAGTTGACCGCCATGAGCATGGTTCCGGCAATGGGTGAGCCAAGGAGCGTTGCCAGACCCACGGAGGTGGAGTCGAACAGGCTATAAGTAGGCGTCGGTGGCGTCGGCGCGTTTTCGCCGTCTGTCGTTGGGTATGTATAGGGGGGTACTCACGGGGTGGATTCTTGCACAAGGCAGGAACAAAAGTCAAAGCAAGCGCCAAGCTACTCCGCCCGCACCCTCTGATGCCTGGCGCCCGGTCCCTGGCATCAGCCTGGATTTCTCACTTCCATTGCGCTGGGCGCACTGGGCATTTTTCTCTTGACAACGGCAACAAAATAGGCTACGATGCGGGGAGGATTGCGCCCTGCCTCTGACTCGCTGGAAGAGGAGGCGGGCCGGCAATCCGCGTGAATTATAGCAGGTCGTCATGAGGCTCCATTTCCCGCCTCAGCCACCCTCAATTGCTGCCGACATCATGTCCGTACTTCATCCTAAATTGTGCAAAAAAACGAAGCCGCTACCTTATTGAAAACAAGAGGTCGCAAGAACGCCCCAGCAAAAAACGAAGCCGCCAGGCTGCTGAAAATAAAGCGAGTTACTAAAAATCATAGAGATTCAATTTAGGCCAGACAAAATGTCAGCATTTGCCCCAGCCAAACTTCACGCGCCAGCCGGTCGAAAACGCTTGTTGCGGTGAGAAATTCCGGTTAAGTGTGTTTGGCCACGTAGAGGAGCACGCCGAAGATTACGATGGGGATGAGCGCCAGCATGATGTAGAAGAGGACCTGGCGAATGCGGGGTGAACGCCGCTCTCTCCAGTTGTGGAGTTCCGAACGTTCGGCCACTCCTACTTCGTCCTGGTGGCGGAGGTCGTGGGCGAATTCTGCGGCGTCTTTATATCGATTGGCGGGATCGCGCTCCAGGGCGCGGTAGATAATCTCCTGAAGTTGTGGGGTGATAGTGGGATCGATCTCGCGTGGCGGAATGGGATTATTGAGCAGGCGATCGTTCATGATGGCGAAGGGATTCTCCCCCTGGAACGGTACCTTGCCCGTCAGCATTTCGTAAAGCATCACGCCCACGGTATAGAGGTCGCTCCGCGCATCTCCGCGTTTTCCTTTCACCTGTTCCGGGGAAATGTAATCGGGCGTGCCCATCGTATTGCTAAGCTTGGCAAAAGTGATGCGCCGCGCGCCGGCATTGGCGGCAATACCGAAGTCGATCAGTTTGATGTTGTCGTCGGCATCCACCATGATGTTTTCAGGCTTCAGATCGCGGTGCACAACGCCGTGGGCGTGGATGTAGCCCAACGCGTCGAGGATCCGCAGGGTAATCTTTACCGCGCGTTCGGGAGGAAGCTTCCGCCCGCTCATGATGCGGCGCAACAGTTGTCCGTCCACCCACTCCATCACCATGTAGACGCGCGCGCGATCGGCGTCATCGAACACCTTCATAACACCGGGATGGTCCAGCCGGGCGCCGATATCCGTTTCGCGTTTGAAACGTTCAAAGAAGGTGGGATCGCACTCCATCTCGGGGTGGGGGATCTTGATGGCTACCTGTTTTCCCGTGCGGGTGTCCGTACCACGGTAAATGGAGGCCATGCCGCTGCGGGCTACGAGCTGTTCGATCTGGTAGTGATCGATTTGATCGCCGGCGTGGACAGGAGTCATAGAGTATTAGCGGGTGCCAGAGAACGCATAGGGACACGCTAAGGCCTATCGTAGCTTGTAAGGCCTTCCTCGGTACATTCCCACACGTTCGACGCTCTTGATGCGAATAAGTTGAACACTGATATTATCGCTGCCATCCCGTTCGTTAGCAAGAGCCACCAACTGTTGCGCGGCTTCATTTAGGTCTCTGTTTTGGGTGACAATCCGGGCCATGTCAGACTCTTCCAGCGCGCCATGCATTCCATCGCAGCAGAGCAACAACACATCCCCAGGAACAACCTGCGTCTGATTGACGTCGACATTTACGAACAGATCGTGTCCCAGCGAGCGGAGCAACTTATGGCGATTGGACGATTGTGCCGACTCTTCGGCGGAGATCAGCCCCAGGCGCACGTGCTCATTGGCCACGGTATGGTCTCGGGTCAGCAGGGTGGCGCGGTTTCGCCGGATCAGGTAGCAGCGCGAATCTCCTACGTGCGCAATGACGGCGCGGTCGTGACGCAGCGCGCAGGCGACCATGGTTGTGGCCATGTGGGCTCCCCCCGGTGCGGCGGAGCGGCCCGCTTCATAAACCTTCAGATTGGCCTTCTCCACAAGCCTCGGCAGCAGTGTGGTGTGGGGTTCGCTGGCGCGGGAGGCGCGAAATCCCTCCTCTACGCATTCTACTGCCAGGCGGGAAGCCACTTCGCCGCGCTCATGTCCTCCCACGCCATCGGCCAACACGAAGAACCAACCGTGTGAACGCGCCTGTGCCGGATTGGAAGGGGCCACATGCCCGTGAGAATCTTCGTTGGTATCCCGGACCTTGCCGATGTCGCTATGTTCGCCAAAATCTATGTCCAACATGGAAGTCTGAGCCGCATGCTCTCCTGAGGGTAAGGATACCCGCCCAACCGGGAAAATTCCCGCAGTGTTTTCTATCATAACATCTCCTTGATAGTCGACGGCCGAATGGGGGGCTGCGTTTGAACGGTATTTCTCAGAAGTCCAAGCTCTTGCCGGGGCGGTGCTAATGCCGCTTTTCCCAATCCGCGGCTCGAAATCTGTTGCGTTCTCTCAGCGCGCAAAGCCTTCTGGAGGCGTGACACAGTTTCGGTCAGCCTCGCCGGATAATTCGTGATGATCCCGTCCACGCCCTGTAGAAGGGTGCGGCGCATCTGGCGCGGGCTATCAACCGTCCACGGAATTACCAGCATCGAAGCGCTATGTGCCCGGTGAATGAAGGACGGCGTAACCGCCGTCCAACGGGGCAGCAGCACTTCTGCGCCGAGTGCCTTTGCCTCCTGCATGGCCGGTGGGCGCCCTGAGATGTGCAAGCCCAGATTCACCTTGGGGTCACGTTTCCGAAGGCGCCGCAATCCCGGCAAGTCTTGGGCAATCACCCGGGTGAGGTGGCGCACACGGGCGCGGTCGATCTCTTTCAAGACCTTGGCTTCCGCTTCCGGGGTGGGGCGGTTGATGGCGATCAAAGCCATGCATTTCTGTTCCCGAACCCAGTGCAGAACTTCGAAGAGCAAGGGAATGGATTCGCGGGCATACTGCCGCTTGGCACGGGAAGGGAAGCGATGATTGAACCATGATCCGGCATCGAGCTGAATCAGGGTGTTCGCCTGCTTCTCCCGCACCCTGCCACGGGCAGAAGTGGTGCGGCTTAGCCGGGCATCGCATATGACCACGGGGACGCCATCCGAAGAAAGGTGGACGTCGAGGGCGATTCCCTCCGCGCCTTCGCGCAGTGCCAACTCAAAGGAGGCGAGAGTATTCTCGGGCGCTTCTCCCGCCGCCCCGCGTTGGCCGATTTTGAGCGGAGGCCAAAGCAGTGCTTCTTCCTTCTGCTTGCGGACGCGCCTTGGAGAAATTGAACGAGCAGCCATGTTGATTCATCGCAGAGTCAGCAGCTTGGGGAAAAACAATTTTCAATCTGACTAAAGAACTTGAACCAGCGGGGCGGTGTGGGCCGCCCCGCTGGTTCGGTGTACGGGGGGTGAGATTACGAACGCTCCCCTCGACCTAGGATGCTGAAGCCTTGCTTTCAATAAACGTTGTTCGTCCGGATTTCTTACTCGACCGAACGAAGTAGATACCACCGAAAATGGCCCAGACCATGGCGATTCCCAAGGCGCTCAAGGGTTCCATCTTGGTACCGAACCCCATGAAGGGGCCGATCAGGTAGAAGCCCATGCAAGCCAGATTGGCCACAAGACCGAAGAGGGGAATCAGTAGGTGCTTAATCACACTGAACTTGGGATGGTTGTGGTAAGCCACCATGCAGATCACACAGCTCAAGGCGTATAGAACGAAGGTGCCGAAGTTCGAAGCCAGCGTGATGGTCAGCAAGCTGTTGGGAAGCGCCGCCAGCTTGTCATGCGAGAGGTATCCGAAGCTGGACCAGAATCCATGCGGCAAGGCTGCGATGACCGAGTCGGCGGGAGCGCTGGCATCGCCGAATACCGTCGCTAGAGCAAGGCAACCAAACACCGCGGAAATACCCGCCAAGGTCCAGATGGCACGGTGCGGGGAGAGATTTTTGTCATGCAGAAGTCCGAAGTGTTCCGGAACTTCCTCGTCTTTGCCCATGGCGTACGTCACGCGGGCGCCCGTGTTTATGCAGGAAAGCGTGGTGCCGACGATCGCCAGAAACACCGTGAAGGCTTGGAACAGCATGAACGTTCGGCCATGCCCCTGGCCGAACAATGCATCACCGACGACGATCATCATGTCGCCGATGGGCGCTGCCGAGCCTGAGGCGCTTACCATGGTATAGCCGCTGTTAAGGAAATAATTTGCGGCGAAATACTCAAACAAGTAGCAGAAGCAGCCTTGCACCAGGAGCGAGACGATGACCGCAATCGGCACGTCTCGCTTGGCATTTTTGGCTTCACCTCCCATGGCGGTGACGGATTCAAAACCCACCAGGATGAGAATGGCCACGGTGGCCTGAACGAAGGCCCATCCCACTTTGTGTATTCCAATCACGGACTTGGCATTTTCGTGTGTCAGGAAAGCACCGGTGGCATCTGTAGTGGGGTAGGAGATAAGGAAAGGTACGGGCTTTCCAGCGGCATCCAACAGCGGCTGCGGAACATTGTTGGCGTCGCGGACAATCGTATCCGTTGCCGTCCCATTGACGACGGTCTTGGTGGTGGCAAATTGATACGTATAGGCTTCACCCGAGGTGGAATCGAACTGGAAGGCCTGGGTGCCGGGAGGATGATTCACGCGATAGCCAAGCGCCATGATCGAGAACACCACCAACGCGGAGATCTGAATGACGTTGATGGCAATGCTTGCCGCGGTGGAGCCAGTGACCCCGCGATGGGCGATGTAGGAAACACCAAAGGAGAAGATGACGGCCACAAGCATCATGAACATGGGTCCGGGATTGGAAGCGCTCATGACGTTCGGCCACAGAGTCCCCACCAGGTAACCGCAAAAAATCCCCATCACGGCCACCATCACTCCGGGATAGATCCAGTAGTAAAGGTGCGAGCCCCAGCCGACGATGAACTTGGATATGCGTGCGTACTTCCAAGCCTTGTCGTGATTCAAGAACGATTGTTCGGCAAAGTAGTAAGAGCTCCCCGTGCCGGGGTACAGCTTTGCCATTTCGGCATAACAGACCGCCGTTGCCAGACAAAGCAACAAGGCGATGATAATCCCGATCCACATCGAAGGCGCTGTGGTTCCAGTGGTGGCCTGGATTAGAAAAGTCAACCACAGAAACGCGCCCGGCGCGATGAGCGCCATGGCATTCATGGTCAATCCCGTCAAGCCTAATGTGGCTTTCATTTCAGCCGTATTCTTGTCCGCCATCTTAATCCTCCTTGTTTAGATTATTGGAAAGCCCTGGTCCTCCAGACCGAAAGCGGTCAGGGAGATCCCCCAAGCGAAAACAAATCTGTAGTACCGGTCGTCTTCACTTCTCCCGCCGCGACAAGAAATAGAACCTTTTCGACGGGGGTGGCCAAACCTCATGGTGTGCGTATTGCTTCGCGCCTGTTGGCTTGCTCACTCACCTTATGAGAACGCTTTGGGGAGGTCAAAGTAATAGATTTTCTGCTGCCCATAAAAATAGGTTGGCCAAGGATATATTTGTGGAACCATAAATTATTCTTTGCCTCGCTGTCCTTTAGAGGGCGCAGTGGGCTGGGAAAAAAGAGTCGCCGATCGCTGGAAGTCAATGAAACTTAAGTCCCGGCGCGTGGCCCCCAGGAGTTCAAGAACTGTTTCAGCAGAAATGCTTCGCAGCAACGAACGGGAGTAGAATGGAAGAAGATCGGCATTTGGTTCTAGTTGTGATAAAAAGAATCGATTGGAAAAGCCTCCAGGCGGACACTAGGCTTACCGCGTGCCCCACCCTAATTCTGTTAAACTCAAGCTGGTGGAATTATGAAAATAACTGGGTTCCTCATGATGCCTGCGGGATGGTTTTTGGTGCTTGCCGCTCTGGTCTTGCTCCGAACTTTTGTGGCGCAGAACTTGTTTATCGCCGCCGGCGTGGGCGTGGAAATTATGGGATTGGTCTTGTTTACACGCGCCCATCTGGTTCCGAAAAGGGGGCATGAGTGAGTCCCCAGCCGCCCCCAGCAATCTCCGATGCTTCACAGGCCCTTTGCATCCTTCTTATACTTTTACTGCCACTCGCGATGGCCGGACTGGCCCTCATTAATACCGGCCTCAGCCGATCGCGCAGTGCGGCACACTCCATGATGTCCACCTTATGCGTTGTGGGCGCCGCGGCTGCCGCCTACTTTATTACGGGTTTCGCCTGGCAGGGTTATCCTGGCCTCGCCTCCCACACCCTGACCATTTTTGGAAAAGAATGGAGCTGGTTGGGAGCGGGACACTTTTTCTTGCGCGGAGTGCCCCTGGACGGTTCGCGGGCCTCGCTTGCGGCGCTCTTGCAATTGATGAGTGTAGGGTTGGCGGCGCTGATTCCCCTGGGTGCCGGCGCGGAGCGCTGGCGCTTGCGCTCCTGCTGTGTGTCCACCGCTCTTCTTGCCGGCATCACCTATCCCGTATTTGCCCATTGGGTTTGGGGAGGAGGCTGGCTGGCAAGTCTGGGCGCGAACTACGGCCTTGGCCTGGGCTTTTTGGATGCCGGTGGCGGTTCCACCCTGCAAACAGTGGGCGGGCTTACGGCGCTGAGCATCGTTTGGTTGCTCGGCCCGCGCCGCGGCAAGTACAATCCGGAAGGGATGCCCGCGGCCGTGCCGGGTCACAACCAGGTCTTGGTGCTCTTCGGCTGCCTTCTTGCCCTGGTCGGTTGGCTGGGATTGAACGCCGCTGGCTCGCTTCTTTTTGCCGGGATCGCCCCGGGGCGACTCGTTCTGGTGGCGGTCGACACCCTGCTCTCGGCGGGCGGTGCGGTGCTGGCGGCGGCAATCATTACACGCTACCGCTTTGGCAAACCTGATGCCTCGCTCAGCGCCAATGGTTGGATCAGCGGACTCGTGGCTTCCAGCGCGGGCTGTGCCTTTGTTCCCCCGGCCGCGGCACTTTTGATTGGGCTTGTTGCCGGGGGCATGGTGACCTACACCGTTGCCTGGATGGAAGCACATCTGGGATTGGACGATCCCGCCGGAGCGGTTTCTGTCCACGCGATTGGAGGCATTTGGGGAATACTGGCCGTGGGCCTATTCCCTCGCGCGGCATCCTATGCTGTTGTCATCAGCGTGCATGCGACTGGTGTGGTGCCAAGCAGGGAGATGCTTGCTGAAGCTGTTACCAAGGCGGCTCCAGGCGGCCAAATGCTGGCGCAAATCGTGGGCATCGCCACCCTGCTGGGTTTCGTCTTGCCTTTCACTTATTTTATCAATTGGCTGCTCAATTACTTCTACCCTCAGCGCATTCCCCTGGAGGAGGAGCGCCACGGTGCGGACCTCTACGAGCTCGGCGCTGGCGCTTATCCAGAATTCGTGACTCACACCGACGAGTTTTCGCAGTGGTAAACTCCAATACGCGTATGTCCAAAAAACATAAGGAAGCCATCCAAAAACAGTTCACCAAGACGGCGGAAGCCTTCTCGGTATTCGCCATGCGCGACACTCCAGAGGTTCTGAAGGAAAAGGTGGATTTTGCCAAGCCCCAATCCGCTGATATTGCGCTCGATATCGCTTGCGGACCAGGACCGTTCGTTCTGGCCCTCGCGCCCCTCGTGCACTCGGTTCAGGGCGTTGACCTTACGCCTGAAATGCTGAGGCGGGCGCGGATGTATCAGGCTGAAAACCAAATTATTAATGCCGCTTTCCTTCGTGGCGATGCGGAGCAGCTTCCTTTTCCCGCAGATTCGTTCGATCTAGTGTCGTGCCAATGCTCATTCCATCACATGCCCAAGCCCCAGGTGGTGCTGAGAGAGATGGTCCGCGTGGCGAAGCCGGAAGGGCGGTTGCTGATCATAGATCCGCTGGCGCCTGAGAGTGATTCGAAATTCGAAATCTACAACCGCATTGAGATGCTGCGGGACCCTTCGCATACACTTACGGTGCGGCTTACCGAATTCCTGCGTCTGTTTGAGGAGGCAGGTCTTGAGATCAAGCGACAGGCACTCCGCCGACGGCAGCGGTCATTCGACAACTGGATGCTGCGTGGTGGCCACCCGCCCGGAACGAAGAAGTACATTGAAACGCGCAAGCTCCTGGAGTCTTCCATGGCCGGAGATAAATCCGGCTTCTCCGCCCAGCCCGATGGCGCGGACTTCCAAATTGTGCACAACGAGGGGATGTTTCTTTTGACGCGCAAGAGTGGGGATGGCGGGGAAGAGTAGATGGAGTGCTGGAAGGCTCCTCATTGGGTTATAATTCTCTTTGAGGGTGGTATGACAACCATTACCGGGCATCGATATATTGTGAACGATGAGCATATCCTGGGTGGTGAGCCGATCATCCGTGGAACACGCACTCCCGTGCGCTCGATCGTGGAAACATGGCGTTTGGGGGTCGTTGCGGAAGAGATTCCCCGGGGCATGCCACACCTAACCCTTGCACAGGTTTTTGACGCCTTGAGTTACTACATCGATCATCAGGAAGAGATCAACGGTTTTATCGAGCGCAACCGTACTCCGGATGAGCGACTCGACCCGCTGGTGGAAAAGCATTGAATCAGCTCTTCATAGATCTTTAACTGGATGAAGACGTTGATGTGTTGATATCGGGCCTTATTCGTATCAGGGGTTTTGGTGCTACGACTACGCAAGAGGCGCGGCAGCTTGGTAGTACCGATGCGCAACAGTTGGCTTTTGCGGCGGCGAATCGCAAGACGCTTCTGACTCATAATCGCGTGGACTTTGAAATTTTGGCACAGCGATATTTTGAAGAAAAGAAGACTCATTCCGGAATCATCATCGCTGTTCGGCGGAAACCCCAGGAAGTAACCCGCCGCATTCTCTTCCTCCTGAACTCCTTCACATCTGACGAAATTGAGAATCAGGTTAAGTATATCTGACGATGGTTGGTTGCCGGTGGGGGGGAGTAGTAGGCGGAATACTGGGACCCGCGGTCAACGAAGGATGGGAGCAAGCGGTGATCGGATAGGTGCTTCTAACGCAACTTTTGGAACACTTCGAGTGTCACTCCAAGTTGGCGCAGAATTTTGAAAAACAGCGGAGGGCCTATTTCGAGCCCACCATGAAGGGGAATTGTAACCGCTCGGCCGTCCGGATGATTCCATCGCTCGTGGCTGCCGGTTTGGCGGGTACGCGAAAACCCTAATTGCATCGCCACCCTTTGGAGATCTCGGGCTGTGGCGCTAGGCATGCACGATTTCCGTGGTGTCGGATGGTAGAGAAATACTCCGCTCGCGATACTCCTCGGCAATCATTTCAAAAACACAACTGAGTTCGGCCAGTGCTTCTTGGCGAGTGGGCATCAGCGCATAGCACCCCGCGATGGAGGGAATCTCGGCCACCCAGGAGCCGTCTTCTTGGCGGTATAAAACGGTCTTATAATCTTCCAGTTTCATAGACTTTCCATTGTACCATGTGGCAATGCTCGCTTGTACGGGTACGGCTCGCTGTACCCCCGCAGATTATTTATTGGTGGCCGGACCAAGAGGGTATGGCAAGCCCTACCCCTACAACGTGCCACCTATCGCACTTGGAACGGCCATTCGCCCCGCACCTTCGACCTTGCCATGTAAGCAACGGTTCCCGCTGCGAAAACGGCGAAAGCAAATAGTAACGAGCCCCTGGCAGAGGTACCCAGAACATAAACCCATCCGCATAATGAAACGATTCCAGGAACAGGGTAGAACCACATGCGAAAGGGCCGAGGCATGTCCGGTTGGCGGAAGCGCAGCAGGAAGAACCCTACAGTTTGCGGTAGATATTGGATGAGTACGCGTGTGGCGATGAGGCTGCCGATGACTTCACTTAAGTGGCCCAGGCTGAACAGGGAGGCGACCAGTCCCAGGGTAATGAGCGAGATGTGGGGGAAATTCCCTTTCGGATGCAATCGGCCGAAGGCGCGAAAGAAATTACCATCGATGGCTGCGGCGTAAGGAATTCGCGAGTATCCGAGGAGCAGAGAAAAGACGGAGGAGAACGCGATCCACAGCAGTAGCACCGCCATGATCTTCCCCGCCGTGGATCCAAACAGTAACTCGATGTAAGTGGAAGCGATGTAGTGGCTCTGGATGGCTTCGCGCCAGGGAATAACGCTCAGGAACGCGGCTGTCATCATGATGTACAGCACGCCCACGGTGAAAATAGAGAACATGATGGCGCGGGGAATCACCCGGCCCGGATCGCGAATCTCCTCCGCGAGGTAGCAGACGTTGTAGTAGCCAACGTAGTCGTACAAGGCGTACAGCGTGGCGTGGCCCAGTCCCACCCAGAAGATCATGTTGAGATGAAAAGCTCCCGGGGGAAAATCGAAAAGGCGGGCGGCGCTCAAGTGGGGAATGCCGGAGATGGAGATCCACAGGCAACCAAGCATCACCCCGCTCACCAGCACCAAGGAGAGATTGCCAACCGCTCCGATGCGACGGTAAAGCAACACCACCAGCAGCAGCGGGAATGCCGCCGCCACCCCGCGAATTTCCCAGGTGGTAAGCTGTGGCGCCAAAAAATGAAGGTAATTGGCGAAGCCGATGCTGCCGCTGGCGACGGAAAGCGGGGCGGAGAAGATGATCTGCCAGACCATCAGGAAGGAGAGCCAGCGCCCCATCTGGTGCGGGCCGTACGCCTCCCGCAGGTAGTTATAGCTGCCGCCAGCCTGGGGCAGGGCTGCGCCCAGTTCCGCCCACACCAGGCCATCGCAGACCGCCAGCACCGCCCCCACCAGCCAGCCCATCATCGCCTGCGGACCGCCCATGGTGGCGAGCAGCAGGGGAATGGTGATGTACGGGCCAATGCCCACCATGTCGGTAATGGCGAGCGCGGTGGCCTGCACCAGGCCCAATTCCCGCCGCAGACCTGGCTTGGTTTCTGTGGGTCCCAATCATCACCCGTGAGGCGCTGTTTTGTGGGAAATCTTGTTCAGCAATTCCGCTTTCACGCGCGGATGCGGCCGGGCCGGTTTGGAGCCGAGGCCCAACAGGTAGACTGTTTCAGCCGCTTCGCGGACCCGCGCCACGCAATGTGGGCAGCCGCGCGCTAGGTGTTCGCGGAGATCCCGGGAGCTCTGCTCGGAGAGCGCGCCCAACAACCATAGTTCGTGAAGCTCGTCTAAATGTTGGCAGCCCATGTTCCACACACCGCCCGGCGCCGATGTTTTACAAATGTCACCGCGGCCCGCAATGACCGTTGCGCTTTACCCAAAGGTTCGCCCATCTCTGTGGCAATTTCGGATTCGCTACGCCCGCCGTAGACGGCCAGGTCCAGGGCTTGCCGTTGCGGCTCTGGCAACTGGTTGATGGCCTTATGAAGCAGCGCCAGTCGATCGTCAATTAATGCAATCTCTCTTGGCAGCGGCAACCAGGCGGAGGGAAAGGGTCGCTTCGCTGGAGTTGACGCCCCCTCCGCGGGAAGAGGTTTCAGCGCTTCGGATTTTTCCTCCGCGGACTTTACTGCGGTGGCGCCCTTGGCTATTCGTGCGCTTCCGCCTGCTCGTTTGTCACTCCGGGCCTTGTGAACTTGCGGGCTGGCTATGGGAGCAACCGTGGACAGGCCGCGAAGCCGATCCACGATGACCGCGCGCGCGCTCCCCCCGAACCATGCCACTACGCTTCC
>ODAK010006303.1_pt1 | contig 11986 bp, 12 predicted proteins | sample 1539591 | NCBI WGS metagenome assembly ODAK01 (sample SAMEA3539303, study PRJEB22396) | soil metagenome | biome: tundra; feature: field; material: soil | place: USA | collected 2010-05 | depth 0.15 m | reverse complement strand
CGGGCCGAACCTGCGGTCAAGCACCCGCTGTTCACCATTGCTGGGAAGAGTTCAAGGGGCGAACACCGCGAGCCGATATTCATAGTGGTGCACGACCCCCGGCTGCCTTGCGAGGATGAGCAAAGGGGGGCCGTGCACCTTTCTCTAGGTTGGGCGAGGAAGCTGCGAAACGGAAGGATGGTGACGGCGCAATGCCGTTTCCTGACCCTCACCACCGCATGCGCAGGATCGCAGCCCCGCTGACGACCGTGCTCGGAGCCGAACCGAGCAGATGTCGCCCGACGGCGTTGCCAGCCCCAGTCCGGTGCGTGCCGGGCTGGACCAGGTCCTGACGGACGAGCGCCCAACCTGATTCCGTACACTCTGGAGTGACGATCTCGTAAGGCGAGTGGTTGCGGTTAACAGGTTGAAGCTCTCTCTATTGGTTGCAGCCAGTGGTCTCGGTCTGCTGACACTGGCTGTACTAATTGTGCTCACAAACGCGGTGGCGCTCGTGATCACACTGGCCATCGTGGCCACGATCATCTTCCTGCTGTCCAGGTGGGGCTTGGCCGAGGGACGCAGGAAGGTAGGCGGATAGACCCGATAACCCACAGGTCTGCGGCGTCGAGGCGGCGGTCGGGGCCGCGCATGCCGCCACGCACGGGCCGCTCGCCGTTTCGAGGAGGCGTTCAAGGGCCGAATGACCCCAGCCGATACCTCGAGGTCTTCAGGGAGCCGTGGTTCTCTCGAAGTCCGCGGGCGGCGGTATGCTCCGCACCAGTCATGACATTCACGACGTGGCGGAATTGAACGATTGTCTCGTCGTCATGGCCGATGGCAGAGCGGAGGACGTGCGCAAGACGCGAGAGGCGACCGCGGACGACGTGCTGGCGATGATCATCCTCGGCGAGTCGGAGAGCGTCCTACCTGGCCCGATCGTCTCCTCGTCGCGTTGAGGAACAGGTCGAGGTTCGCCCACCTCGGCGGCCGGGGCGCTCACGACCTCGGCAACGCCCGAGAAGACGAGGAAGGACCCTACAAGGCGCGGAGGCGCAGGGAGCGACCGGTCTGGATCGGCGTCGCGCTCCTGGTTGCCGGGGCGTTCTTCATGGAGAACCTCGACGGGACGATCATCGCCACCGCCGCGCCGCGCATGGCGCGTTCATTCGCAGTCCCGTCCGTCGAGCTCAATGTCGTGATCACCGCCTACCTGCTCGCCCTCGGGGTCTTCATCCCGGTGAGCGGGTGGATAGCGGACCGCTTCGGCGCCCGTTTGGTGTTCTCGGGGGCCATCGCCCTGTTCACCGTCTCCTCGGGCTTCTGTGCGCTCAGCACGAGCCTCGGTGAGCTCACGGTGGCACGAGTGCTGCAAGGCATGGGCGGAGCGATGATGGTGCCCGTCGGGCGGCTCGTGGTGCTGCGTGCCGCAAACAAGGCGGACATCATTCGGGTGATCGCGTATCTCACCTGGCCAGCGCTCGTCGCGCCTGTCGTCGCTCCGGCGCTCGGCGGCGCTCTCGTGACCTATGCGTCATGGCGCTGGATCTTCGTCCTCAATCTCCCGCTGGGCCTCATCGCCCTTCTTGTCGCCGTGCGCATCGTGCCCGATCTGCGGCCAGACCGGGCAGCAGGCCTTGACTGGCGGGGGTTCGCGCTGACCGGCGCCGGGCTGGGTGCCTTCGTCTACGGGCTCGAGCTCGTCACCGACGGCAGCGTCTCGTGGGCCGCTGTCGGAGCTGGTATCGGCGTAGGGACGGTATTGATCTGGTGGGCCGTCGTCCACCTCCGGAGGACCACCCACCCTTTGCTCGACCTGCGCGTGCTCCGCGTCCCGACGTTCCGGGCCGCGAATCTAGGCGGCTCCTTCTTCCGGGTGGCGATCAGTGCCGCCCCCTTCCTTCTGGCGCTGATGTTCCAGGACGGCTTTGGCTGGAGCCCTCTCCGTTCGGGCATGCTCGTCATCGGGGTGTTCGTCGGCAACATCGCGATCAAGCCGTTCACCACCCCGATCCTGCACCGGTTCGGATTCCGCACGGTACTCATGACCTCGGCGGCCGCAGCCGGCCTCACCCTTGGGCTCTGTGCGAGCTTCACAGCCGGGACTCCGCTCGTGGTGATAGTGCTCGTTCTGGTTGTCAGCGGTGTCTTCCGGTCGATCGGCTTCACGGCCTACAACACGATCGTTTTCGCCGACGTGGCGCCCGAGGGAATGGGCAATGCCAACACGCTCTCGAGCACGATCCAGCAGCTGACCATGGGCCTCGGCGTCGCCGTGGGAGCTCTCGCCCTTCGAGTCGGCGCTCCGCTCGATCACCTGGTCGGTGCCGCCAGCACCGGGGGAGGACCCTTCGACGCGGCATTCCTTCTGCTCGCTCTGGTGGCTTTCCTCGCGGCGGCCGAAGCCGCGCTGCTCGCCCGTCAGGCCGGTTCGGCGATCGTCGGCGCACGGCCAGGTGGCGAGGTCTCGTGATCACTCGTCTGATCGCGGACGCCGTGGACTGCAAGCCATTGAGCGTGCACGCTGGGACGAGATCGACGACTCGATGCTCTATAGGCGCTGTTCGGGCCCGGGCAGAGCGCCCTTGCACGGGTCGCGACGCCGACCGAGGACGGGCCGCCGAGCTGTAGACCCGCGACACTTTCTGCCGCGTGAGGTGACCTACCCGACTGGCAGGAGCCGGACGAGCCGCCCGCCGATGAGCCACTCAGATACGTAGACCGCACCTCTCGAGTCGGTGGCGAGACCATGTGGGCTGTTGAAGATGCCGGGTCCCGGGTTCGCCACGCGGACGGTGTTCCCCAGCTCGTCCACGGTGTTCGGCCAGCCCTGGCGCTCTTGCGTGCTCGTTGCTCCCAGGTAGCCGACGACGGTGTCGGTGCTGTCGAGTGCCGCGAGGCGACCGTGCAGCTCGGCGATGAAGAGCAGCTCGCCCGAGGTGGCGAGACCAGACGGGCTCGTGAGCGCGCCGGCCCCGACGATCCGGAGGAAGTGGCCCTCAAGGTCGAGGACGACCACTCGTTTGTTGCCCCGGTCTGCTACGTAGAGCTCCGGTGTCGCCCGCCGACGATCGATGACGATGTCGTGGGGCGTGTCGAACTTTGTTCCCGTCGCCGAGCCGTCGAAGGTGGCGAGCCACCGGCCTGCTGCAGAGAAACGATGCAGCAGGCTCTGTCCGTACCCGTCGGCCACCCAGAGGTCCCCGGTGCCACCGAGCGACTCGTCGTCGACCGCCACAGCACACGGTTGCCATGGGGATAGCTCGTAAGCCTCGAGCTCAGGCGTGGTGATCTCCTGGTGCACCGAGCCGTCGAGGCCGACAGCGACGACCCGTCCGGGGCGGGTCACCTCTCCGTAGCTAGGTCGGCCAGGGACGAACTTGTGGCCGTTGTCGGCCACCCACAGCCGCTCGACGCGAGCGTCCGAGCTCACCGTGATGCCGTGCATCTCGAGCAGTTCGAGGTCGATCCGGCTCAGCTCTCGGCCAGAACCGTCCAGCCGCACGAGACAGGCTCGGTCCGGTGCCGCCGCCACGATGCTGCCGTCTTCCAGCACGGCGACGCCGTGGTGAGCCCAGCCCTCGTCCGGGGCCTTTGCAAGCTCGAGCTCGTCCCACTTGTACTCGCGCTCGCCAAGGAGCAGCGGTGCACGGTCGAGACTCACCGGCCACGCCTCAGCCCGTTCGCTCGGCGGACACTTCCGGACGAGCTGCGGACTCCTCGATCTCCCGCATACGGACCACGAGCCGTCCGTCGCGTTCGGTGACCGGGTAGGTGCAGAGGGGCTTTTGCGCGGGCAAGCGGACCGCCTCGCCCGTCCTCACGTCGAAGCGGCCGTTGTGCTTCGGGCATTCGAGGATGCAGTCATCGAGGAAGCCGTCGGACAACCGTGCCCGACCGTGGGTGCACACACCGTCGGTGAACGCGTAGCTGCCGTCGAGTGTCCGGCAGAGAACGTAGGCCAACCCGTCGACCTCGACGGGCGCGAGCTCCCCGGGCGCGAGCAGGGAGCTCGGTCCGAGCTCGGCTTCGCCCGAGCCGGGCGCCGTCGCGACCAGCAGCGCCTCGCGGGCCGTCGAATCTTGCTTTGTCGACTCGACCGGCGGCACCCAGCTTTTAGGTATCTCCCAGGTCACGTCCTTGTGTTGCATCACGAGCGCATGGAAGACCTCCAGGTAAGCGTCGAGCATCGACGTCTTCGGCGGCGGCAGGTACGCCTTGATCTCCTCGTGCAGGGCGGGAAGGTTGTAGTACGGGACGGCCGGGAACATGTGGTGCTCGACGTGGTAGTTCATGTTCAGGTAGAGGAAGCGGAAGACCGGGTTGATGTACACCGTCCGGGTGCTCATACGGTGGTCGAGCACGTCCTCGCGCAGTCCCGCGTGCTGGGTGATGGCGAAGAACCACAAGAGCCACGCGCCGTAGAACGAAGGCAGCCCGACGAAGAGCAGCGGCACGATCGTGCCGAGCTCCACAGCGGCGGCCAGGACTCCGACGAGCAGGAGCAGGAAGACGCGGGCCTCCCACACGACGCGACGCAACTTGTCGGCGGGCACGAGGACGCGCGTGAAGTCCTCGAGATGGCCGAACGCGTGCATGACGATCTTGCCGAGCATCTTCGGGCCGTTGATCAGGTTCAGGTAGTTGAGCGCCACGGTGAGCAGCGACGGAGGGCGCTGGATGCCAATCTCCGGGTCCAGCCCGACGATCAGGGTGTTCGAGTGGTGACGGATGTGCGACCAGCGCCAGAGTGTTGGTTCTCGGAGCATCATGAACGAGGCGATGTTGTACATGGCGTCGTTCGCCCAGCGGCTGCGGAAGGCCGTCCCGTGTCCATTCTCGTGCCAGCGGGCGTCGCCAGAGCCGCCCCAGAGGGCGCCGAACACTGCGAACGCCGGAACTGTCCACCACGTCCCGAGCGTGAGGAACGCAAGAGTGCCAGCGCCGCCGAGCAGCGCGAGCCAAAGGACCGCGTCAACGGCGGGGCGGCCGTTCCGCCGGATCATCAACACCTTCAAGCGGTCGGTGTCGATGGGCGCCCGGTACCATTCGGCGTTGTCGAAGCCTGCCTCGACAGCTTTCTTGGTGTCGGGTCCTACGAGGCTGTAGCTCCGCCTGACCACCGGGCTGTCGGTCTGGTTTTCACGATCTCTCATTGCTACCCCTTCGTCGTGAACCCGCGGACACCTGCTTGGCTCGGTGCGCGGCAACCGGATCCCTCCCCACAGATCCCCGTCCAGCAGCATATCGGCGACCTTGACGGCGAGCACGGCTGCAGTTAGCGGCGTCCATGGTGGCTCTCGTGAGGCCCGCCCTGATCGCCACGGAAAGACGCGTCGCGACGACAGCCTCGCTATCGGGCATCCCGAACGACACCTTCGAGGCCCTGAGCGTCAGCGGGTCGAGAGGAACGTCCTCGATCGAAGCCCGCGGTAGTTCATCCCCCGCGTAGCGTCGATTGGAGCTTCCGGTTGCCTTGTTGAGCTGTGGCGCACACTTGGCTGGTAGTGCGCGTGTTGGACTGGAGGAGAGGGTCCTTATGGCTTGGGTTCGAGAGGTCCTTGCCGATCTCAGTCTGCAACGAGTTCGTCTCGCCGACGCACATCGAGAGTTCGTTCGAGACCGTGCCTGCCTCTTTGGTCAGCTGGGTGAGCAGAGCACTCCAGTTGACCAATTTGGCCTTTGCATTCGTGACCGAGGACAGCTGGACCTGCAAGCTCTTAATCTGCCCGTTCAACTCTGATGTTTGGGAGTGCAGAGATGCGACAGTCGAGTGAGCCAGTACCAGCTCTGTTGAGAGAGCGTCATTGCGTGTCAGCAGTGCGTGATCTAGTGCAACTTCGCTCTGATCGTGTTGGCGCCATTGGCCTGCTGCCTTGCTCTGTTTTAGGGCAACGAAGCCTGTGCCGAGCGTCGCGACGAAGAACACCGCAGCGAGGGTGGCAACGAGGACCCGAAGCCGACGTCGCGACTTCTTTGTTTCACCCAACATCATCGTGGTATCCGTGAACCCGGGGCTCGCAGACGTCGGTGCGCGGTACGCGGTCGGCGACACCGTCGCCGCCTGTTCCTCTGGCTGCTGGGGCGCCGTCGCCGCCTGCGCCGTCACTTGGCCGCGAAGCGTCATGGCATCGCTCGCCTGATCACCTGATCGAACCTCGGGCATGGCAGGCGAGCTGAGGTCGGCGGAGACAGCAGCCTCGTCAACCGCCTGCGCCTCCTCGGCGGAGACAGCAGCCTCGTCAACCGCCTGCGCCTCCTCGGCGGAGACAGCAGCCTCGTCAACCGCCTGCGCCTCCTCGGCGGAGACAGCAGCCTCGTCAACCGCCTGCGCCTCCTCGGCGGAGACAGCAGCCTCGTCAACCGCCTGCGCCTCCTCGGCGGAGACATGGCTATCCCGAAGGGTCCAGGGACGATACCGTGGCTCGATCTTGCCGGGTTTGGCCGCTCTTCTCGTCGCCGTCGTATTCGTGAACCTGGGGACAGACGTCGGTGCGCCGTTCGCGGATGGCGTCACCGATACCGCGTGTTCCTCTGGCTGCTGGGGAACCGACGCCGGCTCCGCCTGCCGCGTCACTTGGCGGCGAAGCGTCATGGCATCACTCGTCTGATCGCCTGACCGAACTTCGGGCGTGGTAGGCGAGCTGAGGTCGGTGGAGGCTGGAGGCTCGTCAACCAGCTTCGTCTCCTCAACGGCGAGCTCGGTATCACGAAGGGTCCAGGGGCGATACCGTGCGTCGAGCTTGCCAGGCTTGCCGGCATTGATCGGCGTCGCATCCGTAAACGTGGGGCCCGCAGGCTCGGGCGTGCTGGACGCGGATGGCGACACTATCGCCGCATGCTCCTCTGGTTGGCGGAGAGTCACCGCCCGCGGCGCCCGCCACGTCCCTCGGCCGTGAGGCGTTTCGGCGTCACTCTTCATATCGATCGATCGAACCTCGGGCGTAGTGGGCGAGATGAGGTCGACGGCGCCAGGAGGTTCGTCAACCAGCTTCGCCTCCTCAACCTTGAGCTCGGTAGCACCAAGGGTCCAGGCTTGATGCAGTTTGTCGAGCTCGCCAGGCCCGTCGGCGCTGATCGTCGTCGTATCCGTGAACCTGGGGACAGACGTCGGTGCGGCGTGAGCCGATGGCAACACGGTCACCGTCAGTTTCTCCGGTTGCTGGGGAGCCGTCGCCGGCACCACCTGCCATGTCCCTAGTTCGTGAGCTGTCTCGGCGTCACTCGTCAGATCAACTGATCGAACCTCGGGCGTAGTGGGCGAGCTGAGGTCAGCGGAGGCAGGAAGCTCGTCAACCAGCTTCGGCTCCTCGACGGCGGGCTCGGTACCGCCGAGGGTCCAGGCTTGACGCAGTTCGTCGAGCTCGTCGAGCTCGTCGGCATTGATCGTCGTATCCGTGAATGTGGGGACAGACGCCGGTGCGCCGTACGCGGATGGCGCAACTGTCACCGTCAGTTCCACTGGCTGTTGGGGAACCGCCGCCGGCGCCTGCCACGTCAGTTGGCCGTGAGGAGTCTCGGCATCACTCGTCTGATCGCCTGATCGAATCTCGGGCGTAGTCGGCGAGCTGAGGTCGGCGGAGGCAAGAAGCTCGTCGAGCAGCCGCGCCTCCTCGGCAGCGAACTCGGCATCACTGCGGGTCCCGGCCCGCTTGCCAAGTCTGTCGGCATTGATCATCGTCGCTCACGCCTCCAACACGATCCCCGTTGACAACAGGCGCAACTTGCCTAGCAAGTTCTATCGGCAAACAGGACGACAAATTGAGCGCCTGTCACGGCGCAGTAACAAGAAACGCCTCGTGATCGCCGATCCGACCTGATGCGGGAGCAGGTCGAAACGGGCCCAGAGCCCATCGCACGCGTCGGCAGCGGGGCGCTCAGGATCGGCCGCAGTGGACTACAGCTTCGACTACGTGACCACCGGGCAGGCGGCACCGAGTAGGTCAACGCCGGGATCACGGCGTGCCAGAACATCCAGAAGGCCGCAGCTACCATCCTGCTGTCCTTCGAGTCTGGCGAGGTGTGCTCCGAGCACGTCGGCTCTGCGAGGCCTAAACCTCGGTGCCCGCCCCGTTCTCCCCGAAGAGGGTGTGGATCTCGCCGCTTCGGACATCGAAGTCGACGTGATCGTTGGCGACCACCCCGGGGAAGCGCTTTGTGATGCCCGTCATCTGGAGGAGCGGAATGCCCTCTCGAGACGGGCTCGCTGCCGGGGTGGTCACCACGGTCGTCCTTTCTTGTCTTCCTGGTCTGAGCCGACTACTGAGGAACGGTGATGTCCCCGTTGGTGACCTCGGTGATCAGCTTCTGGCCTTGGGCCTTGATCGCGGGGGAGAGCTTGTAACGCGAGTTGAACTGGATCTTCTCGCCGCCGTTTCCGAGCCCGATCACATAGGTCGCCCCGCCGAGCGTGCCACCGCGGATTGCCGTGAACATCTGCGTCAGGACCGGGTCCCAGTTGTAGACCTGCGTCGCGACTACGTTCTTCGGCGCGAGGCTGACCATCGACCAGTCGTTACCGAACCACGGCAGCTTGTCGCTGCGGGCGACGCCGATTGCTCCCACTGCGGACTGCGTGGTGGCAGATAGCACATCGACACGATCGGACACGAAGGTCTTCGCGCAGGTCGCCATTAGGCTGTCGTCGCTGTAGGAGCCTGTGTAAACCGCGTGGATGGTGATGGACTTGCGTTCGGCCTTGGCCCCGGCAACGTAGCCGTCGATGTAGAGCTTGTCGTCACCAGTCGCGATCGGGCCGCAGACCCCGAGCACATGAGACTTGCTCATCATCGCCGCCATGTAACCCTCGACGTAGCCGCCCTCATTGGCGGCCGCTTCGAAGGCGAAGATGTTCGGCTGGCCGAAAGTCGCCGCAGCGGTGCCCCACGCGAAGGAGACCTTCCGGAACTCGGGTGCTAGTTGCTGGATTGTCGAGCCGTACTGAGAACCATGGGCGATGATGAGGTTGTACCCCTCGGACGCGTACTCGCGGAGAATGTTCGCTGCATCGGACGTCACGTACTCGTTCGCCGAGACGGAGATGCTCAGGTGCTGGGACGACTTCAGGCTCTCGAGCGCGGCGTACATCGTTTGGGTCCAAGAGAGGTCGTTCGTCGCGCTTGGTGCGACGAGCGCCACCTTTAGTGGCCTGACAGCTTGTGGCACCGAGTGCGGGCTCGCCACGGTCGTCGTCGCCGAAGCGCTGCTGGCATAAGCGGCGGTACCGAGCGCAATGCCGACTGCAGCGAGGACCAAGACGCCCCTTCTGGCCAAGTTCATATGCATTGGAATTCCTCTCTCTTGCTAATGACACCGCATTTTGTAGGTCGCGAATGCTGGGACTCTTCGGGATGCCTCAGGATCTGTCTCGTTGCACCCCCTCTCTCGTGGTGCACGATCTCCGCTGCGTGGCAAGGAAAGCAAGAGCCGTGTGCCCCTCGTCCTGGTCGAGATTCTCCAAAAGAACGTCCGTCGACGGAGTCCAGGTGGACGGCGAGGAGGTCGTTCACTGGGTCCATCATGGCCCATCCTGACGGGGCGAGAGAAGCTTCGAGCTCGTCGGCTCTGCGAAGTCCTGAGCCTCAGGCGCTCGGGCAGGCACCCGTCTGAGGCCTCGAGGCGGCGCTCCCGGCCGTGCCGGCCGCCAAACAGGCGCCTCTCATCATTTCAAGCGAGCGTTCAAGGGCCGGATGACCCGAGCCGACAGTGATAGATGGCGCACGACCCCCGGTCGCCTTGCGAGGGAAGCCGCGGCCGTTCGTCGTCCTGGTCGAGGTACTCCAGGAGACATCACGGAGCCGGCGTGGCTCGCCGTGCATGTTGGCGGCGTCTGCCTCGGCTACCGAAGGGGAGTCCTCCTCCGGTAGCCGGAGACGTCAAGATCCTCTACATGGTCGCCTAGCCGGGGCACCCGCCGCGCCCGAGCCCCTGCGCTATCTCATCCGGCTGGTACTCGAGGACGAGGAGCGTCACCACCGGGTCCTGCACGAGATCGTGACCGCGATTGGAAACAGGGTCGCCTTGCGAGATGATCCCGACGCCGTGCCCAACCTCTCGTACGAGCCGCCCGACCGGGTGCTCGGGGAGGTCACCGGCCGGTTCCTCGCCGCCGAGCGCGCCGATGCCAAGCAGCCGCGAGCCTTGCGCAAGGAACTGCGACCGTTTCGTGACACCAGCTTGTGGGTGCTGCTCATCGAGCTCATGGAGCACGACACCGCCAAGCACATCCGCCTCCTCACATTTATCCGCGACCACTTTGCTCGACAACCTCGGCGCTATTTGGCCATCTCCAGGGCGTTAGACCGGCGCTCGAAGAAACACCAGAACCTGAGTGAAAACCACTTGAGGCGCGGCCTCTACCGTGCCCGGCAGAGCCGCCTGCCTCGTCAACTGGGAGAATGACTGAGTTCTAAGGCGGTCAACCAAACCAGGAGGAGGCCTCCTTGAAGGTGCACCGTCCGCGTTACGGTCCGATCCCGGCGAGGTTGACCGGGGCGGCTCCCGCCACGTAACCCCAGCATTTACCGAGACCGGCACATCCGAGAACTCCTCGCCGCTTCCGTTGCCGAGCAGGCCCGCGGCCTCACCTGGAGCGCCTGGGAAGCCACCATGGTTGTAGCCCCAGCACCTGACCAGGCCGCTCTTCAAGACAGCGCAGTAGCCGTCGCCGTCGCTCACCAGGCGCGCCGCGCCGGTAAGACCCTTGGCTGCAAGAGGAACCGCCGAGTACCAGAGAGACAGAACGGTGCCGTCTCCCAGCGCACCGTATGTGTTGTTACCCCAGCACTCGACCGCTCCACTCCTCTACAACGCGCACGTGCCTTGGTCGTCGCCGACCAGGCCCGCGGCGGGTTCGAGCTTCGTTGCCGTCGTCTGGATCGCTGTTGTTGTCTGCGCGGTGGTCTCGTGAATCGGTCCGTTCGTCGCTGACGCAACGCCCACTGCCGCACTCATCAGAGCTACAGCCGCGAGAACCGCGGCAAATACTTTGAAACGCATGACCTTCCCCCCAGCACATCAGGGCTCGATGCGCATAGAGGCTGAACCCCCCGGCTCTCTCGCCTGGTGGCAGTGATCCTACAGAAGGCCGGCGCAACATATGACAGCCGCAGGCACGTCGAGTGAATTTCGTATTCCCGGCAGAAGTCACGTTCGAACCACCTGACCGACATCGAGGCGATTCCTTGGGCCGGGTTCCATTTCAAGCGAGCTTCTAGAAGGAGACGGTACCCGAGCCTGTGATCGACGAGTACTGGCTAATCGGCTGGGCGCTCAGGTTGCACTGGCCTTTGTTCTTCCCGCTCGTGGATAGCGGACTGATGAAGGCGTAGGTTTCGGTGATGCCTAGCGTCCCGGTGATTCCCTTGTAGAGTCCGGTGCCGTCGAACAGCGTCACCGGACCGGTTGCAGAGAGCTGCGCCGAGCAGGTCGCCTTGTAGAAGGTCGGCTGAAAGCTGTTTGCCGTCGCGTTGAGCGTCGTCGAGTTGATCTCGAACGTGCCCTTGTGCAGTGTGACCTTGACGTAGTTCCCATTCGAATCGGCCTTGCCGTTCTTGTCGATCGTGAGCGTCTGGCCGTAATCACCAATCGCCCCGGTGATAAGAATCGTTGCGGCAGCGCCGTTGCTGGGTGTCACGAAGATCTTCACGGAGCCTCCGGCTGGGGTAGTACCGCTCCGTCTACTCGTCGCTAGAGCAACGCCTGCTGACGCACCCATCAGAGCTGTAACCACGACAAGCGCGGCAATAACCTTGAAACGCATGACTTTCCCCCCCTTGTGGACTTCGTCTGCCAGAAGCGTACTGCCACGTTTCAGGGCGTCGCGCAAGCCCTGGGGTGGGTGACGGTCTTCAAGTCCAGGTGGACGACGGGGATGTCACTCACGGCCGGCCTACTACTAATGGGGATGGACAGCGGCTCGTTCGAGCGCGAGACTCCGGTTCCGCAACACAATGAGGCATGGGGGGAAGACGAATGAAGTTAGAACGCGGCTTAATGAGAATCGCCG
>ODAK010006301.1_pt1 | contig 11987 bp, 10 predicted proteins | sample 1539591 | NCBI WGS metagenome assembly ODAK01 (sample SAMEA3539303, study PRJEB22396) | soil metagenome | biome: tundra; feature: field; material: soil | place: USA | collected 2010-05 | depth 0.15 m | reverse complement strand
CGGGATTGCGTTAACAGTCGCCGTGCTCCTGGCAGTTCTTGCGGTAGTGAACGGTCTGCGTACAGCATTTCAATCTTCAGGAGACCCTCTGCAGATTCTGGTAATGCGCAAAGGCGCCACCGCCGAACTGAGCAGCGCTGTCACGCGCGAGGTTTTTCAGGATTTGAAATCCATGGCTGGTATCGCGCGCGAAGGCGACGAACCCAGGGCGTCGCTCGAAATGGTCACGGTGATCAATTTGCCCAGTGTCGACAGCCCCACCGGAATGAATGTGACGCTCCGAGGGATTTTGCCGGTCGGCATCAAGATGCGCGACGATCTGAAGCTCCAGGATGGCCGCTGGTTTCGAGCCGGACAGCGTGAAGTGGTAGTAGGAAAGTCCATCGCCAAGCGCTATCCGGGCGCGCATATGGGAAACAAGCTTCGTTTTGGCCGCGGTGAATGGGAAGTGGTGGGAGTGATGGATGGCGGCCAATCCGCCGTCAATAGCGAGATCTTCGGCGATCTGAACCAGATCAGCTCCGATTTCAACCGCGCCGATGGCCTCAGCTCTGTCCTGCTGCGCGCCACCGACGCCGCCACCGTTCCGGCCTTGATCAATTCGCTCAATGACGACCGGCGCCTAGGCGTACTGGCGCAGACCGAAAAGTCCTACTACGAGGCCCAGACCAACTCCGGCGCGCTGCTGCAATATCTGGGCGTGTTCATCTCCATCATCATGGCCGTGGGAAGCAGCTTCGCCGCCATGAACACCATGTACGCGGCGGTAGCGCGTCGAGCCACCGAGATCGGCACACTGCGCGTGCTGGGCTTTTCGAAAAACAGCATCATGCTGAGCTTTCTGATGGAATCGCTGCTGCTTTCGGGGCTCGGTGGTCTGGTAGGTTGCCTGCTGGTGCTGCCGCTCAACAACATCACTACCGGAATCGGCAGCTTTGTCACGTTTAGCGAGATCGCGTTTAACTTCCGGGTCAGTCCCGAGATCATGCTGATCGGAGTAGGATTTGCGCTTGTAATGGGAGCCATCGGAGGACTCTTTCCGGCGCGCATGGCCGCGAGAAAGGAGATCCTGGTGGCGTTACGGGAGATTTGATAGCCATGCCAACGGAACTCAAAAACCTCCAGATTGACCGGGGAAAACGTAGGACGCACGAACCTTCGCCCTGGGCCGTGCGGTGGATCGTCGCCGGTGTAGCTATTTTCGTGTTGCTAGGCGCGGCCCGCTTCATTTATGCCAAGCTGACCGAGACCACGGGAGTTGACATTGTGCGGGTTCACGCGGCCGCTCCGCTTACAACCAGCGGAGGTACCGTCATCCTGAACGCCACCGGCTACATCGTGGCCGCCCACAAAATCGAGTTGGCCGCCAAAGTGGTCGGTAAGGTGTCCTGGATCGGAGTCGACAAGGGCTATAAGGTGAAAGCCGGCGATGTGCTGGTGCGCCTGGAAGACGACGAATACCGCGCCCACGTGCTGGAATCCAAGGGCAACCTCGAAATGCTGAAGGCGAAGCTTGCCGAAGCGGAACATGGTTCGCGCCCCGAAGAAATCGCCAAAGCCAAAGCCGATCTGGAACAAGCCAAGGCCGATCAGGAGAATGCCCGCGTCACGCTCGAACGCACGCGTGACCTGGTGCATCAAAAAGTGCTTTCCACGCAAGCCTTGGATGACGCTCAGGCTCGCTACGACGGCGCGGTTGCCAAGGTAGGCTCCTTCGACCGGGCCTTTGAACTGGTCCGCTTAGGGCCACGCCACGAACAGATCGATGCTCTCCGCGCGCAGGTGGAGCAGGCCCAGGGCACGCTCGACTATTCTCAGGTGCAACTGGAAAATACCGTGATCCGCGCTCCCATCGATGGCACCATCCTCGAGCGCAACGTCGAAAAAGGCGAGTTTGTCACTACCGGATTCGTGGGCGACAAGGGCGCCAAGGGCTATGTCGTTTCCATGGCCAACCTGCGCGAGCTGGATGTGGAGCTGGATATCAACCAGAACGATTTCGGCAAACTCGGCCCCACCCAGCCCGGCATCGTCACCACGGATGCATATCCCGATCGCAAGTACGAAGGAGTGATTCGCGAGATCTCACCCGAAGCGAACCGCCAGAAGGCCACCGTACAGGTGAAGGTGAAGGTGGTCAATCCGGACGATTACCTGCGGCCCGAGATGAACGCGAGCGTCGCGTTTTATTCCACCGAAAAGGCCGGAAGCCACGTGGAAGCGAAGCCGATTGTCATCGTACCTGCTTCCACCCTGAGAGATAATGGCGTATTCGTGGTTGTGAACGGAAAGGCTGTTCGAAGAGCCGTGAAGGTTGGTGGAACCACTTCGCAAGGAGTCCAAATCGCCGATGGTCTAATCGGCGGGGAAGACATCATCGCGAATCCGCCCGCGGATTTGAAGGACGGGCAGCGGGTTCGCCCCAAAACTTAAAATGGCTGAGACCGTAATCCAAACCAAGCAACTGCAGAAGGAATTCATTCGCGACGAATTTCATGTCGTTGCGCTCAAGGACGTTGACATCACCATCTCCCGCGGCGAGTTTGTCGCGCTGATGGGGCCATCCGGTTCGGGCAAATCCACTTTGCTTCACCTGATCGCGGCCATGGACCGTCCTTCCGGCGGCGAGATTCTGGTGCTCGGCGAAAACTTGCGAACGCTCAGCGATCGGGCCATTGCCCATTGGCGCAATGCCCACATCGGCTTCGTGTTCCAATCCTTCAACCTGATTCCAGTGCTCAGCGCTCTCGAAAATGTCGAGCTCCCGCTCAAGCTCACCAACCTCAAGAAGAAGGAGCGCATGGAGCACGCCGAGACAGCCTTGAACCTGGTGGGATTAGGCGACCGTATGCATCACCTGCCGCGCCAGCTCTCGGGCGGCCAGGAGCAGCGTGTCGCCATCGCCCGCGCCATCGTAACCGACCCCGACCTGATCCTAGCCGACGAACCAACAGGCAACCTGGACGCCACCTCCGCGCAGGACGTCCTCACCTTGCTCTCGCGCCTGAACAAGGAATTCGGCAAAACCATTGTGATGGTCACGCACGACCCGCACGCCGCCCACTTCGCCACCAAATCCCGCCACCTGGAAAAAGGCGAGCTGCTGCCTGAAGGCCAGGTTCCAGTGGATTGGACCATTCCCGCCAAAGCTTAATTAGCCGCGGATGAACGCTGATAAACGCGGATAAAGCATTCTCAGTATCGGCGTTCATCTGCGTTCATCAGCGGCCTAAACTTGCAGCCACCTTTACGTCCATCTCCACTTTATCCTCTACCTTCAACAGAAAATTACTAGGATTCTTCATCCCCCACTGGACGTAAGGAATCGTGAAATGCGTGGACACCGCGTATTGTCCACTTTCCGCCACCACCTTGAAATGCAGCGTCAACTCATGATCGGCGCCATGAATATTGATCCTTCCGTGCACGTCCACTTCTGATGGCCCCTGCGCCGCCAAGCGCCCATCCACGCGGTCCGGAGTAAAAACAGCTTCCGGATATTTCTGGCTCTCCAGAATCTCCTTCTGCATGCGCTTATCGCGCATTCCACTGCCGCTCGCGCCACTCGGGACATCGATCACAATCTCACCCGCCGCCTTGCCAGTTTCGGGATCGAACCGGATGCTGCCGCGTTTCAGCTTGAACGTCCCGCGCACGGTGTGCAATGTATCGGAAACCGTGAATACGATCTCAGTTTTCGCTGGATTGAGTTCCAGGACCGTATCCGCCCCAGCCAGTACCCCCGCGCAAACTAGTCCAAGAATGATTCTCAACATCCGCGTTCATCCGCGTTCATCTGCGGCCTAAATTGCAGTCAACATCTGCCGACCCAACGGCAGCATTCCATGCATCAGAAAATCAACCGGCGAGATCGATCCCACGTGCATGGCCAGCATATTGGCGAAGATCTCAGGCTCCGAAGCAAGCGCGCGCAGCACCCGCCTGCGCAGCACTGGAAAGCGGTCGAGCGACAAAATCAGGTTCGCCATAAAGTTGGGACGCCGCGCCAAACGCCGATGCTCGGCCTGATAGCTTCCGAGGTCACCCACAGCCAGTGCATCGGCCAGCGCAATGGCCTGATGAAACGAGAGCGACAAGCCCTCGCCGGTGATCGCATCCACCGATCCGGAAGCATCGCCGATCAGTACGGTGCGGCCTCGAAACACTCGCCGTAAACTGCGTGATGCGGTAACCGCGCCCCGTTCCGTGGTGGAAGGAGACGCGCCATCCAGCCTCCGGCTCAAATCCGGGAATTGCGGCAGCGCACGCTCCAGCCGCAGGTGGGCGTCGCGCGTTATCAAAACTACGCAGACTTCCGACCGGTTTACCGGCGTTACGTACATCTGTGAGCCGGAGCCCCAATAGATCTCCATATAATCGGTCCACGGCGTAATGCGATAATGCCGCCGAAATCCAAAGCGGAACGATTCGTGACGTGCGCCGTTCAATCCGGCCCAGCGCCGAACTCTTGAATTCTGGCCATCGGCGCCAACCACCCAACGGCATTGGATGCTGTCGCCGTCCAGCGCAACACCCTCAGCGGTGAGCCCAACTACGCGCTTCCCCCACAGAAGCGTCACTCCGGTTTCTTCCGCCCGATCGATCATCGCCTGATGCAGGCGCGGGCGGCGCATCGCAATGCCAGATCCGCTAGGAAAGTTCGCCTCCACCGAAGCGCCCGCGCCCAGAAAACGGATTCCGCGGAATGCGAACGATTCATCTGGATCGAACCGGATACCCAGCCGGTACACCGCGCCGAACGAATCCGGCATCAAGCCCTCGCCACAAGCTTTGTCGATGGGCGGCTCGCCTCCATCCACCACCGTTACGTCGAAGCCTTTGAGACGCGCTGCAATCGCAGCCGCGAGCCCCGCCGGCCCACCGCCAACCACTACCACGTCCGTCTTGTCCGGCACTCCCGTCAAATTACCACCTCAACAGAACCAATTCGGAACAAAATCCGGGGCCCATGGCCGCCAAAATACTGTACGTTCCCGCGGCCGGGCGACGTTTCATCATCACTTCTTCCAACACCAACAACACAGATGCCGACGACAGATTGCCCGTCCGGCGCAGGCAATCCCACGATGCGGCCAGCGCATCTTCCGGAAGGTCGAGCGCCGTGGCCGTTGCTTCCAGCACCCGCGGACCGCCGGTGTGCAGTATCCAGCTCCCGATGTCGGAACGCGAGAGACCTTCGTCTTCCAAAAACGCGTCCACGTCGGACGCCAGATGATCATGCACTACTTCAGGCACTTCGCGCGACAGCACAATCCGAAAACCCTTTTCGGAAATATCCCATCCCATCACGTGTTCGGAATTCGGATAGAACACCGATCGCGTGGCCAATATTTCAGGGCCATCCGATTCACGCTCTGCACCAGCCACCAGCACCGCACCCGCGCCATCGCCAAAAAGTCCGGAGGAAATCAGATTGGCAACTGAAAGATCCTCCAGTTGCAGCGTGAGCGAGCAGAGCTCCACCGCCAGCACAGCCGCCACCTGCTTGGGATACGCCAGAACGTAATCAGCCGCGCGCGAGATGCCCGCCGCGCCGGCCACGCATCCCAGTCCAAAAATGGGAACGCGCTTGATGTTCACCGGCAGGTTCATTCTGTTGATCAGCCGGGCGTCGATGGATGGGCTCGAAATGCCCGTAATGGAAACGAAGAAGATCGCGCCCAGGTCCGACGGCGCAAAGCCCGATCGCGTCAATGCCCCGCACAGCGCCTTCTCGCCGAGTTCCGTCGCCACGTCAATCCAATGATTGTTGGCTTTCCCCCAGCTCTTCAGCTCATAATATTCCTCAATCGGAAGCGCCAAATGCCGCGTGTTCACTCCAACGCGAGCCTGCAGCCGTTGCATGAATACGGGGTTATCCACCTTCGGTCCCCAGTGCCGTTGCAGTGCTGACAATAGAACCCCTTGATCGTATTGATGCTTGGGAAGCGCGCTTTGGACGCCTGCGATGGTCATCTGAGTATTCTACTGAAGTCGAGCCAGTTCCTCGGAATAGAGCCGGTTGCGCGGGAACTCAGTGACTAGCTTGCTGAGGATGTCTCGAGCCTGCGTCAGATCCTTGTTGCGCAGCGCCGCCACCGCCAGCAGCAGCCGCGCGTAAGGAGAAAGGTAGTGACCTTTCTCGGCGGTCAGGCGCAAATTTTGGATGCCGCGGTCGCGGTCCGTTTCGGCGCCGTTCATCTGCAGAAACCAACGTATAGGAGCGGGCTTGAGGCTGAGCATGTAGTTTTCAACACCCACTGCCAAATACGCGTCGTAATAGGCTGGCTCAATCGCGAGCAGCTGTTCGGCGGTAGCCCGGCTGGTCTTCAGAACCTTCAGGGAGTCCAGATAATGCCGGTCTATCAACGCATCGAAATCCGCGCGTAGTCCCAGAGCCATGATCTTGACGAACAAGGCATCCGTATCGCGCGGAGACTTCGCCAGAGTAGCATCGGAAAGTTGCAGGGTTTTCGCGAGCTCGGCATCGAACGCCTTGCGGACGGCCGGATCGGCGGTCACCTTCGGCCTGTGGCGGAATATGCTGTCCTCCACGAAGAACTCCGAGTGCAGGATATTCAACCGGTCGAATTCCGCAAACAGATATGCCGCCGCGTTGGACACCGCACCCATTGGATCTTTGGGGTGGTCCCGTTCCCATGCGCCAAAAGTATTGTGCGCTTCACCGAAGTCCAGGTTGTACATCTGCCTGTAGCCCGATTCGACCATCGGAATCGACGTCACCGAACCGGCCAAGCACGGCAGGCAAATCACGAGCGCTACCGCCCATCGCGCCCGCGTTATCCCCTGCCTTATCGAACCGCGACCGTAAGGGAGTCGGTGCCTTGAAAAAATTGAAAACAGCTTCATGCCTCAAACATCCATCACGCGCCGCGCCAATCCCAAAGCTTCCGTCCAAAAGGCGCTGGACGAATGCATCAACTCCACCACATCCCGCAGACCGTTAGCGAACGCGTCAATCTCTCTCTCTTCCACCACCAAAGGCGGCGCTGCCTTCAACACCATGAAGTTGTTTCCGCAGATCTGAGTCAGGAAGCCGTGATCGCGGAAAAGCCGCATCACAATAACCTGCCCAAACATTCCCGGATGAATCTTCATGAAAGCTTCAAAAGGAACACGCAATATTAACTTCCGCGGCGCGGTAAACTCAATCCCATTCAGCAGCCCCGTGCCTCGAACTTCTTTCACCATCTCATATCCGGATAATGTATGGCGCAGACGATCGCGCAGATAATCTCCCATCCTCGCCGCACGCTCGCCCAGATGTTCTTGTTCCAGTACACGTAAAGTTGCAAGCCCCGCGCGCATGGCAAGAGCATTTTCACTGAATGTCGATGTGTGTACAATGGCCCGCTTCAGCGACCCGTATACCGAATCATAAATATCGTCCGACATCAGAACCGCGCCGCAAGGGATCAGCCCGCCGCTCAGCGCCTTCGCCAGCACCACCATATCGGGATCTGTGTGGAAATGCTGCGAAGCCAAAAACGGTCCCGTTCGATACATGCCCGTTTGCACTTCATCCAGCACAAAAAGGCTCCCGTACCGCCGGCAGATTGCTTGGGCCGATTCGAGATATCCGGATGGTGGCAAGCGAATACCGGCCTCCGCTTGCACAGGTTCCACAATGAAAGCCGCAAACTGCCGCGTAGCCAGTTTCTGCTCCAGCGCACCGAGGTCGCCAAACGGTACTTCCTCGGTCCCAGCGAGCATGGGGCCAAATCCGTCGCGCCAGAAAGGATCGCCCATCAACGAAAGCGCGCCGCAGGTGAGTCCGTGGAACGCTCCACTCGCGTAGATCAAACCATTGCGGCCAGTCCGTGCCCGAGAGAATTTGATGGCGGCTTCCACGCCCTCGCTGCCGGAGCTGCAGAAAAACGTTTTCTTGAGACGCCCACCCGCGCGCGAGCACAGCTCACCGGCCAATTCCCCGGCCAGTTCGGGCACATGGCTCTGCAGCATCGCCGGACCGTTTCGATCTAATTCTTCCTTCAGCGCCTCAATGACGCCGGGATGATTGTGCCCCACATTGTGAACGCAGTAGCCCGACAGAAAATCCACAATGCGCCGGCCATCTTCGGTATAAAGCTCGGCGCCCAGACAGCGCGTGTAACGCACATTCATCTGCAGCACGTTCAGCAGCCGCACCCACTGCGGATTCACGCGCTCCTGATAGAGCGTTTCGGTTGTAGGAGCGGCTGTCAAAGGCAAGCTCTGGATCCCTCCACGGCGAGGGTATGTTTCCATTCCGTGTCGTTTACAAGACGTTGCATAGGGCCTATCGGTTTCCCTGGCATTACGTAGCCCTTTGTGACCAGTTCACACACCAAGAAAACACAAGATAGCCCAACGGGAACACTAGCGAGACTAATAACCATGGTCCGCGCATTTCCGGCGGCAGCACTAGAATCAGCACCAGCAGCCCTCCCCACACGGCCGCCAGAACGCACGCTAGTCGGTTCCCAAACCCCGACTGCGTCGGATAAAAATATCGAAGCGGTACAAAAGTCAGCAGTGCGAGCGTTACCAGAATCCCCACACTCAGCCACGCGTCCAATTTCAAAAAATATAGATAGAAAGCCGCTACATTCCAGTATGAGGGAAATCCCAGAAAGTAGCCGTCCTCGGTCTTGGCGTCCGCCTGCGAAAACCCGTAGGCGCTGGCCACCAGAGGCAAAAGCAGCCACCACGATTGCGCGCCCGTCAGCACTCCCGCCCGCCAGATCAAAAACAGCGGCAGGCAAGTGTAATTTAAGAAATCGATCAGATCGTCCAGGCGCCTTCCATCGAATCCGGGCAGCACCTCGCGAACGCGCGCGTACCGCGCCAGTGGACCATCCAGCGCATCGATCGCCGTCGCCACAATCATCAACTCGAATGCCCGCGTAAACGCAACATCGCCGCCTTTCACGATCAGCACGGCGATGCCCGCCGCGGCTACCAACCCCAGCGCCGTGAAGGCATGCACTGCCCACGCCGCCAGGATTCTCGTCATGCGGTTTTTCGCGCGTCCGCCGCCAGCGTTTCCTCGTCCGCCAGATTCGTTAACAGCCGCGCCGGTTTCCAATGCGCCGTCCAGCGCGACACCAGCGGCAACACCACGAATCCAACCGCGGCCGCCAGCGTCTTGAACGGAAATAATACCGCGCCCGTCGCTGGATCGTACCAATCCTGCGGCCGCCCTGGGAGAAACGCCGCAAAGATCTCGGGATAGTGTATCAATGGCTTCAGCCCGAGCAGCGGTTCTCCGCCTCCCAATCGCAGCCCGAGCGAAAGAAAAAACGCCGCCATCGACCCGATGCGATTCGATTTGGAATCAAAGATCGCGTACACCAGTTGCGGAAACAGCAGCACGAACACCAGGTCGCTGGTGAAGAACCACAACGCCTGCACGCTTTGGACGCGCAACGCCATCAACAAGGCGCCTGAGGCGAACAATACCACCGACCACCGGATCACCACCTTCATCTGCCGCATCGATAAATTCGGCAATAGCAGCCGCTTGCAGCAATTCCAACTGAACATCGATGCCGCGGACAAAATCGACGCGCTAAAGCTGGATGTAACAGCTCCCACAATCGATCCCAGGCCAAGCAGCGCCACCCACGCCGGAGTCGCCTCCCTCAGCATCAGCGGCAAAGTTTCCGAAGGATGCTCCCGCAGTCGCGCAGCTAACTCCGTTGGCCACGGATACCCGAGCGCTGCCATGCCGATCAATAACGGCGGCACCACGAACCCAATCGTCAGCAGTCCCGATAGGATCGACATCGATTGCGCCTGCTTCGGCGATTTGCACGAGAGCACGCGCTGAAAATAACAGTTCCACGGAATCCCGCCCATCACCAACATCATGCTGACATCCCACCAACCCACGGTCCCAGGCCATCCCCACGCCGCGTGATGTGGAAGCAGCCCCGCTCCCTGCGCCGAGTGCGCGGTATAGTTCGCAAGTCCCGCATGAAATCCGCCGACTGATCCAAGCACAAACGGAAGCGCCGCGATCAATCCCAGAGCCACTAAGCCTAGTTGCACCAGATCCGTGTACGCTACCGACCAAAGCCCACCCGCCATCGTGTAAGCGGTCACCACCAAGGCCGACAACAGGATCGCCAGCACCAATTTAACGCCCAACAACGCCGCGAAGCTCGACCCAAGAGCCGTCAACAATTCCGCACCCCAAAAAACTTCCGCCAGTACCGCCGGTGCGAACAACACGAGCGCCCAATGCTTCCCGTAGCGCGATTCGAACGGATCAATCAGCGTGGTGAATCCCAGCCGCCGCATGGGCCGTGCGAAAATCAGCCCGCCCAGAATCAAGCTGCATCCGAAACATAAGCCGCCCTGGATGCCCAGCGCGAAGCTGGATTTATACGCGCCTTCCGCGGTGCCCAGCAGATAGCCGCCATCCACCCACGTAGCGGTCATGGTGAGCAGCGCCAGCACCAGCGGCATCCGTCGCCCGGCTACCAGCAAGTCCTGATGCGTTCCGCCGCGAACCTTGCGCGCGGCGATGCTTCCAATCAGCAGGAAGACGGCCAGCATGACGAGGATGACAGCAGGTCCTAGCAATGGCTTCTAGTGTAACGTGACCCTCAACCCGCCGTCGTCAGCTCCTCACCCACCTGCACATCCGGAATCTCAATCCCCGTCCGCGTCCCCTCGCCCGGCTTACTGTCGATCCACATGCGGTAATCCTGCCCGAACAGCACCTTCAGCCGCTCGTTCACATTACTCACTCCGATGCCCTGCTCGAACAGCGTCGCCAATCTCGCTTCTGGAATTCCGACGCCGTCGTCTTCCACCACTACTTGCAGTTTGCCGTCGGCCACTGAGCTCCGCACCCGGATCATCCCTCCCTCGACTTTGCTGCTCAATCCGTGCCGGATGCTGTTCTCGATAATCGGCTGCAGCATCATGCTGGGCACCATGCGGTCCAACGTTTCCGGATCGATCTCCTTCACGAACCGCAGCTTTTCTCCGAAGCGCACCATCTCGATATTCATGTAGTTGTCGATGAACGCCAGTTCCTCGCGCAGCGGCGTAAGATTGTCGGTCTTCCGCAACAGCCTCCGCAGAATGCTGGACAGCCGATAAACCACGCTGCGCGCCTGATCCGGATTGGTCCGAATCAGCGACGAAACCGAGTTTAGCGTGTTGAACAGAAAATGCGGATTAATCTGGCTGGTAAGCGCCGCCAATCTCGCTTCATTCAGCCGCAATTGCTGCGCTTCCAGCTTCTTCTCGTTGCGCGTGTTGTTCCAGATCTTCAGCGGTAGCATCACGGCGAATACCGTGCTGGCGCAGATCGCTATCCCTGCGCCGAGGCTTGTCGCGCCCCACGCGCGCGCCAGAGAAAACACCGTGCCCGGAAACGATCGCGCCACCGAATATCTCAGCAATTCAGCGAAAATGATCGTGAAAAGGCAGCCGAGCTGAAACATGACGCGGAGTTGCGATTGCCGCTGCCGCAGCCGCGCCGGATTCAAACCGAAAATAGGTGAGAACCGCCAGATGTCTTCTTTCTCCGGGGCAATGTCGCGCAGTAAACCTCCCAGCACCCCGACTCCGGCAAACAACGGCATGGACATGAACTCTCCGCGGAACATGGCGGGGAGCGAGATCAGCACGCCGGACAGTAGGCCGGTGACGTAGCCTCCCACCATTCCAGCCACCAGACTCCCCTCCAGGCCGAGATCCACCGCTTCGTATTTTCGAGTGAACACGCGCGTCGCAACACCAGCGCCATACGCCGCCGAACAGCTCAACGCCAGCTTCACGCGCTGCACCATCGTCCGCTCTTCGCGCATCAGCATGCGCTGGAATGCACTGAACCTGGATAGAAGGCTCGCCAGTGAGGCAGCCACGGCCAGCCTCAACAGCAAGACCACCAGTTGTTGCGGTTCTAGCATTGCGCGCCTGCCGATCATTATAATGAAAGCAAAGTCCCGCAATGGTCAACAAGATAG
>ODAK010006300.1_pt1 | contig 11987 bp, 7 predicted proteins | sample 1539591 | NCBI WGS metagenome assembly ODAK01 (sample SAMEA3539303, study PRJEB22396) | soil metagenome | biome: tundra; feature: field; material: soil | place: USA | collected 2010-05 | depth 0.15 m | reverse complement strand
ACGCGGCGGGCACGTGCATCACGGTGTGCAACATGGAGAACCTCGATCCGATGGGCGTGCACACCGGCGATTCGATGGTCGTCGCACCCGCGCAGACGCTGACCGATCGTGAGCACCAGCAGTTGCGCAGCGCGGCGCTGCGAATCATCAACGCGCTCGACATCCAGGGCGGGTGCAACGTGCAGTTCGCGCTCGCGCCGGAGTCTCACGAGTACCACGTCATCGAGGTCAATCCTCGGGTGTCGCGCTCGTCGGCGCTCGCCTCCAAGGCGACCGGCTATCCGATCGCCCGGGTTGCGGCGAAGATCGCTGCGGGGCGGCGGCTTGACGAGATTCCCAATGCGGTCACGGGCAAGACGAGCGCGGCCTTCGAGCCCGCGCTCGATTACTGCGTCGTCAAGATCCCGCGCTGGCCGTTCGACAAGTTCCCCGAGGCGGACCGGCGGCTGGGCACGCAGATGAAGTCCACCGGCGAGGTGATGGCGATCGAGCGCTCCTTCGAGGCGGCGTTCAGCAAGGCACTGCGCTCGCTCGAGCAACCCCATCCGGACCCGGCGGCGTTGCACGAGCCGGTGCTCATCGACGTCGCCAACGATCGGCGCGCCGCAGCGCTGATGGAAGCGCTGCGCGGCGGAGCCACGCCCGAGGAGCTCAAGCATCGCAGCGGTATCTCGGCGTGGTTCCTGCGGCGTCTCGGCGCCATCGTGGCCTGCGAGGAGCGGCTTCGCTGGAACGGCATCGACGACGACGCGTTGCGCGCTGCCAAGCGTGCCGGTCTCACCGATGCGCGCATCGCCGCGCTCACGGGATTTGCGACAGCCGATATCGGTGCACGCAGGCGCGACGCGGGCCTGCGCGCGGTGTTCAAGTGCGTCGACACGTGCGCCGCCGAGTTCGAGGCGGCCACGCCCTACTACTACTCGACCTATGAGACCGAGGACGAGGGCCCTGCCGCTGCCGCACCGGCCCCGAACACGGTCGTTGTGCTCGGCAGCGGTCCGATTCGCATCGGCCAGGGCATCGAGTTCGACTACTGCAGCGTGCATGCGGCGATGGCGCTCCGCGCTCAGGGCGTCGACGCGGTGATGGTGAACAGCAACCCGGAGACCGTGAGCACTGATTTCGACTGCAGCACCCGGCTGTATTTCGAGCCCCTCGACGAGGAGGCGGTCACCGCGATCATTGACGAGGAGCAGGCATCGGGGGTCGTCGTGCAGTTCGGTGGGCAGACAGCGATCAATCTCGCGGAGCCGCTCGACCGCGCCGGGGTGACGATCCTCGGCAGCAGCATCGCGAGCATCGACCTCGCCGAGGACCGGCGCGCCTTCGAGGGATTGATGCGCTCGCTGTCCATCGCCCAGCCGCAGGGCGCGGCGACGACGGACCTCGATGAAGCCCTGGCCATCGCGGACGGCATCGGCTTCCCGGTGCTGGTGCGACCGTCATATGTCCTCGGCGGCCGCGCCATGGAGATCGTGCACAGTCCCAGCCAGCTGCAGCGATATCTCGAGGCGGCTATGGCGGCGCTCCCGGCCGAGGGCGGCCGGCGCCGCGGCACAGTGCTCATCGACCGCTACCTGTTCGGCACCGAGGTGGATGTCGACGCCATCAGTGACGGAGACACCGTGGTCATCCCAGGTCTCATGGAGCATGTGGAGCGCGCAGGCGTGCACAGCGGCGACTCGATGGCCGCCTACCCCGCGCGCATCCTCGGCGACGACGTCCGCGCCCTGATCGTCGACGCGACCGTGCGCATCACGCGCGCGCTCGACGTCCGCGGCCTCTGCAACATCCAGTTCGCCGTGCACCGCGGCATTCCTCATGTGCTCGAGGTCAACCCGCGCGCGTCTCGGACGGTCCCGTTCCTTAGCAAGGTAACTGGTGTTCCGATGGTCGAGCTGGCGACTCGCGTGATGCGCGGCGCGACCCTGGCGGAGCTGGGTTGGACGACGGGCCTCGTCCCGGCTCGGCCATTGGTTGCGGTCAAGGCGCCGGTGTTCTCGACGGTGAAGCTCATCGACGTCGACACCGCGCTCGGCCCGGAGATGAAGTCGACCGGTGAGGTCATGGGTATCGACATCGACCTCGGCGCCGCGCTGGAGAAGGCCTTTGTCGCAGCGCTCGGCGGTATGCCCACCAGCGGCGGAGCGCTGTGCAGCGTCGCCGATGTCGACAAGGCCGAGGCGCTGCCGATCATCGCCCAGCTGAGCTCGCTCGGCTTCACGATCTACGCGACGGCGGGAACCGCCGCGGCATTCGCGAGTGCGGGGATCTCCGCGGTCGCGGTGGGCAAGATCGGCCACGGCCGACCCAACGTCATCGACGTCATCGAGGATGGGCGCGTCTCCATCGTCATCAACACGGTCTCGAACTTCGGCACCGACGAGCTCGATTTCCGAGCAGACGGCGGGGCTGCCGCGGCGGTGGGCCGAACCGTGAAGGACGGGTACCGAATCCGCCTCGCCGCCGAGCAGCGCCGGATTCCGTGCTGCACCTCGCTCGACACCGCGGCCGCGCTGGTTGACGCCATCGGCCGTCACACCTCGGGGAAGAGCGTCCGGGTCGCGACGGTGCGCCAGTACCGCGACGGCGTGGTCCAGACGGTGTCGTGACCGCGGATCTGCGGAACGCCGCACTCGAGACGGGTGAGGTGCTCGTCGTCGAGAAGCTCGGGGGAGGGATCCTGGAGCTGGTCGCGCGGCTGCCCCATCTCGCCGCCACCGCGCTGCCCGGGTCATTTGCCCAGCTGCGCTGCGGCTCGGGCACGACGCCGCTGCTCCGCCGTCCGTTCAGTGTTGCGTGGACACAGGACGACACCTGCGGGTTCGTGTTCGAAGCGGTCGGCGCCGGCACGCGGCTCCTCGCCGACCTCAAGCCGGGTGATCCGCTCGACACGCTGGGGCCGCTGGGCCACGGGTTCAGCGTGGCTCACGCCGGGCCGGTCGTCTGCGTCTCGGGTGGCCTCGGGTGCGCACCCTTCCCGCTGCTCATCAACGAGCTTCGCCGCCGTGGTGTTGAAGACATTCTTGTCTTGAACGGAGCGCGCACGGCCACCCGCCTGTATCCGGCGGAGCGATTCGCCCGGCCCGCGGTCCCGGTGGTCGCCGAGGCGACCGATGACGGCACGCGCGGCCACCACGGCCCGGTCACCGACCTGCTCGGCGAGGCCTTGCGGTCGAAACCCTCGGCACTCTACGCATGCGGACCGAACCCGATGCTTGGCGCGGTGATGCGAACGCTCGTCGAATCGGGGGCCGAGCTCCCGCCGACGCTCGAGGCATCGCTCGAGGCGCCGATGGGGTGCGGCTTCGGCACGTGCCTCGGCTGTGCGCTCCCCATGCTCGGCGAGGACGGCACGACGGCGTGGCGGCTCTGCTGCACCGACGGTCCCGTGATGCCCATGCGCGAGGTGGACTGGGACGGGCTCGCCGCGCTCCCGGGGGCCGACGTCGCGTGAGCGAGAACGGGGTTTCCGCTGTCGATCTCGGCCGCGGGCTGACGCTCCCGAACCCCGTCGGCCTGGCCAGCGGCACCGCGGGGTATGGATTCGAGCTCGATCAACTCATCGACATCAATCAACTCGGCGCGCTGTACACGAAGGGAACGACCGTGCACCCGCGCGAGGGCAACCCACCACCGCGTGTCGCGGAGACGAGCGGCGGCATGCTCAACAGCATCGGGCTCCAGAACCCGGGCGTCGACGCGGTGGCCGCGACCTACGCACCGCGCTGGAAGGACTGGGCGATTCGAGTCATCGTCAACATCGCCGGCGGCTCGGTCGAGGAGTACGTGCACTGCGTGACCGTCCTCGAGCCGGTTGCCGAGGTGGCCGGCCTCGAGCTCAATATCTCGTGCCCGAACATCGCCCAGGGACTCGACTTCGGCCGTGATCCGGTTGCCGCCGCTCGGCTCGTCGCCGCGGTGCGCGCGGTCACCGAGCGCTGCGTGATCGTGAAACTCAGCCCCAACGTCACCGACATCGCGGCGGTCGCCCGCGCCGTTGAGGACGCCGGCGCCGACGCCGTGTCGGCGGTGAACACCTACATCGGCAAGAAGATCCACCGCGCCAGCGGACGGTCCGTCCTGCCGCTCGGCACCGGTGGGCTCAGTGGACCGGCGATACAACCGCTGGCCCTGGCCGCGGTCGCCGCGGTCTGCGACGCCGTCCACATTCCGGTCATCGGTGTGGGCGGCATCGTCGACGCGGCCTCAGCGCGGGATTTCCTGATCGTCGGTGCCAGCGCCCTGCAGGTCGGCACTGCGACGTTCGTCAACCCGGAGACCGCCCTGCAGGTGCTTGACGGTCTCCGGGGTTGATCGCTACTGACTGACGGCCTGTCTCAGGCCGGCGAGCCGGCCTCCACCGGCGCCGGGCTCAGGTGCCCATTGAGTGAGATGACCGGTTCCGGTGGCTCCATGTCGATCGCCACCTCACCGTGGAGCAACTGGTCTCCAATCTCGAGTTCCTGATCGGTCATGCGCAGCGGCACGATGAGCCCGACCAGCTTGATGACCACGAAGGTCGCCACCGAGTCGTACAAGATGATGAAACCGAGCGCGATCGCCTGGAGGAGCAGCTGCTTCGCGTTGCCGTACACGAGGCCGGTCACGGCGACCGATGCGGTCCCCGCGGTGCCGACGTACACGATCATGTTCGGGGAGGCGAACACGCCGGTCATCAGGCCGCCGAACGCCCCCGCGACTCCGTGAGTGTGGAACACGCCGAGCGTGTCGTCGACCCGGCTGGTGAAGAGTCGGGACTTGCCGAGAATGTTCATGGACAGCCAGGGAAGGACTCCGGCGCCGATGCCGATGGCGAACGCCGCGTAGGCGTTGATGTAACCGGCCCCGGGGGTGATCGCGACCAGGCCGGCGATCATGCCGCTGATCATGCCGATGATGGTCGGCTTCTTCAGGAAGAAGATGTCCATGATCATCCAGGTCAGCAGCGCGGTCGCCGTGCACAGATGCGTGTTGAGCACGGCCGCCGATGCGTCGGCGTTGGCGAAGTACGGATCACCACCGTTGAACCCGCTCCAGCCGAGCCACAGGAGCCCGCCTCCCGCGACCGCCATCATGATGTTGCTCGGCGTGTTGTTCTGCCGGTCCTTGAGCATGCGTGGACCGATCACCGCTGCTGCAACGAACGCGGACACCGCGGCGGCGACGTGGATGACGTAGCCACCGCTGTAGTCGACCGCGCCGAGGGCGCCGAGCCATCCACCGCCCCAGAGGCTGAATGCTCCAACCGAGTACACGAGCGTGATCCAGAGCGGGACGAAGAGCGCCCATGCCCTGAAGCTGATGCGCCCGAGCAGCGCGCCACCGAGGATGATCACGGTGATTGTCGCGAACACGAACTGGAAGTACACGAGCGACGACATCGGGAAGCGCAACGCCGGGATCAACCCGCTGAGCAGGGGGATGCTCGCCTGCTGCTCGAGGTCAGTCGCTCCGGCGACGGGGTGCGGTATGCCGACGAACGTCGTCGCGGCGCCGGCGACGTGCAGCGGCTGGCCGAAGCTCATGTCGTACGCGAAGAACATCCAGATGACGAGCGTCATCGCGAACGCGTAGATGACCATCAGCGCTGAGTTGACGGCGAACTTCCGCTTCATCAACCCTGCGTACAGGATCGCCAGGCCGGGGATGCTCATGATCCCGACCAGCGTCGCCGACGTGAGCTGCCACGCGGTGTCGCCGGAGTTCAGCCAGCTTGGATCCGGGGTCAGGGCAGACAACATTGCGATACCTCACCGCTAACTCTGCTGATGTGCGCGTAGGACGGCATGCGCGTTGCACGGAACTCTCGCAGAGGAGGTCGTTCGGTTCTTCATCCACGACGCACAGATCCCAGGCCGTCCGTCTGTACGCCGTGCACGAGACACACTGGTCGCGCCGCACAGCGCGGCCTCGAGCGGCGACTCGCGTCAGACGGCGGTGCGGAGGTAGTTCGGGAACGGAGTGACGGCTTCCGGCGAGGCCACCCGAAGTGTCGTCGGAAGCGTCGCGGCAGCCTCGAACTCCTCGGCCGGCACAGGTCTGCCGGTGAAGTAGCCCTGAGCTCGGTCGCAGCCGAGCAGCGCCAGCAACTCCAGGGTCGCGAGCGTCTCGATGCCCTCGGCGACGACGAGCAGTCCGAGCGCGTGACCGAGCTCGATCGTCGCACGCACCAGCTTCACGTCCTGCTCGCGCCCGTGCGTGCTCAGGCCGCCGATGAAAGTGCGGTCGAGCTTCAACTCGGTGATGGGCAGGCTGCCGAGGTACGCGAGTGATGTGAAGCCGGACCCGAAGTCGTCGATCGAGACGCCGAGACCAAGGCTGCGGAGCTCCTCGATGGCGCTCTGGCACGCTGCGAAGTCGCGAATGATCGTCGTCTCGGTGATCTCGAGGATCAGGGCGGCTGCCGGCACGCGGTGGCGCCGCAACGCGCTGCGAACCACGTCGATGAAGCCGGGATCGAGCAGGTTCGAGGACGAGACGTTGACGGACATGGCCAGGCGGCTGCCCGCAGCGCGCCAGATCGCGCACTGCGCGAGCGCCTGGTCGAGGACGAGGCGGGTGAGGGGCCCCATGAGGCCGGCCTCCTCGGCCAGCGGGAGGAACTCGAGAGGCGGGATCAGGCCGAGGCGGGGATGGGGCCAGCGCACCAAAGCCTCCGCGGCGATGGTCTCTCCGTTGCGCAGGTCCATCTGGGGTTGGTAATGCAGCACCAGGCGCTCTCCTTCGACCGCGGCGCGCAGTTCCTCGACCAGGGCGAGGCGGTTGCTGCCATCGTCGATGGAAGGCGTGTACACCTCATAGGGCTGGTGGGTCAGCTTGGCGCGGTACATGGCGACGTCCGCGCAACGCATGAGCCCGATGCTTTCGCCCGCGTCAGCGGGTGCGACGGCGATCCCGATGCTCGCGCTGATCCGAACGCTGACTCCGTTGAGGAGGAACGGCTGCTCGAGCAGCGCGGTGAGGCGGCGGGCGAGACCAGCAGCGTAGGACGGGTCACTGTCGATGAGCACAGCGCCGAGCTCATCGCCACCGATCCTGACGAGCAGGTCGGTCGCGCGAAGCGAGCCCGTCAGCCGCGGCCCGAGCTGTTTCAGGAGCTCATCCCCGGCGGAGTGCCCGAACGAGTCGTTGATCTCCTTGAAGTGGTCGAGATCGACGAAGAGGAACGCCAGGGTCCGCCCCGGGGTCTCCGGGTCCGCCAGATCGTCGAAGAATGCATCCAGCATGGTCGTGAGCTGGCGGCGATTGCCCAACCCGGTGAGCTCGTCGGTGACCGCCTGACGGTGGCGTTCCTCGGTGAGAGCGCGCAGGCCGCGCAGCGAGAGCACCAGGCGCACCCCGACCACGACGAGGGTGGCTGTGGCCAGCGCGATGGCGACCTGGATCACCTGATGCTCCAGGGCGCCGATGAAGAGGATCACGAGCCCGGCCAGGGCACCGGCTCCCGGCAGCACGAAGCCCGGAAGATTTCCGCTCTCGAGGAGGTCGCGACGCCCCGGTGGCACCCAGACCGAGATTGACATCAGCGTGATCGCGATCGGCCATGCGATGTCGTTGAAGACGATCCCGACCTGTGCCGAAGATCCGAACAGATTGAACGTGTCCCCGACGCCGTTCACGGCGCAGGCGGCGGCGAACAGGAGCCAGGGAAGGCGGCGCCCCGTGAGGATCGCCGTGCCCCCCACGACCAGGGCGAGCAGCAAGACGTCACCGATCGGGTAGATGAGATCGACAGCCACTCCAAGCCACGTGACTCCGGTGCCGCCCGCTTTGAGTGTCTGCAGCACGGCGTGGAAGGCGAAGGCGGCGACCACGGCCGCCGCGCCGAGCCCTGCGATGGCTCCGTCGAGCCAGGTTGCCGGGAGGAGCCGTTTGATCTCCTTCCGGAGCATGAGAACGATTGCAGCGTAGGCCAGCGGGTAGAAGCAGACGTAGAAGGCATCCGCCAGTGATGGCGTGGCCGCCGTCGAGCCGCCCCAGGTCTCCGCTGTGAGCACCAGGTCGCCGAGCGCCCACGCGAGCACCGCGCTCCCGAGGACCAGCGGAACCGCCCGGCCGCCCTGACGGCTGAATCCACGGGCGAGGAGCAGCCCGGCAAGGATCACCTCGTAGAGGGTGATGCCCCATCCGTCGATCCATGGCCAGCTCCGGTCGGGTGAGCGGACCACGAGCGAGATCACATATGCCGTCAACAGGCCGGACATGACCGCATACACGACCCACAGCGCCCGCGGGGCCCGTCGGGTCGGTGTGAGGAATGTCGGGAGTGCCCGCCGTTCGCGAGGGGCCGCGGAACTCACCCGAGCAGCTTTGCCGATCTCGTGTTGAATTCCAGTTGCGACTGTGGAACGACAATGACCTCAGGCCGCTAAAAAGACGGGCATCGGGGCGTCGATGATCTGCGCTCCGCGAGGAGACCAAATATGCGAGGCACTGGGCGGGTTGAGGTCGTCATCGTCAGCTCCGAGGCACAGGTTCTTCGGCTGCTCCCGCTGATGCGCGCCTACTGCGACTTCTATCGAGTGCAACCGTCCGACCTCGCGCTGCTGACCATGGCGCGTTCGCTGATTGCCGACCCCACCCGTGAGGGAGTGCAGTTGATCGCGGCCGGCGCCGGCGAGGACGTCGGTTTCGCGACTCTGTTCTGGAGTTGGGAGACCTCGACCGCGAGCCGCGTGGCCGTGATGAACGACCTATACGTCGTTGCCGCCGCGCGCGGCCGGGGTGTCGCGTCAGCGCTGATCGATGCCTGCCTCGAGCGCTGCCGCGACCGCGGAGCGGTCCGACTGATCTGGCAGACGGCGGTGGACAACCTTCCGGCCCAGGCTGTCTACGATCACATCGGGGCGACTCGGGAGACCTGGGTCGACTACTGGCTCGACACCGGGGTACCGCATGGCGGCGACGGACCGGAGCGAGGATAGGTCCGGCGAACTCGCTTTGCGCGGCCTGCTGGTGCCGCTCTGCGCGGCCACGGAAGGATGACGAGCGTAGGCTGAATGCATGCCGAGGGTGATGCTCATCCTGCCGACGGAGACATATCGCGCAACGGCTTTCCTACGCGCGGCGGAGGAGCTGGAACTCGAGATCGTGGTGGCTTCCAACGAGGCGCCGACGCTGGCCGCGCTGATGGAAGGCCGCGTGCTGACGCTCGACCTCGGTCAGCCCATCGAGTCGGCGGAGCGTGCCGTGGAGTTCGCCCGGCGGTGGCCGATCGACGCGGTCGTGGGTGTCGATGAAAGCTCCGTGGTCACTGCGGCGGCGGTTGCAGGACGTCTCGGCACGTCGCGGCGGAATCCCGTCGATGCTGTCCAGCGCACGCGCGACAAACGGCTGCTGCGCGCCTGCCTCACGGGCTGCGGTTTGGCGCAGCCCGGCTTTGCGGAGATCGACGTCGATGCCGGTGACATCGCGCTGGATTCGGCGATCAGCGTTGCCGGGTTTCCGTGTGTCATCAAACCCGTTGATCTTGCCGCGAGTCGGGGCGTGATCCGTGCCGACGACCGCGCCGGCGCGCAGGCGGCGGTTCGGCGCATCGCCACGCTGACGCGCGAGATCTGCGGCGACGATGCCGTGCCCCCGCTGCTCGTGGAGCGCTACATCGACGGCGTGGAGGTCGCGCTGGAAGGCCTTGTGCACCAAGGGGTTCTCGAGGTGATCGCTCTGTTCGACAAGCCCGATCCCCTCACCGGACCCTTCTTCGAGGAGACCTTGTACGTGACGCCGTCACGACTCGACGGCGCGACGCAAGGCGCCGTGTTGGAGGCGGTGCGCGCGGCTGTTTCGGCCATCGGGTTGCGGCACGGCCCCGTCCACGCGGAGGTCCGCATGGCGGGTGCGATGCCCGTGGTCATCGAGGTGGCAGCACGCTCCATCGGAGGGCTCTGTTCGCAGGTCATCCGCATCGAATGCTCGGACGCGCCGGGTGAGATCAGGTCTCTCGAGAACGTCATCCTTCGCGAGGCGCTGGGATTGCCGCTGGGCGCGATGCACATGGCCGACAGTGCGTGCGGCGTGCTCATGCTGCCCACACCCTCGGCAGGAGTGCTGCGCGGAGTCGACGGTCTCGACGCCGCGGCGGCCGTCCCCGGCGTCACGGGTGTCACCATCTCGGTGCGCCCCGGCGACCTGGTGAGGCCACTTCCCGAGGGTGATCGGTACCTCGGTTTCATCTTCGCCCGCGGTGATGCCCCAGGCGACGTCGAAGCCGCGTTGCGACGGGCGCAGTCGCTGCTCGACGTCGACGTCATCACCGTATCGCTTCAGGGCGCAAACCAGCCATGAGCAGCCATTCCCGAACCCCGCCTGACGCTGGTCCACCGACGCGAGGTCACGCTCGGTCAATGGCCGAGCGGTGCGGGTGAGCGGTGCCCCCTGGAGGAATCGAACCTCCCTCAACCGGTTAAAAGCCGGCTGCTCTACCGATGAGCTAAGGGGGCGGGAGCCAGGATTGTATTGCCGCCCATGCGGCACGCCCTACCATCGGCATCCGTGACTGAAGAGATTCCCGGATTCCCCGAGCATTTCCCCGTCCGCGACGACGGCGCCAGATCCTGGCGCTACCGCGCGGTCTCGCTGATCTGTCGCGCGTCACTTCGCGGGTTCTTCGGACGCGGCCTCCAGCTCGATCCCATGACGTCGTTTCCCTCGGAGGGGCCGCTGCTCGTGGTGTGCAACCACCTGAGCAACATCGACCCCTGGATCTTCGGCGGTTTCGGGCCGGGAATTCTCTACTGCATGTCGAAGCGGGAGCTGTTCAACAACCCGGTGGTGGCGTGGATCCTGGCCGGCTGCAACTGCTTTCCGATCGATCGCGGAACGGCAGACCGCCGCGCTCTGCGAACCGCGCTCGACGTGCTGTCCCGCCGTGGTCGCCTGCTGATCTTCCTGGAGGGCACCCGTTCGGCCACCCCGGGGATGCGCCGTGCCGAGGCGGGCGTGGGCTTCCTTGCGCGCCGTTCGGGCGCTTCGATCCTCCCCGTGGGTGTCTGGGGCACCGAGGCGGCGCTGCCGCGGGGTCACAAGTTCCCCAGGCGAGTGCCCATCCGGCTCAAGATCGGCCCCGTCTTCCAGTTGCCGGAGCGAGTGCCGGGCGAGCGTCGCGACGACCAGGCTGTCGCCGACCTCATCGGGGCACACATCGCCGAACTCCTGCCGGCAGGCTATCGCGGGGTCTACGCCTCCCTGGGCGCGTCCGAGCCTACCGGGCGGGTCGGATAGAGGGACGAAGGGGTTCAGCGCCCTCGGCGGCTCGCCGCCGGCTTGGCGCGGGCCGATTTGGCCGAGGTGGCGGCCGGGCGCTTCGCGGGTGCCGGCCGAGCCGACTTGGCCGGAGCTGACTTGGCGACGGGCTTCTTCGCTGCCGCCGATTTAGCGGCCTTCGGTGCCGGCTTGGCGGGTGGCGCCTTCGGTTTCGCTTTCGCAACGGGCTTTGCCACGGCCTTGGCGGCGGATTTCGCCACCGGCTTTACCACCGCCTTGGTCGTGGATTTGGCCACGAGCCTGGCCGCAGGTTTGGCCGCGATCCGCGACGTCGCGGCGCCCTTTGCAGCGGGTTTGGCCTTGACGGCGCTCGGAGGCTTCACCTTGGCGGCGGACTTGGCTGCCGGTTTCGCTTTGACCGTGGGCTTGGGTTTGGGTTTGGCAGCGAGCTTGGCCTTGGCGCCGGGCTTCGACCTGGCTGCCACAGCGGGTTTCGCCACGGCCTTGGCGACCGGCGCTGCCCTGGGGGCCGGGGCGGATTTTGCTGCCGGCCGCGTCTTCATCGGTGCGGCCACCTTGACCGGCGTCGTGGACCGGGCGGCGGACGCAGGTGCGGGCTTGGTGGCGGCCGGCCGCTGCGGCGCCGGGGCGGCGGCCGGACGGGGCTCCGCGCGCTTGGCTGGTGGAGCGGCCGTATTGGGCGGCGCCGGAGCGGCCGCCTTGGGCGGCGCTGGAGCGACCGCCACCGGCGCGGGCGCCGGTGCCGGTTCGGCGGCCGCTTG
>ODAK010006299.1_pt1 | contig 11988 bp, 11 predicted proteins | sample 1539591 | NCBI WGS metagenome assembly ODAK01 (sample SAMEA3539303, study PRJEB22396) | soil metagenome | biome: tundra; feature: field; material: soil | place: USA | collected 2010-05 | depth 0.15 m | reverse complement strand
GTATCGGCGATGCCGTCGCGCAGTTGGTTCTTCCACAACGGATGATCCGCTGGCGAAAGGAACTCCATCGCCAGTGTGCCACTCTCCTCATCCTGCCCAAGCAGTCGCGGCGCGAACCCGGCGGCGTGACGCATCCAGCGCGCCTCGAACACGTTGCGCTCGACCGGCGCATGCCAATCCGCCGCGACACGCAGTTTCGCCAGCGCGCGTTTGACGCAGATGGGCCCAGAGGGAAGGTCGATCCGCCAGATATCGGATGACACACCACCGGTCAGCCGTTCCCCTCCCGTCGCACCCAACAGGTTCATGCGGCGGAGCGCGTCGAAAATCGCCTCGGGTGGCTGCTCGAGCATGGGAGGTTTTAGGGGCCGGATGCCTTGCGCGGTCAAGGTCCCTGGGCCCGGGTTGCCCCCAACCCGTCCCGCAAGATACCCTGGCCCGGTCAACAAACCCTGGACGTGAAAACATGTCTCAACAACAAGTCGTCGCACAGCTCGCGCCGCACGGCGTATTGCGCGCCGCGATCAACATGGGAAACTTCCTGCTCGTCACCGCCCGCACCGCGTCCGGCGATCCTGACGGATGCTCCCCCGACATGGCCCGCGCGATCGCCGAAAGTCTGGGCTTATCAGTGCAATTCGTGCCGTACGCGAAGCCCGGCGAACTCGCCGACGACGCGGAAAAGGATAAGTGGGACATCGGCCTGATCGGCGCCGAGCCCGCGCGCGCCGAGAAGATCGATTTCACCGCCGCCTATGTGGAGATCGAGGCGACCTATCTGGTTCCCGCCGGCTCGCCGATCAAATCCATCGCCGAGGTCGACGTCAAAGGCAACCGCATCGCGGTGACCGCGCGCAGCGCTTATGATTTGTGGCTGGAACGAAACATCCACAACGCCACCTTGCATCGCGGCAACAGCCAGGCGGCGACGATCGAGATGTTCCAAAAGGAAAACATGGAAGCGTTGGCTGGGTTACGCCCAGGACTGATCGGCGAGGTGGGGAAGATGCCAGGGTCGCGGATTCTGGAAGGTCAGTTCACCGCCGTGCAGCAGGCGATCGGCACGCCGAAAAAGAACGCGGCGGGCGCGGCATATCTGAAGAAGTTCGTCGAGGACGCCAAAAAATCCGGCGCTGTCGCCGCCTTGATCCAGAAGCACGGAGTCGTTGGCCGACTGTCGGTCGCGCCGCTCACCTGATTGTTACTGGCAGGCGAGGCATTCCTCGTAATCGGTGGTTGACGCGACCAACGGCAGCTGCATGGACGCGTCATTCGCCGGCTGATGGATATCGTCAACCGGTGCGACCGCTTTCGTGCTGACATTGTCGGCGCGCTGGATCGACAGGCTGCGGCAATAATACAGCGACTTCACGCCGCGCTTCCACGCCATGAAATGGATCTGATGCAGATCCCGCTTATTCACATTGGCGGGCAGGAAGACGTTGACCGACTGGCTCTGGCAAATGAACGGCGCGCGATCCGCCGCGTGCTCGATGATCCAGCGCTGATCCAGCTCGAACGCGGTCTTGTACACCGCCTTTTCGTCGGCGGTCAGAAAATCGAGGTGCTGCACGCTGCCCTTCGTGGTGGTGATCGAGGACCACACCGCGTCGTTATCCTGGCCTTTCGCCTCCAGCAGTTTCTGCAAGTGCCGGTTGCGCACCGTGAAGCTGCCGGACAGCGTTTTTTGCAGGAACACATTGGCCGCGATCGGCTCGATGCCAGGCGATGCGTTGCCCGCGATGATGGAAATCGACGCGGTCGGCGCCAATGACATTTTGTGCGAGAAACGTTCTTTGCTGCCGTATTCCTCGGCATCCGGGCACGCGCCGCGTTCCTCGGCCAGCACGATCGAGGCGGTATCGGCCTGCGCGCGGATGTGTTTGAAAATCCGTTTGTTCCAGACTTTCGCGACAACACTTTCCCACGGCACGTTCAACGCCTGCAGGAACGAATGAAAGCCCATCACCCCGAGCCCGACCGAGCGTTCGCGCATCGCCGAATACCGAGCCTTTTCCATCCCCGGCGGCGCGCGGTCGATGAAATCCTGCAACACGTTATCCAGGAACCGCATCACGTCCTCGATGAATGTCGGGTGGTTCTCCCACTCGAACCATTTTTCCAGGTTCAGCGATGACAGGCAGCAGACCGCCGTCCGCTCAACGCCGTGATGGTCGCGGCCCGTCGGCAACGTGATTTCGCTGCACAGGTTTGAGGTTTTCACCTCCAGGCCAGCGAGTTTGTGATGCTCCGGCTGCGCCCGCGCGACATGATCGGAGAACACCAGGTACGGTTCGCCGGTTTCAATACGCGCGGTCAGGATCCGCACCCACAACGCCCGCGCTGAAATCTGCCGCACGATCGATTTGTCTTTGGGGGACAGCAGCGGCCACGGCTCGTCCGCCTCGACCGCGCGCATGAATGCGTCGGGGATTTGAATGCCGTGATGCAGGTTCAGCGCCTTCCGATTCGGATCGCCACCGGTGGGGCGGCGCAACTCGATGAACTCTTCAATTTCCGGGTGCGAAACCGGCAGATACACCGCCGCCGAACCGCGCCGCAGCGAGCCCTGGGAAATCGCCAGTGTCAGACTGTCCATCACACGAATGAACGGAATGACACCCGAGGTCTTGCCGACCGCGCCAACCTTCTCCCCGATTGAGCGCAGGTTGCCCCAGTACGACCCAATGCCGCCGCCTTTCGACGCGAGCCAGACGTTTTCGTTCCACAGTCCGACTATGCCTTCCAGACTGTCGGTGGCTTCGTTCAAAAAGCATGAGATCGGCAAGCCGCGCTGCGTGCCGCCGTTGGACAGTACCGGGGTGGCCGGCATGAACCACAGCCGGCTCATATAATCATAGATGCGTTGGGCATGGCCCTGGTCGTCGCCATAAAACGACGCCACGCGCGCGAACAGATCCTGAAATTCCTCGCCCGGCATCAGATATCGGTCGGTCAATGTCGCTCGACCAAAATCCGTCAGCAGCGAATCGCGGGTGCGATCGACCCGAACCTGATGGCGACCCGGCATCTGGACTGCGTCAAGCACATCGGCCTCCGTGGCGTTTCTCATTGTCGGGTCGTCCTTTACCGGGCCGGTGAGTGATTCGGAATCAGCATATAGCGATTTCTCTGGATCCAACCCACAAGATAGGGCGCTTGTGGCCGGGTTGCAACGTTCAACGGATCGGCGACTCCAAAGCCTCGACACAGGATGAAAAAGGAGACGGACGCGTTCGCCGGGCGTTCTCCCCAGGTTCCACAGTGCTTGTATGTTCTTTGTATGTTCCTTGACCCGATCAGTCAAACCCCCGCCAGCTCATGAACTGATCGGACGTCGCCCGCTCGGTCACCAACCGATTCTCAGGTGCATCGGGGTCGGCGTGACCCAGTGCCATCCCGCAGACCACGACCTCCTCCGGAGCCAACCCCAGCACCGGCCGCATCACCTTATGATAATGCGTCCACGCCGCCTGGGCGCACGTATCCAATCCCCTCGCCCGCGCCGCGACCATGATGTTCTCCAGGAACATTCCGTAATCGAGCCATGATCCCGTCGCCAGTCCGCGGTGAATGGTGAACACCATCCCCACCGGCGCATCGAAGAACTCGAAATTCCGCCTGTGCTGCGCTCGCATCTTTCCGGATTCGCCACGCGCGATGCCAAGCGTTCCGTAAAGGTCCCAGCCAACCTTGCGACGCCGTGACAAATACGGTTCAAAGAATTCATCAGGATAATACTGCACCTCATGCCGATGGCCCGGTTCTTCGGCGTCGAACACCGTCTGCACCGCGGCACACAGTTCGTCCCGCGGCGCGCCAATCAGCACATAACCCCGCCACGGCTGCATGTTCGTCCCACTGGGCGCGCGAGCGGCGGCATCCAGGATCGCCGCGATCACCGCCCGCGGCACCGGGGTCGGCAGGAATCGCCGAACGGAACGGCGCGAGGTAATCGCGTGATCGGTCAGCGTGGGATCGGGCGGCACGCGCGAATTCATCTTGTCTCTCCATTTCGGACAGAGTAGCGGATGCGACGGACTTGACGCCACCCGCCGCATGGTGACCAGAATCCGCACCAGGGAGGGCATTGCCATGGTTCAGATCCGTCAGATGGGGCCGCAAATCGGTGTGGAAGTCAGTGGCGTCGATGTCAGAACGCTCGACGATGCCGGGTTCGCGCCGATCTATCAGGCCTGGCTCGACCACAATGTCCTGGTGGTGACGGGCCAGGAGCTGACCATCCCCGAGTTCCTGCGCTACAGCCGCCGCTTCGGCCACGTCACGCCGCACCCATCAAAGAGCACGCGGCACCCGGAGTATCCGGACATCACTCTTCTGGGCGTCAACAAGTTCAATCCGGATGGGGAGTTGAACAAATCAATCTACCGCCGCGGCGCCGAGGGTTGGCACACCGATGGCGCCTATGACCCGATCCCGTTCAAGGCGACGCAACTTTACGCGCTCGCGATCCCCGACACCGGCGGCGACACGCTGTTCGCCAGTGGCTACGCCGCGTACGAAGCGCTGCCGGCGCGGCTCAAGGCACGCCTCGACGGCGTCAATGGCGCATTCAGTTACGGTGGGAAAAGAAAGACGCAGGCGTTGCTGAACCCGGAGGACCGCGACGTTCCGCCGGCGATCCATCCCATCGTCCGTACCCACAGCGAAACCGGCCGCAAATCGCTTTATTTCGATCCCGGTAAGATCCTGTCGATCGAGGGCGCGGAGCGGGCCGAAAGCGATGACCTGATCGCCGAACTGGTGACCTACATGATCCAGCCCGACGGGCAATACCGTCACAAATGGCACGTCGGCGATATCGTGATCTGGGATAACCGCTGTTCCTATCACAAGGCCGCCGGTGATTACCCGCCGGAGCAGGATCGTATCCACTGGCGCGTCTCGATCCAGGAATTCGCCCAGGCCGGCCGCCTCGCCGCCGAATAAGGCGTCACAGTAACGAGGAGCCCTCCCCGCGGCGCGGAACTTTGCGTGCCCCGTGACGTTATGCGTGACGGTCGCCCGAGAAGTCCGACTGTGCCCTATGTCCGGTATCGCACAATACCCGATGTGATCGTTCGCTTTGACGCGCGTATGATTTCCTGTCATGGTCTGCGTCTCTCTCTTGAACACGGTTCGGGCATCAGGGGGCAACAAAATGCAGACCGCTCTCAATCGGATCTTTCGGCGCTTCATAGGAACAGGCCGGCTATCGGTACGTTGGCCGGATGGGCACTTAAGCCTTTACTCGGGCGACGATGGACCTTCGGCGGGCATCGTGATCCGAACGAACAGCGCCGTCCGGGCGCTTGTCCTCAATCCAGGCCTCGCCTTGGGTGAGGCTTACATGGACGGCAGCATTACACCCGATGGTTGTGGCATCTACGACGTCCTCGACGTCATGTGTGCCAATATCGGCCGGGATTTCGAGCGTCAGCCGATCCTGCGGTTTCGAACATTCTTGCGTCAGTTGAAAAGGCGCCTGGACCAATACAACCCAGCCGTGCGTGCACAGAAAAATGTCGCGCACCATTACGATCTGAATGGCCGTCTTTATAGCTTGTTCCTGGATCGCGACCGGCAATATTCCTGCGCCTATTTCCAACGCGGCGATGAGACGCTGGAAGCGGCGCAACTGGCGAAGAAGCGTCATATCGCCGCGAAACTATGTCTCGACCGCCCGGATCTCCGGGTGCTCGACATCGGCTGCGGCTGGGGCGGCCTGGCGCTGACCTTGGCCAGGGATTACGGCGCCTGTGTCACCGGCATCACGCTGTCCCGCGAGCAACTGAACGAGGCGCGCGATCGCGCCATGGCGGAAGGCCTGGAAGACCGGGTCAATTTCGAGTTGATGGATTATCGCGCGGTCAACCAGCAGTTCGACCGGATCGTTTCGGTCGGCATGTTCGAGCACGTCGGGATCGGCTTTTATCAGACGTTCCTCGACATGGTGGCGCGCAGCCTGACGCCGGACGGTGTGGCGCTGATCCACGCGATCGGGCGCAGCGATGGCCCCGCCGCCACGAATGCCTGGATCGACAAATACATCTTCCCCGGCGGGTACAGCCCGGCGCTGTCGGAGGTGCTGCCAGCGGTGGAGCGTTCGGGCCTGGTCGCGACCGACATCGAAATCCTGCGGCTGCACTATGCGCAAACCTTGCGGCACTGGCGCTGGCGCTTCACCGCCAATCGCGACACCATCGCCTCGATTTACGACGAGCGGTTCTGCCGCATGTTCGAATTCTACCTCTGCGGGTCGGAACTGGCGTTCCGCACCGGCGGTCACATGGTGTTTCAGCTCCAACTCGGCGCCAGGCAGGAAGCGGTGCCGTTGACGCGGGACTATTTATACGCGGGCGCCGGCCGTATTGGCGTTTCGTCCCCGGTATCCTCCTGATCCACAGGATGCGTTTGGGACCGCGCCGGACTATGATGCCGCGGCATGAACACCATCACCGATTCGCCCCTGCTGGGGCTGTCGCAACGCTTGCCGCCGTCGAATTTGCAGGCGGAGCAGGCGTTGCTCGGCGCCTTACTGGCCAATAACCGCGCTTATGAACGGGTGTCGGAGTATCTGGCACCGGTCCATTTCGCCGACCCGATCCACGGCCGCATTTTCCAGTCCATCGCGCGGCGAATCGAGTCAGGGCAGCTCGCCGACGCCGTCACCCTGAAGGGCGAGTTCGAGCATTCCGGCGTCCTGGAGGAGGTCGGCGGCACCGCCTACCTCGCGCAGCTATTGTCGTCGATGGTCGGCATCATCAACGCTGGCGAATATGGCCGGGCGATCCACGACTCGTGGTTGCGGCGTGTGTTGATCGATATCGGCGAAACCGTGGTCAACAACGCGTTTGGCGCCGATCCGGAACTCGACGGTTCAAGCCAGATCGAAGCCGCCGAGCAGTCGCTGTTTCAGCTCGCCACCGAGGGCGGCGGCAACGACGGCGGCTTCGTTACGTTCGAAGTCGCGCTGAGCGAAGCGATCAAGGGTGCCGAGCGGGCCTTCCACCAGGTCGGCCACGTCACCGGCCTGACCACCGGCCTCCGCGATATCGACGCCAAACTGGGCGGATTGCATCCGTCGGACTTGCTGATCCTGGCGGGGCGTCCCGGCATGGGCAAATCCGCTCTGGCCACCAAGATCGCCTTCGGCGCGGCGAAATCTTTGCTGGAGCAGGCGCGGGCAGACGGGCCGAACGTGCAGCCCAAACAACAGGTGGCGATGTTTTCGCTGGAAATGAGCGCGGAACAATTGGCCACCCGATTGCTGAGTGAGGAATCGCGCATTTCCGGCGACCGCATTCGCCGCGGCGATATCGGACAAAAGGATTTCGATCGTTTCGTCGAGGTGTCGCGCGAGATCGGCGCGTTGCCGCTGCAGATCGACGACACGCCGGCCATTAGCATGTCGATGCTGCGCACGCGCTGCCGGCGGTTGCAGCGGACCAAGGGTCTGGCGCTCGTCATCGTCGATTATTTGCAGTTGATGCGCCCCTCGGCGGGCACGCGGCCGGAGAATCGAGTGCTGGAAATCAGCCAGATCACCCAGGGGCTGAAGGCGCTGGCCAAGGAGCTGAACATCCCGGTGCTGGCGTTGTCGCAGTTGTCGCGCCAGGTCGAAAGCCGCGAGGACAAGCGGCCGCAACTTTCGGATTTGCGCGAGTCCGGCTCGATCGAGCAGGACGCTGACGTGGTGATGTTCATTTATCGTGACGAATATTACCTGGAACAACGCAGGCCGAACGAGGCGGCATTCGACGGCGGCCCCGATAAGTTCAACGCCGCGACGGCTGAGTGGCAACAGAAAATGGAGCAGGTGCATCACAAGGCGGATTTGATCGTGGCCAAGCAGCGGCATGGCCCAACCGGCTCAATTCCGCTGTACTTCGAGGGAGCGTTTACCCGATTCGCCGATCTCGACACCGTTCATTCCGGTCATGCGGCCTGATACCGCACCTGCGGTATTGACAATCGATCTGGGTGCGATTGTCGCCAACTGGCGACTGTTGCAAGCGAAACATTCGTCGGGTGCGACCGGCGCCGTTGTCAAAGCCGACGGCTACGGCCTTGGCGCCGGCCCGGTCGCCGCCGCGTTGGCGGCGGCAGGATGCAAACATTTCTTCGTCGCCACCCCCGATGAAGCGCTGGAATTGCGGAAAACCATCCCGGACGCCGCGCTGGTCGTACTGGGCGGACTGTTCGCCGGCGCCGACCATGACTTCGCGGCCCATCGCATCATCCCCGCGCTTGGCTCGCTCGCCGAGATCGACGCGTGGTCATCCCTCGCGCGCCGCCTTGACCGCGCCCTGCCCGCGTTTCTTCATTTCGATACCGGCATGTCTCGCCTGGGCCTTGACGCGCGGGAGTACGCGGTGCTGGCGGAAGACCACGGCCGGCTCACCGGAATTGATATCCGCCATGTGATGTCGCATCTGGTGTCGGCGGAGGCTCCGGATGATCCGTTGAACGCGATCCAGCGCGATCGCTTCAACGCCGGCCGCGCGCGCCTGCCCGCGGCACCGGCGAGTCTGGTGAATTCCGCCGGGATGTTTCTCGGAAAGACGTTCGCCTTCGACCTCGCGCGCCCAGGGTCGGCGTTGTACGGGATCAATCCCACCCCTGGGCGGCCCAACCCGATGCGACCCACGGTCAGTCTGGCCGCGCGCGTGCTGTCCGTCCGCGACATCCCGCCCAGAGCGACCGTTGGCTACACCGCCTCCTGGACCGCCCAACGCGCCAGCCGCATCGCGACGGTTGGCGTCGGTTATGCCGATGGCTGGCACCGTAGTCATTCCAACGCGGGGTCGGCGTATTTTGACGGCCACCCGGTTCCGCTGGTAGGGCGTGTGTCCATGGACCTGACGACGTTCGACGTGACCGATCACCCCGAGGTCCAGCCAGGGACCTGGCTGGAGTTTCTGGGTCCGCATCGCCTCGTGGATGACGCGGCGCGCGACGCCGGAACCATCGGCTATGAGGTTCTGACCGCGCTCGGCCGGCGGTTCCACCGGGTCTGTTCGCCGGCGTGAACCATTTCTTGTCCTTGCTCGCCGCGGTCGGCCGCGCGGTCATCTCCGCATGCACCGAAACCGGCAAAGTGGCGGTGTTCGCGGGTACTGGCTTGTCACACATCGTACGGCCGCCGTTTTACGGCCGGCTGTTTCTGAACGCGCTGCTGGACATCGGCTATTTCAGCCTGCCGGTCGTGGCGCTGACCGCGGTGTTCACCGGCATGGTGCTGGCGTTGCAGTCCTACACCGGGTTTGCCCGTTTTTCCGCGCAAGGCGCCGTCGCCAATCTGGTCGTGTTGTCGGTGACCCGCGAACTGGGACCCGTGATAGGCAGTCTGATGGTCGCCGGCCGCGTCGGTGCCGCGATGGCGGCCGAGCTTGGCACGATGCGTGTCACCGATCAGATCGACGCGCTGACGACCTTGTCGACCAATCCGATGAAGTACCTGGTGGCGCCGCGGTTGCTGGCGGGCACCATTGCCTTGCCGCTGCTGGTGCTCGTCGCCGACATCCTCGGCGTCATGGGCGGCTATATTGTTTCGACGGCGAAACTCGGGTTCAACCCTTCCGCCTATCTGACCAACACGATCAATTTCGTACAAGCGGAGGACGTGATTTCCGGTCTGGTGAAGGCCGGCGTGTTCGGATTTGTGATCGCGCTGATGGGTTGTTACCACGGATATAACAGCAAAGGCGGGGCGCAGGGCGTCGGCGCCGCCGCCACCGCGGCGGTGGTCAGCGCCTCCATCCTGATCCTCGCGTCCGACTACGTCCTGACGGAGATGTTCTTCACCCGGTCGTGATCAGCTCATGCCAGCGGGCGGATCGCAGGGCACGGTATCCATCTTGGCCGGCACCGAGATTTCCAGCAGTTCCAGTTCGTCGGCCGTACCCGTCTCGTTGTGCCGCGTGCCGCCTGGGATCATCAGGGAGTCACCGGCGTTGAGGCGGATCTTGCGGCCATCCTCGAACTCCAGATCGACCCAGCCTTTCAGCATGTAGACAAGCTGCTGGTCGCACACGTGGTAATGCCAGCCGGTCGGCTTCCCCATGCCTTGCGAGGCCTTGGTGACCTGCGCCCGCATCGCGCCGTTCGAGGCATCGGTGACGCCAAGGTCGAGGTAACTGAAAAACGCGCGGCGGCCCGCGGCGGGCTTCGCGGTCTCGGGCGTGGCATGGGCGATGGTTTGCGTCGGTTTGACGTTGTCGTTCATTGGACGGTCCTCCTGCATGGTCCGTGGATCAGATCACTGTTCCGCCCGAAGGTAAACCGGTGCCACGCCATTGCCGGTCTCGCGCGCCGCTGGCATTTATCACCGCATGAGCGATCCTGTACCCAAACTGCGCCTGCGCGGCGTCCGCAAACGGTTCGGCGACAAGGTGGTGCTGGACGGCATCGACCTGGACGTGATGCCACGCACGTCGTTGGTCGTGATCGGCGGCTCCGGTTCCGGCAAATCTGTCCTGCTCAAATGCGTACTGGGCATCATCGAACCGGACTCCGGCTCGATCGAAATCGACGGCCGCGACCTCATGACCATGCCGCGCGCGGAACGGGAGGCAGCGCGCGCCCAGATCGGCATGTTGTTCCAGAACGGCGCGCTGTTCGACAGTTTGCCGGTGTGGGAGAACGTGGCGTTCGGGCTGCTCGCCAGGCACAGGGTCAGCCGCGCCGAAGCGCCGAAGCACGCCGCGTCGTTCCTGGCCCATGTCGGGCTGGCGGAAAGCGTCGGGTCGTTATCGCCGGCGGAGCTGTCGGGCGGGATGCAAAAACGCGTGGCCCTGGCACGCGCGATCGCGGCGCAACCGGATATCTTGTTCTTTGACGAACCGACCACCGGCCTCGACCCGATCATGGGCGCGATCATCGACGGGTTGGTTGTGGATTGCGTGAAACGGCTCGGTTCGACCGCCATCGCGATCACCCATGACATGGCGAGCGCGAAACGCATCGGCGACTCCGCGGCGATGATCCACAAGGGCCGCATCATCTGGACCGGGCCCGCGTCGGAGTTGATGAACAGCGGCGATCCCATGGTCGATCAGTTCACCCACGGCAGACGCGAGGGACCGATCGAAATGGAGTTGCGCCGATAAAGTGGGTTGCACTCCTCGTGGCACTGATGCCGGTGGCCGCGTACTCCGGGCCCGCCGAGGAATTGTCCGGCCTGTTCCTGCAATCCTGCATCCCCTACGCGGGAAAGTCAGCCGCACTGCGGCAATGGGCCGCGCGCGCGAAACTGCCCGAGGTCCCTGATCCGGCCCGCGCGAGATTTCTCGATGGTGCGCCCGGCAAAGTATTCGATGCGTCGAACGCCGCGGGAAAATTCGCGCTGCTGTCATCCGACGACGGCATTTGTGCTGTTGTCACGGACCATGCGGGCGACCTGGAAACGGCACAGGCCATGGAACGAGCGCTGGGTGAAGCGGGGATTAAGTTTCGGCTGGTGATCGAGCGGGACGACAAACTCAATCCGAAATTGCATCATCGGGAGTATCTGGCGGCCCGGTCCGCGCGGGCCTGGCGCATCCTCGCCGCGACCGTTCGAGACAGCGTTCCCGGTCAGGCCATGTTGACCGCGGCGCCGGAATGATCCCCTCTCATGGGTGAGCAGTGGGAGTGGTATCATGGATCCGATCGAGGCCGATTACATCATTGTCGGAGCGGGTTCCGCCGGCTGCGTGATGGCCGCTCGGCTGTCCGAGGACCCCGGCACAAAGGTGCTGCTGCTTGAAGCCGGCGGCCCGGACCGCAATCCGTGGATCCATATCCCGCTCGGCTACGGCAAGACCATCACCGATCCGCGCGTCAATTGGTGTTACGAGACCGAACCGGACCTGAATGGCCGCCGCTTCTATTGGCCACGGGGAAAAGTGCTTGGCGGCTCGTCATCGATCAACGGTCTGGTGTACATCCGTGGCCAGGCTCAGGATTTCGATCAATGGCGGCAACTCGGCAATGCCGGATGGTCGT
>ODAK010006298.1_pt1 | contig 11989 bp, 9 predicted proteins | sample 1539591 | NCBI WGS metagenome assembly ODAK01 (sample SAMEA3539303, study PRJEB22396) | soil metagenome | biome: tundra; feature: field; material: soil | place: USA | collected 2010-05 | depth 0.15 m | reverse complement strand
CAGATGGACACAGCTGATCGGCCTGCCCAACAGCACCGTCCGCGCTGCCCGCACGCCACGCCGCCGGCTGATCGCGATCTCCGGCCGCCTGACCCGCCACGGCCGCTCCTGGACGCTTCACCTCCCCGCCCGCTGGCCCTGGCACGGCGACTACATCGCGGCGCTCGCCCGGATCCGCGCGCTCCCCGCCGCCTGACCACCGGCGCCGGCACCCTCACCAACATCACCAGGCCGCTCGCTCACCGGGCCCGACCGGCGCTGCGCGACAACACCGCCAACCCCCCCCGCCCAACCAACCCACCGAGCGCCTCGATTACGCAGCAGCGCTCATCGCCGGCCCAACCAGCTCATCACGGTCCCGACAGACGGTTTCACACCCTCCAACCCAGCGGATCGGTGGATCCGGGCTTAACCGCCCGAGGACCGTCTCGGGCGGCCAATGCGGCGGACACCTGCTGCTGCGCCCCGGCCTCGCTCAGCTCGGCCTTCGCTCCCGAGATGGCGGCCGATCGATCCGCTCCGCTCAAAGGTAGGCTCAGGGCCGGATGCTCGACCTCTCTGGACACGATGCAGCCTGACCTCGCCGAGCTGGAGCAGCGGCTCTGGGATGCTGCGGACGAGCTGCGGGCCAACTCCGGCCTTAAGGCGTCGGAGTACGGCACTCCAGTGCTCGGACTCATCTTCCTTCGCTTCGCCGACGCGAAGTTCCAGGCCGCGAGCGCTGCCATCGAGGCGAAGGCCTCGGCGCGTCGGACTGTCGGTCCATCCGACTATCACGCGCAGCGCGTTCTCTACCTCACAGAAGCGTCACGGTTCGCCCACCTTCTCGCGCTGCCCGAGGGAGCCGACCTGGGGAAGGCAGTCAACGACGCGATGCGCGCCGTTGAGGACCATAACCCGGAGCTCACGGGAGTGCTGCCGAAGAGCTACACGTCGATCGAGAACTCGACGATCGCGTCGCTACTGCGTCACATCAACGGCTACACGAAGGACCTCGAGGGCGACGCGTTCGGCTTGATCTACGAGTACTTCCTGGCCAAGTTCGCGCTGTCGGAAGGGCAGGGCGCCGGGGAGTTCTTTACGCCCGCCTCGATCGTGCGGCTGATCGTCGAGGTAATCGAGCCGTTCCACGGCCGGATCTTCGACCCGGCCTGCGGCTCGGGCGGAATGTTCGTTCACTCCGCACACTTCGTCGAGCGCCACAGGCGCTCGCCCGGAGACGAGCTGTCGATCTACGGCCAGGAGAAGACCAGCGAGACGGTGCGGCTTGCAAAAATGAACCTGGCGGTCCACGGGCTGTCGGGCGAGATCCGCGAGGGCAACAGCTACTACGAGGATCTTCACGACAGCGTCGGCCGGTTCGACTTCGTGATGGCCAACCCGCCGTTCAACGTCGACCGCATCGACAAGGCCAAGCTCGAAGATGACGCGCGCTTCCCCGACCTGCCTAGAGCTGACAACGGCAACTATCTGTGGATCCAGCATTTCGCGACTGCACTGAACGAGTCAGGCCGCGCCGGCTTCGTGATGGCAAACTCGGCATCAGATGCGCGCCACAGTGAGGAGGCAATCCGTCGCAAGCTCGTTGAGGATCGGGTCGTCGACGTTATGGTCGCCGTGGGCTCAAAATTCTTCTACACCGTCCCCCTGTCCGTGACCCTGTGGTTCCTCGACCGTGGCAAGCGCGTTACCGATCGCGCCGACCGCGTGTTGTTCATCGATGCGCGTCAGACCTTCCGTCAGCTCGATCGCGCCCACCGCGACTTCACCGACGAGCAGATCGAGTTCTTAGCGAACATCGTGAGGGTGTATCGGGGCGAGGAGCCGGAGTTTGCGGCCGGGAAGAACGTCCTGTTCTCGGAGCGCTTCTCGGACGGCGCATACGCTGATGTGGCGGGTCTGTGCCGCGTCGCAAACGTTGCCGAGATCGTGGCTCAGGCATGGAGCCTGAACCCTGGGCGCTACGTTGGGACGGAGGTCGAAGAGTTGGAGGATGAGGTTTTCGAAGAACAACTCGCGACGGCGGCGGCCGAGCTTCACGAACTCGGTGGTCGAGCCGGACGGATCCAGGCCGGCGTGGAGGCGGTGCTCGTTCAGCTGCTCTCCAAATGACGACCGACCTTAATCAGCCTCAGCCAACGAACGGCTGGACGGCGCATCCGATTCGCGAGCTCTGCTCTTCGATCATCGACTGCGTGAACAAGACGGCTCCAGTGGTCGGAGGGCCTACGCCCTATCGGATGATCCGCACAACAAACGTCAGGAATGGCCGCGTCGACGTGTGTAGCGTGCGTTACGTCGAGTCGGACACGTATCGTCGCTGGGTCCGCCGTGGAGAACCTCGCGTGGGCGACATTGTGCTGACGCGCGAGGCTCCTCTTGGCGAGGTCGGCATGCTGCGTGACGCGGCTGGCGTCTTTCTGGGGCAGCGGCTCGTCATGTACCGGGCTGACCCTGAACGTGCGAATCACCACTTCCTGCTCTACGCGATGCGCGGAGCGAGTGTGCAGAGCCAGATCAAATCCCTTGGGTCGGGATCGACGGTTGAGCACATGCGTGTTCCGGACTGCGGTGAGCTGCTGATTTCGTGCCCGGACATCTCTGCTCAGCGCCGCATCGGCGCGACGCTAGCCGCGTTCGACGAGCTCATCGAGATCAACGATCGGAGGATTGCAATCCTCGAGGACCTAGCAAGGTCGCTTTACGGCGAGTGGTTCGTGCGATTCCGGTTCCCCTCCCACGAGGGCTTGGACCTCGTCGATTCTGAGCTCGGTCCGCTTCCAAGAACGTGGAGCGTGCAGCGGCTAGGCGAGGTCGCCTCGCACATCACTCGTGGCGTGGCCCCGCGGTATGCGGACGACGGGCCTTGGTTGGTGCTCAACCAGCGATGTATTCGCGACGAGCGAGTATCGCTCGCGGCGGCGCGGCGACAAGAGCGCGACGTCCCGGAAGCGAAGGAGGTCCGCTTTGGCGACGTGCTGATCAACTCTACGGGGGTTGGCACACTCGGCCGCGTCGCGATGTTTCTTCTGCCGACGCGCCAAGTCACGGCGGACTCGCATGTCACGATTGTTCGTTCGGAATCGACTGACGACCACGCCTGGCTCGGACTCTGTCTTCGGGCGCGGCAGGCCGAGTTTGCCGCGATGGGGACCGGGAGTACCGGCCAGACCGAGCTGAGCCGTCAGTCGATCGGCAATCTTCTCGTTGTCGTCCCGGATGGATGCACGCTCGAAGCCTTCTCGAAAGTTGCTTGGCCGCTCCTAAACGCAGTCCCCGAACTCGCGGGATTCAACGAGCGGCTCGTCGTTACCCGGGATCTCCTACTCCCGCGGCTGGTCACGGGCCGGCTTGACATCTCGGACGTCGACATCGACAGTCTCCTCGACCAGGCGGAGTCAGGCTGACTCCGTCGGGGTTCTCGGAGGACCAGCTGGTCGAGAAGCCTGCGCTCGATCTGCTCGAGCAGCTCGGCTATGAGGTCGCCGACGCCTACACCGAGCAGCTTGGAGCGGACGGCGTCGCGACCGGCGCGCTCGGCCGGGATGACCGGTCGGAAGTCGTGCTTCGCCATCGCCTGCGACCGAAGCTCGCCGCGCTCAATCCTGAACTGCCTGGTCGGGCGCTCGACATCGCGACCGAAATGCTGCTCCTCGATCGCGCCACCATGGATCGGGTGCGCGCCAACCAGGCCGTGTGGAAGCTCCTGCGCGACGGCGCGAAGGTGACGTTCACCACAGATGACGGTAGCCGGACGACGGAACAGGTCCGCTTCGTTGACTGGTCGACATGGACCAACAACGATTTCCTCGCGGTAAGCCAATTCTGGGTCGTCGGGCCGCTCCACACACGGCGGTGTGACGTCGTTTGTTTCGTCAACGGGATCCCGCTAGTGCTCTTCGAATTGAAGGCGTCCCACAAGACAATCGAGCACGCGTACTCGAAGAACCTCCGGGATTACCGCGACACGATCCCTCAGCTGTTCACGCCCAATGCACTGGTCATCCTGTCCAACGGCTCGGAGACCAAAATCGGCTCGACCTTCGCGCCGTGGGAGCGCTTCGGCGACTGGAAGCGCATCGACCACGAGCTGGAACCTGGAGTCGTGTCGCTTGAGACCGCGATCCGTGGGCTCTGCGACCCGCCGCGGTTGCTCGACATCGTCGAGAATTTCGTCGGCTACCTCGAGCGGCCCGGTGGACTGCTCAAGGTTCTGGCACAGAACCACCAGGTCCTCGGCGTCAACGCAGCGATGCGCGCGCTGCGCGACGAACGTACGAGCGAGGGCCGGCTCGGCGTCTTCTGGCACACGCAGGGCTCCGGCAAGAGCCTCTCGATGCTGTTCTTCACCCAAAAGGTTCTGCGCCGCGAGCCGGGCAACTGGACGTTCGTCATGGTCACCGACAGGGTCGAGCTCGACGACCAGCTCTACGGCGAGTTCAAGGACGCAGGCGCTGTTGAGGGGCACCTGCAGGCCACCTCGTCGGCGCACCTTCGCCAGCTGCTCGGCGAGGACCATCGCTACGTCTTCACGCTGATCCACAAGTTCCGCGCTGAACAGGGCAGCGAGATGCCGGTCTGTTCGGATCGCGAGGACATCGTCGTGATCACTGACGAGGCGCACCGCAGCCAGTACTCAACGCTGGCGCTAAACATGCGTTCGGCGTTGCCGAACGCCAGCTTCCTGGGCTTCACGGGAACGCCGCTTATCGCCGGTGAGGTCGAGCGGACCCGCGAGGTGTTCGGCGAATACGTCTCGACCTACAACTTCCGCGACTCGATCGAGGACGGCGCGACGGTCCCGCTGTTCTACGAAAACCGGATCCCCGAGCTGCAGATCATCAACGAGCGCTTCGACGCTGAGCTCTCGGAGATCCTCGAAGAGGCCGAGCTCGATGATCAGCAGGAGCGAGCGCTCTCGCGCCGCTTCGCGACCGAGTACCAGCTGATCACACGGCCGGTTCGGCTGGGGCGCATCGCGGCTGACCTCGTACGTCACTTCGTCGGCCGAGGGTTCCTCGGCAAGGCGATGTTCGTTGCCGTCGACAAGGCGACCGCCGTGCGGATGTACCAGCTCGTCCAGCACGAGTGGCAGATACCCCTCGCCGAGCTGGAGGAGCGCGCCTGCCGTCGCCCGCCGCTGGAGCGGGCCGGCATCGACGAGCAGATCGCCTTCATGCGGGAAACCGACATGGCGGTCGTGGTCTCCCAGTCGCAGAATGAGATCGCCGACATGCAGGAGCTCGGCCTCGACATCGCTGCGCACCGCAAACGGATGCTCGAAGAGGATCTCGACGAGCGCTTTAAGGACCCGGCAGACCCGTTTCGGCTCGTCTTCGTGTGCGCGATGTGGATGACGGGGTTTGACGTCCCCTCGTGCTCCACGATCTACCTAGATCGTCCGATGCGCAACCACACGCTGATGCAGACGATCGCCCGCGCCAACCGCGTCTTTCCCGAGAAGGAGAACGGGTTGATCGTCGACTACATCGGGGTGTTCCGTCGGCTCGAGGAGGCGCTCGCCGTATACGCGGCGGGCGCGTCGGGCGAGGCGAGCGCTGGCATCATCCGCGACAAGGCCGCGCTGGTCGGCGAGCTGGAGGATGAGATCGGGGAGCTTGTCACGTTCGCAGACCGCTGGGACGTTGACCTCGATGCGCTCGCGCGTGCCGACGGCTTCGAATTCATTGCGCTGCGCGACGCGTCGGTGGAGTCGCTGCTGGTCGACTCGGTCACGCGAAGGGGCTACCTCGAACGCTCTGACACTGTTCGGCGCCTGTTCGCTGCGATCTTGCCGGATCCCGCGGCCGCCCGGCATTCCCGGCTCGTCGGAGTGGCGCGCAACATCGCCGAGAAGATTCGATCGCTGGACGAGCCGACCGACATCTCTGCCGTAACCGGGCCAGTGAGCGAGCTGCTGGACCGCTCGGTCGGGGCCGAGGAGTACGTGATTCGCGCTGCGGCGGAGGGCGCCGACATCGATGCGCTGATCGATCTCAACACAATCGACTTCGATGCGCTGGCAGCGCGGCTGGCAGGACGTAAGCGCTCCGTGGCTCAGAGGCTCGCAAAGCAGGTCGGCGACCGGGTCGCCGCGAGTGCTCGTCGCAACCCTGACCGCCTGGACCTGGTCGAGAAGCTGCGTAAGCTGATCGACGCGTACAACGCTGGGAGCCTGAACGTCGACGAGATGCTGCGCCGGCTGCAGGCGTTGTCCCGCGACTTGTCGGAGGACGAGCAGCGGACAGTGAGCGAGGGACTCTCCGAACCGGAGCTCGCGGTTTTCGACCTGTTGACGAAGCCCGATCCGGTGCTGACCGAGCAGCAGCGCGCCGACGTCAAGCTGGTTGCTCGTAAGCTGATGGAGCACATCACTGAGCGACTGGTGCTCGATTGGCGCAAGAAGGCGGAGACGCGCGAGGCAGCGCGCGTTCTGGTGAGGGACGTGCTCGACGAGCTACCGGATGTCTACGACCCCGGGATTTGGCAGCGTAAGACCGACGCCGTCTTCAACCACATCTTCGCGAGCTATTACGACGACGGACAGAGCGTCTACGACGAAGGCCCCGTTGGAATCACTGCAGTCGCCGTAGCCGCGCCCCCAATGCCCGTCGTCACGCGTGGAGGGGTCGACATCGACCAGATCACTCAGGCGGTGTTGGAGCAGATCAAGGCGAACCCCGCGCTCGCAGAGCAGATCGCCGAGCAGTTCAAGGGCAAGCAGGCGTTCTTCGCGGTCCCGAGCGCCGAGTTGATCGCCGGCGACGAGACCCACGATGTCGAGTTCAAGTCGACCGCGCGCTGGAACCTGCGCGACGGATGCAAGGACAAGCGGATGGAGGACGCCGTCGTCAAGACGATCGCGGGCTTCCTCAACACCGACGGCGGAACGCTGTTTATCGGAATCGACGATCAGCGCCGGGCAGTCGGCCTCGGCCACGACACCGCTGTGGTCAAGCCGCCCAACGTCGATGGCTTCGTCAACTGGCTGACGACGCATCTGATCGCAGCGCTCGCACACACCGCCGTAATGCGGACGCGCACCCGGATCGATGACATCGACGGCGTCGGGATTTGCCGAGTCGACGTCGCCGCATCCTCCGCGCCCGTGACCGCTCGGATGAGCGACAAGGCCGAAGCATTCTGGGTGCGGATGAACAACAGCACCCGGATGCTGCCCGAAATCGAGATCGAGGACTACGTTAGGGATCGATGGTAAGTCGAGCGAGCACCGAACTGGCGGTCCAAAGCTCACGATCGACACTCGCGGCCCCGGCGGCACCCGGCAACCTGCGCACCCGCCCGACGCCGAAGCGGTCGCCCGAGGGGGCTGAGTCTTGGCATGCTGGCCCAGCGCCCTTGCGGGCGTCCTGGTGCTCGCCGATACCAGGGCGGGCGCGACGGTATGCAGAATCGTTCAGCTGCATATGCAGAGCGGCTCCGGCACTCCGGTGCCAGCGCCTCGAGTGCCGAGCTCGAAAGCATCGTCCGCGGCCATTGGAACGTCGCCAACGCGATCACGCGCCGTGTGGGAGTGAGACGATGAAAGGGATCGTCCCGATGCCGCCGTCGGGATACGTGTGGGCGCAGGCCTTCGAGGCACCCGCCGCCGGACGCTTTGGGTCACCGGAGTGCGGTGCCTCGCGGGGCCCGACCTCGTTATGGTCATTCGAGGTGAGACTCCGGTCCAGACATCCAAGCACGGGCGAGCGAGGCTTACCGTGACCGCCAGTTCGCTTGTACTGTGCAGCGGAGGGCTGGACTCGACGACGATCGCCACCGACCTCGTGACGGAAAGAGAACACGTTGAGTTGTGCTTCGTGGACTACGGCCAACCCGCCGCGGCGGCCGAGCGGCGCAGCGCTACAGCCACTGCAGAGCGGCTTAGTGTTGATCTGTGCGTCCTAAGCGTCGAGGGGCTCAACGTCCCGCGCTCAGCAGAGATCCCCGCACGCAACCTCACGCTTATCGCGCTGGCGATGGCAGCGCGTCCCACGGCGCCGATGATCGTCATTGGGATCCATTCCGGGACCGGTTATCGCGATTGCTCGCCCGCCTTCATGGAGCTCATGCAAGCGGTCCTCGACTTTCACAGTGACGGCCAGTGTCGGCTCGTCACGCCCTTCTTGAAGTGGAGCAAGCCCGATATCGTGGCGCTCGCCGAGAAGTTGGGGGTTCCTATCGCCATGACCCACAGCTGCGAGGCCGCAAACGAGCCTTGCGGCAAGTGTCAGTCGTGCCTTGATCGGGACGTGTCGCTTGCCGCCTGAGATCCGGGCCGTCCGTCTGCCGTCTGGCCGCACGGTCCAGACCCCGCTGGTCGTACCGTCGTTCAGCTCGAAGGGCTTCGCGCTATCGGGCGACGACCCGCCCCGGACCGAGGTCTCGCCGCTACTGGGCACCCTGATCGACCAGCTCTCGCGAAGCTTTCTGGTTTCGGCCTACGATTTGCACCACCGTCTCCTCGATGCGGCCGATGCGCTGGGAGACCCCGACTGGAGCTCCAACCCGCTCTCGAAGACCGAGCTTCTCTTCATCGACAGCGGCGGATACGAAGTCACCCAGGGTGCTGACGCCGGAGAGCTTGTGCAAGACCTCAGCCCCGCGAGAGAGTGGAGCGCCGAGATCTACCGCGCCCTGCTCGATTCGTTGCCCGAAGCGGCCGAGAACGTCGCTGCCGTCGCGCTCGACCGGCCAGGCGAGAGCTACCGCGCACAAGTCGTCTCAGCCCAGGAGTTCCTAGCCGCGTGGCCGCGGCTCGCCCCGGTCGTCTTGCTCAAGCCCCCAGTTCGCGGCGGTCCCCACGATTTCAGCCAGCTTGTGCCTGACGCCTCGCGGCTCGGGTTCTTCTCGGTCGTCGGGGTCACCGAGCACGAGCTCGGTGACACCCTGCTCAAGCGGGTTATCGCGATCATCGAGCTGCGCGACCTCTTGACCCGCGCCGGGCACCGGATGCCGATCCACGTCTTCGGCGCGCTGGACCCGCTCTACGTCCCGCTGTACTTCGCGGCGGGCGCCGACATCTTCGATGGCCTGACGTGGCTGCGCTACGCCTACTGGCACGGCTTGGCCGTACACGTTGAGCAGGGTCCCCTGCTCAACAAGCAGACGGATCTGCGCGACGACGTCCGCCGCTGGACGGTGGCGGCGTCGAATCTCACGCAGCTCGGGCAACTCCGGGCGAACCTGATGCGCTTCGCCAACGAGGGCGGAGACTGGACGATCTACGACGACACAATCGTTGGCCGCGCAGGTGAAATGCCGAGCGACGTCCTGAGCTCGACGTACCGTTCTGCCGTGGCGGAGAGGAACACGTAATGGGAGGAAGCGGAGGCGGCGGGTTTCGTAGCTCGCGCAGTCCCAGTGAGCTTGGTGCCGAGGTGCAGCGCGAGCTGCAGCGGGCAAAGCTGGAGAGCGACGTCAATGCGCTGCTGACCGAACAGCTGGTCGCGATCAACAACCGCGACGTTCGTTTGATCACTGAGCGACTCGATCAGATCCTCGTCGCGCTGGGCGACAAGATCGAGAACGTCGACCGTCTCCTCTACGGGGGCTCGGTCGCCAAGCACACCTACGTCGACGGCCTGAGCGATGTCGACTGCCTCGTTGTGTTGAAGTCGACCGTCCTCGACGAGGACTCGCCAGCGGCCCTACTTACCGCGATGGAACGCGCCCTTCGCGCTGGACTCGACATGGGCAAGGTCGATGAGATCATCAGAGGCTTCGCTGTGACGGTTCGCTACAAGGACGGCAACGACATCCAGCTCCTGCCGGCGGTCGAACGCAGTGGGCGGATCGCGATCTCCGATAAGGAGACAACTGGTTGGTCGTTCATCCAACCGCAGGCGTTCGAGAAGAGCCTCACAACAGTCAATCGTCAGCAGGACGGTCGGCTGGTTCCGACGATCAAGCTGGCCAAGGCAATGGTCGACGCGTCGGTCGAGGAGGGCGACCGCCCGGGCGGTTACCACATGGAGGCATTGGCAGTGGACGCCTTCCGCGGCTACGAGGGGTCCCGCAACAGCAAGGCGATGCTAACGCACTTCTTCAGGTACGCCCCCGACCGCATCAAGCGCCCCCTGGCCGACGTCACGGGGCAGTCCGAGCGCATCGACGAAACCTTCGGACCTGCGAACTCGACGGCGCGCCAGCGCGTCTCCTCTGCGCTTGGGCGCATCGCGGCGCGGATGGAGTCCGCCTCGGACGTTAGCGACTGGCGCGCGTTACTCGAGTGATCGACGCCGGGGAGTACAAGCGCTGCAAGCGGGTCATTGAGTGGATGCTCACCGCGCACTCCACGATGCGCGACCGCTTCATTCGCCGCTCTCGCGGTTTGACGCTGGTCGTCTTGGCGGCCTCAATCACCAGCTTGCTGCTGGCGCTCGCCAACGGTGATCAGAAGGTCAGCATCCTCGGACTGCACGGCAAGCTCCAGGTCTTCCTGGGAGCGCTCGCCGCGCTTGTCTTCTTCTTCTCCCTGCTAGACCTTGTTGTCGATTGGCGCCAGCGGGCGTGGCTGCACAAGGACGCAGCCGACCGCCTCGGCGAGCTGAACATGCTGTTCCGCCGCGCGAGGGTCGTTGAGGGTGGCTGGGCAGTAGATGGGCTCGACCTTGCCACGGAATATGAGCGGGTCATGAGCGCGCTGCATCCGCTGCCCGAGCGCAAGGTCATGGCGCTCAAGGCCTTGCACAACCGTAAGCGCGCGCAGTTCACTCGCGCAGATGAACGCCGCGGCGCGCCTGCGTGGTGGATCCGCGTGACCGTCTTGTACGACAGCTTCCGCGGCCGGCTTCCCGCTGCTGACGGCGAAGTGCTCGCCGAGACGCCGGGCGACCCCGAGGCGATCGACCGGAGCTGACGGGGGAGCCGTGGCATACACCGTCAAGTCGATCTTCATGACGCTGCAAGGCGAGGGCCACAACACGGGGCGGGCTGCGGTCTTCTGCCGGTTCGCCGGCTGCAATCTGTGGACCGGCCGCGAGCGCCACCGGCCATCCGCCGTCTGCAAGTTTTGCGACACGGATTTCGTCGGGACCGATGGACCGGGGGGCGGCCGCTTTGCGAGCGCCGATCTTCTTGCCGACGACATCGTCGCCAGGTGGAGAGGCAGCGCCCTTCCATTCATCGTGCTGACCGGCGGCGAGCCGACGCTTCAGCTCGACGCCGCCCTTCTCCAAGCCCTCCACGAGCGCGGCGCCGAGGTCGCGATCGAGACCAACGGCACCCACGCTGTCAGCGCCGCGGTCGACTGGATCTGCGTGAGCCCCAAGTCAGGAGCGCCGTTCGTGCAGAGGTCCGGCGACGAGCTAAAAGTGGCCTGGCCGCAGGAGGGGATCGACCTCGAGGCTCTGGAGCGCTTGCCGTTCGCGCACCGCTGGCTTCAGCCGATCGACGGGCCGAGGCTCGCTGACCACGTCCGCGCCGTCCTGCGCGAGTGCCGTGGGCGCCCCGAATGGCGGCCATCCTTCCAGATGCACAAGCTCATCGGGATCGCGTGATTTTCGAGATCTCCAGGACCTTCCGCTTCGAGGCCGCCCACCGGCTGCCGCATGCACCCGAGGGGCACAAGTGCCGTCGCCTTCACGGCCACTCTTTCGAAGTGACAGTCACGGTCGCCGGCCCACTGCAGGAACCGGAGGGCTGGGTCTGTGACTTCGCAGACATCGCAGCGGCGTGGAAACCTCTCCACAGGGAGCTCGACCACAACTACCTCAACGAGATCCCGGGGCTTGAGAACCCCACGAGCGAGCTTCTAGCTGCCTGGACGTGGAAGCGCTTGGAGTCGGTTCTTCCGGGCCTGGCCAGCGTGGAGGTCGCCGAGACCTGCACGACACGCTGCGTCTGCCGCGGCGCATAGCGTCCGGCCAGCGTGCGAGATTCCCTGCGGGAATCTGCGGCGCACAACCCTGCACGTGGGATATTTACCTTACGGCGCGAGCCAGGAGGAGTACGTGAGCCAGGCTGCCCTCAGCGTCGCATCGGAAAG
>ODAK010006295.1_pt1 | contig 11992 bp, 9 predicted proteins | sample 1539591 | NCBI WGS metagenome assembly ODAK01 (sample SAMEA3539303, study PRJEB22396) | soil metagenome | biome: tundra; feature: field; material: soil | place: USA | collected 2010-05 | depth 0.15 m | reverse complement strand
CCCATAATGCCGTCGTAAGCAACTCTACGCCGAAGAGCGCCCAGGGGGATTGTTCTTCCTTTTGCTCATAATCAGACAGAAAGACGTACCCGGTAAAAAAGAGACCGCCCAGAAAGGCAATCAGCGTGCCACGAATGCCACCCATCGATGAATTAAAAATCAAGAGTACGGCCCCGGCCACCGAAATAATACCTGCAATCCACGTTGTTTTCCCGATCGCCTGGCGCAGGAAGATCCAGGCCAGAAATGCCGCCAAAAAACCGTTAAGTGAGGGGAAAAACGCGGTCCCCGTCGCCGTTGTGTATTTTAGCGCAATGGCTATCGTAAAAAGTGCCAGACACAGGCTACTTCCCAGCACAACGCCGCGCTTGATAACGGCTCTGGTGAGCTGCTTGCGCACACAGATGAGAATACAGATTGCCGCCGGCACAAGTACGATCATCTCGAAAAATGAAAAAATGATCGGCTCTATGCGACCTAGCGCTTCTTTAGAGATCGCATAATAGGTGCCATAGAGTATGGTATTCAACAAAAATGCCAGACAGGCCACAATTTTCATTTTCATACAATGCGTCCTTCAGGTGTGATGGGATGGATGAGCATAAGCGCATACATGGATCATGACGCACATACAGACAATGAACGTACAACATGAGCGATGTAAACCCACGGGCGTCGTAAACGCGGCCCCTACACCAGGGAGGTTTGGGTGCGTGGTGAGCGTGTGGCGCGTTCTACAGCATGCATCTCTACGTCTCTGGCCTGAAACATCTCAACCGCAAAGCGCGAAACTTCCTCGGTACTAAATTCTTCGCAGGAGAACACATCGATATTCACCATGCCATAGCAGGGCCATGCATGCAGGCTGACATGACTGGTGGCAATAATCACAAAGCCGGACATACCATCATCAAAAGGATTGCTCGTCTTTATGTCGCGCAAGAAGACGGGACTCACTTTGTCCATTCCAATGCGGTCCGGATACTCGTCGAGCACACGACGCAACAGAGCTTCATCGGCAAGCAATGCTGGACTACAACCGTACAGGTCAATCATGACATGGAGCATACAAGCTTCCCTCCTGGTGGGCACGCTAGTGATAGGTCGGCCCATAAACTGTAAAGCGTGATCGAAAAAGACTGTTTTCTCGGTATACCTTCATCTGTTGCATCGCTCCTCATCTCTCTTTCCAGACTCACATTGATGCAATGATGGGAGATGTGCGGCAGTACCACCCAACGATCATCCCGAACGAAAAGGCAAGGGACACTCAAAGGCTCCCAGATGCTACATGGACAGCACATGCACCACCTGGTAGGGACTCGATTCTATCGCGCCCGATTTCATCGCGCCCGAGAAGCCTGTACCACTTCGTTCTACTGCCTCACACCTTGCTCAAAGTATACCGAAAGAAGCATGCGCACAGAGGGTTTTTTTTTACATATCAAGGAGACGCCAACACGGAGAGCCAGTCGTAGCACATACGAGACTGAGATTGGATAGCACCATTTGTGATGAGGGACATCTTAATTTTTAGAGATGTGTAGGGGTGCCATTTATAAACCCGTTCGTCAAACACAAAACCCGTTCGTCAAACACAAAACCCGTTCGTCAAACACAAAACATCCCGAACGTTCCAAACATACACTGGAAACGTTCGGGGAAATTCTTTTGGTCTGCCACAGCTGAGCAAGAGTTAGCCCACAAGAAACGCGAGCATCAAAGGGACACCAATAAAGAACAGCGAGAGAAACGAACTATACCAAGCCGTGCCAGTCCAGGTGAGATTAACGCGAATAGTATAAGGAATATTCAAAAGAGCGAATATCGTAAGCACCGCACCCATCAAAAAGGAACCCACAAACGCTAAAATAAGCGCTTCTCCACTTTTCTTTACGCTCTTTATTCCCTGCGCAACGAGAGTGCCAACCATAGCTAGCAAAATCACCGCTAAAAGGAACAGCAAAATACTCGTTATCCCCGCTCCAGTGCCACTCGTGATCACATTCAGCAGTGGAAATGTGATAGCGTTCGCCAATGATAAGAGAAATAATAGCACCAGTACTATCAGTGCTTTTATCATCACGGCTCCAAAATTCATACACCCTCCCAATTGAGATGTTAGCAACCGTACAGCAGATGACTCTCTGCCAGATCTCTCTAAGAAGCACTATACAATATTTTGTTGGACTTTGCACTATTTACAATGACGAGCTAGAAAGACTCCATCTCTTGGCTCTGCGTCCTTCCGGGTGAAAGTAGGGGCACTCCCTTGTGGGCAATCCATCTCACTTTTGGGGTCAACGCTTGTCGATCGGGGAGGCACCCACAAGGGAGTGCCCCTACTATACCTGGCTCAATTGCACATATTCCCCGTATTGACGCGTCACAATGATCTGATGATCCTCCAACCAGGTAAGGATCTGCGCACGCGTACTCGCCGCAAATAAGGAAGTCTGGATGTAGTGCCGCTTCTCTACCTCTGTGGACGCATATCGATAATGCCATTCAGCCAGCCGAAACATTAGATCAGCTTTGTTAAGCGCCGCAATCTGCGCTGCAACCTCGTCCCGCATCGGTTTCCCTTTCATCAAAAAGATCAATCGCCCTCCCCTTATCCTTCGCTGGCATAAGAGAACCTACTACTGAGTATAAACAGAGGCTCTCCCATTTGTCATCATAAGTAGCTCTGAGAATTGAACCGGAATTACCACACTTTTTAGATGGATATACATATTTATCTACTTCACTTCTATAGTCTCTTATACTGTTTTTGTAGGTCAAGGTGACAATACCCATCATATGGGAATAGTCATCGACACCACAAAATACATTATGTTTAGAAGAATTCTGGTAGAATAGTCTATCTACCGCAGTTCTTCGCAAGAAAAAAGGGGTGTATATTGCGAAAAACACACATGAAACTGGGATCTCTTATAGTTATGACCTGTCTTTTTCTGGCAGCAGGAATGTCTATGGGGGTGGGCCATGCTTCTGCTCAGCAGACTCAGGCCGCCAAGAAATTTCACCATTGGTCCGCTCAGGCACCACACATTTCGATCAAGATGATCCCAAGTACGGCGGCTCATCCTGTCAGTCGTTTCGTGATCTCTGGTGTGGGTTTTACTACTTGCTGTCCTTCCGCTTCCAGCAGCTACGACACGTGCAGCAACGCCTGTGGCACAAGTGCCAACACGAGTCCCACTACAAGTAGCAATCCTTGTGACAACGCTACTTGCAGCGCCAGCACCAGCCAGACATCCAGCTCAGATACGGATACGAATACGAGTTCTACAACAACCACGACGACAACGACAACGACCAGCCCAAGCACCACTACCTATACGACATCTCCAAGCAACACAGCTCCGGCATCTGTCCCGAGCAACACGTCGCCAGCGACAACTCCCAGCAACACATGCTCCAGCTATGACTCGTGTAGCAACACAGCTCCGGCATCTGTTCCGAGCAGCACGTCGCCAGCGACAACTCCTAGCAACACATGCTCCAGCTACTCGTGTAGCAACACAGCCCCCAGCACGACTGATACCAGTTCTACTGATTGCTCATGCGATAATACAGTCGATCTACAGAGCAGTGCACCCATATCTGCATCCGGGATCAACCTCGCACGCATACCAGTTAATGCCTTTGGGGAATTCAACGTCACCGTCAATCTTCACCCCCGAAGATTTGTGACCAGACACTACTCGGCACCTACCTTCTCGGCACCTACCTTCTGGGCCGTTAACACCTACAATGAGCAGCCCTCGAACTATGCTTCGGTCGCCTGCACATGCTCGTATTGCTGCCAATAGCCAGCAAAAAAGGCCTCCATCCTTCCAGAAGGATGGAGACCCTCTCGTCGCTACAAAATCGGTTCGAGTAGCTCCTGCGCCTGCGCTTCTATACGCGGCAACTCATAACGACGTGCCTCGGTCGCAACAAGCGCCAGCTCATCGCGCGCACGCTCTCGCTCCCCACGCAACAACGCAATATGCGCAAAGGCCAGATGCCCTCTGGTACGCGTCTCCGCCTCTAAACCCTCCAACGCTAATGCTCGCTGCAAATCTCGCGCCGCCTGCTTGAGCAAATGTCTACGCAAAACAGGCGTCGCTTCCGCATTCAACGCCTGCTTGATACGAAAATCGCCTAGCGCAACCAGCGCTATTCCAATACACGGATTAAGATGATAGGCTCTTCCTACAACCAACGCCTGCTTGATACAACTGGCGGCCTCCTCAAGCTTTCCCTGCTCCTGTAACACCGTCGCCAACGCCGCATTCCACGCACTGATATACTCGCGATCGTGCGTCAGTGCCGTCAATTCAAGCGCTTTCCGGTACCAGCGCTCCGCTTCCTCCAGATCCCCTGTCGCCGCCGCCAGCTCCCCAAAATTGCTATAGATCACCGATTTGAGCGGATCATCACCCAGTTGCTCGGCCAAATTGAGCGAACGCCGAAATGCAGCCTGAGCTTGACCATAATCATTTTTCTTCAGATAAACATTGCCCAGATTGCAGGAAACATGGGCGATTCTCCGCTTATCATCGTATTGTTCAAAGATCGTCAGGGCCGTCTTCAGATGGTTTAATGCTTCTGTGCGCCGTCCCTCACCGCTGGCAAGCGGCCCCATATACCCATAAACCTGCCCTAGATCGACCGGATTGCCCGCCAGCGTACGCTGAATACGCGTACTACGCGCACCGGGTAGCGTTTCGCTCACTAATCCAGGCTGTTCAAAGAAGATAAGAGCCTCGCGCGCACTCAGGCGCGCCTCCTCATAGCGTCCTTCCACCAAATAGAGACTACTCTGCTCATAACGCAGGCGTCCCCATGCCGGGCCAGTCACCACATCCGCCTCGCGCAAAATCTGCTCGCCACGCTCACAACACGCGCGCGCCTGCGCAATATTCGCCATGTAACGCCATGTCCAACCAATCTCACCCCACAAAAGCGCCTGGCGCTGCGCTGCATAAGCCGTGGGCGCTTCCCTGGTCTCGCTAAGATTGAGCAACCTTTCATAGAGACGACGCGCCTCCTCAAACTTCCCGCTCACCATCGTACATTCCGCCAGACGCTCCAACAGATAGATCAGATACGCGCGCTGGTCAGCCGCCTGCGAGAACGAAACTTCGGCCTCACTCTGCTCAATCACCATACGATAATGATACCCGGCTTCTGCGTACGCGGAGAGCGCATAGGCATGATTGGCCGCCAGCTCGGCAAAATGGGCAATGGTCTCCGTATCCGCTCCACCCAATACCAGGTGATGCGTGATGGTCGCGGCAACCTCCTCCTCACGACCCCTATATGTGCGCTGGAGCACTTTTGCCGCACGCAAATGCAGGCGATTGCGCTTCACGCTCATAAGCGTATCGTAGAGATAGCTCACCAACAGGGGATGCCAGAAATGATAGGCGATACGCGTGCCTGTGCCTTCTTCAGTGATCACTCCCGATTGCAACGCCTCTTCAAGCAATGTGAGCACCGCATCCTCATCAGCCTCGTCGTTATCGGTCTCCATCGCACAGATCACCGAGAATTCAAAAGATCCACCCAGCACGGCTGCATTCCCCAACAATTGGACACAAGGCGCACTAAGCTTCTTCATACGCTGCTCAAGGGCTGCCGCAACCGTCCTGGGAAGCACGGGCGGCGTTGTACGTGCCAGCTCTTCTGCAAAAAAGGGATTGCCCGCCGCCTGCGCCTGAATATGCTGCACCATTGGCTCCGGCAAATGCGAAACCAGTTGCCCAATCTGCTCACTGGTCAACGGCTTGATATCCAATGTTCTAATCGCATGCTCGCGCTGCATATGACGCACCTGCTCAAGCAAAGGATGTGCCGGCTGACGCGAGAGTTCTGTATCACGACAGGTAACAACCAACAAAACGGGATACCCATACAGCGCACGCGCCAGATGGCTTAACAGTTCATGACTATTACTATCAGCCCACTGAATATCGTCCAGCACAATCACCAGCGGCGTGATCTCACTGACCGCTGCCAGCAACTCGCGCACGGTATCACGCACCCGGTAACTGGCGGTATGCTCCTGCACAGGAAGATTATGCAAACGCCCAGATTGCGCACCTCCAACGGAGGCCAGACTGGTGCTCAGTTCCGGCAAAAGAGCCGTGAGCGGCTGCAACTGTAAGGCTTCTAGCGCTGGATTCAGCAGAGCTGGCGTGCGCAATGTAGGATCAGCCAATCCCGGCACCAACTCGATGACTTTACGTAACACTTCAGTCCAGATACGGTAAGGGATGCCGCTTTCTTGTGGGTAGACGCGGCTCCAGATGACTGACCAGCCGGTGCGTTGCGCTTCCCGGCTCACCTCTTCTGCAAGACGTGTCTTCCCGATGCCGGCCTCGCCCATAAGCATGACACATTGGGGACGGCGCTGCGTATCGAGTGGGATACCAGATGCACGACGTTGGCCGAGCAGTTGCATGCGTGAATTCGGCTTGATCTCCTGTAACAGTGAGTGCAGCACCTCCAGTTCAAAGGCGCGCCCAATGAGCGCATTCTGGTGCGTACGACCAATAGAGAGACTGTGCGGGGGTTGTGGCACAAATGACGCCCCCAATCCCGGTGTTATCTCTACACCACTAGTAGTTACCGGGAGCGGTGTGTCGTCCTCTTCAGTGTCCTCATCAATTGTTATTGCATCCAGAGTAAGCGGGTTGGATGGACTATGCATTATAGGAGCAGGTTGATGACTATACGAATCGGGCAGGGTTCTACCCAGACGTATCGTCTCGTAGAGCATACGCGTCTCTTCTAGAGGGGTGGCCTGATATTCGCGCTGTAAAATATCGCTGAGGCGATGGTAGGCACGCAACGCTTCGCCGCGCCGATTGAGCTTTGCCAGCACGACGATCAGGCGCTGCACACCTTCCTCATTGGCCGGATCGTTGGCTAACAGGCGATCCAGCGTAGAGATAGCATTTGCGGTTGTGCCTTGCCACATATAGAGATCGGCCAGACCGAGCATCAGATTGAGCCAATCGCGCTTGAGGGCCTGGCGGTATGCGCTTACCCAATCGATCTGGCGCTCTTCCGGCCAGAAATCGCCTCCATACATCGCTGCCGCTTCTCGGAGCAGGCGTTCGCGAATCTGCATGTCGGCGGCTGGTGTCGAGGAAGGTGGGGTAACCGACGCGAGGGAAAAGGGATCGCGCATCATGAGCGGAGATGGAGAAATGGGAGGATCTTCGACCAATATATCGTCATGCACTAATGCGCGTGCATTGGTGAGCAGTTCGCTGAAGGCATCGGCATCAACCCATATGCGGCCCTGGTCGGCAAGAATCAAATCATCGCCTTCGCTGCGTAAGAGCTGCATGGTGGAACGTGGTGACTGGCGGCGGCGTGTTGGTTCCAGGACCACGCGCAATCTGGCGACGAGCTTATTGAGATTGGCGCTCGCCGTTTCCATGTCGGTGCGCGACCAGAGCAACGCCATTGCCCGCGTACGACTGACTTTTCGTTCGGGGGTACAAATAAGGAGCGCAAGTAAAGCACGTATGATATGTTGTTCTTGCCATGCAGAATCGGTTACGGGTTGCCATTGTAAATTCGCGTTGCGCCGTTCCAGGCGAAACTGACCAAGCACAGAGATACGCAATACCACTGTATTGAGGTCCAGCACAGGAGTATCGAGCAGCGAGACACGTGCTTCTCGTACATCCTCTGCATCTGGTGGCAGATCTTTTCCAATATAGGTGCGCGTGGTATGACCGTTTACCGTTTTATACGCATACCAGTAAGGTCCATGCCCGATCCCTTCGCGGCATTTCTTACAGCGTGTCTTCCCACAATAGCTTACCTGCTGGTGGTAGGTAATTTTACTATTCATCCACCGCTCTCCTTCATGCACCTGTGTTCTGTATAGATGGTTTTCAAGTCACCTGTCGCTCCCGCTCGTTAACTCAAAATAGAGATATACCCCGCCCAATTGTACACGTACGTCCGTGCTACTGTGCGTCGATATTCTAAAGTACCATATATTTGCAAAAATTTCATCTTTTCCCTAAATTTGGTCATGCGCGGCCAGCAAATCTCCTAGAAGTACCATATCCGCATGGTCAGTAACCCGCTTCTCTCGTTCTAGCTGTAGCTTAGCACAAAACGAAGGGTTACGGTAGGGGACCCGGCTCGATCACATCCACGCGTGACCGATACCATAGGGGCCAGATTTATCGCGCCCGTCCGCTTCCCCCATAAATGGGGCAAGCGGACGGGCGCGATAAATCTGGCCCCTACGATTCTACGGGCTTTATTCAGCAGCAAGAGATGTAAGCAATAATGCTCCATCGGGTGTCCCTAAACCCGTGCAGGCATCCCAACCCGGACCAGCTTTATAGCCTCCGTTGTTGCCTGTTGTGATATCGCGTAGCGCACCGCTTTGGGTCAGTTGCGCATAATTTTGATAGAGAAATGGATTCAGGTACCCAACAGCCTTTCCGCGCTGCTGATTCAGTAAAGCAATCAAACCTGCCCACAAGGGTGCAACAGCGCTGGTACCACCGATCGGAATACTCTGCCCGTCAAAGTAGACCTGGTAACCGGTCTGAGGATCGGCATCGCCCGCAACATCCGGAACACCTCTACCAATATGCTGATTATTGATCGAAGGGGGAACATTGACGCCTGACTGCCATGTTGGAAGGCCGAACTGATCACTAATGCCTCCACCCGTTGCACCACCATTTGTAGCGGCATCATTCCATACCGTCTCATCCGTGACCTTGCCGCTTGCTTCCGTCAGGCGCGTGCCACCGCATCCCAAAGCATAGGGACTGGATGCCGGGAAATCTACATGTGCCTGCTGATCATTGACGCCATCGCCCGATCCGTTGTCGCCTGCCGCACAACATACCGTAATACCCAGCGCTGCGGCGGCCTGTAATGCCTGATCCATGGTCTGCATCGCCTGGGCTGTCCAACCCGATTCTGGCCCGCCCCAACTGATCGAGATCACCGAGGGCGCATTTGTCGTATCATGAACAGCCTGGTTGATCGCATCCAGAAAACCACGGTCCGTGTTGGGCGCAAAGTATACCGCAATACGCGCTCCGGGAGCAATACTCCCAACCACTTCAATATCGAGCGCCACTTCTCCATCCGCACCGTTGGGATCGCCCGTTGGACTATTCTGTCCCCCATCAACCGGGACACTTACAACCTGCGGCACTGATATCCCTAACTGCTGAAAGTACGTAGAGAGATCCTGATTAGCGTACCCTCCGCCAAGCTCGATAAGCGCGACACATTGCCCTGTGCCATCAACGTTGGTAGGAAAATCGTAGAATTGCGCAACCTGCGGCGGTGTATAGGAAACTGACGTTGACCCTACGGCAGGCCTTATTCCCGTTACAGGAGAGTAACGTATATGGGGTTGAGCTTGTGGCCGATCATCCAGCCCAAACACGCCCACGATAATCTGATCCAGTCCATCAGGAACGTGCAAATGCCCCTTGCGCCCTCTAAATGTGCTTCCCTCGTACTCATAGCGATGCAACTTTGTCGCAAAGGCTCCCATCATCGCTTCCGCCGTTCCCCCAAGCACAACTTTGCGTTGGGCCGCATCCGTCTCAACAACAGTGAGAGCATACTGCTGCGCAAACGCCGTAACCTTCGCCAGATCATCAGGGTCCGCCCCATAACTGGCAAGATACTCTTCTCGGCTCATGCGCTGACCCGGCTGCTGAGCATGTTCACGCTCATCCCCTGCCGGATTGCCCTCGACTGGCGCTCTCAAGTAGACACTAACTTCCAGATGCTCTTGTGAATCTATCGGACCAACCAGACGCGCTTGAGTCGGCAAAATCTTCTCACTACTCACAAGCGCTTTAAAACCTTGCGGTGCCATACTCTACTCCTTCTATTGATATACTCTACCTCTATGCTTACCATTTGCAAACCCATCAGATTAGACGGATATTCATACCCATTTTTGCATAGGTATTTCTGTTTCTCTCTCCATCACCATCCTTGCAATTACATCGTTGATGGTCAAATGATCTGCAACACCGTATTCTACATAGGATGTTTGCTACTACTAACATAGTGTTTCTTTAACGTTTTAGCAACAACACAATGATACAAACAAGCCATTTCTTCCTACATCTATCCCCACACAACAAAAAACAGGCCGCTTCCAGAAAGTGTTATGGAAACGACCTGTTAATCTATTCCTTGGAATTAGCCAGGCTACCCACCCATTGCAGTCGTGTGCTCAGGCTCAACGACGACAACAACCCGTTCGTCTCCAGGTTGATGCCAGGGATAGACATTCTGGTTGATATATTTCTTCGCCATTGAATTGATAAATTGGTTCTCCGCATCGTCATCAATGCTTACTACCTTGCCACGAATCTCCAGGTAACGATAGGGATTCGCGGGATCAACAATCGAGAGTGCCACACGCGGCTCGCGTTGCAGATTGTGATATTTCTGGCGGCCCTTCGTCTGGCTAAAGAGGAGATGCGTCCCATCCCACCCAAACCAGACTGGGTTGTTTTGTGGCTCACCCTTAGGCCCAATGGTCGCTACATGCACCAGGGCATTTGACTCCAGCAGATCAGCGTACTTTTCTGGAATAACTGACATACAGCTAAATTTTCCCTTCGCGTTGTTTTATAGGTATCTACTCCCGAGATCCTCTTCTTTAAAATAAGATCAACAACGAGAGCCTCCCATCTATAAATAACCATCATTTACATAAGATCTATTCCAGCAACAGAAAAGTACCCTCTGGCAACATAACTTTCTGACCGCGTAATATTATGCGACAGAGCGGCGAAAAACGGGCTTAACGGAGCGATCCAGGAAGATATAGCCAATCGTGATGGCGCTCATCAGGATACCGAAAAGGGGGCCAACAAGATGCAAATTTCTATATTCTGGCTGCATTAACAAGAAAAGTTCGTACGCTATCTCCGTCGACTCATACAGCGCCGTGAACCAGAAAGCCCAGAACTGAACGGTCCACAAACCATAGACCACCACAAAACCAAGTAGCGCCCCAATCAGTAAAGCCACAAAATCTCGCGAACCGATTGGAGTAAAGAATAACAGGCCAAGGCAACTGATGGCCCCTAAAAATTCAAAACCGGCCAGGGTCGCAATGCTAGATGGACGTCGATCGTTTACTATTTTCATGCTCTATTATTTCTCTCTTTATATTGCAAAAATGCTATGATATGTACTTACAAACAAAGGTCAGACTCTCCTTCTCTAATATAGACGCACGAACCCGCAAAAAATTGCAGCGTGTGGTACTGCGAGCAATGCGTTCTCTCCATTTGCCCTATTGACGAGTAGCCCCCCCATTCCACATAATTAAGCATACGGATTTTTACTCAAATCTTGCCTTCGTGAAGATCCTTTTCCTCTTTTAGCAAGCATCCAGAAAGGAGGTAGTAGCAACAGCAGATTCTGTACACCCCCCCCGTACAATCGTTGCTCATCGCCGACATTTTTTCGCAACGCTGCTGAACCGTACGGGCACGATTGATTGCGTCACCCACATTTTTTCTGTATTTCGTCTCGTCACCCCCGAACAGGAGGTACACCCTTGGCAACCAATTCGCGTTCAGCTAAAGAAGAACTTATCGCGCAAGACGTTAAGCGTCTCCACGGCATGGGTTATGCCCAGGAACTTTTCCGCACCATGGGCGGATTTTCAAACTTCGCCATCTCCTTTACCATCATCTCTGTCCTCAGTGGCTGCCTCACCCTTTTCGCTGCCGGCATCACCACCGCTGGCTTTGCTGCTGGCTCTATCGGTTGGCCGCTGGTCACCGTCTTTGTCGTCATCGTCGCTCTGGGCATGGCCGAACTGGCCTCCGCCTATCCAACTGCAGGCGGACTTTACTACTGGGCTTCCCAATTAGGCGGACCCGCCTGGGGCTGGTTCACTGGCTGGTTCAACCTTATTGGACAGGTCGCCGTTACCGCTGGCATCGATTATGGTCTGGCG
>ODAK010006294.1_pt1 | contig 11992 bp, 11 predicted proteins | sample 1539591 | NCBI WGS metagenome assembly ODAK01 (sample SAMEA3539303, study PRJEB22396) | soil metagenome | biome: tundra; feature: field; material: soil | place: USA | collected 2010-05 | depth 0.15 m | reverse complement strand
CCTGGCACTGCAGAGGCGCCCGCTGACGGGCGGTCCGTTGCCCCTCTTCAGTGACCCGTGGTGCCGGAGGCCTTCCACTCGTCGCGACCGAGGGCGTACTCCACGTCGCCCTGCTCATCACCGGGGATCCGAATCGGCCAGTCCGCGTGGAACGTCCGCACGCATCGCAGGCCTGACTTCTCCATGACCCTTCGTGACGCGACGTGAGCCGCCATGGTCTGGGCGGTGACGCGCTCCACGCCCAACTCAACGAAGCCCTTGGCGATCAGCGCGCGCGAGCCCTCGGTCGCATGGCCGTTGCCCCACGCCCAACGGTGCAGTCGGTAGCCGAGCTCGGGCTCAAGGGGCCCGGCTCCTTCTCCTGGCCGAAAGTGAAACCAGCCCAGAAACCGCCCAGACTTCTTCTCGATCGCCGCCCAGAAGCCGAACCCGTCAACGCGTTGATAGTGCGAGAGGAACGCGGGGAGAATGATGTCGACAACTTCTGCTCGTGGCACCGGCGCACCGAGATTTATGAAGTGCATCACGTCGGGATCATTGTCAAGCTCGTACAGGAGTTGGGCGTCCCCGCTCGTGAAGCGACGAAGCACTAGTCGCTCCGCCTCCAGATACACCTCCACGAATCGGATTCTGTCGCGTCGTCCAGAGGTCGTGGGGCGACTTGCGCAGGGACGTGCGCCATGAGCGAGCTCAGAGCGGGACTCGCCAGGTGATCTTGGTGCCACCGCCCTCGACCGCGTCGATCGCGAAAGTCCCCCCGAGCTTCTTCGCTCGGCTCGAGAGGTTGCCAAGCCCCAGGCCGTTGCCGCGCGCCCATGGCGACGGCACCCCGACGCCGTTGTCGGTCACCTCGACACAGACGTCCTCTCCCACCCGGAGCACAACGGCGTAGCTGGTGGCATGGGCATGCTTGCCCGCGTTCGTGAGTGCCTCGCGCACGACTGCAAGTAGGTGGTCTGCCGCGTGCGGAGGCACCATGCTGTCGATGGGGCCAGACATCGTGACCTGTGGGCGAGCGCCAAGCGTCGCGGTGAGTTCCTCGGTGAGCGCGAACACGCTGTTGCGGAGGCCAACTCGAGACCGGTCCCCAAGCTCGTAGATTGCTGTGCGGATCTCGGTGATGGTCGTGTCGAGGTCGTCGATAACTCGGTTCACACGCTCGACGATGATGTCGCGGTCGACGTCGCGCGCGACCTGACGCGCCGCACCCTGAAGGACGAGCCCGCTCGCGAAGAGTCGCTGGATGACCGTGTCGTGCAACGCCATGGCGATTCGGTCCCGGTCGTCGAGCACGCTCAAGAGGCGCACCCGCTCGTGCAGCCGGGTGTTCTGTATCGCGATACCGGCGGCAAGCGCGAGCCCCTCGGCCAACGCCTGGTCCTCCTCGCTGAACTCCTTGGCTCCGATCTTGTCGGTCAGATACAGGTTGCCGTACGGTTCGTCATCTGATCGGACCTGGATCGGCACGCCGAGGAAGGACGTCATCGGCGGGTGACCGGGTGGGAATCCATACGAGTCCTCGTGCGCCGAGATCTCCGCCAGCCGCAGGGTGGTGGGCTCGGTGAAGAGCACGCCGAGGACGCCACGCCCGGTCGGCCGATCGCCGGTCGCCTCTTCTTCCGCGTCGGTCATGCCGACCGTCAGGAACTCCTCGAGACCCGTTCTCGAAATGTTGAGCATGCCGAGCGCGCCGTAGCGCGCTCCGACAAGGCTGCACGCCTCAGTGATGATGTGCTCCAGCAGGATGGGCAATTCAACGTCCGAGCCGATCATGAGAATGGCATCCATCAGCCGCTGCAGCAGTTTGGGGTCGGTGATCCTGCGGTACGGCACGCCCACCAAGGTACCGATGCCCGGGCGGCCGGCAAGAGGCACTGACAGCGAGGTCGTTGTCGACGCTGGCACAATTGACGTCGTGGCAATCCGGGTCTTCCTCCTTGACGATCACGCGCTCGTCCGCGAGGGCATCCGAAGCCTGCTCGAGGACGAGCCCGACATCGAGGTCGTGGGCGAAGCGGGCACGGCAGAAGAGGCGATGACCAGGGTGCCCCTTGCGAGGCCGGACGTCGCGATCCTCGACGTCCGGCTCAAGGACTCGAGCGGTATCGAGGTCTGCCGCGACCTGCGCTCGACGATGCCCGAGCTCGCCTGTCTCATGCTGACGAGCTTCGCGGACGACGAGGCGCTCTTCGCGAGCGTGATGGCGGGTGCCGCCGGCTACGTGCTGAAGCAGATCAAGGCCGGCGACCTCATCGAGAACGTGCGACGCGTGGCGCGCGGCGAGTCGCTCCTCGATCCGAGGGTCGTCGCGCGTGTGATCGAGCGCATCACCAATCCGCCGAAGTCACATCCCGCGTACGAGTCGCTGTCGCCGCAAGAGCACCGCATCCTCGACCTCATCGCCGAGGGCCTGACCAATCGGCAGATCGCCGAGCACATGTTCCTTGCGGAGCACACGGTCAAGAACTACACCACGACGCTGCTGCGAAAGCTGAAGATGACCAACCGAACTGAGGCCGCGATCTTCGCGACGAAGCTGCGATCCGAGGGCGCCGGCGCGGAGTCCTAGGTGCTCGCCGACTCCCGCGTGAGGGCGACCAGGTCGATGCCCACCGCGGCGAGCTTGCGCTCAAGGCGCTCGCGCTCGCGTCGTGGGTCAGAGAAGCCGGCGACGTCGACTTCGATCCGCTGCGACGCGCAGAGCTTGATGAGCGCGCGGTCGTACGTGATCTCGGCAGCAAGCGCGTCGCAGCCACATCCCGCGGCACGCGGTGCCAGCATCTCTGCTCGACAGATGAGCGCGTAGTCAATGAGCGCCGCGCCCGACAACTCGTCCACCCAGTCCTCGAAGACACTCGAGAGGAGGTGGGTGTACATGTTCATCTCCCCAGCATTCGGCTGTCACGAAACCCTGAGTAGGGACGAAGGGCACAAGTTCGGCAAGTTGGCTCCCCAGCACCCATGCCGTCGACGCACCCCGTCGACGCACCGAGTGCCGGCCAGAGACTCATCTCCCTACGAATCGGGACGTAGGTCCCTATGTCGCCGCCGCCCGTGCGGTGAACACTGAATGCAGATCCCCCAATGGGGTGGGATCACTTCAGGAAGGAGAAGCACATGCGACGCAAGACATTCGATGTGCTCGTGAGCGCCGGTGGCGCCATCATGGTGGCGGTACTACTCGTGGCAGGGGCATTGCTCTGGTGGGGCTACAGCTTCGCGAACAGCAACGTCAGCACCCAGCTCGCTGAGCAACACATCACGTTCCCGGCCGCGGCGGCATTCGCCCACCCGGTCGCGGGCGCGGAGATCACGCCCTCGATGATCGGCACCGTGAGCCAGTACGCGGGCCAGCCCCTCACCACGGGAGCGCAGGCGCAGGTCTACGCGAACGACTTCATCGCGGTCCACCTCCAAGAGATCGGCCAGGGCAAGACCTACGCACAGTGGTCAGCGATTGCTATGTCAGCGCCTGCGGGCTCTTCGGCGGCCACGAAGGCTCAGGCGACTGCAGACACCCTGTTCAAGGGCACGACCCTTCGTGGGCTGCTGCTCGAGGGATACGGGTTCTCAGTGTTCGCGATGATCGCCCAGGACGGCGCGATCGCGGCGTTCGCGCTCGCCGCTCTCATGGCGCTGCTCGTCGGCTTCGGCTACTTCCACGCTCGTCGTACGAACGAGGCGACCGAGATCCTGACGCACACCGCTAATGCAAAGGGACTCGCCACGGCGTAAGTCTCCAGAAGCAAGGGCGCTGCCCGGCTCGCACGACGTGGGGGCCGGGCAGCGCTGCGTCCCGGCTCAGTTCAGTGAGTACGTGACCGTCACCTGGACCGAGACGGGCTGGGTCCCTGCCTGGAGCGGGACGCCGGCGCGCAGGGTGCTATCGGTGGCCGCGAAGCCGTAGGTGTACGGCGCGGAGCTCTCGTTCACCTGGTCGGAGATCTTGACGACCCCCCCGACACTCGTGCCGCCCGCTGACGCGTCCTGGCCCGCCTCGGTGAAGGCGTCGTTCATCGCCTTGGTCCTGGCCGCGGCGAGGAGCGAGGACTGGTTGGTGATTGAGAACGTGATCCCGTTGAACTGGATGCCGTCGCCCGCCACCCTCGCTGCGCCCTCGATGGCGCCGCCCGCCTTGGCGAGGTTGCCCTTCTTGTCCACGTTGTGCATCGTCACGTTCAACGTGTCGTCGACGGTGAAGCCGGTGAGCTGGCCCTGGTTGTTGGTGTTCTCGTAGATGTTGAGGTCTGAGGTCTGGAGGTCCTTCTGCTTGACGCCACGGCCAAGGAGCCTGTCCACGAGACGCTGCACGGTCGCGTCGTTGGCGGTGAGGGCGCCCGTGGCGGTCCCTCGAACGGTCACGACGCCCACAGAGAACTGCAAGGTGTCGGGCACCCCCTGGACCGTGCCGGACCCGGTCACCGTGATCGTGCCGACGGCGCCAGTGGCGCCCGCCCTCGTCGAGCGGCCGACCATGAGGCCGACCGCACCGATCGCGAGCACGACGAGGACCACGACCGCACCGAACCAGGCGCCTCGGGGTGCGGATCGAGCACGGAGGCGCCAGTCAGACGCCGGGTCGCCGAGTGGCGGCGTGCGCGGGGATTCGGTCGATGGACTGGACAGGTCGCTCATGTGGTCTCCTTGATGATCGGCGCGGCGACGCACGAGAGCCGGGGCGGTGATCCGTGGATCGGCGACTCGGTAGCGTCACCTCGTGTATCTCGTGAGGCGGTCCGTTCTGTCGGTATGCACGCAAAGTCGCAGCGTGCTCGACGTCGAGCCGGATCGAGCACGCGGTGGCGTCCGGGGTCCACGTCGATGACGCTGGCACTCGACGCCGTGTATCGAGGGCGATTCGTCACGTTCGACCCTTCGCGCCCTGAGGTCGACGCGCTTGGCGTGCTGCACGGCCGAGTTGTGGCGCTTGGCGAGGACGCGACGTCGTGCGACGCGCGAGTCACCCATGACCTCGGGGGATCGGTCTGCTTCCCGGGGTTCCACGACGCGCACGTACACACCGTCAACTTCGGCCTCTCCATGGATGAGCTGGACCTGTCGACGCCGCCCGTCATGTCGCTGCCGGAGCTCTACGAGGCGGTTGCCGCGCACGCCGCTTCGCTCCCAGCCGGTGCGGTCGTGATCGGTCGTGGCTACGACCAGAACAAGCTCGGCGGTCATCACCCCGAGCGTCGCGCGCTCGACGAGGTCGCCCACGGGCACCCGATCTGGCTGACGCACACCTCGGGCCACATGTGCGTCGTGAACTCGGCGGCCATCGCGCGCATCGGGGCCGACCTCGACGCGGCGATCGACGGCGGGAAGGTCGTCCGCGACGTGGACGGCGAGCCGACCGGGCTGCTGGAGGAGCGCGCACAGGTGCTCGCCCAGCGCCTCGCGCTGCCTCGCTCTGCCGCCACGATCGCCGCGGCGATCGAGCGCGCGCATCGCGTCTACCTCGCAGAGGGCATCACGAGCGTCTGCGACGCGGGGATCGCGGGCGGCTGGATCGGCCAGAGCCCAGCGGAGATGGACGCCTACCAGCTCGCCCGCGACGAGGGCAAGCTCGCGGTGCGATCGACCGTGATGGTCGCGGCCGACGTCCTTGGCCCGATGTCACGCCACCGAGACGACCTCGCGGAGAGCGGGATCAGCGCGGGCATCCGGTCTGGCCTCGGCGACGACTGGCTGCGGGTCGGTGCGCTCAAGGTCTTCTCGGACGGCTCGCTGATCGGCCGGACGTGCTGGCTCTCGCACGGATTCGACGACGATCCGGGCAACGTGGGCTACCCCCAGCAAGAGCCGCGCGAGCTGCGCCACCAGATCGTCGAGGCCCACCTCGCGGGCTGGCAGGTCGCGACCCACGCGATCGGTGACGCCGCGATCTCCTTCGTCCTCGACGCCTACGAGGAGGCACTTGCTCGACGACCGAAGCCCGACCACCGCCACCGCATCGAGCACTGCGGGGTGACGACCGACGAGGCACTCGAGCGGATTCGACGCCTCGGTGTCATCCCGGTGCCACAGGGTCGGTTCATCGGTGAGATCGGCGACGGCATGCTGGCCGCCCTCGGCGAGCGGCGGGCGGCGGACACCTATCGCCTCGCGAGCTTCCTTCGCGCCGGCATCGCGTTGCCCGGGAGCTCGGACCGACCGGTCGTCGACGGCCGGCCGCTCCTCGGCATCGCCGACATGGTCGCGCGACGGACCGCGACAGGTCAGTCGTTCGGCCCCGACGAGTCGCTCACGTGCGACGAGGCGATGCGGTGCTACACGGCCGGGTCGGCGTACGCGACGCGCACCGAGGCGGACCGCGGCACCCTCAGCGTGGGCAAGCTCGCCGACTTCGTGGCCCTCGGCTCGGATCCGAGGACGTGCGTCGAGCCCTCCGACATCGCCTCGGTCCCGGTCCAGGCGACCGTCGTCGCCGGCGAGCTCGCCTTCAGCGTCTGAGGACTGGCCCGCCGTAGGCTTGCGAGATGCATGCAGCCTTCGATCTGTCGGCCACGTACCTGCATCTCGGACTCGGCGCGAAAGTGACACCGCTGCCGGACTTCGAGTGGTCACCGACGTACCTCGAGGGCTATGAGCGTCGTTTCGCCAGCGACGGGATCGAGGGGAGGCTCGTGACCGTGAGTCCGGAGCAGGCGACCTGGACGCACTGGGAGCGTCACCCCGCCGGGGACGAGGTCGTGTACCTGCTGTCAGGCCGAGTCGACGTGGTCCAGGACCACGACGGCACGGAGGTGGCGATCCCGATGCGTGCGGGAGACGCGATCATCAACCCCAAGGGCGTGTGGCACCGCGGTGTGGTGCACGAGCCCGGCCACGCCCTGTTCATCACGCCTGGCCTCGGGACCGAGCACCGCCCGTTGGAGATCTCCACTGCTGACTGATCGGCGGCGCCTGGCGTCTCGGTCGGGCCAGTCGCCAGGTGTGCCGGCGCGGGACCGCAACGGTGGCGCGCGTCGCGTTGAGCCCTCCGCGCGACATCGATGGGGGCTCGTGGCAGGCGCGGTCGCCTATCTCGGGATCGCAGCAGGTATGTACGCCCACGTCCTCGCGCTCGGCGTCACCCGAGGCACGACGTGCGCGTGCTCGGACGTCTCGCTGTTCGCATGGTTCTTCGAGTGGCCGCTCGCGGCGATCCGAGGCGGCCACAACCCCTTGTACTCATCGGCCATCTTCCACCCACAGGGCCTGAACCTGCTCTCGAACACCTCTGTGGGCATATGGAGCTTCCTTCTCCTGCCGGTCACGGCCGCCTTCGGCCCGTTCGCCTCGCTCAACGTCGCGGTGATCGTCGCGCCCGCGCTGTCGGGGGTCGCCATGATGTGGGTCGCGCAGCGCTGGGTGCGCTCCTCGCTCGCCGCGTTCCTCGCCGGCGCGCTGTACGCCTTTTCTCCGCTCGTGCTCTTCGAGTCCGCAGGCTCGCACCTCATGGTGACGTCCCTCGCAGTCCCGCCGCTCGTGCTGGCCTGCCTCGACGAGCTCTTCTGGCGCCGCCGGCACTCGCCCGTCAAGGTCGGCGCCGCCCTCGGGGTGCTCGTCGTCGTGCAGTTCTTCAGCGGGACCGAGCTGCTCGTCATGCTCGCGGTCGCGACCGCGCTCGCGCTGCTCATCTTCGGGGCGGTGGCCCTGGTCACCGATCGCGGCCCCGCCGTCGCGGCGATCCGCTGGGGGCTGCCCGGCCTCGCCAGCGCGGCAGTCGTCTCGATCGTCGTGCTGGCGTGGCCCGCCTGGTACGCGCTCGCCGGCCCCGGCCACTTCAGCGGCCCGGTGTGGCCCGACATCGCCCAGGCGCAAGCATCGATCCGCTCGTTCTTCGTTGCCGTCCCGGGCCAGGGCCTGTGGTGGGTGCCGAACTGGGGCAGGTTCATGCGCCCGACCTACCTCGGACCGCCGCTGATCGCCGCGGTGCTCGTCGGGTTGGTCGTCTTCCGTCGCGACGCGCGGCTGCGCGCAGCAGGGATCCTCACCTGCCTCGTCGCATGGCTGGCGCTGGGGGAGCGCTACTGGTTCAGCGCGTGGCACGTCCTCTCGCACCTGCCGGTCCTCAACAGCGTGATGAACGAGCGCTTCGCCGCGCTGCTGTTCCTCCCCGCGGGCCTCGCACTCGCGCTCGTGCTCGACGGTCTCTCAGGGTGGCGACCGCGCGCCCTCGGGGCGGCGCTCGCTGTCGTCGTCGGGGTCGCGTGCGCGACGCCGTTCGTGCTCGACGCGGTCGGCGCGCTGCCGTATGCCGCGTCGACGGTGTGGGTACCGCAGTGGTACCACCAGCACGCGGCTTCCCTTCCGTCCGGGGAGGTCGTGCTCGGGTTCCCGTTCTTCAACACCTCGGCGGACCTGCTCGGGGTCCAGGCCCTCTACGGGATGCACTACGACATCGTCGGTGGCACTGGCCCCGAGTGGATCAATGCTCGCCAGGGCACCGAGGCGCCCGGCTACGAGGTCATCAAGCAGCTCGCCTCGACGTACGAGGCGCCGCACTTCGACACCCGCGCATCGGCGAACCAGCGGGCCGAGGTGCTCGACGCGCTGCACGGCTGGGGGGTCACGCTCGTCGTGGTGCCGTTCGCACGTGGTCCGAACACCTCAGGCGTGGCGCGGTCGCCTGCGGCGGTCTCGGCATGGCTCGGCTCGGTGCTCGGGCGCCCGGGCGTCGAGAGTCACGCCTGGGTGTGGCACCTCGCGAGATGACGTGGTCCGCCACACCGCCGCGCATGAGCCGAGGCGCCGTCGAGCACACGCGGTGCGTCGCTGACCGGTCGAAGGGCCCTGTCCTACGCTGCTGGCGATGAACCCGAGGCGGTTGCGGACGCTCGCAGCCGCGTCGCTCGCGAGGCTGTTCGACCAGGACACCGCCTTCGGCCGGCTCGCCTTCGTACAGGTCGCGATGCTCGCCGGCGACACGCTGGTCACGATCTCGCTCGCTGGCTCGCTGTTCTTCTCGATCTCTCCTGACGCCGCAGAGGGAAAGGTGCTCTTGTACCTCCTCCTCACCGTCGCGCCGTTCGCGGTCGTCTCCCCGCTGCTCGGACCGGCGATCGACGCGAGCAGGGGTGCGCGGCGATTCATCGTCTTCAGCGCGGCCGCGGGCAGGGTGGTGCTCTGCATCTTCATGGCGATGAGCATCCACTCTTTGTGGCTGTTCCCCGAGGCGTTCTGCGTCCTGGTCCTGTCCAAGCTGTACCTCGTGACGCGTGGTGCGCTCGTCCCCGAGATGGCCGAGGCTGACCAGCTCCAGCGACACCCGCAGGCGCCAAGCGAGGCGCCCGAGCCCGAAGCGGTGCCGCCCACGGCGGTCCAGGAGGGCTTCGCGGGCTTCAACGCGCAACTGACGCTGCTCGGCACGCTCGCCGGCTTCGTGATCTCGCTCCCCGGGATCGGCCTGCTCAAGCTGCTCAACGCGTCCGCGGTGCTCGTGCTCGCCGCGATGGTGTTCGCGGTTGCCGCCGCCGGCGGGCTGCGGCTCAAGGTCCCCCCGAGGCACCGGACCCGGCACGTCGAGAACGGCGAGGAGGTGGACGACCTCGACGTCACCAGTTACACGATCGAGGACCGAGAGGTGATCCTCGGGCTCACCGCGAGCGCGACGGTGAGGCTGACGGCCGGCTTCCTCATCTTTCTCATCGCGTTCGGGCTGCGTCGCAGCCACGCGCCGCTGTGGTGGTACGGACTCGCGTTCGCCGCGACCGGCGTGGGCGCGCTCGTCGGCCTGTACCTCGTCCGTCGTCTCCGCAAGGTGCTCAGCGAGCAGCTGCTGCTCACGACCTCGCTCGCCGTCATCGTGGTGTCAGCGGCCGGGGCAGCCGCGCTCGGCTCCCTGCCCGCCCAGGCGGCCCTCGCCGGCATGGCGGGGGTCGCTGGCGCGATCTGCCAGCCGAGCTTCGACGCGCTCACGCAGCGCCGGATCCCGCCGGCCGCGCAAGGTCGCGTGTTCGCCCGCCTCGCGGTGCGCCAGCAGCTCGCGTGGGTCCTCGGGGCGCTCATCCCCGTCGCGATCTCGATGCCCTTCGTCGTCGGCGACTCGCTTATCGCGGCGATGGCGGCCCTGAGCCTCGGGGGCTACGTAGCGGGCAGGCTCGTGCTCGTCCGGGCCGTCGCTTAGCGGCGCGCGAGGACGAGGCGGTAGCCGACGTCGAGCGACGCGACCTGCTCGAGCTCGGCGTTGCGCGCCCGCCACGTGCCGTCGGCGAGGTCGCGCGCGAGGCGGCCCAGTGCCTGGGCGACGACGAGCTGGTCGAGCAGCTGGATGCCGGACATGCCCGCTCGCACCGCCGGGTCGAGGTAGCTGGCGGGCTCGTCCCACGCCGCCCCAGCGAAGCCGTCGCGGCACCCGCGGGGCACCTCGAGGGCCACGACGTCGGTGACCTCGAGGGCATCGAGGATGGCTTGCAGCGAGGGCAGCGAAGCCTCGTGCGCGCGCAGCTCGGGCAGGTAGTCGCGAAGGAGCCAGAACTTCGCGCTCACCGCCGGGTCCCAGGTGACCACGGCCTGGCGCGGTGCGACGCGAGCAAGCTCGCGCAGCCCGGCTGAGGGGTCGCGCCAGTGATGGACCGTGAGGATGGCGAGCGCGGCGTCGAAGGCGTCGTCGGGCACCGGCAGCGCCTCGGCGACCCCGCGCACCGCAGGGGCGGCGTCGCGGGCGCGCTGGGCGAGCATCGTGGCCGACGGCTCGACGGCCACGACGACGGCGTCGCGCGGCTCGTAGTTGCCGGTGCCCGCCCCCACATTGATGACGCGGGCCGCCCCCCTGAGGGATCGGGAGATCTCGGCGGACCAAGCCGGCTCCTCGCGTCGTCGGCTCGCGTAGGTGCGCCCGATCGTGTCGTAGCGGTCCGCGCCGAGCGGGGCGAACGCCGCGCCGTCCTGTTCTGGCCCGCCTAGCCCAGGCGGCGTCGCAGGTCCTCGAGCTCATCGAGCAGCGCGGCGGGGAGCCGGTCACCGAACCTCGCGAAGTGCGCCTCGATCGAGGGGATCTCGTCTCGCCACGCGTCGGGGTCGACGTTCAGCAGCCGCTCGATCACGTCGTTGCCCAGGTCGAGCCCGTGGGTGTCGATTCCCGACGTCGTCGGCACGAGCCCGATGGGGGTCTCCACCGCGTCGCCGCGCCCCGCGACTCGCTCGAAGACCCACTCGAGCACCCGGGCGTTCTCGCCATAGCCGGGCCACATGAACTTGCCATCGGCGCCCTTCAAGAACCAGTTGACGTAGAAGATCTTTGGGAGCTTGTCGGCGTCAGCGCCCGAGGCCATGTCGAGCCAGTGCGCGAAGTAGTCCGCCATGTTGTAGCCGCAGAACGGCAGCATGGCGAACGGGTCGCGGCGCAGGTTGCCCACGGCGCCAGCGGCCGCCGCGGTCGTCTCCGACGTCATGATCGAGCCGAGGAACACACCGTGGCGCCAGCTGCGCGACTGGAAGACGAGAGGTATGACCGACCCCCGGCGCCCGCCGAAGAGGATTGCCGAGATCGGCACGCCGGCGGGGTCCTCCCACTCCGGGGCGATCGCGGGGTCCTGTGCGGCCGGCGCGGTGAACCGTGAGTTCGGGTGCGCCGCGGGCGTCCCTTTGTCGGGCGACCAGGGCTCGCCTCGCCAGTCGGTCACGGACTCGGGTGCAACGTCGGTCATGGACTCCCACCACACGTCGCCGTCCGAGGTGAACGCGGTGTTGGTGAAGATCGTGTTCGCCCCGACCGAGAACATCGCGTTGGGGTTCGTCTTCATGTTGGTCCCGGGCGCGACGCCGAAGAAGCCCGCTTCGGGGTTGATCGCGTAGAGCCGGCCGTCCGCCCCGAACTTCATCCAGCAGATGTCGTCGCCGACGGTCTCGACCTTCCAGTCCTCGAGGGTCGGGACGAGCATGGCGAGGTTGGTCTTGCCGCACGCAGAGGGGAACGCGCCGGTCACGTACTTGGTCTCGCCGCCCGGCGAGGTGAGCTTGAGGATCAGCATGTGCTCGGCGAGCCAGCCCTCGTCGCGGGCCATCA
>ODAK010006293.1_pt1 | contig 11992 bp, 7 predicted proteins | sample 1539591 | NCBI WGS metagenome assembly ODAK01 (sample SAMEA3539303, study PRJEB22396) | soil metagenome | biome: tundra; feature: field; material: soil | place: USA | collected 2010-05 | depth 0.15 m | reverse complement strand
GAGATTGGTCAGTGACTGGAGTTCAGACGTGTGCTCTTCCGATCTACCGCGTCGTAACGCGTGGACGCGGACGCTGTCAGTTGCGCCGCGAGGTCGCGCACGCGCGTGGGCAGACCCGGCTCTACCGCCGTCCACTTCGGGTCGCCCGGATCGCTGCCGGTCGCAGCGCGCAGCGTCATCGGGTTCGCGGCCGTACTCGCCGACGACACCTGGTATGTCCAGGGCGGTGTTGCGCCGGCTCCGGCCAAGAGCGCGTTGCCATCGGCTCCAGCGGCCATGTCGCCCGGCCCGCTGTACGCGGTCGGCGCGCCCGGAGCCACCACGACGTCGAGTCCGCGAGGCGAGAGCACTTGCACCGTGTCGGTGCGAACCGGCTGCTCGCCTGTCACGGGCTGCGCCGCGGCGCCGGTCGCCGTCCAACTGCTGCCGTCGAAGGTGTCGAACACCGTGCCCTGCCAGTAGGACGGCGAGTTGGCGGCGACAGCGAAGACCGGCTGATCCGAGAGCGCGCCACGCACGCGCAAGTCCAAGCGTGCGGCGCCCGGATCGAGACCGGCTCGACCGGCAGTGGCCGCGTCGCTGCCCGCGGCGGTGAGCGCGATGTGACCGATGGTTCGCCGCGTACCCAACTGCAACGAGTTAGGCATCGCGAGGAAAGCGATCGCGCCGATCACGATTGCCGTCGTCGCCGGCACGAACAGCGTGCGCAACACAGGGAATGTTGGCAGACCGATCGCGGCCCGGGTAGACGAGAGCACCGAGCCTCGTTGCAACAAGGCGGCAGCAACCAGCAGCAGGACGACGGCCGGCAGCGCGGCCAACGCAGGGCTCGCGTTGTGAGCGAAGAATCCGGCGTCCGCGAGCAACGCCGCGACCACGAACAAGCCAACCACGCCATCACGGCGTGACTCGATTGTCTGCACCTGCGCGCCCTGCACCGTGAGCAGCAGGACGCCGATCGGTACCGCCATCGGCACGGCACCCGCGAAGGGCAGTGAACCCACAACGCCAACGCATAGTTCGGCGAGCGCGACACACGCGACGATCCGATACGCGTTGCGTCGCCGCCGCCCGGAGCCCGCACCGAAACGCGCGCCGACGGGAGTGACGAATGGGCGACGCGCCGACTCTGCGCTCAGCGCGACCAGCGCAACCGCGGCCGCTGGATACACCCATGCGGGCGCGTCCATCCACATCGCCCACTGGGCAAGGAGACCCGCGGCAAGCAAGGCGCCGCGGGCCGCGAGGTCGAGACGGCGCAGCGCGACGACGCGGTCATTGCACCGAACGCGTCCGGAGCGGCTCAGAGGACTGTTCATGCGCCCGCTCGCGCCGCAGTTACTCGGGCTGCCGCAAAAGCCACGTCGATAACCGTGACTCCGGCGAGCGCCGCTGCGCGTTGGACTGCCGGCGCCCAAGTCCCGGACACCGTCCGTCCCGCTGCGACTAGCACGCTCCCGCCGTCCGCGGCGCAGCGCATCGCACGGTTAAGCGCGGCGTCGTCTAGCGGCTCGCGAACCTCCGCACGCGCGAGCAACTCGACAAGCGACGCCTGCGTTCGAGCTCGCATGCATCCGCCGCCTTCGCCGGCGATGAGTACTGCGGTTCCGCGGCGCAGGGCCACACTGCCGACCGTCGCGGCCATCGAGATTGCCTCCTCCAGTGCCGGATCCCCGCTGCGTCCGGCGATGAGCAATACAAGTGACCCCGGCGCGACGTAGTCGCGTTCGGCCACGGTCAATCGCCCGGTTCGAGCGGTCGAGCGCCATTGGACGTTGCGAACCTGATCACCGGAACGCCACTCCCGCACCCCACCGGCGTCCGCCCCCCTTGCCCGCATCGTGGCCCCGTCGCCGTCGCCGCTCGCGGGGATCGACTCGATCGTGGCCAGTACCGGGAGCACCAAGAGTTCGCGATCGACCAGTTCGACCATCGTGCGGGAGAACAACCCGAACGGCGCCGTCGCATCGATCCGCACCTCATCCGCGGAAAGCACCCCACGTGCAGCCGGCGTCCGCGTCGTCGCAATAACGAGACCGCAATGCGCATCAATTCGATCCACGAACGTGGCGTGCGCAGCAACCAGCGTGCGGCTCGTCGGCCACGAATGCCGGACGACGAGTGCTCTCGCTGCTCGTGCGCTCACGTTGTGCAGCGTGATCGCGGTCTCGAACGGCTTGCCGACCACCACCCGATCTGGAATGTGCGTGGTGACCTCGATGCGCAGCGGACGTGCGACAGCCAGGAACGACGTCACCAGAAGTCCGAGGACCACGCAGCCGAGAAGCTGTGGCCAGACCGAATCGGTCAGCGCGGCGAAGACAAACAGCGCCCCCGCGCTAGAGACAAGTAGCCATGCGCTGCGCGCGACCGTGATCCGCACGGGACGGAAAGGACTCACGACGCGAGATCACCCGCGCAAGGGCACGGGCACCGTGGCGAGGAGGTCGGTAACAACCTCCACACCTACCCCGACACCCATCCCGTACTGCATGCCACGCTCCCCGCCTAGGCCATCGGCGAGAACGAGCCGGTGCCCAAGCACGCTCGGCGCGAGGATCTTGACGTCGTCCGGCACCACATAATCGCGGCCGGACAGCAATGCATGTGCCTGTGCGCAGCGCATCAGAGAAAGTCCGGCGCGCGAACTCGCGCCGACCCGCACGCAGTCGTTCGATCGGGTGGCTTCGAGCACCGCCAATGCAAAATCGAGCACCGGGTCGGCGATATGCGTCCGGCGTACTTCGAGCTGAATCCACCGCAGCTCATCCGCCTCGAGCACCGGCTGGAGTTCATCAACCGTGGCCCGCAGCAACTGCTCCCGCATCACCCGGCGTTCGGTTGCGACGTCGTTGGGTCCAAGACTCAACGCGACCGCGAAACGGTCGAGTTGTCCTTCTGGCAAAGGGAAAGTTCCGTACTGGTCGGTCGGGTTCTGGGTCGCCACGACGAAGAATGGCTCGGGCAACGGATGCCGGATCCCGTCAACGGTGACGGTCGATTCATCCATCGCCTCGAGCAACGCCGACTGCGCGCGGGGGGTGGCACGGTTCAACTCGTCGACGAGCAGCACGTTGGTGAAGATCGGACCCGGCACGAAGATGAACTCGTGACGCGCAGGATCCCACATCGACGATCCGGTGATGTCACCCGGCAGCAGATCCGCCGTGCCTTGAATACGCCGGAAGCTGCCACCAATAGAACGCGCGACGCTGCGGGCGAGCGTGGTCTTCCCGCTGCCCGGAACATCCTGTACGAGCACATGACCGCCGGACAGCAAGCCGGCGACAACGAGTTCGACAGCCGGACGCCGACCGTGCACGACCTGCTCGATGTTGGCCATCAGCCGTGCGCCAAGCGCCACCGCGTCAGCTCGGGAGCCAGCCGCACCGGGCGAGAGCGCGCCGGATGAGAGCGCGCCGGGCGAGAGGTCGTCAGGCGACAGGTCGTCAGGCGACACGTCGCCCGCCGAGAACGCGTCAAGCAGCTGGCCGGTCACGGCGTCCTCCGGTCGGTCGGGTCAGTCCCGACCCCCATCGGCCGCACCTAGTCAGTTATGAGGCAGTTATGGACCCGATCGGCGCCGAGTCCATTCGGCCGACGGGTTCGCGAACGAGACCCGTTACGCCGACTGAAGGAATTACGGGCTGCCAAGTCGCCTGGATACCCCTGTCGCCTGGATACCCCGGAATTCCTTCACTCGGCGAGGGAGCCAACGGCTGGCGAGGCGGGCTGGGGCTAGGCGCCCGGGCGTGCGACGGCTGCGCTGACCGCGCCCACGAGTTCGGCGCCACCCTCGTCGATCGCGAGCACCCGGCGGAGCCGGGTCACGGCCAGCACCCTCATCATCCGCGGCGGGACCCGGGTGAGCACCAATCGGCGTCCGCCTCGCTGGGCTTGGCGGTGAATTCCGACAAGAAGCCCCAGACCGACGGTGTCGAGCGAGCCCATCTGGTCGAGGTCGACCACCAGATCGTCGGTCCCTGCGACGCTTAGGAGATCGGTCAGCTCGGCCCGCACGGTCGCGGCCGTCGAAACGTCCAGGTCGCCGCACACGCTGAAAGCTGGCATCAGATCCCCCTCGCTTGGTCCCTTCGCCTCTATGACGCGATGGCGAGGGGACTGGTTGCGTGAGCAGCGTCACAAATCCGACACGATTCACCCAGCCGACACGCCGTGGGAGATCCAACGGTGATGTGACGGGTGCGACTGGTGAGCCATGCCGCACGCTCAGCCCGGGTCGCCACGTACCCGCTAGGCCGGCCGACCCTCGTAGTCGTAGAAGCCGTGTCCGGTCTTGCGGCCAAGCGTGCCGGCCTCGACCATCCGTTCCAGCAGGGCGGGAGGGGCGAATTTTTCGTCGCCGGTCTCCGTGTAGATAGCGCGCGCCGCGTGCAGGATCACGTCGAGTCCAGTCAGATCGACCGTCGCGAGCGGGCCCATCACGTGTCCGAACCCGAGCCGACATGCAGTGTCGATGTCGGCTGGCGTCGCCACGCCGCCTTCGACGAGCGCCATCGCCTCGTTGACGAACGCGATCAGCAGCCGCGACGTCACGAAACCGGCAATGTCGCGTTCGACGACGACACACGTCTTCCCGACCGCTTCGGCGAAGGCACGCGCGCGGGCCAGGGTGTCGTCCGACGTCTCGTCGCCGCGGACGAGTTCGCACAGCGCCATCATCGGGACCGGCGAGAAGAAGTGCGTGCCGACGACGCGCTCGGGTCGACGCGTCGCCGCCGCGATCTTCGTGATCGGAATCGCCGTGGTGTTCGTCGCAAGGATCGCGTCAGGGTCTGCGCGTCGGTCGAGCTCGCTGAAGACCTGCTGCTTCACCTCGAGTTGTTCGAACACTGCTTCGACGACGATCTGCGCCCCAGCGATGTCGTTGAGATCCGTCGTGGTCACGATCCTGGCGCGGGCAGCTTCGGCGTCCGCCTCAGTGAGGCTCTTCTTCGCGACGAACCGGAACTGCGACGCCGCGATCGCCTTCATCGCGCGGTCAAGAGATTCAGGCGTCGTGTCCTGCAGCACGACGTCATAGCCTGCTTGCGCGGCGACCTGCGCGATTCCCGATCCCATCAAGCCCGCACCGATGACTGCGACCCGACCTGTCATCGCCGACCCGCTATCACTGGTCGAACGCCATGGCGGGGTCGGGCTCGCGAACAACATCGGCGCCCAACGCCTGGAGCTGCTGCACAAAGTCCGCGTAGCCGCGATCGATGTGGTGCAGTTCGCTTACGGTCGTGACGCCATCGGCGACCAGACCCGCCAGCACGAGGCCGGCGCCGGCCCTGATATCGGTCGCCTCGACGGGAGCACCGGAAAGCCTTTCGCGGCCGCGAATTACCGCGTGGTGACCATCGGTGCGGATGTCAGCTCCGAGTCGCACCAACTCCTGGATGAAACGGAAACGCCCCTCGAACACATTCTCCGTGACCATGGCGGCGCCTTCCGCGACGGAGTTCAACGCGATGATCATCGGTAGGAAGTCGGTCGGGAAGCCTGGATAGGGCAACGTCACGACGTCCACCGCCGATGCGCGACCGTTCATCTCGACGTGGAAGCCGTCGTCAAGTTCGCTGACGGCCGCTCCACATCCGACGAGCCGGTCGAGCACGATCTCAAGATGCTCGGGCCGCGCGTTGTGGATCTCGATATCACCGCGCGTCATGACGGCGGCCATCGCAAAGGTGCCGGCCACGATGCGATCGGGCACCGTCGCGTGGCTCGTCGGCGACAAAGCCGTCACACCCTGAACCTCGATCGTCGAACTGCCGGCGCCGTCAACCTTCGCGCCCATGCCCTGCAGCATCCGCGCCAGGTCGACGATCTCAGGCTCGCGCGCTGCGTTGTCGATGATGGTCGTGCCGCGGGCGAGCACGCCGGCCATCATCAGGTTCTCGGTGGCACCAACACTGGGGAAGTCGAGCCACACGGGCGCACCGATCAGCCCGTGTGGTGCACGAGCGATCAGGAAACCGTGCTCGCTCTCGAGTTCGGCTCCGAGCTTTTGCAGCCCGGCCACGTGCAGGTCAAGACCGCGCGACCCGATGTTGTCGCCGCCGGGCAGCGCGACGTGTGCCTCGCCGCACCGGGCCAGCAGCGGCCCGAGCACCGCGATCGAGGCACGCAAGCGACGCACGAGGTCGTAGTCGGCCTCGTCCCCGATCTGGTCTGGGACGTCGATAACGAGTCGCCCCGGTGTGCTGTCGATCTCGCAGCCGAGGCGCCGCAACAACTCCGCCATGGTGCCGACGTCGAGGATGCCCGGAACCTGGGTGATCGTGGTGCGCCCCGGAGCGAGCAGCGCAGCCGCCATCAGCTTCAACACGCTGTTTTTCGCGCCGGTGACGGTGACCTCACCCGCCAGCCGTGCACAACCCCCGACTCTGATCCGCTCCATCGCCGCATGTTAGCCCGAAATTCCGTAGGCTCCGAACATGGCTGTGCACCTGACGCGCATCTACACCAAGACCGGCGACGACGGAACCACCGGGCTCGTCGACGGCTCCCGGACACCCAAGTCCGACCAACGGCTGGCCGCTTTCGGTGACTGCGACGAGGCCAATTCGGCGTTAGGCGTCGTCCTTGCGCTCGGCGGGCTGCCAGTCGACGTCCAAGAATTGTTGCTCCGCGTACAAAACGACCTCTTCGACGTGGGCGCCGACCTCGCGACGCCGGTCATCGCCAACCCTCGCACGATCCCGTTGCGCATCCTCGAATCCGACATCGCGCGCATCGAGCAGGCGATCGATCACTACAACGCCCTGCTGCCCGAACTCGCGAGCTTCGTGCTGCCCGGCGGCAGCGCAGGTGCGGCGTTGCTCCACGTCGTCCGGACGATCGTGCGTCGGGCGGAACGCAACACCTGGTTGGCGCTGGGCCAGCACGCCGCTTCGATGAGCCCGCTGCCGGCGCGCTACCTGAACCGGTTGTCCGACCTGCTCTTCGTCCTCGCGCGTTACGCCAATACAACGGCCGCCGGCGGGGACGGCGACGTGTTGTGGAAGGCCGCCGGTAGCCGCTGACCCGTGGTCTAGCCGCCGGCGGTTCTGGTCCCCGTGGTAGGCCCGCACACCTAGGCGCGCAGAACTAGGCGCGCAGAACTAGGCGCGCGGCAGCGCGGCAGCACGGGCGAGTGCACGCACTTCACGTAGCGCGACAGACAACGTCGCGAGATCGGCGCCGTCGCTGGCGCTGATGTCGTCAACGAAAGACGTCGCTCGGGCGAGCGCCGCCGCATTGACCTGTTGCCACGCAGCTATCCGCGCGTCAGCCGACATCGCGGACGGCGTCGAGAGCAGCACATCTGTCGTCAGTTCTGCGTGCGCCGCCTCCAGGTCGTCGCGCGCAGCAGCCCTTGCCAGCGTGTGCCAACGACTGTCGCGAGGTAGTGCTCCGATGAGTGTTCCGAGCCGGGAGAGCCCTAGTTCATCGGCGAGAGCAAAGTGCACCGCGGCCACTTCCTCGACGTCGACCTTGGTCTGCAGCGCAATGTCGACGATGGCCAGCGCAGAGAGCCCTTCGGTCAAGATCACCGCACGTGACGCAACGTCGTCCGGAACCCCTGCCTCAACTAGGCGGTCGCGCGCCGCGGCGAGGTTCTCGGCGTCAGTGCCCCGCACGCTTTCCGACAACCCGTCGAGCACAGTGGCAATGCCCCAACTCAGTTGGTTGACCGTCTCCGGGACGTCGAGTGGCGGCCGGCGATTGGCCAGGAACCAGCGCGTCGAACGATCAAGCAGTTGCCGGACGCCGAGGAGCAGCCCGGTCTGGACGTCACTGGCGACCGCGTCGTCCAAGGCTTCGATTTCGTTCCACAGCTCGTCGACGCGAAACGCCCGACGTGTCGCCGTGTGCGCCCGGGTGATGTCGGCAACCGATGCAGCCGTCTCCCCTGCCACGCGGAACAAAAAGGTGCTACCGGACAGGTTGACCAGCTCGTTCGAGAGTTGGGTCGCGATGATTTCCCGGCGCAAGGGATGCTGCGTCATCGTGGCGGCGAAGCGCTCCCGCAGTGCGCTCGGGAAGTAATCGACAAGAGCCTGCTGCGCAAAGCTCTCGTCAGGCAGGTCGGAAGCAACAAGTCCTTGTGTCGCGGTGATCTTCGCGTACGCCAGCAGCAACGCGAGTTCTGGTCGGGCAAGACCGAGACCTGCGGCCCGCCGCTGCGCGATCGCGTCGGCGTCGGGCAAGTGCTCAAGGCCCCTGACCAGATGACCACTCTTTTCCAGCCAGTCGATGTACGCCGCGTGGACGTGCAACATCGACGGCGCCTGCATCTGCCCACATGCCAGCGCCAGGTTCTGCGCGTAGTTGTCACGCAGCACCAAGCTGCCAACCTCGTCGGTCATGCTGACGAGCAACGGCCCGCGTTCGGCAGCGTCGAGCTCGCCCGCGCGCGCGGCGACATCGAGCAGAATTTTGATGTTCACCTCGTGGTCGGAGGTGTCGACGCCCGCCGAGTTGTCGATGGCATCCGTGTTGATGCGCCCGCCGCCGAGGGCGAACTCGAGCCGCCCAAGCTGCGTGAAGCCCAGATTGCCACCCTCTCCGACGACCCGGCAGCGCAACTCGCGGCCATCGACCCGGATCGCGTCGTTGGCCCGATCACCGACATCGGCGTGGCTCTCCGTCTGCGCCTTCACGTAGGTGCCGATTCCGCCGTTCCACAAGAGATCGGCCGGCGCTCGCAAGATCGACCGCATCAGATCGGTGGGAGCCAGCGCCGCAGCAGTAATGCCCAAGGCCGCGGCCATCTCCGGCGATACCGGTATCGATTTCGCCGTGCGCGACCACACCCCTCCCCCGGCGGAAATCAGTTGCGCGTCGTAGTCAGCCCACGAACTTCCGGCAAGAGCGAACAGTCGCTGGCGCTCCACGAACGAGACAGCCGTATCGGGGTTCGGGTCAACAAAGATGTGCCGGTGGTCGAACGCTGCGAGCAACCGGATGTGGGGTGAGAGCAACATGCCGTTGCCAAATACGTCCCCTGACATGTCACCGATACCGACGCAGGTGAAGTCCGTGGTCTGGCAGTTGACGCCGAGTTCGCGGAAGTGGCGCATCACGGACTCCCACGCGCCGCGTGCGGTGATTCCCATGGCCTTGTGGTCGTAGCCCGCGGACCCGCCCGACGCGAACGCGTCGCCGAGCCAAAAGTCGTAGTCGGCGGCGATACCGTTCGCGAGGTCGGAAAACGTGGCGGTGCCCTTGTCGGCTGCCACCACCAGATAGCTGTCGTCGCCATCGTGGCGAATGGTCTGGCTCGGCGGCACGGTCTGCTGTCCATCCGCGTGGGCAATCAAGTTGTCGGTCAGGTCGAGCAGGCCGTTGATCAGCGTGCGGTAGCACGCGACGACTTCGGCCTGCTGCGCCAATCGATCGGTCAGGTCGGCGGGCGGCCGCTTGACGACGAAGCCGCCCTTGGAGCCGACCGGCACGATCACGGCGTTCTTCACGGTCTGGGTCTTCGCCAGGCCGAGCACCTCGGTGCGGAAGTCCTCGCGCCGGTCGGAATATCTGATGCCACCGCGGGCGATCGGACCGAATCGAAGATGCACGCCCTCGGTACGCGGCGAGTACACGAAGATCTCGAACCACGGCCGCGGCTCGGGCAGGTCAGGCACCGCGTGCGAGTCAAGCTTCAACGCGAGGTAGTCCTTGGGAACAGCACCGGCGCCCTCGTGTTCGACGCTCTGCGGGAAAGCGATGCGCTGCCAGTAATTCGTGCGCACGGTCGCGAGGATCAACGAGAGAAAGATGCGCAGGATCCGGTCTTCGTCGAGACTGACGACGGCATCGAGCTCCCGCTCGAGGTCCTGAACCATCGCCGACTCCATGCCGGTGCGGTCGCCTCCGAACGCCGGATCGAACCGGGCTTCGAACAACGACATCAGCAGCCGCACGACGCGGGTATTGGCCCGCAGTGCGGACTCGAGATATGCCTGGCTGAAGCGATAGCCGGCCTGACGCAGATACTTCGCGTACGCCCGGATCACCGTCACCTGCCGCCAGGTCAGCCCTGCCTCGAGGACGAGTGCTTGGAACCCGTCGACCTCGGCACGCCCGTGCCAAGCAGCGACAAGTGCGTCTTGGAAACGCTCGTCCAAAGTCGCCGGTGCGGCCTCGTCGCCGACCGGCGCGTGGCGGAGCCCGAAGTCATAGATCCAGGCGACCGTGCCGTCGCGCCGTTCAATCTCGTAGGGGCGCTCATCGGTGACCTCGACGCCCATCGACTGCAGGATCGGCAGCATGTACGACAGCGATACCGGTGCGCCGCGGCGGAACAGCTTGACAGCGAGATCGCAGGCCTCGATGTCAAGGGGTTCGTACAACTCCACGTCGAGGTCGTCCTCATCGCGGAGCGCATCAAGCCGTTGGAGATCATCGACGGCCACGGTCGCGGCGAAGTCCTCCTTGTATGACTCCGGGAACGCGTCGGCGTATCGAGCCGCGACGCTCGCGTCGAGCTCGTCGCCGAATCGGGCGAGGAGTGCGTCGGCGAAGTCGTCCTCCCACGTCCGCGTGGCGACGACGAGGCGGCTCTCCAGTTCGTCGCGGTCGACCTCGACATGGCTACTGCCGTCGACTCGTACGACGAAATGGACGCGCGCGAGCACCGACTCGGCGACCCTGAACGTATCGTCGATGCTTGTGCCGTTCAGAGCCTTGAGCAAGATCGCGCGCATCTTCAGCCGCACCGCAGTGTCGTAGCGTTCGCGCGGCAGGTAGACGAGACACGAAACGAAACGCCCGTAAACGTCGCGCCGCATGAACAGCCGCAACCGCCGCCGTTCCTGCAGATACAGCACGCCCATCGCTGTCTCGTACAGCTCAGGTACCGAGATTTGGAACATCTCGTCACGCGGGTGATCCTCGATGATCTGGATGAGATCCTTGCCGCTGTGACTGCCCGGAGTGAATCCGGAAAGTTCGAGCACGGCCGAGGACTTGCTTCTGAGCAGGGGGATTCGCCACACACTCTGCGTGTAGGCCACGGAGGTGAACAACCCGAGAAACCGGCGTTCGCCGATCACGACGCCGGATTTGTCGAACGTCTTGATACCGATGTAATCCAGGTAGACCCCACGATGGACGGTCGACCGAGAGTTGGCCTTGGTAATCAGCAAGAGTTGCGGATCGCGCACCCGGGCGCGCACTTCCTGCGGTAGGTCCGCGAGCGGGCGCGGCCGAAGCTTGTCGGCTCGCAGAATGCCGAGCCCGGTACCAGAAACTGCGGCGAGTGCCTCGACACCGTCGTCATCGATTAGCCGGTATTCGCGGTAGCCGAGAAACGTGAAGTGGTCGTCAGCTAACCACCGCAAGAACTCGACGACCTCCCCTGCCTCCGCAGCAGGGACGGCGATTGGCGGCTCGGTGTACATCTCGTCCGCGGCGCGCAAGGCATAAGCGCGCATCTTTGGCCAATCCTCGACGGCATCACGGACGTCCTGCAATACCCGCACGATGTCGCGGCGCAGTGATTCCTGCCCGTTCTGGTCGGGTGGCCCGAAAACCTCCAGATGCATCCACGATTCAACGACGGTGTCCGTTGGCGCGTCGGCGCTGTCGAGCGTGCCGAAGATTGCGAGCAACTGCCCATGCAGGTCGCGACGAACGACGAACTGTGGATGGACGACGAGATGGATCGCCACATTCGTTCGGGCGAGTTCCTGGGTTACCGAATCGACGAGGAACGGCATGTCGTCCGTGACGATCTCGATGATCGCGTGCCGCGGCTGCGCCGGCGATGCGTACACCCGCACTTTCGGCACACCTGGCGGTCGGATCGAAGCGAACGCGCGGTGCCCGAACGCAACCTCACGCTTCTCCGCGCCCGACAAATCGGCGAGGTCTTCCGCCGCGACGTGCAGGAAATACCTCGCGACGAAGTCGGCGTCCGCCGCGCCGTCAACGCCGTCGGCGCTCACCCGTAATCCTTCGCCGGGTCCATGTGCGAGTAGCGCCAACTCGTTGCCGGCAC
>ODAK010006292.1_pt1 | contig 11992 bp, 5 predicted proteins | sample 1539591 | NCBI WGS metagenome assembly ODAK01 (sample SAMEA3539303, study PRJEB22396) | soil metagenome | biome: tundra; feature: field; material: soil | place: USA | collected 2010-05 | depth 0.15 m | reverse complement strand
CCGGCAAGCTAAACTAGCCACAGAGCCACTCTGTGCGCATCCTGACCCGTTACATCCTCGGCGAGATCCTCTCCCACACGCTCATCGGTTGCGCGCTCTTCACCTTCATTCTCTTCATGGGCACCCTGAACCACATCCTGGAGATGGTGGTCCGCAACAGCTCAACGCTCGTCAACGTCTTCCAGATCTTCCTCTTCACGTTGCCCAACACCTTCCGCGTAACCATCCCCATGGCCGTGCTGGTCGGCGTGCTGCTCGGCCTCAGCCGCCTGGCCTCCGACAGCGAAATCATCGCCATGCGCGCCTCCGGCCTCGGCATCGGCTACTTCGTGCGCGTGGCCTCCGTAGTGGCCGTCGGCGGAACCCTGCTGGGCCTGGCCAATTCGCTCTACATCGCTCCCCGCGCCAATCAGGCAATTCTCGAGATGGAGAAGGCCCTGGAAACTTCGCAGGCATCCTACGAAATCCAGCGGGGCGTCTTCTATGAGGACTTCCGCAACTTCGTCCTCTATGTCCAGGACGTGCGCGCGGGCGCCGGTGCTTCCAACTGGCGCCAGGTCTTCATGGCCGACGTCACCGACCCCACCACGCCCCTGATTACCACCGCCGCCTCGGCCACAGTGGTCAATGACTCGCCCCAGGAACTCCTCATGCGACTCCGCGACGGATCGCGTCACGAAACCGTGGCCGGCCAGCCGCAGCAGTACAACATTCAGACTTTCGCCACTACTGACCTTCCCCTCGCGGTCAACCAGCAGAGCGACATCCACCTGGGACGAATGGATACCGCCATCTACGCCCTTCCCCTGGACGCCTTGCTGCAGCGCGCCCACGGTCCGGACTCCAAGCGTTTCCTCATCGAGTTGAACAATCGATTTGCCTATCCTGCGGCCTGCCTGGTCCTCATGCTGGTGGGCGTTCCCTTGGGCGTCGCCTCACGCCGCGGCGGCAAGAGTTCCGGCTTCGTCTTCACCATTCTGCTGGTCTTCGTCTACTACTTCCTCTCTTCTACCGGCATCGCGCTGGGCCGTCAGAATCGCCTCTCGCCCTTCTTCGCGGTGTGGTCGGCAAACCTGCTCTTCGCCGGGGCCGGCATCTTTCTACTCTGGCAAATGGCCAGCGGAGGCCGCGTTCTCGGCGCTCTCGTCAGTTGGGTCTCGCGGGCTCCCAAACCCGTCGCCGAGCCCAAATCGAACGGCATCCTGCTCTCAACCCTCCTTAGCAGGTTTCAGCCTCGCCCCAAACGCCACAAAGCGCGCAACGTCTTTCCTCGCATCCTGGACGAGTATGTTGTCCGCGAGTTTCTCAATACGTTCGCGCTCGTGCTCGCCGGCTTCGTCATGCTCATGCTGGTCTTCACATTCTTCGAGCTTGTAGGCGACATCCTGCGCAACCACATTCCCCTCTACACGGTCGGCGCCTACCTCATCAATCTCACACCTTCCATGCTCTACCAGATCGCTCCGCTTGCCGTTCTTATCGCGGTCCTGGTCACCTTCGGCGTCCTCAACCGCAACAGCGAATTGATCGCCATGAAGGCCACCGGCATCAGCCTTTACCGGCTCGTGGTTCCCATCGTCTCCATCGCCGCCGTCATGGCCGTTTGCCTCTTCCTCTTCGACGAGTTCTATCTGCCCCAGGCCAACCGCAAGCAGGAAGCTTTGCGCAACATCATCAAAGGCCGCCCCCCGCAGACCTTTCTGCACCCCGACCAAAAATGGATCTTCGGCCAGCCGCACCCCGGCGAACCCGGCCGCATCTTTTACTACCAGTTCTACGATCCCGACCACAACGAGTTTGCCAACCTGTCTCTCTTTGAATTCGATCCCGTCACATTCGCGCTCTCACGACGCATCTTTGCCGCCCGCGTCTTCTGGGACCCCATCGATGACGCCTGGCGCTTCCAGAATGGCTGGCAGCGCGATATCGTGGGCCCCAACGTAACCGAATATCGCGAATTCAAGCAGACCTTCTTCCCTGAAATCCACGAAGACCCCGGCTACTTCAAAAAGGAAAACCTGCAATCGCAGGAGATGAACTTCGGCCAGCTCGATCGCTACATCGGCGACCTGCGTCAGAGCGGCTTCGATACCATGCGCCTCCGCGTCGCTCTGTGGCACAAGCTGGCCTACCCGCTTATCGCCATCGTCATGGCGGTGCTGGCCATTCCCTTCGCTCTCTCCATGGGCCGCCGCGGCTCGATCACCGGCATCGCTGTCGCAATCGCGGTCGCCCTCGCCTACTGGGTCGTCGATGGCCTATTCGGCGCCATGGGCACGGTGAACTATCTCCCCGCCGCCCTCGCCGCCTGGTCCTCAGACATCCTCTTCGGCCTCGTAGGCGGCTATCTCCTGCTCCGAACACCAACGTAAGCCACCCGTTCGCCCGCCCCCGTACAATAGACCTATGTTGCGCGACCTGGCTCCCCTCTTCAAATACATGCGCCGCTACCGCTGGGGATACCTGTGGGGCACCCTCTCCTGCATCACCACCAATGTTGTCGCAGTGCAGTTCCCCAGGGTTATCGAGAGAGCCGTTGACGCGCTCAAGAACGGGGCCAGCCGGGAAAGGATTTTCGTCTTAGCCGGCCTGTTGGTCGCAATCGCCATGGTCAAGGGCGTCTTCCTTTACGCCCAGCGCTGGATTCTCATCGGCATCTCGCGCGAAATCGAATTTGACATCCGCAACGACCTCTTCATCCACCTGGAAAAGCAGGACTCCGGCTTCTATCAGCGCTATCGCACCGGCGACATCATGGCCCGCATGACCAACGACCTGAATGCCGTTCGCAACCTGCTCGGCCCGGCCCTCATGTACAGCGCCAACACCGTTTTCTTCACAGTAGCCGCGCTATTTTTTCTCTTGCGGATCAGCCCATATCTGACCCTGGTAGCTCTGGCGCCCATGCCCCTGGCTTCCATCCTCGTCCAGTATCTCGGCAGCAGGATTCACGATCGCTTCGAGCGCATCCAGGCCAGCTTCTCCGAAATCTCCTCCCAGGCCCAGGAGAACTACTCCGGCGCCCGCCTCGTCCGCGCGTTTGCCCGCGAAGACTCCCAGATCGGCCTCTTCGAGCGCCTCAACCGCCAATACATTGCCCGATCCCTGCGCCTGGTTCAACTCATGGGCATGCTCTGGCCATCGCTCGAATTCATCCTCGGCGTTTCCATGATCATCACCCTCATGGCCGGCGGCCACCTTGTCATCGCCCATCGCATTACGCTCGGCCAATTCGTCGAGTTCAACACCTTCATGATCCTGCTCATCTTCCCCATCATCGCGGTGGGCTGGGTGGTCAATCTCTTCCAGCGCGGCACCGCTTCAGTCACGCGCATCGACGAACTGCTCAAAGCCGAGCCGGCCATTAACGACAGCGCCGCCGATCCCGCAATCCCCGCCGACGCCGTGCTTCAGGGCGAGATCGAGTTCCGCAATCTGAATTTCAGCTACGGCGAAACGCCGGTGCTGCGCAACATCTCGCTGCACGTTCCCGCCGGTTCAAGCCTGGCCATCGTCGGCCCCACCGGCTCCGGCAAAACCACGCTGGTCAATCTGCTGTCGCGCCTCTATGAAGCGCCGGAAGGTTCGCTCCTGATTGACGCCCGTCCCATACGCGACTACGCGCTCGCCGCGCTTCGCCGCAACATCGGCATGGTGCCGCAAGAGACGTTCCTGTTCAGCGAGACGATCCGCGAAAACCTCGCCTTCGGCGCCCCCCAGGCCGGCCAAGAAGAACTGCTGAAGGCCGCCGAAGCCGCCCACATTCGCAAGGAGTTCGAGGAGTTCCCCCAAGGCTACGAAACCATGGTCGGCGAACGCGGCGTCACTCTCTCCGGTGGACAAAAACAGCGCTCCGCCATCGCCCGCGCCCTGCTCCGTCGGCCCCCCATCCTCATCCTCGACGACGCTCTGGCCAGCGTCGATACCTACACCGAAGAACGCATCCTCGGCGGCCTGCGAAGCTACACCTCAGCATCAACAACGATCCTCATCTCCCACCGTGTCTCCACCGTGCGCAACGCCGACCAGATCGCCGTCCTCGACCACGGCAGAATCGTCGAGCTGGGAAAGCACGAGGAACTGCTCGCCCTCGACGGCTACTACGCCGGCCTCTACCAGAAACAGCAACTGGAAGAAGAGCTCACCGTGGCAGGATAATTCCGCTTACGCATTCCAGCTTGAGCCGGCCCCGGCTCCTTGATCCATCCCGTAGTCGCTCTCAAACCCCGGTTGCATGTGACCGGAACCCATGCCTGCCACCTGCAAAGGAGCTGGATTCACTTCCGGATCCTTCGCCACTTGACGCCACGCATCGCGCACATTCCGCACACACTCAATCGCATGCTCGAACTTCTGCTGCGAAGCCGACTGCGAGGCCTGAAGAATCTGCGCAAAAATCGAGGCGTAAAACTCGCTCAGCGCCTGCGCCGGCTTTCCGCCTACATCCATGCGCAAGCGCGCCTGCAAGTGAATGATGATGTCCAGCGCCCGCTTCACGGCTTCCCGCCGGCCGGCCTGGTCGCCGCGTTCCACAGCGTCGCTCGCGGCAAACAGAAAACGGATGATCCCGTCATAAAGCGCCACGACCAGGTCGACCGCCGAGGCTCCTTCCAACGCATAACTCTGATAACTTCCCATTTAGCAATGGCTCCTTATCACCTGTTCTGGTTATAGCCAGTGATCGCCGAGTAAAGCTGGTTGATCCCGTCCAACTGCGTCGGAATCGACTGCATAATCTGGTTGGCGCTGTTCAGTTGAGCCGTCAAACTCTTCTGCTGCGCCGAGATCAGACTTTCCTCTTTGGATATATCGGCGTTCAGCATGGATTCTGTACTGCTGTTTGCATTTTGAACGAGCTTGAGACTGCCCGTCGACGAACCGGTTCCGGCGCTGTTCAGCATGTTGGCGAACGTCTGGCCCCAACTGTCGGCGTTCTGGAAGAATCCCATCACGCCGCTGAAATCGGAATTCAGCACCGAATCCAGTGAGGCGGCATCGAAGGAGAGCGATCCATCGTAATTGTTCGAAACGGCAATGCCGAGATTGGGCAGGGCGGAAAGATCCGATGAGTCTGTGTAGTTCAAGGTTGTGCTGGTGGGATTGGTCGCGTCCAGTACGCTTGAGGTCACAGTCAACGTGCCGTCGTTGCCCGCGGTTCCCGATTGCAGCAACAGGTTCGGCAGGCCCTGGCTGTCGCTCCCCACCGTAGCCGAAACTCCGATTCCTTGAGTGGCGTTGATAGCATCGGCCAGGTCCTGAAGTGTGTTGTTCGGAGAAGACGGCACGTTGACGGTTTGCGCCGTGCCGTTGCCCACCTGAATGGAAATGGAACCGGTGAGCGCATCGGTTACTGCGGCAATCGATGTAAGCGTGCCGGCCGAGTTCACCGTGCTGGACCCTGGCATGCCGGTGTAACTCAGCAGCTTATCGCTAGTGGCCACAATGTTTGAGCCAATCGTCAACACGCCGGTCGCCCCCGCCGTTTGCGACATAAGTGCCAAGTTCGTCTGGTTGTTTTTGGAAACTGTCTTGGCTGTGGCCCCGATTCCGTCGAAGATGTCCGAACTGACGTAAAGCGCTCCAGCCTTCCCCGAGGTCCCCGAGAGCAGAGACAGGCTGGCGGTCCCATCGCTGTTGGTCACCACTGAAGCAGTGACTCCAGCGATACCGGTGTCGGGATCGTTAATCGCAGTGGCCAGGTCCTGCAGCGTTTGTCCGGAACTGAGGGTGATGGTTTGCGCCTCACCCGTGCCGACATTGATGGTGATGGAGCCGGTCAGCGTGTCCTGGATGTTGCCGACGGGGCTCAGGTGGCCACTGTCGAAGCTTCCGGTCTTGATGGACCCCGTCTCCGAGTAACTCAGATTGACGTTGGACGCGTTGATGGCGTTGGCCAGTCCGGAGATGGTGTTGTAGTCGCTCCCCGAGCCAGTGTAAATCGTATTTGCGGCCGCGCCAGTACTCGGCACGGCGCCTACAACGATCGTCTTCTCTGTCCCATTGCGGGCCTGAATGGTGATGGAACCGGCCAGGGTGGTATTTGTGTGGTCGGCGATCGCATCCAGATAGCCGTTCGGATTCTGGGTGTTCAGGCCACCCAAAAGCTGTTGCTGCAACAGGGAAAGCGTGGGAGAACCGAACAGTGGCAATGGGGTCCCGCTGGTGTCGTTTCCCTCCTGGGTGTTGATGGCGCTCATGAGGGAGTTGTAGTCCGAAACAAGTGTAGCGACGGTGCTCTCGACTCCCGCGTTGTCGTTGGCGATGACCACCTGGATCTGTTGCAGGCTCCCGTCCGATTGCTTGGCGCTGGGGGCCAGCAGTTGAAATGTCACACCGGGGATGAGGTTGGCCACCGTATTTGACGGACTGGTCAGGTTGATGCCGTCCACCGTGATTTGCGCATCCTTGCCGGCAACTGTGGAGGTATAACCCAACCCCGGCGTCGCGTCGGTAAGGTTCGGAACCACGGTCAGCGCCCCCGCTGCCCCCTGGGTTTGCGAAACCAGAGAGAGACTCGATTGACCGTTGCTGGTGACTACTGTGGCCTGCACCCCGTAGCTGTGGTTGTTGATCTCATCGGCCCAGTCCTGAAGAGTGCCGCCTGAGGAATCGAGCGATATACCATACTGTGTCGAACCGACCTTGAGTTCGATTAAGCCGGTCAGCATGTCGGTAGAGCTGCCCACCGATCCCACCACGCCGGTGTCGAGGTTCGCCGTGTTGTATCCACCGTCCGTGTAAGTCAGCTTCTGAGCCGTTGTGTCGCTGATCGAGTTCGCGTTGATGGTGATGTTTCCGTTGACGCCCGACGTGCCTGAAACAAGGCTCAGCCGCGAACCCGAGGAATCGGTCAACACACTGGCAGTCACTCCCGCACCGGACGAGTTGATGGCCGACGCCAGCCCATTCAGGGTGGTGCCTGTCGTCGGCACCTTGATCGTCTGCACAGTTCCATTGCCCACCTGGAACGAAATCGACCCCGATAACTTGTCGGACGCATCGGTGATCGCGGCCAGATAGCCGCTGGAAGTCCGCGCGATACTTGTCACCTCAACCGTATGCGTTCCCGCGACCGCCTTGGCGGTAGCGGCTGTCAACGTCAATACGTTGGTATCCGAACTGGAGCCCAATTTCTGCGCCATGACACCCTTGATGTCCGTAAGTTGGCTCATGTCGTTCGACAAATTCGAAAAAAGCGTTCCCAGGCTGGAGATGGCCGTGTCCTGGCCCTGCAGTTTCGTCAACTGAGTCTTCCACGGTGTTTCCACATTTTGCAGATTGCTGACAATCGCAGCCACCGTCTTGCTCACATCGAACCCGGTCCCGCCGGTCGGCGAACCGAAACTCAGTCCTACTGTGCCCATCGTGCCCTCCACAAAAAATCAAGCAGCCGGCGAACCAACGAACGATGCAATGGATTGGAAAACGCTCATGCCTGCGCAAGAAGACACAAATAAAGAAGGGCGCCCTCGCGAACGCCCTTCTCGCCGTTATTGGCTTTCGCCGGTCAAACCTGCCCCAGCGACGGATTGCCGCCGCTGGGACCCCGGAGGTTACTGCAGCAGCTTGGTCACTTCCTGCTGCATGCTGTTGGCCTGTGCCAGGGCCGAAATGCCGGTCTGGCTCAGAATCTGGTACTTCGACATGTTGGAGGCTGCCTGTGCATAGTCGGTTGCCTGCACTGCGTTCTGTGCAGCCGTCACGTTCTGCTGCTGTGTGCTGAGCACGGAACTGACCGCGTTCAATGTGTTGATCTGGGCGCCAACGTAGCCGTCCTGCGCCGCTACGGCAGTAATTGCCTTGTTGAGTGCGCTCAATGCCGATTGCGCATCAGACTGGTTGGTAAGATCGGTGGCGCTCAAAGATACGCCCGCGCCGTCCGAGTAGCTGATGGTTGCAACGCCGCTCGACGAACCGGCGCTCGAGGTCAGGTTGGAGTTGATGTCCGTGGGCGCCGATTGCGTGGAGCTATCGTAAACCCCGGTGCCGGCAACGTTGGAAACTCCAACGTTATACGCGCTTCCGCCGCTAAAGCTGAGACTCGCGTTGGTGCCCAGGTCGTTGATCGTGGTGCCCACGCTATGGTTGGTGATGTTGCCCGTCTCACCGAAGGTGTTCGATGTCAACTGAATGCTGCCAAAGGTCCCGTTGCCGCTGGGAACCCAGGATGCAGTCACACCGTTTGCATTGGCCGGCCCCGTGCCGCGATGTTGCCAAAGTTGATCTTGTTCATCAACTGGGTAACATTCATGCCGCTTGTGGAACCGAGATCGTAGGCGGTATTGCCGACACTGTAATTCAATTGGCCGGAGACTTGATCGCTTTGGCTGGTAAACGTGCCCAGCGAGGCGGTGGCAGCCGCGTGGCCCAGGGTGTCGGAAAGATTGTTGGCGCCCATGGCGATCGTATCGGTGCTGGCGACGTTCGACGTCAACACCAGGCTCCCGCCATTAATCACGGAACTCACGTTCAGGTTGTTTTCGATTGCGGCTTTCAGGTCAGCCACCGTGGAGTGGCCGGCGGCAAGCGTAACCGTATTGCCGCTGACACCCGCACTGGCGCCGCCCAGGACGAACGTCTTGGTGTTGCTGCCGTTTGAAAGCGTGATGTTGCCGGTGAGTGTATCCCCGAGAGCGAAGTTGTTGCTCCCTCCCACCAGGTTGATCGTGCCGCTGGACTGCTTGGAAGCAACTCCAACTGCGCCGGCAGTAAATGCCTCTCCTGTGGCGTCTGTCAGGCCCGTGCCGCCGACGGTGATTGCGCCTGCGCCGGTTGTGGTGGACTGAAGTTGCAATGCCCCCGTGCTCGAGTTGATCGAAGCAGTCAGGCCAAGAGTCGCAACATTCTGGTTGATGGCCAGCACCAGGCCGTTGAGCGTGGAACTGCCGGCTCCGATCTCGACATTCGTGCCGCTGCTGGTTGCAGCGCTGTTCAAGTTGAAGGTGACTGCTGAGCCCGCGCCGTTCTTGAGGATGAGTTGGCCGGAGAGCGCATCGTTCCCGGTGGTGGACATCCCCGCAGTTGTGTTGATTGTTGCGGTCGCAGCCGTTGCCGCTGTTGCCGCCGTACCCAACGTGGTCGTTGCCGCGCTGGTGCTGAACGCATCGGTAATCGTGTTTGTGCCAACCGTGACTGTTCCGGCTCCATTGGCGGCGGTCGAGCTGATCTCCAGGTTGCCGGTGGCGATGTTGATTGCGGCGTGCAGGCTCAGGTTAGACCCATTGATCGCATCGATCAACGCGCCCATCGTTTCGCTGCCCGGCGTGGTGTTCGATCCAACGCCAATCACACCGGCGCCGGTCACACCGCCCATGGTGAACGTGGTTGCCACACCGCTTGCGCTGTTCGTAAGCTGGAGTGAGGTGCCGCTGGTTAACAGATCGGCACGATCGTTAATAGCGCCGGCATTGGAAGTGTTGGCCAGCGTCACCTTCCCAGGAGTGAACGTCGGTGTCGTAGCCGCTGAATTGGCAAACGCCAGCGTGTTCGTCAGGCCGGTGGCGTCCATGGCCAGCCCGGTGTCCCCGGCGACCTTCGACTGAAGGAAAATGCCGCCGGTTGCAGCATCCTGTGTAGCGATCACGTCCAGGTTACCCGTGACCGCACCCGCCTTGTTGATCGAGTCGATGAGGGACTTGAGCGTGTTTCCGCCCGTGTTGAAGCTGGTGGCCGTGTCGGAAGCGGCACTGCCGCCCATGGTGAAGGTGTCGGTGACCGTTACGCCGTTGACGATGCTCGTGATCGAAATGGAGCCGCTCAAGGTGCCATCGAGAGCGTTCGACGCCGAAGCTCCGGGAGCACTGGATAGAACTCCGCTATCGGTCAGGCCTAATACGCCCGACTGAAGCTGTGAACCGCTGCCCGAGGCCGGAGTGGTAAACGTCATTGAAGAAGCGCTGTTCAAGCTGTTGGCCGTAACAAGGATGTTTGCCGCTCCAGCGTTGTTTGCCGTCAGCGTAAGGCCGCTGAGGCCGGCTCCAGCCGTCTGATCCAGTGTCGCGACCAGGTTGGTAGCGCCTGTTTGCGCATTCATGGCCGCCATCAAGCCGGCCATCGTGGAGTTGGCAGTGGTCAGGTTGATCGTATTGCCGACGACGCCCAGGTTGTTGCCCATGACGAACGTCTTTGCAGTACCGCCGTTGTTGATTGTGATGCTGCCCGTGAGCAAGTCGCCGCTCTGAGTCAGCGAGCCCATCCCAGCGGCTGGAACTCCATTGCCGGCAGTGATGTTGACCGAGCTCTGCGCCAGGATGGTCGGGGCCGCCGGGCTGCCGGCAAGGGTGAACGTCGGCGAGACGCCCGTCAAGGCGTTCGCACTCACAACGATCGGGGAGTTGACGTTTTGCGAGGTCAGCACGATCTTCCCGCCCACGATGGCAGCGTCGAAGCCCATGGCGGCCCGGTTGGTGTGGATTCCAGCCACCAGGCTGTCTGCAGTTGTAGCAGCCGTTGTCAGGGCATTTCCAGCATAGAGTGCGCCTGCGCCCATGGTGATGGCAGTGGTTACGCCGCCCACTGTCACGGAGAAGGTGCCGGTGAGTGTGTTGGCCACACCTGCGCCGGCTGTGAAGCCATTGTTGTCGCCATTCATTGACAGGCTGGTCACGCCTGGCGTACCCGTCGTCGCCGCAATTCCAGCCACGTTGGTTTGCGCCGTAGCGCTGAGCACCGCCGCCAGGGTTGAAGCCCCTGCCGTGATGCTGCTGCCGGTCGCCGTCGAAGCGATGGCAATGCCCGAGCTGCTGGCCACGGCGGAGGCGCCCAGATTCCCCGAGATTGCAGTAGCCAGGCCACTGAGTGTGGAGTGAGCGGCAGACAGTGTTGTCACATTGCCAACCGTGGAGTCACTGCCTCCGGTGCCCATGGTGTAGGTCTGCGTATTGGCGCCGTTCGAAAGGGTAATGCTGCCCGTAAGTGCCTGGGCGGGAATGTTGCTGCCGGCCCCGGCCACGCTCAAACTTGCCGTCCCTTTGACGCCGACGGCTCCCGTTGCACCTGCGGCAAAGATCACGCCTGTGGGGTCGCTGGCGGCGGAGATGATGCTTCCGGCGGTCAACGCGTTGGGAACCACGTTCGCAGCCGTGGTGGTCACTGTCAGGGCTCCGCCCGTATTTGTGTTGTCGGCCAGTTTCAGGCTGGTTGCCGTGCCGCCGCTATCGTACATGACGGTCGCTGTAACTCCGCCGCTGCCGCCGAACCCGCTGTTGATCTTCGCAGCAAGCCCGACGAGCGTGTTGTCGGTCTGGTCAAGCGTGACTGTGGCCGCGTTGGTGCTGCCGACGTTTACAGAGATCGTCTGTCCCACGGTCAGTTGATTGTTGGTGATCTCGCTGGGATTCAATACGCCGCTGGTCACCGACGCGCTTGGATCGACGCCGACAGATATCAGGCCGCCGCTGATCTGGATACCTGTTTGCGTCCCGCCCCCGGCAACCCCGGCCTGCGCTTGCGTAACAAAATTTGCCGTCAGGCCCAGGCCCGCACCATTGATCGCGCTGATTAATCCGCTCGCAGTGTTGGCATAGCCCGAGCTGCCGCCGACCGTGATCGAGGTCGCCGCGGGGTTCTCAGCACCGTTGGCCCCCTTCACAAGATAGTTGACGTTGATCGTAGAGCTGCCGCCGCTGTTGAGCGTATCGGTCGACTGCGCATTCTTGCTGTTGCTCGACAGATTGATGAATACGCTGCTCTGACCGTTGCTGTAAGCCATCACGCCGCCCGAATCGCCCACATTGGACGATGACAGTGCATGGATGTTCAAAGAGTTGATCGAAGCGCCCTGCGTCGAGGAGTCGCCGGTGTAGATATCCTTGTTCGAGCCGAAAACAGCTTGACCGTTGTAAGTGGTCGTCGAGCCGATGTTACTGATTTCCGAAAGTATCGATTGATACTCCTGGTTCGCCGCCGTGTCCTGAGACGCGTTTAGGGTGCCGTTCGAGGCTTCGGTAGCCAGCGTAACGGCACGGTTGAGCAGGTTCGTCACTTGCGAGAG
>ODAK010006291.1_pt1 | contig 11993 bp, 18 predicted proteins | sample 1539591 | NCBI WGS metagenome assembly ODAK01 (sample SAMEA3539303, study PRJEB22396) | soil metagenome | biome: tundra; feature: field; material: soil | place: USA | collected 2010-05 | depth 0.15 m | reverse complement strand
CCACTCCCAGATGCGCCAACGCTCCCGTCCAGCAGTTCCAGACGATCCCGCTGTGGTCGAGAATCTTCTGAAACTCGGCGGCAGCGGCACTGCCCTGTCCGGCTGCCAAGTACGCCTCTCCGCGTACATACACATGGTAGAGGCAGGAGATATTGAGGACGGACCCAATTTGCCCCAACTCGATAGGGGAATTAGCTTGGAGCTTGTTAAGGGCTAGAGCCGGATTCTTCTTGTCGAGCGCCGATTGCGCTTGAATGGCTTGTAACCAAAGCGACTGCATCTGGGTGTCTAGCTAGCGGGAAGCGTTTCCCCAAGTCTTGGGCCAACGACTCGGCTCGCGGCGTGTCGCCTGCCATGGCAAAGGCAAGGGCGGCTTCGACCTCGACACCCTGACCCGCGGGAACCAGCTTCAAAGCCTCTGCCGCTGACTGCCGTGCTTGTGCGGTGTTGCCGTAGACAGCTTCTCTCTGTGCGGCAATGGCCTGCCATATTGCCCCATCTTCCTTGTTATCGGCTCGTATGGCGGAGTCCACCGCCCGCCTTGTCAGGTCCCGCGACTTGCCCAGATGACCGACATACGCCTCGGTGTCAGCGGCGAGCCCAAGACCCTCGTTCTCCGCGATGTAGCTTCCGGCGTTAACAGCACTTGATCCCTCTGCCTGCCCCGAACTCAGCCTTCCACTGACTGTCCTGCGGAGCCTTGTCCCAAAACTACCCAGCCACCTCACCAGAACCTATCCCTGATCCCGCTCCTCCCTTTACACCCTATCCTTCGATCCCCAGTCGACCGAATCTCATTTCCACAGGGAAACCTCAGAGGTCATGAATTAAGTAGGCTAGCACAGCATACCCCTGGAGCAAATGCTTCGGCTGTTCCAAACTGCTCAATTCTGTACCAACTTCCCTGCAGTGAAGCATCGAGTTCCAGAATTCGCGTATCCCGGTCTCGTGAATTTACCCAATGCCGGCCCACGCCAAGGGAAACAAGACGTCCTTCCGTCTGCTAGTCCCCACATGGCCAATGATCTATCCACTAGTCGTACACCTTTCAGTAGCCTCCCACGCGGTGTTTTCGTACGTTTTGAGCTGTATTGACCATGCCTGTGATAAGTCCCCGACTTATATTACGCGAAGTGGCTACCTGCAGACTTACGAGGTTCACGAAGCAGTATAAACATATAACAAGTCAACTGTTCCATGAGTCCCACGTTGGCTCCAACGCGGCACTCAGCAGTTCCCGAAAGCACTGTCGGCAAAAGCTGGCGTCTTCTTGTGCGGATTCTTGCCGTCCGTCCCGTTTAGTTATGGCATGGTTAAAACATCACTACGAGGGAAAACTGTGATGTCAGGCTTTTGCTCGCAACAAAATAGCGACTTGCCAACTGTATTAGCCGCAACTGACATATGCCCGACCACCGTGGCGAGATTATGTCCAAAAGGAGTAGAAATATGCCCAGTAGACTCCGACCTTTCCTGTTCTACTAATCGCGAGCAGGGACTGGAAGCACGGACGAATATTGCAGAGGATGAATTGGCCCGCAAGGTGGATGAGCTGGCGCGCTCCAATCGCGACCTGGAACAGTTCGCCTATGCAGCCTCGCACGATCTCCAGGAGCCGCTACGTATGGTAGCAACGTACACGCAACTGTTGGGCGAACGGTACAAGGGCAAACTCGACGACCAGGCAGACAAGTACATCCATTATGCAGTAGAGGGAGCGCTGCGCATGCAGACACTCATTCGCGATCTGCTGGCGTTTTCTGTCTCTGGGCACCAGAACACAGAAGTCAAAGCCATCGACTGCAATCTTGTGTTTAGATCTGCTTTACTGAATCTCGCCGCCGCAGTCGAGGAGAGTGGCGCTCTTATAAGCAACGACGACCTGCCTATCGCCATATCCAACGCGTCTCAACTGGAGCAGGTGTTTCAGAACTTGATTGGCAATGCCATCAAGTTTCGAAACGGGACGTGTCCAGTGATCCGGGTTTCAGTCGAACGGAAGGACGCCGAGTGGATATTTGCGATTGTGGATAACGGTATTGGTGTCACGGCGGAACATCCGGAAAGCGTCTTCACCATTTTTCAGCGGCTGCATACCCGAGAAGAATATGCAGGCAATGGAATCGGACTCGCAATTTGCAAGAAGATCATCGAACGGCATGGGGGACGAATCTGGATCGAGTCACCCCCACAAGGCGGAACCGCTTTCAAATTCACATTACAGGCTGTCGAGAGTGATGCCACAAAGACTGATCGAGCGGGCATTTCAGAAAAGCCGGTGCTAGCCAACAGATAGTTAGGATATCAAGCAGGGGGCAAGATGGCAGCGATCACGCACCATGTGCTAATGGTGGACGACAATCAGGCGGACATCGATCTCACCAGCGAAACCTTATCGCGGATTCTCATTGGCAGCGATGTGCAAACCGTGCCAGACGGCGTGGAAGCAATGGAGTATCTCACTCGTGCTGGAAAATACGGCGGCGTCACTACCCCAGATCTGGTAATTCTGGATCTCAATTTGCCTCGAAAAGATGGCCGGTCGGTGCTTTTGGCCGTAAAGTCAGATCCTGAGTTGCGCAAAATTCCGGTGGTAATTTTCAGCACCTCGCAGTCTGAACACGATATTGGCACAAGTTACGCACTGGGTGCCAACAGCTATATCAATAAGCCGGGCAACCTGAGTGATTACGTCGCGACCATTACATCGTTAGCAAAGTACTGGTTCGCAACCGTAAAACTTGCAGTGCAGGGGGAGCAGTGTGAACAAGAACTCTGATGTTTTACTGGTCGAAGATAACCCGGGCGATGCAGACCTTGTCCGTTTACGGCTGATGGAAAACGAGCCGAGTGTAAACATATTCACCGTGAATCGTCTTTCGGAGGCGTTGGACAATCTCAGCCATCATATGCCGTCCTTGGTGCTGCTCGACTTGAATCTTCCAGACAGCCGCGGCGCGGAAACTTTTCGGCGCGTACTTGGAAAAGCCCCAGGCGTCCCGATTGTGATTATCTCCGGCGATGAAAATCCTGCACTCGCACTTAATGCAGTACACGATGGAGCGCAAGACTTTCTGATCAAAGGGAATTTCAACAGCAAGCAGTTAGCTTGCACAATGTCCTATGCCATTGAACGTCAGAGAATGCTGACCGCGCTCGACATACACCAGAAAGAGCAACTGCAGTTCAAGGACCAGTTTCTTTCCCATGTCTCCCATGAATTACGGACCCCCCTTACATCGATCCATCAATTCATAATGATTCTGCTGGATGGTCTGGCTGGTCCCATGTCTGATGAGCAGCGGGACCACCTCGAGACGATACTGCGTGGCACAAATCAGTTGCGCGCCATGATTGCTGATCTGCTGGAGGCTACTCGTGCAGAATCCGGAAAGATTCGGCTGGAAAGGCGCTGTCTCGCCATCGATGAAGTCATCCTGCAGGTAGTCGCTATGTTGCAGTCCACAGCACACGAGAAGCAAATCGCCTTGAAGGTGGAAATCGATAGTCCCGTTCCATTGGTATATGCCGACTCCGATCGGGTAATTCAGGTTTTGATTAACCTTACCCAGAATGCCATCAAATTCACGCCACGCGGAGGGTCCGCTACGGTGCGGGCCCGTATCGTCGAGGCGGACCCCGACGTCGTTTACATATCCGTAGCAGACACCGGTGTCGGCGTGAGTTCGGAAGCGCGACTTCATATCTTCGAGCGACTCTACCAGGAACCGAACACGATTCAGGAGAGCCGTAAGGGGCTCGGACTGGGTCTTTACATCACCAAAGAACTAGTGCGACTGCACGGCGGCCGGATTTGGCTGGAACGCCAGAAGGAAGAAGGGACTGTCTTCACTTTTACCCTCCCACTGTTCTCTCTGGCTAAGCTGCTGGCCCCAATTATCTCCGTTCACGACAAGCTGCGGGAGTCGGTTTCCCTTCTCACCATCGAGGTCACGCCGTTGTTGGGCATCACGGATCGTAACTGGCGCGACATCCGTGACGAGTGCAAGGAACTGCTTGGCCTTTGCATCCTGCCCGACAAGGATCTGCTCATGCCTGTTCTGGCCACAACAGGACCCGCAGAAAGCTTTCTCATCGTAGCTTCGACAAATTTGCTGGGCGCCCACGTTATACTGGAGCGCATGCGCACTCAACTGGAGCGCCGGCCCGAGCTTCAGACCGCCGCCAGCTTCAAGTTTTATGCAACTTCTATTCCCCTGCCTGCCACGCAAGACCACGAACTGAAAGAACTAGTGCAGCAGGTCGCCGATAGCATTGCAAAAGTAGCCACGACGAACCTGCGGCTAAAAGTAATTTTCGATAGCCTCGATGCCCCGGACGGCATCCGAGACAGAAAAGAGAATAGCGATGGACAAATCCAAGATCTTGATCGTTGATGACGACCCCGACCTAAGGCGGGCGTTGAATCTTCGTTTTCGCGCAAACAACTACGACACTGCTTACGCCACCGACGGTCTCTCCGCGATAGCCATGGCGCGGACAGAAAAGCCTGATGTGATTATTCTAGACATAGGCTTGCCCGCAGGTGACGGATTCGTGGTGATGAATTGCCTGCAAGACATTCCCTCACTGTCCGCCATACCCGTCATTGTGTTGACTGCCCGTGATCCCCAGTCCGCCCGCGAAAGAATCATGAATTCGGGTGCTACCGCCTTTTTCCAAAAGCCGGTCGATAACCGGCAACTGTTGAGTGCTATTCGCGCCGTACTAAGCCCGGCGTGGACCGGTAGCAAACTCCACAGCAGCAACTAGCCGGAACAGCTTCCCGCGCGCTGCTGCAGTGCCATACGCATTGCTATTGGGGAGGGATACTGCTGGGAGTGGCACCGCTCTCTGTACGGCGGCGTTACTTCTAGGGCAATTGTCGGTCAGACCCTGCAGGACACGTCTGCGACCGTTGATCCATCAGCGGTTCCCACTAAAAGCATGGGGGCGCCGTAGGGGCTGCTGCCAACATTGTGCGGTGGAGCGGTCAGGCCACGGAAAGAGTGCTGCCTGGTAAAACTTGCGACAACACTCCAAGGTCAGAGAAGTATATTCAGCAGCGAACTATGAACCTGCAGGCCGCCATCCACGCCCCCGGCGTAGTCAATGAAGCCCAATCTCCTGAACCGGTTCATGAAAAAGCTCACTCGCGAACGGGTCGTACCAACCATCTCTGCCAGGGTCTCCTGACTTATTTTCGGAATTAGAGCGTCCGAAACTCCGTCCGTACCGAAGTGCGCCAGCAACAAGAGAACCCGGGCTAGCCTCTTCTCGCTCGAATTAAACAACTGGTCGACAAGGTCTTCTTCAAAACGGATGTTGCGGGCCAACAAATGTGCAACGAACATGTCTGAAAACTTGTGTTCCCGATGAAGCGTTTCAGCCATTGCATTTTTCTCGATCCGCAGAAGCTGGCAATCGGTCATGGCAACCGCTGATCCCATGCGGAGGGCCTGTCCCCCCAGCAAGCCTTCACCAAAAAAGTCGCCTTCCTTCAATATGCCAATCGTCGCTTCCTTGCCGGTCTTCGACAAAACTCTAAGCCTGACGTTACCGCTCTGGATATAGAAAACGGCGTCGGCCGTATCGCCTTGGGCGAAAATATCCTGCTTCTTTAAAACGCCCACGCTCTTCCTGCCCTCGCCAATGGTGACGAGGAAGGTGCTGGGATCAAACCGCCGGTTTTTCTTGGCTACCGCAACAGATCCCATGGCAGTCCTTGAACATCGACCTTGGTCTTGCCAGCAGCCGGCCCGCGATAGAAATCGCTGACCACACCGTATATTTCGGCCCAATCTCCCAGAGCAGGCGAACATTGGGCTGGACGGCGAATCCGCTGAAATAGTTATGTTCCAGTTTGGAGCCGAGAGTGATCTTCAGGTGATCGGGAATGAGGGTAACCTCATCCTGAAGAAATGCACCGTAAAGTTGGGTAGAGCGCCCAATCGGATTGAAGGAAATATTTAAGCTTCCCACTGTCCTGTCCACGGTGTCGCGGAAGTCGCCTCCCCAGACCAAGTCCGGCACGAAACAAGCCGCGCCCACGCTGAGGTTTTCAGTCGTTTCAGCCTTCACTCGAAACTGTGGCAGCATCATGGCTTACTTTTCTTGAGGCTCGGACACCAGCGCGAAATTGAGCCAAGGGAGGATGGAATATGTAAAGCTTGAGCTCGCCAGTCTGAACTCCTGGGTTGACTCGCGTTCCATTCCTCCACACACTCTGCGACGAATATGAAACTAGCTTCAAATAGGTTCCTTCTGGTGAGGCCGGTCACCGAACCGTGCATCTCGGATCTTTGATTCCCTAAGGCGACATAAACGTAAACGCAGTAGTCCGCATGAATTGAGAGCAGTCGGATAATGTTGTTGGAGTTGTCACTGTAAATCGCGCCTTCGCGTAAGTGCATTCTCGGTTCATAACTCTGGGTTGTCGTAAGCGCCATGGTTTGTTGGCATCCTCTGTACATCTCCCACCACCGGAAGTTTCTGGAATCGTGCCAAAGCACCCCGGCATCGGGGTCGAAACCTGACGTGCCGGGGGTGTCCCTTCAGGCGGCTCTGGCGATGCGCTGTTGACGGAGTAACCGTAAAGGTCTTCAGCGTTGGAGGGGATTCCAGGACTGGCTTCAACATGCTGGCGATCGTCTCATAGTGCCGGCCGTGATACTCCTCCGCATCTTCTCGGGAAGTCCAGAAGCTGATACACAGCAGTTTTTCGGCGTTGGTCTTGTCGGAAAGAGCGAAAAAGTCGACAAAGCCAGGTTGTACTTGCAGAATAGGCAGCACATCGTTCATCACCTTGGTGCTGATTTGCGCGCCCTTGCCATCCTTTGCTCGACATTCCACGACGCGAGCGAACATAGGCTTCTCCTTTCCTCCGGTGTCTGGCAGTCTGCGACCCCATGAAGGTGCGCAGCCCACCAGACACTTGTAACGCCCCCGGGGGAGGGGGGAAGCGTGACAGACGGTGCTTCCGGACGCGAGGGAAGAGTGTGCCTGGATTAAAGTGATCCTCTTGAGACGACTTCGCGTCGTAAGATCGCACTAGTCGACCGTTGCCCCGCTTCGTTCTTGCCATTCAGAACCTTGCATGTCTTATTCCATCTCAGAGAATAGATAAGCCAAAGAAAAGGTTGGCCTGAAGATCTTGTGTCCAGTGTCGGCTTTGTCTAAAGACAGTCGATTCGACACTCCGGCTGCTAATGCCGCAAAATCGTCGGCGTATGGACTACCTAGCCCTTGGGCATCGGCCTGCCCACCGGCTCTCTTCCGTGGTCGTTGCGGGTGTGGTTCAGCATCGCTTGCGCCGCCTGCGTGCGACGGCTCCCCAGCCTGTCATCAAACTCGTTGACGCGCTCGCTGTGAGAGCACACTTTGCATTTCAGAAGCACACCACCAGTTTTGCTGCGTGAGATGTTGTACATACCTTAAGGCTACGCTTCATTGATCGGCGGTGCTGAGGGCATCGGTACAGCACCTGAAGAGGGTCACCAGTTGATGGCGCAAGATTCATTTTGCCTTTCTTCAGCGTCCGAGTAGGCCTGCCTCCGCACTTCTGTACGCCATTGCGCTCTCCTCGTGAGCATAATTCTAAGCGCACATACCGTATGTTTGCCAAGCGGCATATCAGTTGCGACAATGAGCTTGCTTTCTTGAGTAAGTCTTCGGTTGTCACCGATGCACGGCATTCGATTAATCTCGGTCATTCTTCTTAGTACTCATCCGCTTGCTCTAGGAAACGCACACCCCAGATTTGCTTTCCCGGCTCCAAGCACTCAGCCCCGATTTGCTTCTCCGAGGAGCCCTCGCGAGCAGCGATCCAAGTGACTCGGAATTGTGCTTGCTTATGGCGGTATTGAATTACAATCTCGTCTCCAACGTTCATCTCGCCTAGGTAACCACCCAACTGCACACCATGGCTGGTGACATTGAGAGTATGCGCGAGATGGATATCTTCACTCCCGGCGATCCAAAGTCGCACTGGTACAACCGATTTGGTTCTCTTCGACCGCCGTTTGCCTGTGCGAAATCGAGCCATGTTTTCCACCTTCGCTCCGAGTAGCCGCCTTCGTCGTCGGCATCATCGTCATTTTCTATCTTCTTTGTCATTGTCGCCTTCGTCTTCCTCCGCGGCTGGCTGTTCCGAACAAGGAAATCGGCGGCAACCAAAAAGATCGAACGGGTCTGAGGTCGGGGCGTTCTGGATACATCATGGCAAATGGTACGCTGCGTATCCCTTTTCCCATCAGCAGCGTTCTGGTAGACGACAGCGGGTGCTCCCCACATGAGCAAAGTGGCAAGTACGATTTATCTGCGTCCCAAGCCCTTGAACCTGCGATATGGCCTTCTCTAAGCGGCCGTTGACTTCGCTGAGATCGCTAACTTCGGTGGATTCGAGAGCTTCATGTAGCTGCACATGGTCTGGGTTAACTGCGCGTCCACCTCGTCCGCAATCGTCATGACATCCGGTAACAGCAAGCTAAAATCCAGAGCGTTCATATTGTCCTTCAACGTCCCGAACAGGGTCACCTGAAGGATTCGGGATTCGTGCACCAGCATCTCGGGAGTGTAGCCTTGCGCGAATCGCAACTCGCCGTGTAGGACGGCGGCGGCGGAACAGAGGGCATCGCTGTCCTGCGGTGATCCGGTAATGGGCCTGTTCAGCCGGAGAACGAGGTCCTCGATCAGCTTGGGAAGATGTCCGGTGCGCTCCTGATCCGTTAGCGTGCGTTTGGATTCATCTGTCGCACAGTGGGAAGCTACTGGTCGATCGAGATTTTGCGGAGGAGATTAAAGTCGTCCAGCAGTTTACCCGCTCCCAGAACTACACTCGATAATGGGTCATTGGCGACCGAAACTGGCAGGCCGGTCTCCTGTGCGATACGTTTGTCGAAATCCCGCAGGAGTGCGCCGCCTCCAGTCAACACGACACCGTTGTCACTGATATCGCCCGAAAGTTCGGGAGGAGTGCGTTCGAGCGCCACTCGGATCGCGTTCACGATCGTGGATACGCACTCGCTTACTGCTTCCCGGATTTCACTGTCATTCACGGTTATTGTCTTGGGTACGCCCTCGATTAGACCCCTGCCTTTGACCTCCATTGTGATGGGCTTGTCCAAGACATAGGCGCTACCAATCTCGAGCTTGATTCTTTCAGCTGTGCGCTCACCGATGAGCAAATTGTATTTGCGTTTGAGGTAGTTCATGATGGCCTCATCCATCTGGTTTCCAGCCATCCGCACGGAACGCGAATATACGATGCCACTCAAAGATATAACGGCAATGTCAGTGGTGCCCCCACCAATATCTACCACCATGCTGCCAGTCGGCTCTGTGGTCGGGAGCCCGGCGCCGATCGCCGCGACCATGGCTTGCTCCACCAGGTACACCTGACTCGCCTTGGCGCGATACGCGGAATCCATAACAGCGCGCTTCTCAACTTGTGTAACCTCGGAAGGCACCCCGATCACGATACGCGGATGAACAAGCACTTTGCGGTTGTGCGCCTTCTGAATGAAATAATTCAGCATCTTCTCGGTGATCTTGAAGTCTGCAATTACACCATCCTTCATTGGCTTGATGTCGACGATATTCCCAGGGGTGCGGCCCAGCATGTCCTTGGCGGCCCTACCGACTGCCTCAACTTGTCCTGTATCTCGGTTGACGGCAACGATGGACGGCTCATCCACCACGACTCCTTTGCCACGAACGAAGACCAATGTATTCGCCGTCCCGAGATCGATGGCGAGATCGTTCGAAAAAAAGCTGAGAAGTGACCTCCAATTGTGGTTGTTTGATCCACCAGACTGGAAGTCCGCCCATGACATGTGAATACCTCGTTCGCGACGTCTGAAATCGACTTCCTACAGGGTCGGCATACCCCTGTTAACCATTGAATGGAACTCTTCCCCCTGTATCAGCATTGCCGATGAGGTGGACTCGCAACTGACAAAGGGCGTTACTCCATTGCGTCAAACCGGATCCACTCTTGTCGGCAGCCTGGGCCTCACAGAAGAGATGAGGTTCACGATCCCGATTCCAGAGCCGACATTGACGGGTCGGTCAGAGCGATTAGCTTTCCAAGCGGATACTCTTCGTGTGTAAGAGTGTTGGGATCGGTCAGGATTGTCAGGACATCGCCGCCAAGAATTCCTCGAATGAGAAGGCGGTCACTATCAACTGCAACGACTCGATATTGTTCATTGAATATTGACATTTCAAGCTCTCACCCTCGAACTCCAGTACTTCCACTATTAGGCACACACTCCGTGCCACTTGTTATAAGCACTTACCCGATTACAACCGCGGTCTTTGCCGCGTACCTTAAGGACTATAAATACTCATACAAGCTGGGAGCGTTGAGAGTCGCCTGCGCCAGGCGCAAGATCAAACCGGCAGTGGACCGCGCAGCATATCTACCGCCAATCTATGATGTCAGCACATCCCGTGTCTGTTCACAATCGCTCACTGCTTACGAAGCTTCCAGTACGAGAGAGGATCGAGTATCCAGCCCCGCAGATATTTCGGATGCAGGCCTCGCCCGGCCCGCCGCGCAATACGCCGCCGTGTTTTGCGTCGATGAAAAGACCGCCATTCAAGCCTTGGATCGTCTCGATCCCGTCTTGCCGCTCTCGCCCGGACGCGCCGAACGCCACGGCTTCGAGTACTAGGGCCACGGCACGCTTTCCTTGTACGCCGCGCTCAATACCGCCACCGGCCGCGTCCACGGCAAAACCGCCGCCCGCCACACCAGCCGCGAGTTCGTTGCCTTTCTCCAAGAAGTCGTATCCTTGTGCCCGCCTCGGCAACAGATTCACATCATTCTCGACAATCTCTCCGCTCGCAAAACTCAGCTGGTCCGCGAGTTCCTCCAGCAACATCCGCGAGTCCGGTTTCACTTCACGCCCACGTACTCGTCCTGGCTGAACCAGGTCGAGATCTGGTTTGCCAAGATCGAACGCGACGTCATCGCGCGAGTCGTGTCCGCGACACTGTCGACACTTCGACGCTGAGTTCCTAAGTCAATGTTTCCCACAACTTCGGGCTATTTGTTGATTGGAGCAAAGCGTGCACTATATGTGCGGCATAAGCGACCTGAGGCAGAGCTTTCTCGATGCGATCTCACCAGTGGGAAGTCCCCAGAACATCCGTTACTCCGGACGACTCCCTCCCCTTCGCGTTTTCGGAAGCGCGGGCTGAAAGGGCCAGCCCCGATACCTCGGAGCGCTTCAGATGTCGGGCGACCAGCGTGACTGTCATTCCCATGCTGGCCGCCAGATGCTGAAAAACGCATCGGGCCATACCATTTAGAAGACCATTTTAAAAAGGAGGAATTCCCATGTTCACCCGCGTTGAAGTGTGTCAAGCAAAGTCAGGCCGAGGTGAAGCAGTCGGCAATACGGTCAAAGACGACCTGCTTCCGATTATGCGAAAACAACTTGGTTTTGTGGACCTTGTTGTGCTTGCCGACAAAGAAAATCCCGAGAGGCTGGTCTGCCTCAGTTTCTGGGCGACCCGGGAGGAAGCCGAGGCATACCACAGCCATTACTACAATGGGATCACCGACATGCTTAAGCCGATCTTGAAATCCCCTCCCACGCTGGAGACCTTCTCGGTCATTGCTTCAACAGCGCACCGCATTGCAGTTGCCGTGGCGGCTTGACAGGGGTAGCCCCGGCACTTCCTCTCCATGCCGGGGTTTTTTTACACCTCTCTCGGCCACTGGTTCTTGGGGGCCTTTTGGGATGGAGAATGATATTCACTTCGATCGGAGACTGACACATCGAACAGTCACGCTGTCGGATGTTGTGTCACTGACGGTGTCGATCTGAGGGATTTAGCAGATAACGATCGCCGAGAGGATTTCATTCTCGGCGCACGGTGTGTGTACACCTGAATTGAATATCAGCACCAGAATCCAAGAAAGCGACTTTATGCATTCGGTATTTTGGCTCCGTTGGCTCAATCAACTTGTGGCCGGCTGGAAA
>ODAK010006290.1_pt1 | contig 11996 bp, 13 predicted proteins | sample 1539591 | NCBI WGS metagenome assembly ODAK01 (sample SAMEA3539303, study PRJEB22396) | soil metagenome | biome: tundra; feature: field; material: soil | place: USA | collected 2010-05 | depth 0.15 m | reverse complement strand
TCTCGATTGTTATGTTCCGGCCGGGTACCCGAGTGTGTATCTGGTGCTGAGAAGTAACGGTTGCCACGGCGTGCGTACCGAACTGATCAGCGAGTCTGTTGGACAAGCCGGGCGGCCCATAGCGGTTCCCTCGGCCAGCGATTCCGCAATATGGGTACAGTTCGATCTGAGTCCGAACCTCGCGGGCAGGATGATCGCAACGCTGGCGCGGCCGCCGCTCACACAGTTGAGCGTCCGCACACCAAAAGGGGAAAGCATGTTCCGGATTTCCCCGGAGGCAGCCCGGACCGGTTTCTTGCTATCTCCACTGATCACCACGCCCGCCTCGTTTGAGCGGCTGTTCACGGATTCTGTAACAGACCCCGCGGCGCAAGTGAAGGAATTGAAAGTAATCGAATCCTCGGCGGGGGAGAAGCTTTTCGAACCGACGATTCGTTTTCGTTTTTTCCGCCTGCCATTACCAGCTTCGCGACGCTTACCGGAAGGTTCTATTGCGGCGGCGGTTTGGCGTCCGGACCTGGCGCACTAGAAATCGCGGGCAGTCCCGGATTGTGCAACGATGGGCTGCATGAATTGCCGTTTGATCTTCATGGCGGTTGCATTATCCGCGTGTCTCCACGCGGCGGACTACAAGCTCAAAGTCGCGCCGGACACCCTGGCATGGGGCTATTACTGGTCGGGCGCCAAGCCGGTTCTGACCATCCAATCCGGCGATGTCGTTGAGATCCAGACCGTCTCAGGCAATCCAGCGACTCTTGAAGCCGCCGGCCTGCCAGCGAACGAAATCCAACCCGAATTGCGCCGCCTCTACTCCGACGTCCCGAAGGATGCGAAGGGGCCGGGCGGCCACCTGCTCACCGGCCCGGTTGCCATCGCCGGTGCCCAACCGGGCGACGTGCTCGAAGTTCGCATCCGCGAGATACGGCTCGACGTTCCCTACGCCTACAACAGCATGGGCCGCAACGGATTTCTGGCCGACGTCTTTCCGCAGGGAGTCACCAGGATCATTCCACTCGATCGCAAAAAAATGGTCGGCCATTTCGCTCCGGGCATAGACATTCCGCTCAGACCGTTCTTCGGCAGCATGGGCCTCGCGCCGCCCGAATCGGCGGCTAAAGTAAACAGCGCTCCACCGGGGACACACGCCGGCAATCTCGACAACAAAGAACTGGTCGCCGGAACGACGTTATACATCCCGGTACAAGCCGCAGGTGCTCTGTTCGAAGTTGGCGACGGGCACGCGGGGCAGGGAAATGGCGAAGTCGACATCACCGCCATGGAAACTTCGCTCACCGGCGTTTTCCAGTTCATCGTGCACCACGACATGCACCTGAAATGGCCTCGCGCCGAAACGCCGACGCACTACATTACGATGGGCCTCGACCCCGACCTCACGCAGGCTGCGCGGCTCTGCGCGCTCGAAACCATCGATTTTCTGGTGAACGAAAAACACATGACACGCGACGATGCCTACGCCCTCACCAGCGTCGCCATCGACCTCGACATAACTCAGTTAGTGGATGGCACGCGCGGCGTTCACGCCATGATTCCGAAAAGCCTTTTCGCGAAATAACTCGAACTTACTTCTCGCCCAGACCGTTCTTAGCCAGAAATTCCCGGATGGTCACGTAGATATGGGCGCGCTCCTCCGCAGTAAATCCGCCATGTTTTCCGCCCGGAATCGTCAGCAACTGATTCGGCACATTCACCTTCGTCAGCGCCTGGTGCAGACGTACCGCATGTTGGTAGGGAACCATCGGGTCCGCATCGCCGTGGATCGTGAGGATGGGCGGCAGGCCGGCCCGCACGTACGTCAGCGGCGAAACCCGGTGCGCGATCTCGTCGCGGTTCGGCAGGCTCCCTACCCACTGCGCCGCGAGATTTGCTTTGTGCGGGCCGTCGATCACATCGCTGACGTCGGTGATGCCATACCGGTTGATAATCGCCGCAGGTTTCGGCAGCGGAGCCCCGGCGCACCCCCGATCCAGCCCGGCGCTTTCCGGAATAATCCCCGTCGTCAGGGAGAGATGGCCGCCGGCCGACTCTCCGCTCAGCACGAGACGAGTCAGATCGATGTTGTAAGTTTTCGCATTGGTCGCGAGGTAACGCAGCGCGCACATGCAGTCTTCCACCGCCGCGGGAGCGAGCGCCACACGCGCCAGTCGATACTCCACATTCACCACATTCCACCCCATCTCGAACCACGGGATAAGCGACATCAGAGATGTCTCTTTTGAGCCGGCCGCCCAGAACCCGCCATGCATAAAGATCAGCGTGGGTTGCGGAGTAGTCTGATTCCGCTGATAGATATCCAGCCTGACTTCGTAGTTACTCGCCATCAAATAAGTCAGATTGGGAAATACCTGGTATTCTGCACGTGCCTGCGCAGCCCATGTGGCTGAAGGTGACAACTGCGTCTTATGCATCGATTATTTAATCTTTCGTCCGCCGGGGCGCCTGAATGGGCGGACGGATTCTGCGTCCCACCCATGAAGATAATCTCCCGAACGCTCCCGGAAGAATATCATTCTCTGCTAACCTGGTTTCCTGGACTATAGATCCAATTTCGGCAGTGCGCTCGAACTGATGCAACATTCGGCCGGCCTCATGAGTTTTCTTCTGCCCGGCCACGAAATGCAGGAGGCGCAGAACAAGATACAGGCCTTCCGCTTGTTTGCATATGTCGATCAGGAATTGCGTCTCCGCGAAAACGGCAACGAGTCTCTGCCCGAACTCACCCGCCGCGCTCTTGCCCTGACTAACTACCGCAAGATCTGGGCACTTGAAGGGGCGGCGCACTTCTATACCAACCGCGTCCTCGCCAAGGGATCTCCGGGCGGCATGCTTCTGGATGCCTCGATCCCTGAAACCACCATGGTGCCGATGCACGCCGGGATGGGCACGGCCTTCGCGGGAAAGGTGCTCTCCCGGCTGAGCCGCAATCCTTCTGGTTCCGAACTGCGTGATGGCATGAAGCGTTTCTTCGAGCTGTGCGGCGCAAACTCGCGCCCGGGCTGGAATGAAAACGCCATTGAACCGATGGGTCTGGCCGTCCGGAGCCTGCACCCGCAGTTGCTTTCGCGCGTAAGCGATGCGCTGGGCGACATCAATACCGACTCGCAACGGCTCTTCTGGCATGGCGTCGGCCGCTCGCTATACTTCGTGCCGATGAATTTCATCACTTACGGCGGCTCGCACGAGCGTGCTCTCGCCACCGCCATCTCCGAAGCCCCATCGCCTGAAGACCGGAAGAACGCGGTGGCCGGCCTGGTGTGGGCCGTGACGCTGGTCAATATCTGCCATCCCGATGTGCTGCGGAGTCTTCTGCGCGCCTGCGAGGCCATCCGCATGCCCGGCGCGTCGATTAACGGCATCGTCTCTGCCCTGATGATCTGGAAGCAGATGGTGCCCGAAGACCGCGAGTTTCTTCCGCTCTATCTGAAACCGGGCTCCGGTTCAGCGCGCGATGTCCGCCTGTGGACCGACTACGTAAAGTCTCCCGCGGTCCACGTCTTTGCCAACGTTTTTCCCGACCTGGTGGCCCGCGGCCGAGTTGCTTCTCTTTTCCAATATTCGGAGCTTATTCATGAGTGAGTCTTTCTCCCTGGCCTCTGCCGGACGCGCGATCGACGGCGCCATCTCTCGCCTTGTTCACGATCTCGTCACGCCGGCGTTGCCGCCCACCCAGGAACGCAACGCCGCTCTTGGCCGCTATCGTGCCGCGCGCGAGCAAACCATCGCAATCATTTGCAATCTCACGCAAACTCAGGCGGATTTTAAACCCACTCCCGACGTTTGGTCCGTCAGCCAGGTCGTCGAGCATCTTCTGCTGACCGAAGATCTCTACCGGGAGCAGATCCAGCAGATGATTGCAATGGCGAAACGGGGCGACCGCACGAACATCGAACTTTCGTTTCGCGAGATCAACACAGCCGTCGCTTATGTCCCGCGAGGGGTCATGCCCCTGCTGACAGTGCCTCTGAACATCTTCAACGTGTTTGTTCCGCAAGCCATTCGCGAAGCGATGTTCCGCGTTCCGCTCATCCCCGCGTTAGCTCCCTCAGTCTCCAGCCCTGCCGCCAGCCAGCCCATCGCAGAACTCCGCCGCCGGGCCGTCTCTTCCATTGCGGCGACCGAAGCAGTATTTCGAGGGGACCTGCCGGTTAACATCGACCGGATGACACTCAGCCACCCGATTCTCGGCACCAACAACATCGCGCAGATTTTCGGCATCATGGCGGCGCACGAAGAGCGCCATCATGGCCAGATGCGCGGAGTGATTGGCAACCCGCGTTTCCCGAGATAGAGTCAGCGCTGCAAAGTCCTGAGTAAGCTCCGGCACCGCGAAAAATATCCCTCCAGACTCAGCGGCGCCGTTCCAGTAAACCTGCGCACAGTGTCGCTCGGGCGTTGCAGTTCCCCGGCGCCAATCGCCTCAAACCATCCGACGGAAAGCTCGATCTTCGTGATCGGCGTCCCTGTCTCGCTCAACCTTCGGCGCATTGCTTCCGCTGTTTCATCCTCGAACCGCAGCTTCCGGCCCGTCAGCTTCGAGAGCCGCTGTGCGACTTTTCCGACAATGAGAGCCTCGGGTCCAGTCACATCGTGAATGCCTCCCGGAGGCGCGTTGACCACAGCGGCTGCGGTCCGGGCCACATCTTCGCGCGACACGAAGGCGCCGCGCCCCTCACCCGCTGGACCACGTACCACGCCATCCCCATCGAACAGATCAAGGAACATGTCCATGTAAAACGCGTTCCGCAGAGCCGTGAACTGAACGCCTGACTGCGCCAGGTACTCTTCGCTCTGGTAATGATCGCGTGAGTACGGATACTTTGAATCGCGCGCGGCGCCCTGCAGCGACAGGTAAACCACATGAGTCGCCTGCGCTCGCTTCGCGGCTTCGAAGGCATTTCTGTGTGACTCGGCGCGCTCTCCCGGCGGCGCTGACCCTGAAATTACCAGAATGGTATCCGCCCCGGCGAACGCCCAGTCCAGAGAAGGTCTGTCGGCGAAATCGCCGTATACTGTTTCGGCGTTCCGAATGGCCGGGACCTTATCAGGCTCACGGCTCATCAGCCGCAGCCGTTGTCCGGTCGGGCCCAGCAACTCGGCAGTCCTTCGCCCTATCCTTCCGGATGCGCCGGTAATCACGATCATGGTCGCGTCTTCGCCAGAGGTAACTTCGCCTGCAGTTACAGCCCCACGCCCAACCTGAAAGTTATACTGTGTCATGCCCGGAGTTCGTTCCGGCACACTTCCACAGACCAGATGCCTGAAGACTTCAAAAGCGATACGTTGTTCGGTTTCCTGCAGATGGGAATCGAGATTTCCCTGGGAGCTGCGCAGAAAAGCATCGAAGTAGCTCGCAATCCGGGGTTGCAGGATAAAGCGCAGGCAATTGCAGGTATGTGGTTGGAAAAAGGCATGATTCTCCTGTCGGAACTGAAAACTGCGGGCGGTAAGTTCACTGAAGGGAAGTAGCTACTCCCTTTCGCACTTCCGAAATGGCCCCCTGCTGTCCCGGAGGCTCACCCGGTCAATGACTTCGCGCCACGCCATTTTCGATTACCTGAATCGCCTGTTCCAGATTCTCGGCGTGTTGCTGGGGCAGCTTCGCAAACTCGCGATCCGCCACTATCGCAAACAGCCGCTGGAAGGTCCTCAGCTGTTACGCGAAGGCCTTGAACAAGCGGGCGGCACGTTCATTAAATTCGGCCAGATTCTTTCACTGCAGGTTGATACTTTGCCACGAGAGTACTGCGAGGCACTGATGGGCCTGCTGGATCGCGTCCCGACCGCCAGCCCCGAACAAGTGCGAGCGATCTTTGAATCTGAATTTCAGATGGCGCCTGAGGTCATCTACGCAAAGTTCGACTACAAGGCCATCGCCTCCGCGTCGATCGGGCAAGTCCATCGTGGCCAGCTGCAGGACGGCACGCCCGTTGCGATCAAGGTCCAGCGCCCTGGCGTTCACAAAGATTTCCATCGCGACATCCTCGTCATGCGCGGCTTCGTCTGGGTGATCTTCCTTTTCCGGATCAAGAACCTCTACTTCATGCGTGATCCGGTGCGGGAACTCGCCACATGGACCAGAGATGAACTCGATTACCGCCGCGAAGCTGCGCACTGCAATCTTCTCGCTGAAAATGCCGTCGGGTCGACCACCGAGCGCCTCCCCACCATCTACTGGGATCTCACCACCTCGCGCATCCTGACGATGGAGTTTCTCGAAGGTCCCACCGTTTCGACTTACCTGAAGTACATCGAGCGCGGCGACGATGCTGAACTTGCCAAACTGCGCGAAGCCGGTTTTATCCCCTCCGTCTTCAGCAACAACGTCATCTCGAATTTTCTCAGCGACGCGTTCCGGTACGGTGTCTTCCACGCCGATCTCCATCCCGCAAACCTGCTCATCCTGCCCAACAACGTCGTCGGCTACGTCGACTTCGGCATCGTCGCTTCACTCACTCCCGAAGCCCGCCGGAAGCAGATTGAACTCACGCTCGCCTATGCGACGGGCAGCCCCGAAGCCATCTATCGCGAGTTCCTGAACATCTGCATGCCTACGCCAGACGCCGACCTTGAGGGCATGCGTCTTCGCATCGCGCAGATGGCGAAGACCTGGTATGTCGAGCCTGCCATCGGCGGCCGCGTCCGGTTTCGCATTTCCGTAACCGCCGCCATGATGGACCTGCTCACCGTCTGCCGCGACTACGGGGTCCTCATCGACCGCGAAATGATCAAGTACGTGCGCTCCACCGTGCTGGTCGATGGCCTCGTGTCTCTGCTTTCGCCTGGGTTCGACATCGCCGGCGTGCTGCGCGATCTCGTCGAAGAATACCTGGTGGACTCGGCAAGCCGGAAAGTCTTCTCGCGCGCCGGCGCTCTTTCCATCGCCACCGACCTTGCCATCTGGATGAAACGCGGCCCCACTTCCATGCTCCGTTCGCTCGATTTGTTCGAACGCCGCGAAATCAGATTCCGCAGCGCGGGCAATTCAAAGTCCGGAAAAGACGACGGTCTTCGCCGCCGCGCTTTCGCCGCCGGAGCTGTATGGGCTTTCTCTATGCTGTTTCTTGTGCTGGCAGGCGGCCTGCCTTCATGGAAGACCGCACCATTTTTCGCGACCGTCACGGCCGTTTTTGTGACATCATGGACTCTCTGGATGTTATTGCTTCTGCGCCGTCTGGCCACCCGGTAAGTGTCAACGAACGGTAACATTGGCAAAATCTCTTGCTCCAGAATTCCGGAGGTGAAGTCGTGCAGGAATTAATTAACTCTTTTGTCCGTCTCTCGGCTGCCATGTCTGTGTACAGCATGCAGCAGATGCAGTCGGCAGTGGAAACCATTGATCCCAAAGATTCGGTCACCAAACTGAAAAAGATGATCGACTCAATGACCGACGCGTTGACCTCGCAGATCGACGAATCTAAAAAGAAAACCGTGGACAGCATCTCGAACCTCGGTGCTGACGTGGTGGACCGTACTTTCAATACTTTGAGCGTTTCCGGTCTGAACCCTCGCGATCTGGTCGATACGACCAACGATATGGTTAGAAAAACCACGGATTCGCTGGCCAATATAATCAAATCCGAAAAAGGCGAAGACAAGAAAGCTTCTGCCGGCACCCCTCAGGCCGCTGAAGTCGTTCTTGCAACGCATTAATCTTCAGGATGGTTCTTCCCGCTTCTGAACTCCCGGGGGAGAATCAGACAGGGTCATTACCGGTTAATACGGATGTGCTTCGGGATCGTCGGCCGCCAGTCAGCGCGGCCGACGTTTTCCGAAAGTATGGTCTGGAGCAGACCGGCTTCTGGAAGTCGGTTGCCGTGCCGTCTCAGGATGACGAAATCCGGCCCGGCACCAAACTCAGAAAAGCGTTTGAAGAACTCGGCGGCATATACCTCGTCTTCGCCCGTTTTCTTCTGTGGCGCGCCGACCTCCTTTCCGTCGAATACCTGACCGCTCTTCGCGAAATCGACTACAGCCTTCCCCCCGTCTCCCGACACAAAGTCATCGGCCTTCTCAGCCGCGAACTGGGTGCCCTCAGTGACGATCTCATTCGCCAGATGGAACCGGAACCTGTCTGGTCCACTCTGACCCGCACCGCTTACCTGAGCTGGTTCAAAAACACTCTCACCGTTGTCCAGGTCTGTCGCGAACGAATACCCGATGCGGACCTCCAGGCTTTCGAAGCCGGTATCCGCTATCTTGGCCACGCCGATGTCTGTCATGTCGCCGCGCCTCGTATCGTTAACGAATTCCGTGAATGGCTGCGCCAGGCCGAAGCCTGCGCGGTGGAACGTTCCTATCTCGAAGTGCTGGCCCGCAACCGCGGCGAGACGCTCGTCGATTACCCCACGCTCATCGAAGAGATCACCACCGACCACGTTCTCTGCTGGCCGTGGGTTGAAGGCGAAACCGTAACTTCTCTCATCCGGCGCGGGTCGGTCGATACAGTCAGCAAAGTTGCCGCCGCGGTGCTCGAAGAGTTCTTCACCCTCTCGATCATCGATGCGGATCTTCAGTCCGACGGCATGGTGGTCGCAACCAGTTCGCAGCGGCTGGCTGTGCGCCGTATTAACCGTCCGCTCTCTGTACCGCCGCCCTCCGTCAACATCGGCATGAAATACGTCGCGGCTGTTCTCGAAGGCAATGCCTCGATGACCGTCCAGACGCTCCTCTCCATGGCTGTCGGCCGTTCCACCGCCGACCTTGAATCCGACCTGCTCAATCTGATTTCAGGAGTCGAACCGGAATTGAAGGTCCGCCTCTGGTATCCCGGCTCGGCGGCCGCTTTCGAAAGCAACTGGCGCGCGCTCGCGAAACTTGAAGTCACGAGGCTTCGGCCTCTCTATCTGGACTGCCTGCAGCGCAATCTCATCGCCATCGGCTACTGGACGGGGGAAGCCGTTGCCGCGGGCGGTACCCCGGGCGACACGATCGCGCAGGCCCACTTGCCAGTCGTCCAAAGCCTCGTGCAGAGGAATGCGTCGCAGTTTCTCGATCCCGCGGTACTATCCGAGTGGTCGGTCGGGCTCGGGCTGCTGACCTTCGGCGCCATGCGCGAAGGCAACCGCTGGGTGGAAGAACTGCGCGAGAGTGAACTGACCATGGAAGTGGAAATGCCGGACGCGAACCCGGATATCCGCGAGAGCCATACCCGGCACAACAACCGCAACACAAGAGTGACCGTCGCCGTCGCCTGTCTTCTTACGACACTGCTGGTATCGCTTCGCTGGGGCAGCACACTGCAAGGACCAGCCGCAGGTTTGCTCCTGGCCCTGGCAGTGATCTCTTTGGCAGGCCTTTTCTGGGTAGTCGCCAAAATCGGCTGACGTTACCGATGCAATACCGGCTGTACCGACTCCGCTGGCCGATACTCCGCCTGCTCCAACCGCTTCGCGGCAACCTGCAGACGCACCACCATCAGGGTCTGATCGTCATGCGGCAGTTCCTTGCCCAGAAAAGTCTTCACACGCGACAAAATTGCATCGCGAATCTCTGTCGGTGAACCCATCCAGTTGTCTTCGACGGCGTTCAGAATCCGTTCTTCGCCGAACTCTTCATCTGCCGAATTCGCCGCCTCCAGAATTCCGTCGGAAAACACTACGAGCAAATCGCCCGGCTGGATGTGCACTTTTGTCTGCGTATAGGTCGCGCCCGGCAAAACGCCCAGCACCGGACCCCCTTCGTTCAGCCTTTCCACCTCGAAACGGCCTGCGGCATCCTGCCTGACCAGCAAAGGCGGCAAGTGCCCGCAGTTGATGTAGCCAAGCTGGGAATTCACGGGATCGAAATAACACCACACCAGGCTTACGAACCGCTCACGCGCCGTCTTCACACAAAGCAGTTGATTCAGCCTGTCGGCGCTCTGTTCATGGTTGACCGAAGGGCCGGTGGCGTTGCTCGCATGCACTGAGCCCTGCACTACGCCCATCAGCAGCGCCGCGGAAAGACCCTTACCCGAAACGTCGCCCAGGATCAGCGCGATCTGGTGATCGTCGGTTTCGAATGCATCGTAAAAGTCGCCGCCCACCTGCCACGCAGGTACGCACTGGGCCGCAAACTCGAGATCCCGGGTCAGCAGGCTACCGGCAGGCAACAGATCGAACTGCACAAGCCGCGCCATTGCCAGTTGCTCTTCCACTTGCTTGCCGCGCAAGTACTTCCTGAAACGGAAGCCGATGACAATAACCGAGGCCAACAGCGCGAAGCCCGCGGACACACCGACAATCAGATTGCGTCGCAAAGGCCCAAACCGCGTCGATACGCCGCCCAGATAGATGGCAATTTCGACGACCCCCACACCCGGCATTGTCTTCGTGAGCCCGCGTGCGTTGCCCGTCTGCGGCAAGCCCACAAACAGCGGGTTCAACGTCACCAGAACCGGCCCGCTGTTTGTCTGGAACACGGGCGGTATCCGTTCGCGATCTTCCACGATCTTGTCCAGCGTGTCCTGCGCGTAAAGAGGTGCTGCGAGCGTCCTGCCGCTGCGCACGATCTCTTTCCCTGTCATATCCAGAACGCGGATCCATGCAATCTGCTGCGGCGCTTCCTTGACCAGTTCGTCCATCAGCGGATGCAGCGTCGCGATGTCCCGGTTCCCCGCCGGACGTGTCAAGCGGATGAGCGCCTGCAGCTTGCGATCCGCCTCACGCTTTGCTTCCAGCTTGACCATGCTGTCCGCTACAAACCGATAGGTGAACACGGTCTGGAGCAGGAGCACCAACCCCAGCAGCACCCCCAAGGCGATGGAGGCTTTAAACCAGAAATATTCGAATTTTGGGCTCTCGTCCATCTGAAATGATAAGCGTTGCTGCCGCCCCCGGGGTTACCGTGCCGCGAGCCGACAATGCGTATTGACATGCCTTTACATGTGGAACAATTACATCATGCTGCAGGCCCTCTCCCGATGACAAACCTGACCAGCAGCCTGACTTCAGAAAAACGCCCACGTTTCGCGTCGAAGTGGGGTGACCGATGTGGCATAATTATGCCATATGCGCACGACCATCGAATTGCCGGATGAGTTGCTGACTCAGGCCAAAAGCCGCGCAGCGCTGCGTGGCATTTCGCTGAAAGATTTCTTCATTCGGGCAATTGAGCAAACTCTCGCTCCCGAAAAACATAAGGTCCGGCGCCCGCCTCCCGTGATCGGGAGCGCTAACAGTCGGCGCATTGGAATCCTGACGCCGGAGCAAACTGATGAAGCCATGTTTGGCTGACGTCAACGTCTTGTTGGCCCTTCTCGTACGCCAGCACGAGCACCACAAAATCGCACTCAAGTGGTTTGACCGTTTATCGTCGAACGAAGCAGGCCTTTGCCGCTTTGTACAGCTGGCGCTCATACGCCTGTTGGGAAACCATCACATCATGGGTGACGATGCGGTCCCCGCTTCCACCGCGTGGCGGCTCATCGAGCAATTAGGTCAGGACGAGCGCGTCGCATTCATTCCGGAACCGGATCAGCTCGATTCGACCTTCCCCACCTTGCTGAATTCTCCGATTCTCACCGGCAAACTCATCGCCGACGCCTACCTCGCGGCTTTCTCCATAGCTTCCTCGCGCAGGATGGTGACCCTCGACCGCGGGTTCCGCCAGTTCAAAGGACTTGACGTGGAAGTCTTGCAGCGCTGAAATAGCCTTTCCGGTGCTATCCTCACCAGACATGAGCCTCCGGCCGCTTCAAACAGTGTGCGCGCTCGCCTTCGCGGCTGCCCTCTTCGCCCAACCGCCCGCAGCCACTCTCTCGGGCACCATCACGTTCCCCGACGGCGCCGCCGTCCCCAAAGCCCTGAAGAACAAAATCACGGGCGCGACTGCCCGCACGACCAGCAAGCCCGATGGCACCTACCAGTTCACGAACCTTACCCCCGGCGATTGGGATTTCTCCATCGTCATGCCCTGTTGCGCCTATGGCCGCGTGAATCGCACCTATTCCTGGTTGAACCAGTCGGTTCCGAGGATGTTCAGCTGATTGCTGAGGAACT
>ODAK010006289.1_pt1 | contig 11996 bp, 7 predicted proteins | sample 1539591 | NCBI WGS metagenome assembly ODAK01 (sample SAMEA3539303, study PRJEB22396) | soil metagenome | biome: tundra; feature: field; material: soil | place: USA | collected 2010-05 | depth 0.15 m | reverse complement strand
CCGCCCGGAGCGTTGGCGAGGATCGAGTAGAGGTCGGCGACGCCGCCGTTGCTGATCCATTGCTTTCGCCCGGTGATCTTGTACCCCTTGACGACTCCGTTCTCCTCGACTCGGGTTGCCGTGGTGCGGAGGGCGCCAAGGTCACTGCCGGCCTCGGGCTCGGTGGCGCCGTATGCCATGAGCGCGCCCTTCTCGGCGATGCGGCCGAGCCAGCGGGCCTTCTGCTCGTGTGTGCCGCCGAAGACGACGGGGTCGCTGCCCAGGAACGTCGCAAGCACGCCCGTCGCAACGCCAAGATCGATGTTCGCCATCTGCTCGCAGACGCGATAGACATCGAATGCTCCCCCACCCATTCCGCCGTACTCGTCCTCGATGAAGAGCAACTGGATCCCGAGACCGTCGCCGCACATCGCGCGCACGATGTCCATCGGGAACTCATCCCGCTCGTCAAATCCGCGCAGAGTCTCGTCGCTCAGGCGAGCGTGCGCAAAATCTCTGATCGATTCGAGGGCAAGGGCCAGGCTGTCGTTGTCGAGACCCTTCGCCATATGTCACACCTCATGTTGTTGATCTCATGCAATCGTCCGGTGACCAAGGGGGTCGCGACCAGAGGCGGAAGTCAATGACTAGGGCCGCCATACGTCCCTTATTGGCGCGACGGGGCTCCTTCCGCTGACGCGGCGGCCTGGAGCAGCCGGATTGCATCCGCGTCGCCCCCACCCGGCAATGCGATCGAGTGGTATCCAAGCATGCGGACCAGCACCGCGCCGGCTTCATCCGTGACCACCACGTCGAAGGCGCCGTCCTCACGCGCAGTGGCCTGTGCGGTCACCGCGCCCACCGCCGGTGTGCCAGCGGAGGCGGCCTCCACCCGTTCGATCCCGAGCGGGAGCGCCAGCCGGCCGGAGGTCGTCAGCTCCCAGATCCCCGAGGTCTGCAGGCACAGTTCCATGAGGCGCGGCTGCAGGGCGAACGCCGACGTCATCGGCGTGTGGTCGTCAGGGAGATTGGCGGTCAGCACACCCGTTGCATGCAGGCCGGACACCCGCTCCTCCGCCAGCACCCGGTACGCGGGGCCGTGAAAGAGCACCTTGTAGATGGCATCCGAAGGGATCGGCGGGCTCGTGCTCGGCGGTACCGTTACAACCGCAACCGCAGCGGCTTCCCGGCGCATGCGGACGTGCCCTCTGAAATGCGTCTTGACCTGCGGCTCGAGGCCCGCTCGGAGCTCTCGTGTGCCGATGAGCCGGCACTCGGCGATCAGGTCCGGCCCGTCCTCTCGGAAGGTGGCGCGCAGGATGAGCGTCCTCGGCTGGGCGCGATAGAACTTGAATGGAGCGTCGAACTGCACGTCCTCGACCGCGGCCACCGACCACCCCGGCAGCGGCAGCGACGCGAGCTCGGCGAATGCCTCAACACCCATCACGCCGGGGAGCAGCGGCGTGCCGTCCATCGCGTGATCACGCAGGAATCCCTGCTCGGCCGGGTCAAGGGTCGTCCGCACGGTGAGCCCGCTGTGGATTCCCATGCTGACATCGGCGCCGATCATCGGGCCATGGACGACGGCCGAGGGGTCCAACCCACCGGTCTCGTTCCATTCGTCGAGCATCAGGCCGAGACGATCCGCGATCACCACCTCTCCGCGAGTCCCTCCGGCGGTCAGCTCACGCCGGACCACCGGGACACCGGCGTCGGGCCCGAGCATGTCGATCCCCGCCAGCTCCATCATCTTCGGGATCGATCCCCTGGTGGCCATGCCGATGCCGGTCCAGGCCGTCCAGTCGATGGCGATGCCGCGGGTAGCCGGTCGGGTGCTGCGGAAACTCGACGTGAGCTTGCAGAGCATGTCGTTCGCCGCGCTGTAATCGGTCTGTCCGCCATTCCCGAACCGGCCGGCAACCGAGGTGAACGCCACGGTTGCGCCGAGCGGCATGTCGCCGATCGCGCTCATCAGGTTGAACCAGCCGTCGCTCTTGACGTCGAAGACGAGGTCGAACTCTTGCGGCGCCTTGTCAGGAAGGAGATGGCTGATCTCGATCCCCGCGGCGTGCATCAGCACGTCGATGCGCCCGTGCATCGCTCGCACACCATCGATCACGGCCGCGACGGCAGCAGGGTCGGTGAGGTCCACACGGTGGTAGTGCGCCGTGCCGCCGGACGCGCGTACGGCGGTGAGCGCCGCGAGTGCTGCCTGCTGGCGCTCGAGGCCGGCGAGCTCGCGCTCGACGCCGACCGGGGTGGGGCGTTCACCCCGCGTGGTGATGCGCTCGATCAGGTCGTGCTTCAGTCCGGCGCGGTCCGAGACAATTCTCGCCAGGTCGGCATTGTCCGGGTCGGGCTCGGGGGCGAGATCGAGGAGATGGAACGATCCACCCGAGGCGGCGGCGAGGTCGGCGACGATCGCGGAGACGATGCCGCCGGCGGCGCCCGTGACCACAAAGACGGTGTCCTTGGTGAACGGGATCCCACGCTGCCCGTCAGCGGCAGGCCGCTCCTCGAGACCCACCGTCCAGCGCAGACCTGAGCCGTGCCCGATCTCGACCGCACCCGGGTCGCGCAACGTCTCCTCGATGAGGAGTCGAGTGACCGCTTCGGGCGTCGCGGTGGTCTCGAAGTCGACGCACTTGACCAGCGCGGTGGCACGCTCGCGCTTGTACGCCTTGGTGAACCCGCTCACCGATCCACCGAGCGGCGCCTGCGCGCCGGCATCGTCGTAGCCATGCTTCCCGCCAAGGCGGACGCCGCTGACCAAGAAGGTCCCGACCGGCCCGACCGAGTCATAGAGCGTTCGCATCGTCGTCGAAAGCAACTTGATGCGGACCCGCAGTGCTTCGCGCCAGGCGGCGAGATCCATGCCGCGGAGATCGCCTTCGGCGTCGAGTGCCGGGAGCCAATACACACCGTGGATCGGACCTTCATCGAGCCAGGACCGCAGCCGGGCTTCGAGCGCAGCGGCATCGGCCGAAGGATCGAGGACCAGCGGCGTGACGCCGCGTGCCACGAGCTGCTCCAGGAGTGCCGCACGCATGCGGCCCGTATCGGGCATGACCACGACGCGGCTGCCGGCATCGAGGGTGACCCCACTGGCGAGACAGAGGGCGAGCGGAGGCCTGAGCACCGGAACCGGCACTCGGCGCGGGACGGCATCCGAGGCGCTGAAGTCGGCCACCGGAGGGACCGCCTCGGCGTCGGCGCGGGGTTGCTCGATTCCGTCCGCAACGCCCTCGCCGCTTGCTCCAATTCCCGCGGCATACAGGCCGCAGAGCGCGTGATTGAAGGACACGAGGTCCCCGTGTTTCGGATGATTGGTGAAGAGCGCGACCACGCTCGGGTCGTCGCGCAGCACGTCACGAACGAAGCCGTGGAGCGCGTGCTTCGGTCCGACCTCGAGGAACAAGCGCGCGCCGGCGTCGTGCAGCGTATGCAGGCTCTTGATGAACTGCACGGGAGAGGTCAGGTGCCGGACGAGGCTGTCGACGACAGCGGGTGCGGCGCCAGGCTCCATCGAATAGAACTCGGCCGTGACGTTCGAGACGACCGGCAGCGCGGGTGGGCGAATCGGCAGCCCACGCAACGCCTCGCGCAGCGAAACGCCGGCCGGCGCCACGATCCCCGTGTGGAAGGCGTGGCTGACGTGCAAGGGCACCACCGAGCACCCCCCTTGCTGCAGCGCCTCCGTGGTCCGATCCATCGCTTCCGAGGCGCCTGCGATGACCGCCTGTGTCGTGCTGTTGAAGTTGACGATCCGCACGGTGCCGTCGGTCGCAACCACCGCGCGTTCGATGACCTCGAGCGGCGCGAAAACCGCGGCCATCTTCCCGGGATCGGGTGCCTCAAGGGCGGCGACCGCCCGGCCACGCGCGCTCACCGCTCGAAGTGCGTCGGCGAAGTCGAGCGATCCGGCGGCCACAAGTGCCGCATACTCGCCGAGACTGTGCCCGGCGACCATGTCCGGCGCGACGCCGTATGCGCTCAGCAGTCTGGCGATCGCGATGTCGACCGTCAGCACCGCGGGCTGCGTCACGGCAGTCTCATCGAGGCGCTGCGCGGCGAGCCCTTCGTCGGAGGTGTCCGCATCGGTGAAGATGAGATCGCTGAGGGGACCACCCAGGATTGGCGTCATGACCGAGTCGGCCTCGGCGAACGTGGCGGCAACGATGGGCTCGGTACGCCGCAGTTCCTGCAGCATGTTCACGTACTGGGAACCCTGACCCGTGAAGAGGAACGCGAGCTTCGGCGCCGGGCCGTGTCCGTGGAAAACGCCGACGTTGGCGAGGGCGCCCCATGCCGCCGACTCGTTCTCGTTCTCGAAGGCACTCAACGCGCGCCGCGTCTTGTCAGCCAGGTCCGCGGCATCGGAGTAATCGATGGCCACGCGGTGATCCGCGTGCAGATCGGAAGCGGACGGCAGCGCCGGAGCCGGTGCACGCCCGCTCTCGGCATCACTGAGCACCTGACGCAGCCGCTCGACGACGGCGCGCTGGTCGGCGCCGCCGACGACGAGCGCGCCGCGAACTGGAGTGACGGACCCCGCGTCGTGCGCCATCGAACCGGGTGGCGTGACCGGCGCCTCCGAGTGCTCGAGAGGCGCTGCGAGCGCCGTCGCATGCGGCCGTCCCGCGTCCAGGGCTCCGGGGACGTACTCGTCGAGGACCGCATGAAAGTTCGCGCCGCCGAACCCGAAGGCGCTGACGCCGGCCCGGCGGATGACGCCCGGCTCGACCTCCCAGTCGCGCAGCTCGGTGTTGACACGGAACGGTGAGTGCGCGAAGTCGATACCTGGGTTCGGGTGCTCGCAATGGAGGCTCGGCGGCAGCACCTTGTGGTGCAGCGCGAGCACGGTCTTGAGCAACCCGGCAGCGCCGGCGGCTGCCTTGAGATGGCCGATGTTGGACTTGACGGAGCCGAGCGCCACCGATCCCTGCGTGAGGCCGGCCTCGCCGAAGACGGCGTGCAGGCTCTCCACCTCGACCACGTCACCAACCCTCGTCGATGTCCCGTGGCCTTCGAGGAAGTTCACCGTGCCCGGCGAAACCCCGGCCCGCTTCCATGCGCGTTCGAGCGCGAGACGCTGACCGACGGGGTTGGGTGCGGTGATTCCCTTGCCGCGCCCGTCGCTCGAGCCTCCGACGCCTCGGATGACGGCGTACACCGCGTCGCCGTCACGTTCCGCATCGGCGAGGCGCTTCATGAGCATCACGGCTCCCCCCTCGCCCATGACGAAGCCGTCCGCGCCGTCCGCGTACGGCCGAGTGCCCGTCGCGGACAGGGCGCCGATCTTCGAGAACTTCACGTAGAGGTTGGCGCCCATGTTCCGGTCGACACCCCCGCCCACGACCGCGTCAACCTCACCGGTGACGAGCAGGGAAAAGGCGGCGTCGAGAGCAGCCAGCGCGGAGGCGCATGCGGCGTCGACGGTGAACCCCGGGCCGCGGAAGTTGAAGAGGTTTGCGACCCGACCGGCCAGGATGTTGCCAAGCTCCCCGGGCAGCGTGTCCTCGGTGATCCGCGGGAACCGGCGATGTGCGCCGTCGCGCAACTCGTCGAGGAGCGCCGTCCGCACGTGGTCCGGCAGGTCGCGGAAGCTCGGCGCTTCCTGAATAAGCTTCGCGTACTCGGGGAAGTAGATGCCCATCGAGCTGAGGTAATGCCGCTCGCCGCTGATCGCACCGCCGAGGATGACCGCGGTCCGCTCGGGTTCGAGCGGGCGCGACGGATAGCCATAGTCATCGAGCGCTGCCTTGGTGCAGGCGATCGCCCACTTCTGCGCGATGTCCACCTCGTCGGCGACGCGCGGCGGAAGCGCCAGGTGCCATCCTCCCGGATCCCACGACCAGTCGCGCACCCAGCCACCGATCTTCGAGTACGTCTTGTCGGGAGCCTTGGGGTCGGGGTCGTAATACAGGCGAGGATCCCAGCGGTCCGGTTGGACCTCGGTGATGCTGTAGCGGCCCGACTTGATGTTCTGCCAGAAGGTTTGGACGTCGGGCGCGTCGGGGAGGATGCACCCGAGCCCGACGACGGCTACCGCGTGAGCACCGCTTGCCTCGTCCATGTCGTCAATCCCTTGTCTTATGGCCATTCGTGTCTGAATCTCACAGTGAGCGCGGGAACAGCGCGCCGGCGACGTCATCCATGTCGGCGAGGAGCCCACCCTGGGCGGCGTGGATGGCGTGCAGCCGAAGCGCCCTCTCGAGCTCGTCGGCATCGGCCGCGGTGGCCTCCACGCCCGTCAGCCAGCGCAACCCTTCCTCCCCCACCTTGAGTGCGGCCTCCCGCGCGAAGATCCGAGCGATCGCCGCCTGAACGGCGGGCGCAAACCGTAGGTCCGCCTTGGGGTGCGCATGGCCGTCGGCGGCCCGTGCGGCCCGTCGCGAAAGGCTCGCGGCACACTCGGCATGCGCGATCCAGTCGCCGAGGCGGAAGAGCAGGTGTTGATGACGAGTGAGCCGTGCGACCCTCAGGCGTTCCATGGACTCAGCGAGCGAGTGAAAGGCAAGCGCCGCGATGTCCGCCCCGACGTCGGGATGAGCCGAGTGCAGCGCCTCCATCGTCGCGGCCTCGTCTCGATAGTGGCGGCCACCAGTCTTGAGATGCAGCTGCCAGCGATCGCGAGCAATCGTCATCTCCATGATCTCGGAGGTCCCCTCGAAGATCCGAGTGATACGAACGTCGCGCGCGATCTTCTCGACAATGAAATCGCGCGTATAGCCGTAGCCGCCCAGAGCCTGGATCGACGCGTCCGCCGCGGCGTGGCCGGCGACCGTGGCCATGAGCTTTGCGACGGCGCCCTCGGTGTTGAGCGCGCCCTCGCCGGCGTCGATGCGCTCCGCGGACTCCTCGAGATGCGCCCTCGCGGCCTCTAGCCGCACGGCGTTCGGGACGATCAGCTTGTGCGTGTATCCCTGCTTCTCGGAGAGCGGGCCGCCTGCCTGCACCCTGGTCCGCGCGTAGGGGATGGCGCGGTCGAGCGCCGCCCATCCCGCCCCGAGCCCGAGCGCCGCGACCATGAGACGGCTGTACCCGAACACCGTCTGCGCAACGAGCAGCCCCTGACCCTCGGCATCGCCGACGCGCCGGTCGCTGCCGACGTACACCTCATCGAGGAAGAGGGCCGTGGTGTTCGACGTCCGCAGGCCGTGCTTGTTCTCCGGCTTCCCGTGGTCGAAGCCTGGGGTGCCTGCGTCGACCACGAACCATGTCGGGCCACCGGGTGCGATGGCCAGCACCGAATAGTGGTCGGCGATTCCGCCGTTGGAGATCCATTGCTTCTTGCCGCTGATCCGGTAGCCGGTGACGGTGCCCCCTTCCACAACAGGCTCCGCCACCGTTTTCAGAGCCCCGAGGTCCGACCCGGCCTCCGGCTCCGTGGCGGCATACGCCATGAGCAGGCCGTCGGTGGCAATTCGCGATAGCCACAGTGCTCGTTGCGGCTCGGTGCCACCGCGGGCGATGACGTCGCTGCCAAGCGATCCGACCGACACGCCGACTGCGATGCCGACATCGACGCCGGCGAGCTGGGCGCAGACTCGATAGACGTCGAATGCCCCCCCGCCCATGCCGCCGTACTCGACTGGGAGGAAGAGGAGGTGGAGGCCCAGTTCGGAACTGTACATGGCGCGAAGATCACCGACGGGAGCCTCGTCGCCGGCGTCGAGCTCGAGCAGACGCTGATCCGGGAAATGCCGTGCGGTGAAGTCGCGCAGGGCATCAAGCGTCAGATGGAGGGTGTCGGCGTCGATGTGCGCTTGCACCGGCAGCAGGTCAGCAGCACGCGAGGCGCGAGCGGCGGGGCTTGCTGGGAGGTCAACGAGTTCCGAAGCCTGCCCTTGGCCCACCACCACTGCGATATTCCTCGTGTCGAACGGTCTGGATTGGACCAAGCCTGCTCGTGACGATGTGCGGGCGGCTAGTGCCGGAGGTCACAAAGAGACATGGCAATCGGTCTGCCGCAGCCTCGGTCATCACAGTGGCGGACGCCGGGTTGCATCCGGGATCGCGATCTCCAGGGCGCGTCCGATGCGGAGGACGGTGTCCTCGCGCCAGCGCCGTCCCACGATCTGCAGCCCGACGGGCATGCCATCGAGATCCCATCCGCATGGCACCGAGAGCGCCGGACACGGAGCGACAAGGTTGAACACCGAGGTCATGTCATGTGAGTGGAGACGGCCGTCGTCACGATGGTCGACGCGCCCGCGAGTGGCGCGAGGCCGGGATGGGACCGGTCGCCATCGTCGGGCAGAGGATGGCATCGTGGCCCGCGAGCACCTTCGAAACCCGTCTCCAGAGGTCCGTTCGCTCCACGTCGAGTCGCTTGACCTGCACGGCACTCAGCGTGTTGCCATGTGCGATGAGGCGGAGCACCGCGGGGGCCATCCGCTCTTCGTGCGCGGCCACGAAGTCCCCGTGGTACGCGGCCATGTACACCGCCCAGAGCTCGCTCCACACTTGCTCATCCCGCGGCCGGACTCCGATGTCGACCTCCTCCACAGAGGCCCCTGCGCGCTGGAGCGCAGCCGCGGCCGCACGCACGGCCGTCTCGACCGCCGGCTCGACAGCCCAGCAGCCGAGATCCACGCTGAGCGCGAGCCGCGTGCCATCGACCGCCGGATCGAGTGCCTCGCCGAGGTCGAGCGGCGAGGTCACCAAGAGGATGTCCGCCTCGTCGGGCCCCTGCGTCGCCGCGAGGAAGAGGCGGGCGTCATCGACCGAGCGTGTCAGTGACCCGTGGTGCGCGATCGTGTCGAACAGCGAGGGCAGGCCGTCCATGGGAATGCGTCCCAGCCCGGGCTTCAGCCCGACAACCCCGCACCACGAAGCGGGAATGCGGACCGAACCCCCCATGTCGCGTCCCTCTGCTAGAGGGACGCATCCGGCGGCCACCGCCGCGGCGCTTCCCCCGGACGATCCTCCCGGAGTACGTTCGACGTCCCACGGGTTGCGCGTCACGCCCCAGAGCGGGCTCTCCGTGACCAGCGTGTGGGCGAACTCAGGCGTGGTCGTCTTGCCGACGATGATCGCACCCGCCTTCCGGAGCGCCGTGACGATGTACGCGTCACGGGCCGGTACCCACTGCTCGTGGGTGAACGATCCGAGGGTCGTTCGGTGACCGGCCGTCGGGGTCGTGTCCTTCAACGCTACCGGCACCCCATGCAGTGGGCCAAGCGCGTCTCCCCTCGCCACTGCCTCGGCCGCCGCACGCGCCTCGCGGTCCCATACGAAACAGAAACAGTTGAGCGCTGGGTTGACCTCCTTGATACGCGCCAGCGCACAGTCGACGACCTCCACCGGGGAGAGTTCGCCGGCCGCGACGCGTCGCGACAGATCAGCGGCGGAGCTGTAGGCCAGCTCCGGGTGTCCCGGCGTGGTGGCCGATCCACCGTCCTGGCCCGGTGTTTGTGTCACAGATGCCGTCAACGGGAGTCCGCGCTCCGGGGGTGATCTAGCTCGACCACGGTGCCCGCACGACCGTCGACGGCGTCCGCGATACGGTCGAGCGAGGTGATGACCGCGCGATGCCCTCCGGCCTCGACGAAGCGGATGGCGGCCTCGACCTTCGGGCCCATGCTGCCGCTCGCGAAGTGGCCTGCCGCCGCGAGCTCGCGCAGCTCGCGCGTCGTGACGGCGCCGATCGGCCGCTCCTGCGGAGTCCCGAACGCCACCGCCGCGTGCTCGACGTCGGTGGCGATGACGAGCACCCTCGCCGAAACGGCACGCGCCAGGACGGCGGCAGCGAGGTCCTTGTCGATCACGGCCTCGATGCCGGCGATACGGCCGTCCCTCCGTACCACGGGGATGCCGCCCCCGCCCGCGGCGACGACGATGAGTCCAGCGTCGACGAGGGCGCGCACCGCCGGAGCGTCGAGCACCTCCAGCGGCTCGGGCGAGGCGACCACCCGGCGCCAGCCTTTGGCACCCCGGTCCTCCCACGTCTGGCCGTGCTCGATCATGACGCGGGCCTCGGCCTCGGGAAGGTACCGCCCGATCGGTTTCGTCGGATGGCTGAACCCCTCGTCTGCGGCGGCGACCAGCGTGCGGGTCACGAGGGCCGCCACATTGCGCTTGACACCGCGCTCAGCGAGAACGCGATCGAGCGCGTCGAGGATCACGAAGCCGATCGTTCCCTGCGTCTGGGCGCCGCACCAGTCGAGCGGCACCGGCGGCACCACGGTCGCCGCGACCTCGTTCTTGACGAGGATGTTGCCGACCTGCGGGCCGTTGCCGTGCGTGAGCACCACGGAGTGGCCGGCGACGATGACGTCCCCGACCCGCTCCATGGTGCGCTCGATCGCCGCGATCTGCGCCTGCGGCGTCGCCCCTCCACGCTCGTCGGTCATGGCATTGCCGCCGATCGCGATGAGCACACGCTCCGATCCGGCGTTCATGTTGCGCTCGTCCTCGTGTTGCGCTCGAGCTTTCCGTCCCGAGCCGTTCAGCCTACCGTGACCGGTTCGGGCTCGGGCACGATGCCCTCATCGAGCCACAGGCGGCTGCTCTCCAGGTGCGATCGGCACGATCCGACCGGCGAGTCGGTGATCCAGTTGTCGATTGGCTCCTTGGCACGAAGGGCGCGCCACACATCCTCGAATCGCATGGGCAGGTGCATCAGCTCGGCGCCCGTCGCCTGATGGATGGCATTCCCGAGCGCCGGGGCGACCGAGATCATCGGGTGCTCGCCGACGCCCCGCGCGCCGAACGGACCGTCGAGCTGGGCTGTCTCCACAGCGATGCTCTCGACCTGCTCTGGGAGGTCTCTGGCCGTCGGGATCTTGTTGTCGGTGAACGACGGGTTGAGCAGGTGGCCCTGGTCGTCATAGATGTAGCCCTCGCCTGTCCTGGCAACGACAACCACAGTAACGATCAGCCCGTCATCCACCGGATTCATCCGCGAGCCCAGCTGACCGGGGTCGCACCCAGACCCGGAACGTCATCCAACTGACGGCCACCCACCGGCACGTCCGTCGATGTAGATGGGATGCTCGGGCGGCTTGCCCTCGAGCCAATAGCCATCGAGCTGCTGCTGCGTCCAGCCGCGCTCGCGCAGGAACGGCTCGTCGAGGATCTGCTGCCCCGTGAGTGTGGGCGGTTCGGTGCGCACGATCTCCATAAGCGCGTCGCACAGGATGTCCGGCGATCGCCACTGCGTGCGATCACCGAGTCCCCAGTTGATGCTTGCCTGACTCTCGATGATGGTGACCGGCCAGAGCGAGTTGCTGGCGACGCCGTCCTCCACGTGCTCCGCGGCGACGCCGATGGCAAGTCGAGTCATGCCCATCTTCGTCGTCATGTAGGCGACGTGGCCCGGACTGGGTTCTGCACTGATCGGAGGGGAGCAGTTGATGATATGGCCCCAATGCTGCTTCACCATGTGCGGCAGGGCGTGATAGGCGCACAGATATGCGCCGCGCACGTTGACCTCCCACATGAGGTCGTAGCGCCTGACCGGCGTGCCCAGCAGCGGCTTCCACCACATCGCTCCGGCGTTGTTGACGAGGATGTCGATGCGACCGAACCGTTCGACGGTTCTGTCGACCATCGCCTTGATCTCGCCCTCACTGCGGACATCGACGCGCACCGCGATCGCTGTGCCCCCGGCTGCGATGACTTCCTCCGCCACCGTGTGGATGCTGCCCGGGAGCCAGTCGATGCCTTTCTCGGTCTTGCCAGTGATCACCACTGACGCACCCTCACGAGCGAGTCGCAATGACATCGCTCTCCCAATGCCGCGGCTCGAGCCGGTGACAATGGCGACGCGGCCGAACAGAGGACTCTCGGTGTCGATCACGGCGGCCCGATCATAACCATGGCGTGCCGGCTCAGCTCGGCAAGTAGATTCCTCTGCTCGCCGGTAGCGAGTGTGAATTCGGTGGAGTTCTCACAACGTCCGTGTCCGCCAAACAGGGTCAACTCCACCAGGCAGGGGGTGGACTCGGTCGGATATCTGCGATCGGGCGCGCGTCTACTGGTGTCCGATGGGCTCGCCGAGCCTGCAATGA
>ODAK010006288.1_pt1 | contig 11996 bp, 11 predicted proteins | sample 1539591 | NCBI WGS metagenome assembly ODAK01 (sample SAMEA3539303, study PRJEB22396) | soil metagenome | biome: tundra; feature: field; material: soil | place: USA | collected 2010-05 | depth 0.15 m | reverse complement strand
GGGCGTCGCTGCCCGTCTCCTCTTTCCTGTCCAACCCCAACGGATTCACACTCCATAGGGCAGTCTGTCGTATACCCTCATCCCATGCAAGTACCGGCACGGATCGGTCGCGGCTTGGCGGTGGCGGCAGGCGCGCTGCTGATGCTATGGCCGGCGATAATCAACGGCGATCCGCTGTTCTATCCCGATTCGATGAGCTACCTGGGGGATGGGCGTCCGTTGGCGCGCATCCTGTTCCTGCATGCGCCGAAGGACTGCGGCGCCATGCGCTCCGAGTTCTACTCGCTCGGCATCTTCCCCTTCCACTGGAACGTGACCGCGTGGCCCATCGCCGTGCTGCAGGCGCTGCTGACGTCGTACATTCTGTGGCTGGTCGTTAGGTCCTTTACTGCGCGCTCGTTCGCCGCGCGCCCGGCGGATGCCCGCGCTTTCGATACTCGCCGCGCCACCGTGCAGTTTGTCATCCTGGTTGCGCTGCTCAGCCTCACCACCAGCCTGGCCTGGTACGTGTGCTTCATTATGCCGGACATTCTCGGGCCGGTGCTGTATCTCGCTGTCTATCTGCTGGTCTTCGCGCATGAGACGCTGTCCCCACGCGAAAAGTGCGCCGTCGCTGCGGTCGCCGCGTGGGGCATGGCCTCGCATTCGACCCACCTGATGCTTGCCATCGGCCTCTGGGTCTTACTCGATCTGCTGTTTGCGTTGCGCTGGCCTCCGCTCCGGGCGCGGGGCCGGGCGATCGGCAGCGTTGCCGGAATCGTTTTGGTGGTTGCGGCTGGGCAGATGGCGCTGCACGGGTATCTCTACGGCAAGGCAAGTCTGCTCGGCAACCGCATGCCTTACACCATGGCGCGCTTCATCGCCGACGGCCCTGGCCGCTGGTATCTGCAGCAGCACTGCGGCACACTCCACTGGGCCATCTGCGACCGCGTCGGCGACCTGCCCACCACCGACGACGATTTCCTCTGGACCGAAGGCGGCGTCTGGGACGGCGCGTCGCCGGAGAAGCAACAGCAGATGCTCGATGAGGAGTGGCCGCTGGTGCTTGCCACCGTGCGCGCGTACCCCGGCGCACAACTGCGGGTGTCACTCGCCAACTTCCGGACGGAGCTTACTGACTTCGGCCTGTGGGACTTCACTCCGAACCCGTGGATGGCGGGCGAGATCGACAAGGTGCTTCCCGGCACGCTGGCCACCTATCTGCGCACGCGGGAGGCGCAAAGCCGCCTGCCCACCGAATTCTTCACCACCGTCCAACAATGGGTGGTTCTGGCATCGGCGCTGGCGATCGTTGCCTGCGTGCCGCTGCTGTGGAGCTGGCGGCGCTGGCGGACGCTGGGCCTCGTCACCGTGCTCGTCCCCGCTGTCATCGCGAATGCGTTCCTCACAGCGGTGTTCTCGGAGGTCGATTCGCGTTACCAGTCGCGCGTCATCTGGCTCATCCCGCTGCTCGCCGGGCTGATTATGCTGGACCTGCTCGATCGCCGCCGCGAGCGCGGCGAGGCAGCCGGCTTGCCTGAAAGCCAGGCTGCATTGACCGCGTTACCATAGAGGCAGCATGGTTTTTGTTCTCGACAACTACGACTCGTTCACCTACAACCTCGTCCAGTACATGGGCGAGCTGGGGGCTGAGGTGGTCGTGCGCCGCAACGACGAGCTGTCGCCCGCCGAGGTCGAGGCGCTCCATCCGTCGCATATCCTCATCTCGCCCGGCCCCTGCACACCGCAGGACGCGGGCATTTCGATCGCTCTGATCCGCCACTTCGCGCAGCCCAATGCTCCGCGCGTGCCCATCCTCGGCGTCTGTCTCGGCCATCAGGCAATCGGAGCGGCCTTCGGCGGCAATGTAGTCCGCGCGCCCAGGCTGATGCACGGCAAGACCAGCGAGGTCGAGCACGACGGCAAGACCATCTTCGCCGGTGTCCCCACGCCCATGACCAGCACGCGCTACCACTCGCTGATCGTCGCCGAGCAGGGTTTGCCCGCCGAACTCGAAATATCTGCCCGAACGGCCTCGGGCGAGTCTAACGGGGATGGGAGGTCCGGCGAATCGACCGGCACATCGATCATCATGGCGCTGCGCCACCGCCAGTTGCCCATCGAAGGCGTGCAGTTCCATCCCGAGAGCGTCCTGACCACCCACGGCGAAAAGATCATCGCGAACTTCCTGAAGATGTAGGCTGTAACGCATGAGGCAGCGAATTCCACGCACGCGCTTTCTCCCGCTGCTGCTGGCGTGCGCCGTGGCCGCGCCGCTGCGGGCGCAGCAGCTCATCGGCTACGTCAATACGCGCGACGCCGAAACCACGGGCGCGTCCGATGTGCTGGACGGCCAGGCCGTGCTCACCGGTTCGGTCAGCGTCACCGCCAGGGACCACACCGCGCCCATCACGCTCGGCCGCGGCGGTACTGCGCGCGTGTGCCAGACCTCCGTCCTGCACCTGACCGAGAGCAAGACACCGGTCGTGCCCGCCCCGCTGCTGTTCTCGCTCGACCGCGGCGCCATCGAGATCCAGACTGCCGGAACGCCGGACGACGCCATCATGACGCCCGACCTGCGCTTCTCCGTGCACAACGCCGGCCCGCTCGACCTGCGCCTGCGCATCGCGCGCAACGGCGACACCTGCGTGGACAACCGCGGCCCCGGCGCACCCACGCTTGCCGTCTCCGACCCCTTCGGCGAGGCGATGTACGAGGTGGCGCCCGGCCAGCATGTCCTGTTCGAGCACGGCAGCCTGCACGAGGTCGTCGACCACGAGACGTCGCCCTGCGGCTGCCCGGAGGAGCAGGGCAAGTCGGTGGCCGATGCGCTGCTGGCGCCTCCGAACGCGGTCGCCGTCCCCAGGACGCCGCCCGCCGCGCCCCCGATGTCGGCTCCAGCCGCCCCGCCGGTCGCCGCGCCGCCAGTGGTGACTCCAGTCCCTGTGCCAGCCGTTCGACCAACTGTGCCGGCCGCCGTGCAAGCCACGCCACCCCCTGCTGCGCCCGCTCCGGTTGCCGCACCCGCTCCGATTCCTCAAACCGCTGCGCCCACCGCCGCTCCCTCCGCCCCGCCCGTAGTTGCGCCTGCCGCTGCGCCGGTCATCCCCGAGCAGGCGGTCGAGCAAGCCGCCGCGGAAGCTGCCGCCAGAGCCGCCGCGCTCCATCCCTTCCCCACGGCGATCAGCGAAGGATTGGCGCCCCCGGCCACCGCGCCCCCGCCCGCACCCGGCGTGCCGCCGGTTATCGAACCTCTGCGCTACGACGCCCCCATCCCCCCGCCGACCACCGCTTCGGCCAACACCCAGACCGCCAGCGCCGCTCCCGCGAAGTCTGCGCGCACCAAGAAGACTCCGAAAGCAAAGGCTTCGCCTGCAACCGTGCAGACGGCATCGGCACAGCCCCCCGCCGCGCCCGCTCCTCCGGCGAACGATCTGGTGCACCTCATCGGCCGCTTCTTCAGCAAGCTGTTCGGCCGCGGGTGATCTCGCATCGCCTGCGATTTTTCTTGAAATCCGACCGATTCGAGCGTTGGATGGCCGCATGAGTTTTCTTCCGCGGGCACTGTTCACTGTTTGTGTCGTTTCTCTTGCGTCGAACCCGACTTTCCTGTTGTCGCAGAAATACAAGGTGGTCAAGAAACTGCCTCCCGCCGCCGTCGTGGACCATTCTTTTGCGATCCTCGACGCCGTGGTGACGGAGCAGTGGCCTGCTACTCTTCCCCTGGTCAACGCTCCGACCGACATGGAGCTGCTCAATCCCGGGCAGTGCATTCGCGCGGCTGCCCTTGCCGGCGGCGAAGGACACGAACACTATTTTGACCACGCCAACCTCTCCTGGACGGTGCGCATGGCGGGCAAGGACGTCGACTTCCCGTCGTCTCCCGCCAACCTGATCAAGCAGATCAAGCTCGAGGGCGCCGACCGGGTTCTGGCCGCGCTGCAGGCGGGCGCAATCAAGGGGCCGATTCCAAGCATGGCCGAGGGAACGATGGCCGCATCTGGCGACAAATGGTGTGTTCCCCGGGGAGCCTCGGACCAGAAGGTCGAAATCCGCGCCACCGTGACCAGCGGCGACGAGCAGAAGGTTTTGAAAGCGCAAACGATTCAGATTGAGTCGCTGGCCAGCGCAGCAAAGAAGACGTTCAAGGATGATAGGGAGTTCGGAAACTTCGTTCAGACCTATCACGTGTCTCCGGAGCCGGGGCGGCTGCTGCCGGCGTTTGAGTACCTTGTGGCTATGGACAATAGACCTCTGAACTGCTTCATGTTCTTCAAGGCGGTGTTCCGCCATGATGCGGCCACGGTGCAAGGCTTCGGACCGGGCCTCACGGGGACACCGAAGAGGACCCAGATGCGGGCCCTTAACCTGCTGGCCAAGGCAGCGGTCACGCTGCTTGAGCCGCCGGCACTGACGGACGAGGAAAAGAAATCGATTGCTGAGGCTCCGGACCTTCCGGATAGGTACGATATGAAGCCCACTCCGGAGCTCTTCACCAAGCTTGACTTTCTCTGGGCGGATTTCAGTGCAACCGGCCGCCTCCAGCCGATCAACGCAATCGTCAGCGCACTTGCGTGGCGCTCCGATTACGACGCCTTCGACGCAATGCGCAAGGCCGGCAAGACGCCCAAGCCTGATGAGTTGACCGAGTCTCTTTGTCGCGGTCTTGCGTATTCGGCTGCGGGTTGGGCGCTCGGTTCGTTTCAGAGGTCCGATCCGCTTGCGGCCGACTACATTGAGGCAATCTCGGCGAACCCTTCAACCTCAGCCGCCATCAAGGACGAGCTGGCTCACCTTGGAACCAATCCCGCATTCAAACAGCAGTGATTGCGGCGAACTTTAGTCGTCGTCCGGCGGCCCGGATGGTTTCTGCTTCAGGAAGAACTCAACGGTGTGGGTAGTCGTAAGTGGTTTGTAGGGTGCGGGCGTCTGCGTCGAGTCGAAGCAGTCGCGGAAGTCGTCAGCAGTCGCGCCATGCGTCGCGGCTCCTCTACCCCGGCGGAAGCCGCAGGCTCTGATAGTCGCGTCCGGTCAGCAGGCACAGCGCCTCGACCACCAGGTTATGGTCTTCGCGCTGGGGAAGACCGGAGACCGTGACGCTGCCGACGATCCCGGTGCCCGCCACGTTGATCGGGAAGCTGCCTCCGTGCGCGGCGTAGTCTTCCTCGGGCAGGTTGTAGCGCGCGCTGAAGGTAAGGCCGCTCTGCTCCAGCAGCCGGCCCACGTGGTACGAACTCTTGTGAAAGCGAGCGACGGTGTTGATCTTGCGCATCACCCAGCGCTGGTTGTCCGGCGTGGTGCCTGCCAGTGCGCAGTAGAAGAGCTGCTGGTGCGGCGCACCGAAGCGGCGGACGTCGATCACCAGCGCGTACTTCCGCGCGATCGCAAGGTCGCGCAGCATGGTGCCAAGCTGCCACGCGGTGTCGGGGGTGAATCCGGGCAAAGTCAGCGTTGACTCTTGAACCACGATCGCTGCAATATCGTCCTGAACTGGCATGGACCTCCTGGCTCGCCGGCGGGCGATAGGTAACAGCATACCCGCATCGCGCCGCCCCGGCTGCGGCGAATCCGCAGCGGCGAGGCCGATCCACGCGCTCGCGCCGCCATAGCTTTCTGTTGAAGCACATTAGAAATGTCCCCTTGATTCCCCATTAGAAGTGTCCCCTCGTAGAGTGCCTTGCAGGTGGAGGCGCGGAGCTTGGGGCGGACGAGATTGAGCGATCGGGAGTTGCGGCGTGGCGAGGTGTTTGGGCGGGTTTCGTCTGGGAGTCTTACGTTGGGGCAGGCGTGTGAGTTGGTTGGCTTGAGCTACCGTCAGGGCAAACGGCTGTGGCGGCGATATCGGTCGTCTGGAGCTGCGGGGTTGCAGCATGGGCTGTGCGGCCGGGGGTCGAACCGCGGTTATGCGGCGGGGTTTCGCGCGGCGGTGCTGAGTCGGGTCGAAGAGCGGTATATGGACTTCGGGCCGACGCTAGCGGCGGAGCATCTGGCCAGCGATGACCAGCTCAGGGTGAGCGCGGAGACGCTCCGGCGCTGGCTGCGGGCGTCGGGCCAGCCTGGAGTTCGCAAGCGCAAGGCGTACCGCCGCCGGCGCGAGCCGAAGGCGCACTTCGGCGAGTTGGTGCAGATGGACGGCAGCTTCCACGACTGGCTGGAGGATCGCGGCGCCAAGGGCTGCATGATGCACCTGGTGGACGACGCGACCTCGACGGCGCTGTTCTGGTTCAGCGAGGAAGAGACGACCTGGGCTGCGGCGGAGTTGCTGCGGGCCTGGATCGAGCGGCATGGCGTGCCCAAGGCGCTGTATACGGACTGGAAGAACGTGTACGTTCGCGCGGCGACCGAGCGCGAGCGGCTGAAGGGGATCGAGCCGGTGAGCCAGTTCGGGCGGATGTGCGCTGGGCTTGGCATCCGGATCATCGCGGCCAACTCGCCGCAGGCCAAGGGACGCGTGGAGCGGGCGCACGGCACCCACCAGGACCGTCTGGTGAAGAAGCTGCGGCTGGCCGGCGTCACCAACTATGAGCAGGCGAACCGGTATCTCCAAGGGGGTTATATGGCCGAGCACAACCGGCGTTTTGCTCACACCGCGGCGTCGGATGCGGACTATCACTGCAAACGGCCCAGTAAAAAGGCGCTGGATGAGGCGTTCCAACTGGAGCAGCAGCGCGTGCTCAGCGCGGACTGGGTGGTCAGTTACCAAGGTCGGCTGCTGCAACTGGAGCGGCAGAGCCGGCACCATGCTCCGGCCAGCAGCCGCGTCACGGTCCGCGAGAACCAGCACGGAAAGATCTCCATCGAGTATCGCGGACATAAGCTGGGCTTCAGCGAGATCGCCCACAGGCCGCCACGCCAGCAGGCCGCATCCGGTAGTGTGTCCCCGGCTAGCCGGGGACACACTACCCCAGCAAAGAACCATCCCTGGAGACAGAGCTATAAGCAGATCGCAGCCTCTTCCATCGCGGCCTGCCAACTAAAACCCAGGGGACATTTCTAATGAGGTGAAACAGGGGACACTTCTATTGTGGTATGACACCGCCGCCCCTATCCCTTGACATTCGAGGCATCCACAAGCACACTGCGATTATCGCTGCAACCCGACCGCGGCAGTCGGCCAGTGTCGGCCTACAGCAAAACCAGGGATGGCGTATCCCGAAACCGATGCACTCAAGTCGACGCGACCCCAAGGAGCGGCGACCTTGCACAGATTGAGCGGGGAAACAGTTTCCCTGGTTTTGCTCCAAAGGGACCAGATTGCCTGATTCCACCACAAGCCGCATGTCGCTCACGCTCGGTTCCTCGATCGAAAGCGTCGACAGGGTTGAGCAGGCGGCACAGGAATTTGCCGAACGCGCAGGATTTGACGAAGACACCGTGCCCAACATCGCCATGGCCGTGCGCGAGGCCGCCGTCAACGCCGTCATCCACGGCAATGCCTACAGCCCTGACAAGCACATCACCGCCGCCTTCGAGACCAACTCCGACTCCCTCGTCGTCCGCATCACCGACCAGGGCGCCGGCCTCGATCCCAACGCCGTGCCCGACCCATTGGCCCCCGAAAACATCCTCCGCGGCTCCGGGCGGGGTATATTCCTAATCAAAGCATTCATGGATGAGGTACACTTTCGCCAGTTGCATCCCGGCACAGAACTCACCCTCATCAAACATCGAGTGCCGGCCCAACCGCCTGCTTAAGGCTAAAGGAGACATACGCATGAGCATGAAAGTCGCAACCCGCCAGGTGGACGGAGTCACCATCCTCGACCTTAGTGGACGCATCACCCTGGGGGAAGGCAGTGTCACGCTGCGCGACGCCGTCCACGATGTGCTCGCTAAGGGATCGAAAAAAATTCTGCTGAACCTCGGAAACATTAACTACATCGATAGCTCCGGCATCGGCGAACTGGTCAGTGGATTTACCTCGGTCAGGAACGCCGGCGGCGAACTCAAGCTGCTCAACCTCACCAAGAAGGTCCACGACCTCCTCCAGATCACCAAGCTCTACACCGTCTTCGATATCTGGGACAACGAAGCTTCCGCCATCAGTTCCTTCAAATAGCCCAGGAGTAGCAGCGGGCCTTAGCAGGTGCTGAAAAACTCGGCCTTAAGATAGGCCGGGACTGGTAGCCCAAGGCTTTAGCCTTGGGTCTCCCCGGCATACCGAGCACAAATCAGCCCGGGCTTTAGCCCTGGGACATGCTTGCGCTTCAGCAGGACTTTCCCCACACAAACAGAAGGCCGCCGAACTCGCCGGCGGCCTTCGCGTCTCTGCGCATCGAATCTACTTCGAAAAATCAACCTTCGGAGCTTCCTTCGAACTCTGGTCCGCCGTGTAGTACTCCGTCTTCGGATGGAACCCCGCAATATTTGCCCAGATGCTGTTCGGGAACTGCTGGATGAATACGTTGTAGTCCTTGATCGCCGCGTTGTACCGCAGTCGCGAGACCGCGATCCGGTTCTCCGTACCGGCCAGTTCATCTTCCAGCCGCATAAACTGGTCATTGCTCTTCAAGTCCGGATAGTTCTCCTGCATCCGCATCAGCGGCAGCAGCGCCACATTCAGCCGGTCGTTGGCCGCCAGCTTCTCATTCGGCGTCTGTGCCGTCATCAGGCCGGCCCGCGCATTTGCAATGTTGGTCAGCACCGTCTCTTCGACATTCGCGTAGCCCTTCACTGACGCCACCAGGTTCGGGATCAGGTCCGCCCGCCGCTGCAGGTCCACATCGATGTTCGAGAACGCCGCATCCACGTCCGCGCTCTTCTGCACCATCTGGTTCTTCGCACTCACATAGCTGCCGCCGGCGAACAGCGCCACCAGCACAATCAACCCCAGTACGCCCAGCAAAACCCACAATGCCTTCATAATCCCAAACCTTTCCGTATCGGTATCTACGCAACAACCGCTGTCCCCGTTCCCCGACCCTTGTCCCTATCTTCTCAGAAGTCCGCCCCGCCGCCTCCGGAACCGCCACCGCCAAACCCGCCGCCCCCGCCGCCGCCTCCGCCTTCAACCCCACCTCCGCCAAACCCGCCTCCCCCCCGGCCGCCGCCAAGCAGGTTGAACAGCAGGAGGAACAGCAGCCCGACGTGCCCGGTGCCAATCAGGATCGCGATCACCACCAGCGCGATCCCGCCGAACAGCAGCATCGGTAGTATGCTCACCTGTTGCTGCGGCTCGCTCGAATAGCTCGGCGCCGCCGCCTGACCGCTCCCGCCCGCATCCAGGGTCACCCCGGCATCCGCTGCGATATCCTGCGCCACCTCAGTGACGCCCAGCGAAATCCCCCGATTCAGGTCCCCGCTCACCAGAATCGGCTTCATCTCCCGGCCGATGTCTCCCACCTTTCCATCCGGCAGGATGCCCTCCAGCCCGTAGCCAACTTCAATGCGTCCATGCACCGGGGGCGGGTTCATCACGAAGATCATCAGGATTCCGCGGTCGGTCCCCTTCTTCCCCACCTTCCACTTGTCTTCCAGCGCCGTCGCGAACTCCTCGATCGTCGGCATCGCTCCCGACTTGTCGGCGTCCAGGGACTTGACCGTCACCACCGCAATCTGTGCGTGCGCCCGTTGGTCCACCTGCGTGCACAGGCCCTCCAGGCTCTGCCGCGTCTCCGGCGAAAGTACCCCTGCGAAATCATTCACATAACCAGTTGGCGCCGGCAGCGTCGCCACCGACTCCCCACCCATCACCCGCACCGGCGCCACCAGCAGAACGACGAGCATCAGCCAGCGAAAGGCTCTAAGCATTGCCCATCATTCTACGCCGCGCACTTCCGCTCCACGAAAAAAAGGGCCCGAAGGCCCTCTTCCCTGACTCGCTTTCTCGCTGTCTCGCTACTTAGTCGCCGTATTCGCAGGAGCAGGGCGCGGCGGACGCGGCGGCAGCGTGATTCCCTCCGCCGTGGCTGCCTTCGCAATCAGCCCCAGATGCTGGTGCATCATCCCCATGTCCTTAATCACCTGCGTCTGCAAATCGGGATCGGCCGCCACCGAAGCTTCCATGTAGAAGGCGTGGAGATTCTGCCGGTGCGCCTTCACGACGAACGTAAGATATTCCGTGTCGAAATCCTTGCCCGAAAGACCCTTCAGTTTGTCGTACTCCGCCTGGGCATCCTTGTTCACCTTCTTCGGAAGCATCACGCCCAGCGCGTCCGCAACCGCGTCCATCTCCTTGTTCATCGCCGTGTGGTCGTCGACCATCTTCTGCGCTGCTTCCTTCACGTCTGGCTCGCCCTTTTCGACCGCAAGTGTTCCCAGCTTCACATCCGCCAGACCCTCCTCCGCCGCCGTGCGCACAAACTGCTTGTCCAGAATCTGCTGCCCCATCTGTCCGGGAGCACCCAAAGAGTCCCGCATCGACGCAGACTGCGCCCCATTCGCCGACGTGCCCGGCTGACTTCCAGGCTGGTTCGACGGCTGCGGAGACTGCGGGAAGGTCGGCTGGTTCTGTGCGTTGGGATCTGTCTGAGCAGCGAGGGCCGGCGGCAGCAACAACACCGCCGCGGCAACGATCGCAACACTTACGCGCTTCTTATTCATGGCAAGACTCCTGGATCTGGCTTCCATCCAACCCCTTCACGCGCTCAAAAACCCAAAACCCGCAATACGCAGCAAACCCTTCGTACCGCACATCATCTAGTTTAGTTACTGAAACCACTGTGGAAGTTGCCTGATTTCCAACCCGCCGCCCGCTCCTCCACTTGGAGGGTTATCCTATCCCCATAAGCTCACAACTAGCAATATCCTTCTTCCTCCATCGCGCACCACCGGACACACCCCATCTTCATCGACGCACCGCAGGAGCCTTTCTCCGGAATGTCCCACCCCAGCCCAGCCGCCGCATCTCATCTGCCCGCACAGCCCCCCACGGCCCGCCGCGACCCCACCCCCACCACCCTCCACGGTGTCACCCTCCAGGACGACTACCGCTGGATGCGAGACAAGGATTCTCCCGAAGTCATCGCCTACCTCGAAGCCGAGAACGCTTACACCGAAGCCTTCATGGCTCCCACCGCCGAGTTGCAGGAAAAGCTCTACGCCGAGATGCTCTCCCACATCAAGGAGACCGACGAGTCCGTCCCCTACCGCCTCGGCGACTGGTTCTATTCCGCTCGCACCGTCGAAGGCAGCCAGTACCCAATCCATTGCCGCCGCGCCGCCGCCAACCCCCTTGGCAGCACAGATCTGAACTCGCCCTTCGACCCAACCCAGCCCGAGCAGATCATCCTCGACGTCAACCTGCTCGCCGAGGGCAAGCCCTTCATGGCCCTCGGAGCCATGGCCGTCAGCCCCGACGGCAACCTGCTCGCCTACTCCACTGACCCCACCGGCTTCCGCCAATACACGCTCCACATTCGCAACCTCCGCACCGGCCCCGGCCTTTCGATGACGGACCTGCCCGACACCGCCGAACGCGTCGGCTCCCTCGCCTGGGCCGACGACTCCCGCACCCTCTTCTACTCCACCGAAGACGAGACCACCAAGCGCCAGGACCGGATCTTCCGCCACGCCCTCGGCGCACCCGTTCAAGCGGACGCCCTGGTTCTCTTCGAAGAAGATGAACGTTTCAACCTCGGCATCGGCAAAACCCGCGACGGCCAATACCTCCTGATCGAGGCCGGCAGCCACACCACCAACGAGTACCGCTTCCTCGCCGCCAGCGACCCCACCGGCGAGTTCCGCATCATCGCCCCGCGCCGCGACGACCAGGAGTATTACCCCAACCATCGCAACGGCCTCTTCTATATCCGTGTCAACGACACCGGCAAGAACTTCCGCGTAGTCGCCGCGCCGCCTTCCACGCCCGGTCGCGACCACTGGACCGAACTCATCCCTCTCGACCCCGCGCACCCCCTCGAAGACTTCGACCTCTTCCAGTCCTTCGCCGTCGCCACCCACCGCAAACTCGGCCTGCCCACCCTCGAAGTCCTGAGATTCACCGACGCCCCGGGTGCCCCATCTACCGGGGCGGGTGCCCCACATCTCGCGTCTGAGATGTGGGTTCCAACCCTCAC
>ODAK010006287.1_pt1 | contig 11996 bp, 16 predicted proteins | sample 1539591 | NCBI WGS metagenome assembly ODAK01 (sample SAMEA3539303, study PRJEB22396) | soil metagenome | biome: tundra; feature: field; material: soil | place: USA | collected 2010-05 | depth 0.15 m | reverse complement strand
AAGCGGGCGCAGGTCAAAAGCCTGCCGCGGGTTCGAATCCCGCCCTCTCCGCTGACGATCGTCTGTAAATTCCGCGCCTCCAGCTCTGCGCGGGGTCCACTTTGGATCGTGCGTTGGATCCAACGGACCGTTCAGTGCACCCGGTGAGCATCGCGAGCGCCGGGAAGACGTCGCCGAAGTCAGCCCGGATTGCCTCGGCCTGCCGGATGTAGCCCTGCGTCGTGGCGAACGACGTATGGCCCGCGCGATGCTGGATGCGGAGCGGATCGTCGCCTCGGATGGCCATCCACGTGATCCCCGTGGCGCGGAGGTCATGCCAAGTGAGCGCCTTGCGCGTTTGGTCCGTGTGATGGAGCTCGGAGCGCGTCACACCAGCCAGATGAAGGAAGTTCCGTAGCCCCTCGGCGAGGTCGCGCATGCGCGGCATCTTGGGCACGACGCGCCCCGTGCCGCCGGCCTCCGCGTGCATCACCCGTAGCAGCGGTAGCGCGGCGCGTTCAGCTGCGAAGCGCCGAGCGAGCCCAGTCTTCGTGCTCTTCGTGCCGCCCCGCTCGCGATTGATTCCCCGGTGGATGTGGACGATGCCGCGCTCGAGATCGATGTCTTCCCACTCGAGCGCTTCGAGCTCCCCGGCGCGCGGGTGAAGGTAGACGGCGAGGGCGATCAAGCGGCGCCACTCGAGGGCGATGTGCTCGCAGCCGAGCAGTGCGAGGAGCTCCGAGGGGTAAAGGAACTGCTTGGCGAGCCTGACGCCGCGGTCCGGCGGAGCCACGTTCGCACAAGGATTGTCGTCCCGCACACGAAGGTCCCGCTGCTTGGCGTTCGCGGCATCGCCAAACATGCGAGAGACGACAGCCCAGACATTCCAGGCCGTGTGCCAGCTCAAGGTGCCCGCGCGCACCTTGCCGTCGAGTGACTCCACGATCCCCTCGACGTCCGACCGGGTCACGGAAGCGATCTGCTTGTTGCCGATGAGCTCCGCCACGTGCGTCCGGTAGCGGCTCTTGTCGTCGCGGGTCGAGGTGTTTCCCTTCGTGACCCGCGAGGCGACCCAGCGCTTGTGCCACTGACTGACGGTTTCGACGGACGCGGGCGAAGGCGTGCCGCGCTTCGCGGACAGGATGCGTCCGTGCGCGTCCTCCTGCAATTGCGTCGTCTTCGTGTAGGTCTGAGCGTCCGTCTTATCGTTGCAGAATGGCTCTTCGATCGTGAGACGGTGGAGACTCCCGTCCGCGAGGCGGATGCGCCCACGATAGTAGACCGAGCCGTCCGGGCGCTTGAACAGGTCGACGCTGCCGGTGCGCTGGCGCGTGCCACCTTTCTCTTTCACGGTTCTACCTCCTCCCCTTTCGGGGTCGCGAGGACTTGGAGCGCGGCTCGGGGTCGGAAGTGCTTTAGGGCCTCTAGATGCCGTTCGAGGTCCGCGGACGCGGCGCGATTCCCTTCGGCCACCGAGGCAAGTAGGCGCCATGCCTTGCGCGCCTCGTCTAGGGACAAATCAGACTTCATGTCGTTGACCGCTGCGGAGACGACGAGCCAGCCATCCGTTGACGCGCCAGGCGCCGAGTGATCCAGCGTCGGGTAAAGAGCGGGTACGTTCACGTCCAGGCGGACGCCCGAGATTTCACACCGGAAGTGACCGGCGGAGCCGTCCCAAGCGCGACGCAGGACCGCGTGCCACTGTGCTCTCGTGGGGACGTCGACGACCCTGTCACGCTTGCGGCCCCTTCGGCGGTTGAAGGTCCGTCGGGCAAGCGGCGCGCACGTCGAACAGAAGTCCCCGACGGCCTGCTCGCGCTCACAGATGCGGCAGCCCTTCTCGATGGCAATCATCGCTTGCCCTTCTTCGTTGGCTCGGCGGCATCGAGCGCCTTGGCGAGGAGAAGTCGCACCACGTCGGAGCGCTTCCACGATGGCCCGGGCATCTCGCGCCGGAGGCGTTCCGCGTACGCGTCCACCCGCGCGAGCAGCGCACCCGGGAGCCGCACGACCATTTGCTCGTCCTTCGTCTCGTCCACAATCGCCTCCACGTCCGCCTCCCACCCCTTCCGGTTCCCCTTGCTCGGCTCCGTCGTCAACTCCGGATGCTCGTGAGCCAGCCTGCGCAGGTTCGCCCGGGCAAGGCGCACCGCATCGAGGTCGACCCGCTGGCCCTTCGTCATGCTGCCGTCATCCGCTGGACCTGTACGGCGGCGAACGGGCGCCCGTTACGGCTCCGCATCCCGGCCCTGTCGAGTTCGCGCGCGACAGCCCGGAGGCTGAGGCCCGCGGTTCGCAGGCGCCGAGCCTCGGCGACCACTGTTTGCTCGCTCTCTACGGGCTCTAGGCGGTCGTCGACGACGCGCCAGCCAAAGGGAGCCTCGCCCCCCGTGAACTCGCCACACGCGGCCTTGTGCTGCATCGCTGCCGCGGTCCGCTCGCCGATGGCCTCGCGCTCCCACTGGCTCACGCTGGCCAGTACGTTCAAGACGAGCCGCCCCGCCGCGCTTCGCGTGTCGATCTGCTCGCCGACCGAGAGGAGCGCCGCCTTCCCGGGCGCGAAGTGACGCTCCACGAGCTCCCCGAGGTCGCGCACGCTGCGCGTCAGGCGGTCGAGCTTCACCACGAGGAGCGCTTCCGCTTCGCCGCCCTTTCGGAGCATGCCAAGGGCCCTCGCCAGCCCGGGGCGGTCCAAGGTCTTGGCGCTCGCGCCTGCGTCTACGACCACCTCGACGAGCTCCAGGTCGTAGAGCTCGGCGTAGGCGGCGACCTTCGCGCGCTGGGCGTCGAGGCTGACGCCGCGGTCCGCCTGTTTGTCGGTCGAGACCCGGAGGTAGGCGACGGTTCGCGTGCGGCTCATGGGGTCATTGTAGATCGGGCTTGCCGGTCTGCAATGCAGCGAGATGCAAACAGATCGCACCGTGTCGCACAGTCGAGTGCGGTTGCTGCCCCCCAGAGCGGTACACTTCGGCGGTGGCCACTAAATATCGAAAGGGAGACGTCGTCGACGGGTGGACTCTCGGCAGGTCGCTGGGACGAGGCGGAAACGGCGAAGTCTGGGAGGCAGAGCGCGGCGACCTGCGCCTCGCCCTCAAGATTCTGAAGCCTGCGGGGGCCGGATCGGAGCCGTATCGACGATTCAGAGATGAGATTGCGGTGCACACGCTGCTGGGTGAGTGCGCTGGCGTACTGCCGATGCGAGACCATAGGCTTCCGGCGAACCCTCACAAGAACACGCCCGCGTGGCTGGCAATGCCGATCGCGCGCCGGATTGAAATGGCCCTTGGGGTAGCGCCGTCGCTTGAGCGAGTACTCAAGGCCGTTGCGGAGATCGCAGAGACGCTGGCGTCCTTGGCGGAGCGTCAGATCGCCCACCGTGACTTGAAGCCGCAGAACTTGTTCGAGCGCAATGGTGCATGGCTCGTCGGCGACCTCGGAGTCGCGGTGTTCGTTGGAAAGGAGACCGCCACGAGAACCGGACGGCAGGTGGGGGCGCGTCATTTCATCGCACCCGAGGTGGTCCGGGACCCACAGAACGCGAGTCCGTACCCTGCCGACGTCTACTCTCTCGCGCAAACCCTGTTCGTTCTGGCCTCGGGCCAGCGCTATCCCCCGGCGGGCGGAGTCCGCGCCTTCGAGCAGAGCGCGCAGCTTCGGTCCTATGTCGACCATCCCAGGGTGCCGACGATCGATTGGATCCTTGAGCAGGCTACCGCGACGACCCCATCCGAACGTCCGACGATGAAGGAGCTCGCCTCGACCCTGCGGATCTGGCTGCGAGGACCGCCGCCGGCTGTCTCTCCCCTGGATCTCTCGGATCTGGCCGTCGCGGCGGAACAGAGGGTTAGAGATGCGACTAACGCCGCTGCCCGCCGTGCGGCTTTGAACGGCCACGCGGACCGGCTGCGCAAACAAGCCAAAACGGGCGTGGACGAGATAGCGCGGTCGGTCGCCGAGGTGCTCTCTGGATTCAAACACGAGCAAGGCATCGGCTTTGATCGAAGCTTCATCACCTTCATTTCGGGAAACCTTGAGGCGGAGACCTTCAGCGGACAAGCGGCCTACGGGATCCTGGAAGTTCACAGGTTCACGCTCGATTGGCCGAGCCATCTCAGTCTGTGGACGGGCATCGGCCTGCTCATGAACAGCTCGGGCAAGATGCTTCTTGCCGCTGGCCACATCATTGGGCACGGCCAGGGCTCGTACGTCGGCCACGCCCCGGATGCCGTCGTTGTAATGCGTGACCCACGTGTCGTTTCTGTCGGAACTCCCGAGGCCGAGGAGGCAGTGGGTCAGCAGGTAAGGGCGCTCGCCGAAACCTCGCGGGCGGCTGTCGAACAGTTTCTCCGCCTCCCAGCCGAATGAGACACCGGCGAATGAGTAGCGCCTGTAACGGCGGGTCCCCGCTGTAACGCCCGACGGCCCTGCAGACTGGGCGCTGACGGCGCGCAGGCATAACCTGGTGCGGTGGGGCAGATATTCACCACAGACGATGACCTTCCCAGGCCGATCGAAGCCCGTTATTGCACTCCGGAGCCGAATGTTCCGGTGTTGCTTTACGAGGGTCGCCTCCGAATCGTGCAAGGGTCCGATGCAGTCGAGGGCGATGGCACGATCAAGGCTCGTTGGCTTCCTCAGACGAAAATCGCGTTCATCATCCCTTCGATCGTTTTCGGGTTTGGACGATTCGACGAGTGTACGGTGGAGCTCGTTGATCGCGGCTGGTCGTGCAAGGGCACAATCGAGAGCCGCGGCTACGGGGGCCTGCGTGGCATCGTCGACCGTGCCGAGGGAGGGGTCCGCAGTGGAGGAGGACCGAGCGGCGTGCGAGTTGCAGAGGTCCGGGCTCACGTCCCGAACTTCCTGAGGATCCGGGGCGAACCGCTCGCCCGTCCGAACGGCAACGGTTGGTACAACGGCCGGCGACGCGTTGAGGTGGCGCCTTGGCGACTGACTCTCGACGAATTGGAATCGAAGCCTGGAGAGGCTCTGAAGGAGACGGGGGGAATCGCACTCACGCACGCCCTGGCTTGCCAACGAATTGACAGTGCAGCGTTCGCCCCCGACGAGGTGGACGAATTCATCGAGCTCCTCGACACCGTGCTGTCGTTCTGCGCGGGCCTTTGGACGGGCGGGACGCTCGCGACCGGCCACGACGCGACCGGGGCCTTGGTCTGGGAGCATTGGCGCTTGCCGTGGCTCTCGTCCTACGAACAGCGTCGGACGTGGTTTCCGAGCTACTACGTAGAGAACGTCTTCGAGACGATTGTGCCCGCGTTCGCCAAGGCGAGCGCCGACCCCGTTGTAAAGCGCGTTCTCCGCACGTGCCTCCATTGGTATCTCGAGGCAAACGCTTGTCACGCTGGCCTCGAGGGATCGATCGTAATGGCGCTGACGGCTCTCGAACTCCTCGCCTGGGACGAGCTCGTGAATCGCGGCACGACGACACCCGACTCTTTCGACCATGAGGCGGCCTTCAGCAAGATCCGGCGATATCTGACGGCCAAGGGGATTCCGTTCGCGACGGTTCCGACCGAGCTGCTCGCCGTCGACGCCTTCGCGAAGACGGAGGGTTGCGCGGACGGCGTCGAGGTGTTGACGAGGATCCGAAACCGAACGGTCCACCCGCCAAAGGGCTCGTTCAAGGACTTCCCGTTTCCAGTGCTCGAGCAAGCCTGGCGGTATGCGATCTGCCTGGTGGAGCGCTCGATCCTCGCGGAGGTCGGCTACAAAGGCCACATGACCGAGCGTCTTGGGTGGACGGACATCGTGATCTGAGGCCGGACCGGACCGGCGCCCACTCACCGTGAGAAAGACAGGCGCCATCCAGGGACGCAGTCCGGGCTCCCGTGTCACCGTGCACCCCGGCGCATCGTCTCGCAAGCGAGGTACACGCACCCATCGAGGAGCTCCTCTGCCGCCTCGGATCGCCAGTCGCGTCGATCCGTCGCCACGTCGAGGCGCCCGTAGGTTCCGTGGCCGGCGAGGAGACGGCGGGCCAGGGCGAGCAGCACCCGGCGTTCGTCGGTCCCGAGCTCGGCGACAACGTCCAGGAGCTCCCGCGCGGCAACGTCGGGCGTCACCATGCCCCGGGGGTTCGGGCTTCGGCTTCCGAAAGAGCCAGGCGGAGTTCGTCCGGTGTCAGCAACGCCGCGACGTCCCGGCGGATCTCCTCATCGCTCATGGTCCTGACACGCTCCTCGGTCTTCTCGGTCTCCCGTCGCACGGACTCCTCGGCGCGCTCGACAAGGGCGCGAGCGGCTCCTACTCGGGCACCAGCATCGGGGCCGCCGCCGTTCACCGCGATGTCCAGCAGCACGCGCGTGGCGAGTTCCGCCAGCTCCGGGGCCGACGGGAGCGGCGGGAGCTCGCGGACGGATGGCACGCCGCTCGCCTCGCGTGCGCGCGCGACCGGGGGGGCTGGCGCCGCCCATGGGACCATCCCCGCGGCTTCCCTGGCCTGCGCCTCAGCTTCTCTCCGCGCTCGCTTGATTGGTGTGCCCGGCATGTTCGACTTCTCCTTCGTCACGCTCGTGTCTGGGTTGGCCAAAAGGGCTAGGTGTCTGTCCGTCTTCGTCTGTTCCTGACCGTTCCGGGAACGGTGTCAGGAACGGGGAACGGTCCCCTCCGACCGTTCCTGTTCCGGACGGGGGGTTCTAGGGGGGGGCCGTACAGTCACGGTCGCGAGGAACGGTGGGCGCCTCCCTCGAGGGAGCAGCGACGAAAGCGACGACGCCAGGAACGGTCGCGAGGGGTGTCGCGGCCGGGTCGGTCCTCGGGTAGTGCAAGCGCGCGGAGCGAGGGCCGCTACGGACGTCCAGCCGGACGGCGGCGCGTTCGACGGCGACCGCGGCGCGGTCCCTCCCGCAGTGGGTCGCCGCCTGAACTGCCGTCACAAGGTCGCGGGTCGAGATGCCCGGCCGGGCACCCACCGCGCGATCGACCGCGTCGTCCTCGGCCGCAAGGCGGGCGCCGAGCTCCGCGCCCTTCTCCGCTCTCCTCGTCTCCCTGGCCCGGTCCTCTCCGAGCACGGTCGAGACGATTGCGCGGTCGGATTCGTCGAGGGGGAGCAGCGCCCCACCGTGGCCCGTGTCGCGGCGCAGGAGCACAGGGTCGGGCTTGGCAGCGTAATTCGACTTGGTGACGGCGAACGTCACTACCTCGCCCAGCGCGGCTTGCTCCTCGGCGCCGTCGAGATCGAGGCGTTCGACGGCAAGGGCGCATTGCCACCGCGCGCCGTCCACGAAGGCGCTCGAGCCGCGCCCGCTCGAACCGTCGAGCGTTCCGCGCTGACCGCGCGAGAGCTTGTTCGTGTGATGGGCGTTCAGGATGGCGCGATCGGGGGCCGAGAGTGACTCGAGTCCTTGCATGAAGCGCGTTGCGGCGGCGTTGTCCTTCTCCGCGTCGGGCCCAGCGAAGCGAGAGAGGGGGTCGACGACGACGAGCCGAAAGCCGCCGGTCCGGACGTACTCGCGGAGCCATTCGAGAAAGGGTGTCTCGGCCGCGTTGCCGCGCTCGTCGTGCTCGAGCATGGCGCAGAGGTTCCCCGCCAGAGGGAGCACTTCGATCGCCCCCGGTTGGGGCTGAGGACTCTGCCGGGCGTTCGCGGCGTCGTGCAGGCGCCGCCGCGCCTCCTCGGCGTCCTCCTCGCCAAGCACAAGCAGTGCGCGCCCCCTCGTTGCCTCGAACGTGCCGAGCCACCTCGTCCCGGTCGCGACGGCTACCCCGAGCTGGCAGAGCGCCATCGTCTTACCCGCGCCGCCCTCGGCGATGAGCTGGCCCACCTTGCCGAGCGGAAAGACGCCTCGCATTTGCGGGTGCCGGGCGTCTCGGAGCAGCCAATCACGCTTCGGCGGGGGCTCGCTGTACCACTCGGCCGGTGCCGACGTAACGAGGGCACGCCAAGCTGCGCTCTCGGCCGGGCCGCTCTGGATCTGCACGTCCGTCGCCTTCGGGTAGCCGTCGACGGATTCGAGTGGCGCTTCCCGCGCGATGGGCTCGCGTTCGCCATCGTCGTTGTCCGGCGGAACCTGCGCGAAGAACTCTTCGGGGTCGATCGGTTCGTGGGCCATCAAACCACCCTCCGATCCGCGATGAATCCGTGCGCTAGGCGCCCGCGTTGCACAGCCTGCCGGACCTTGTGTCGGAGCTCGTGGAGGCTCCAAGGTGGCGCGCACCGTGGGTTGAACTCCGTTGCGAGAAGTTGGAGCGCGTCGCCCGGCTCCAACGCGAAGCCTTTCACGAGGACGACAGCCGCCTTGAACGTCGCCGTGCTCCCTTGCGCGCCCTGGATCGCGCCCGGCATGGCGGCGAGGTACTTCGCGGCCCGCTCGAGTCTCCGATCGTAGGTGTCGGTCCGGTCCGTGCGCGTCGGCGGCGGAAGCGGCGCGGGCTTGGGGAACTTGTCGAGCGCGTCGTTGACGTCGAAGAGCGCGCCCGTGAGTTCTACGTGCTCGTAGGAGGCACCCCCGAGGCACGGCAGGCCAAAGCAGTGCGCCGCGCTTTGCCCTCGCTCGGGCACAAGTCCGTGGCGCTCCGCGTGGTCGAGGGCTGCACGTTGCACGCGGGCGAACTCGTCATCGCTGCGAGTGCGGGTGACGGAACGATCGAGCAGGAGTCCGACGCGCCAACGGCCGGCCGTCCAGGTCGTATGCGCGAAGCCTGCGAGGTCGGCGAACGCGTCGATGATCTGGGCGCGCGACGTCGTGGTGTCGAAGTCCAGCATGATGCCGTGCGCACGGACGAAGCTGTCCAATGAGCGATAGCCGTTGCGGAAGTCGGCGAGCGCGATCCTCGGTGCGTCCTCTTTCCTGGCACACGCTCTCGGGGCTCGGACGCGTGCCAGGGCGGAGCGGAGGGAGACAGCGTGGCCCTCGGCGGGGCGGCAGAGGGACGGCCAGACGGTGGCGCTCATGGCTCGCACCTCACGAGCACGCGCTCGGGCGGGGTCATGACCGACGCCTTGACGAAAGCGTCACCCTCGAGAGTGTTGTGCTCGGTGCAGAGCGCGAAGGTTCGGCCCGTCGGATGGTGCGTGATCACGGCGCCGTGGGCGCAGACTTCGCCGCCGCACACGAAGCAGTGATCAAGGTCGTCGGCCAGCTTCATCGTCCGCCCCGACCCACGACGCGCAGGGTTACCCCGTACGCCGCGCGTGCAGCCTCGGCCGGGTCCGGGGCGGTGCGGGCCGCGGAGGCGACCGGCGACGCGGCGAGCAGCGCGCCGAGGTCGGCCCGGGAGACGTAGGTCCGGCGACCGATGCGCGTGGCGCGCACGCGGCCCTCTCGGATCAGGCGACGGAGCGCGCGCCGCTCGATGCCTGCGTCGGCCATGGGCACGAGGTCATCGCCGGCCCGCCCCGCTCCTCGCTTGGCGGCGAGCGCGTCCACGAGCCCGACGATCGCTGCGGCGACGGCGAGCACGCGCGGATCATGCGGCGTCATGGCCGCCCCCGCTGTTCGCGTCGCCCGGCTGAACGGGAAGAACGATGCCGAGCAAGCGCGCTGCCCGGGTCAGTCGAACTTGCGTGGCGTCGTGAACGCGATCACCGCGCGCCCAACGTCGGATCGTGGCGTCGTCGCACTGCGTTTCGGCGCGCAAGCGGGCGCGTTCGTGAGGAGACAACATCGTGGGAACCTCCAACGAGGTCCACACTCCTCCTTCGCGGTGCCGCGGTCGTGGTTAGTGGGACTGCTAGGTCTCTGTCCCCCTGCGTTTGGTTGCCTTCTTTTCGAAGTCGAACAGCGATTCCGCCTTGTCCTTCGACATCCCAAGTGCCTTCATTCCTGCGACCAGGAGCCGCTCCGCCTGATCCTGCTCTGTCACCTTCGGATCGAATCTACGAATGAGCCGGACGAATGCGTCGTGGATCAACTGGAGAGCGCCCAACTTGAACGGATCGATACCTTCGTCACGCAAGATCGCGAGCGTACCGAAGCACTGCGCGCCCAAGAGAAATTGCTCAGCCAACTCGTTGGTCGAAAGCTTCCACTCTCCGATCCACATGGCCATCGTATTGCGCAAAATGACGATGTGTTGGGGCCGCCCGTCTGGGCGTTTCTTTTCCGGGACGACATCAGCCACCGAGAGCGCGAGGTCGAGGTTGAGGTCCGGGTACGTCCCTTTGGGGAGCGCGAGCATCAAGGTTCCCGTCGCTTCGTATTGGCGAGTCCGCGACCGCTCCAGTGCCCGCAACGCGACCGCGTCTAGCTCCGCAAGGTTTTCATCGTCTCCCTGAAGAATTGCGGCGAGCGTTGCTCGCAGGATGCGGACCACCGACCGCGCCCGGAGGCGCTCAGGATTTTGGCCAACCCGCTCCAAAGAGAAGTGCCGCTGCGTGCACATCGACTCGGCTATGTACAGTTGCCTGATGCACTCAAGGCGCCTGGCTTCAAGGGCAGCCGCGGGGGGAACCGGCGGATTGGACCAAGTCGGCGCTTGGCGGTCAGCACCCGGACGACTAGGTTTCTTGCGAAGCACGCTCACTCCGTGTCTTTCCGCGGCGCGCCGGCTCTCACCCCGACGCGCCGCTTTTCTTTCGGCCCGATCCTACTCGCCCTCTCGCGGGAGCGCGACGAACGGGAGGCGTATGCCATCGGTGACCGTCTCCGCCCGGCTCTTTCCAAGGTGCGTCGGGGTGGCGTCGAGCAAGGAGAGGTCGATCGCCACACGGATGCGGGTGGGTCTAGGCATAGACTTCCTCGGATGTTGCACTCGTCCCTTCCTCGTCCGCGTACTCGGCGATCCGCGCCGCTCGCCGCGACGGGACAGCGTCTCCGCTAGTTCACGTGCGTCGGCCTTGTCGCGGCCACCTTTCTCGGTGCGCCAATGTCCGCCGTGTACCCGTCGTGTGTGCGTTCCTGCTCGGGATCTACGTCGTGTGGTCGCGATGCGTCGCGAACTGGCCCTGTTCGCCGAGTACGCGAGCGCGGCAGTCTGCGCTCCTCGGCCTGAACATCGAGGAGCGCGAGCTCGTCGGGAGCAAGTGTCGTCATCGCGCGCCGGCGCTGCGGTCGGTCATTCGCGCGGCCGACGGGTGGAGGCGATGCCGCAACGGAAATATTCGTCACGACCGATGCGGACCTGTCGCCGCGGTGCGAAGCTGACGAAAGCCATGCGAACATCTATGCCCGTCGTTGTTGCCGCACTTGCGAGCATGCTCGTATCGCCGTCCGCAAAGGGAGACGGCGTGCCGCCAGTCCTTCCCGATCCGCCCGATGCGCGCTGCGCCATGGCGCCAGCGGACTTCGCCATATCGGACGCGCTGGCGACGTACGCACGAGCGGCCCACGACACAACGCTTCCGCGGTGCGGAGCGGCGTGGATGGCCCAGGCCGGCGACGCACTCACATCAATCGCGTCCATGACAAACTTCGCCTACCAGCAAGGAAAAGAGGACGGCGTGAGGCTTGCGCTCCGTACAAGCGCTGCGCGCGCACCGGTCTATGATCAGCCGTCGTCGCCCGCGGCCTCACCGGCCGTGGACGCGTTGTCGGCGCTAGCTGCTGGGCTCAAGAGCTTCGCCGCTCATCCTCTCGGACCAGGCGCGCAACCGCACGCGACCAACTGCACGGGCACCATAGTCGCTGGGCACGTCTATACGACCTGCCAGTAGATCATTGAGCCCGCCCTTGGCGCGGCGCAAGCGCCCCTACTTGCCTCGCTGACGCGCTTTCGGCGTCAGGGCGACCACGTTGCCCATGCGGGCCAGCCGGCGCGCCTCAAGCTCTCTGGCGAGCTGCGAGACCACGTCCCATCGACCGGCCGCCGTCGCACCCTCGAGCGCCTTAGCGACCGCCGCTTCCACCATGTCCAAGTCCGACGGGCCGGGACACGCGCGATCCAAAACCGGATCCAACGGCGCTCCGTTCAGTGGGGCATCGACACTCGTTGCCGGGGTATCGACAGTCGTATGTGCGCGATCCCCCGTCGATGGGCCCTCGACGCTGGCCGCTCGGTCGCTTTCGAATCCCGCCCTCTCCGCTGACTTGTTGAGTGATTCTGCCGGTGTCGGCCGG
>ODAK010006286.1_pt1 | contig 11996 bp, 13 predicted proteins | sample 1539591 | NCBI WGS metagenome assembly ODAK01 (sample SAMEA3539303, study PRJEB22396) | soil metagenome | biome: tundra; feature: field; material: soil | place: USA | collected 2010-05 | depth 0.15 m | reverse complement strand
CCAGCCCCAGCCCACAAGACGTGATCTACATCTATGTGCGAATTACCGGGCTAGCGCCTCAGCCTGGCGGCCGCACCCCTCCAGCGCGCGCATCAGCTGGTGCCAGAACCGCTCCCGCACCGGATGCGCGGCGGTCAGCCGCCGCAGCTCGGGCACCAGCCCCGCACCGCCTCCGCAGCGCAGCTCGGCTTCGATCCGCCGCTCCGCCGTTTCCAGCCGCAGCTCCTCCAACCGACCTGCCTCCGCTGCGACCAGCGTCCCGCGCGGCACATCCGCTAGCGCGGCTCCCCGCCACAAGCCCAGCGCCTCAGCGCAAAGCCGCGCCGCGCGCCCCGCATCGTCGTCGTCGAGCGCACGGCGGCCCTCCGCCGCCAGCTCCTCGAACCGGCCCGCGTCCACATCAGCCCGGGCGATCGCGAGCCGGTAACCGGGCGGCTGGGTCACCAGCACCCGGCCCTCCCGATCTCCGATCAGCCGGCGGAGCCGTAGCACGTACCCGCTGACCAGCTTGCGCGCCGCCGTCGGCGGATCATCGCCCCACAGCTCACTGACCAGGCGCCCGGTCGAGACCACCTCGTCCGGCTCAGCCAGCAGCGCCGCCGCCACCGCCCGCCACTTAGGGCTCGCGCGGGAATTAGGCCGGTTCGGTAGGGATTTGGCCCATACGGTTGTGGTATGGGTGAACTAGTGGGTGATCGGGATTCGTTCGAGGTTCGGCTGGCGAACGTCTTCGACGAGGTCAAGCACCATCTGGATGAGCGGGCGCGGCGGCTGCTGCTGGGGGCGATGGCGCGGGAGATCGGCCATGGCGGGATCTCCGTGGTGGCGGAGGTGACGTCGACGGCCACAGACACGGTAGGCCGGGGCGCGGGCGAGCTGGCGGCCGGGATCGAGCCGGATGGGCGGATCCGCCGCAAGGGGGCGGGCCGTAAGCCGGTCACGGAGACCGATCCGGGGATCTTGGCGGCGTTGGATGAACTGGTAGACGCCGAATCTCGCGGGGATCCGATGCGGGCGCTGCGGTGGACGACGAAGTCGACGGCGAAGCTGGCCGATGAGCTGACCCGCGGCGGGCATCCCTGCTCGGCGCGGACCGTGGCGCCGCTGCTCAAGCGGCTGGGGTTCAGCCTGCACGGAAATTCAAAAACGATCGAGGGCAAGCAGCATCCGGACCGGGACGCCCAGTTCCGGTACATCAATGACCTGGTCGCGGCGTTCCAGGCCGGCGGGCAGCCGGTCATCTCGGTCGATACCAAGAAGAAGGAGCTGATCGGCAACTACGCCAGCGCGGGCACCGAGTGGTCGCGTGAGCCGGAGCGGGTCAACGACCACGACTTCCCCGGCAAGCAACTGGGCAAGGTCGCCCCGTACGGGGTGTATGACCTGACCGCGAACGCCGGCTGGGTGAACGTCGGGACCAGCGCCGATACCGCGGCCTTCGCAGTCGAGTCGATCCGCCGCTGGTGGGAGCACGTGGGCCGGCATCACTACCCGGAGGCGGCCAGGCTGCTGATCACCGCCGATTCCGGAGGGCCGGACGGATCACGGCTCCGGCTGTGGAAGACCGAACTCGCCACGCTGGCAGCCCAGGCCGGGCTGGAGATCACCGTGGCGCATTTCCCGCCCGGCACGTCCAAGTGGAACCGGATCGAGCACCGGCTGTTCAGCTTCATCACCATGAACTGGCGGGCCCGCCCGCTGATATCCCACCAGGTCGTCATCGAGACCATCGCCGCGACCACCACCAAGACGGGACTGAAGGTGCGGGCCATGCTCGACACCAGCACCTACGAGAAGGGCATCAAGATCTCCGACAAGGAGATGCGGACATGGGAGGCCCGCCACCTGCACCGCCACGACTTCCACGGCGACTGGAACTACACCGTGACGGCCGGATCCGCGATCGACCCGGCGTGATCACGACACCCCCGGTATGCCAGAGGTTAATTCTGCGGGCGCCCTTAGGCGGGCCCAGCCCGGCCCAGGCCCCGTCCATCCGCACCTGCAGCGGCCCCAGCACCCGCCACCAGACGATCCCGTCAGGGCTATCCACGCGACCCACCTGCCATAGCACTCAGACGGAAGTCAACCACGCTAAGACGGCAATCAACCAGTCCCTAGTCATAGTGATAGCCACCCCGGTCATCCAGCAAGCGCCGCGACGCGATCCGGTACGGGCCCCTCGCGGCACGACAGGAGGCATCCACCATCATGCACAAGATCGTCAAAACCCTCGTGGTCCTGGCGATAGCCGCCTGCGGTCTAGGGATCATCGCGACCGCGCCCGCGTCCGCGAGCGTCGCCGCCCGCCAGGAGCCGCTCAACCTACCGGTATGCCCGCCTGGCGTCAAACCCGGCGCCTGGTGCAACTCGCCGATCATCATTGACGTGGACGGCAGCGGCTTCCACCTGACCAGCGCCGCGCATGGTGTGCGGTTCGACTTCTTCGGCGACGGTCACCCGGTCCAGATGGCCTGGATCGCGCCAGGGTCCACGAACGCCTTCCTGGTCCTGCCCCGCAACGGGAAGGTCACCAACGGCAGCGAGATGTTCGGCAACCTCACCCCGCAGCCGTCCTCCGCCGACCCCAACGGCTTCCTGGCCCTAGCCGCCTACGCCCATGGCAGCGACGTTATCGACAGCCACGACGCGATCTACTACCAGCTTCGGCTGTGGCAGTTCAGCGACCAGAATGGCAAGGTCGTGACCGGTAAGCTGTCCACCTTGCCGCAGTTGGGCATCGAGGCGATTTACCTGAACTTCCAGACCACCAGCATCACCGACCGGTACGGCAATCTGTTCCGGTATCAGGCCCGCGTCATCAGCAGCAACCCGCGGGCCGGCAAATACGCCTACGACGTGTTCTTCGTCAGCACCGGCGCCCCGGCCCCGAGGCCGGCAGTCGCCGCGGCCCGGCCTGGCACCGGGGACGCCGGTCTTCTCGGCGTCCTTGCGCTGATCCTGCTGGGCCTGCTGTCCGCCGCGGGGCTGGTGATCCGGCGTCGGCGGCGCCGGCCCGCGGACCTGGCCAGCGTCGGGACCGGCGAACCGCAGCCCAGCGAGCGGCAGCCTGACCTGATATCGATGTCCTGACACCCTGGTCCTGATGTGGATTCCCCTCCGGCCACCGGAGGGGAATCCATCGCGCTGACGCCATCGCGCCGGGAATCCGTTCGTCGTGCCAGTTCCGCCACACATGCGCTGATTCTCGGTGGCCTTGCCCTCGCTGAGCGCGGCGAGGACAGCCTGGCGGGCCGCCTTGTACTGCGCGACCGCCTTCGCATACCGGGCGCCGCCTGATGTGCTCGCGCGTGTCCCACGCAGCTCCAGCGCGGCTGCCGCACTGGAGGCGACGCGGCTGTCCGAGGCCGCGCACACTGCGGTCACCGGCCGCTGGTGATCGAAGATCAGATCACTATGTCATCCGCCAATCTCCGTTCAGGGGCGTTCACACCGGACCGCCCGGCGTGGCGCATCAGACGGCGCAAGGCACACAGCCAGGCGTCCGGCCGCGAACCGATGAGGCAGCGGGCGGTCCTTGATGCACTGCCACCGCTCGAGCGACAGACAGAATTACCGTTCGGGCGCACTATCGGCGATCACGCCGTCCACTACCAGGACATGCCGAACGGCGGATATCGAACGCCTCGGCAAGAGGTCACGTTGCGATGTGTGACGTTGGCCGTCTTTGGCCAGGCGGCGGAAAGCCGTGCTGAACAGGTCAGGCTGCGTGGGGTTCGAACCACACGGAGCCGAGGTCGTGCCCTGGGGTCAGGCGCACGTCAGAGTCAAGGGCGGCGGCTAGGCGCCGAAGCAGAGCGATGGTGGGTTCGGTGCCGCCTTCTTCGATGCACTCGATTTCATCGATGGTCATGTCAGCCCGCCCGGCTAGGTCGGCGACGCTGAGACCGAGGGCGCGGCGCTGGTCGTACACGGCCTTGCCGAAGGCCAGTGCCTCGCGGATGGCGACCCGTTCCGGATCCTCGGCATGCTCTGGCAGACGGACCCAGCGGGTGTGGTAGCCGGTCATCACACCTGCCTTTCGTAGATCTCCGCCGCGGGGCTCCGGTGGTCACGTTCACACGTCTTCTGCGCCCGGACGGCCCGGTCGATCTGCCTCTGGTCATGCTGCCGGGTCTTCCTGAACACTGTCAGCAGCACGATCCTCCCATCAGCAGTACACCAGTACGTAATCCTCGCCGCAACATCACGCAGCCGGATCCGCAGTTCCCAGACCGGTCCTTCCAGGTGATCAGACCATGGCCCGCCGAGTTCGGTGCCTTTCTCGGCGAGCATGCCGCATACTTCGTCGACGCGCTTGAAGTCGCTGTCGCTGAGGCTGTCCAGCCAGTCACGGACTTCCGGTTCGAGCTCGAAGTCACGTAGGCGCCGTGTTCGGTCACTCACGTTTAGTCAGAGTATCGGCAGGCAGCCGGACGCAGGTCGGTCCCGACATGATTTCGCCGTCTGCGTTGGCAGAGCGCTCCCAAACGACCGAGCATCGTGGCCTCGGCAGCAGAAGCTGGCCATGCATAGAGCCGGACCGACGGTGGCTGGGCTGGCCGCCCGGTGCGACATCAGGCCCGGGTGTCCGACCATTAGCGTTGCTAACGGAATTCCGGGGAGCCAAACGGGGAGCCAACGACCGCAGATCGCGGGCTACATCAGGCCACATGCAGCCGCTGCCGATACGGCCAAACGGCACGTCAGGCCACGCCCGGCGATGCGCAGCGACAGCTCAGGAGTGCCTCCTAAGCAGTAGGTCCCGCGTTCGAGTCGCGGTCGGGGCGCAGGTAAGAGGCCTAATCCGGGCTTCCTCCTTGATCGGAACCTTCCGGGATGAGCCGCAGTATCGGGCGCCGTGGCGCCGGTGAATGGCCCGGCGGGAGCGACTGATGCCGGTGTGCGGCGGGGCTGGCCCGTGCTGAGGCCACGGGTGTTGCGGAGCGGTCAGGCCAATGAGGCTGGCAGCCTGCATCGCAGCGGCGTTGCCGGCGTCTTTGGCGGCCCATAGGGCCGGCCAGTCGGGGGTGTTGAGGCGGTCGGCTTCAAGCCGTAATTGTAAATTACGGTATGTAATCACCGTGTAATGATCGTCACATCCACATGGCTGTAGGTAACGTCCCTTTTCGGCCTGTTTCCGGTCGGCCGTAACGGCGCGCGGCGGGAGCTTGCGCCCGGGCGGGCGCGCCCAGGGGCTCGATACTTTATCGACGGACTGCGGATACGGAGGGCGCGGTGGCCAAGGAGGAAATCTTTACCGGGCAGTCAGGCGCGACGTGACGCTACTGGACTGACCGGCGGCCTCGGCTGTCCCCAGGGAGGCTTGGGTCAGGTTGTAGGTGCCGCTTTCGGCGATGGCGCCGGAGGACTCGCCGGAGAGGGTCACCTGGCGCGGGTTGCCGCCGAAGCGGGTGATGCTGGCCTGGACCCAGCGCAGGGCGGCCTGCTGGTCCATCAGCCCGTAGTCGCCGGACGGCCCGGGACGCCGGGAATGCCGGCCTGGGGAATGTTCGTGCAGATGATGGAGTACCGCCACCCGGTCGCTTTCTCGCAGGCGGTCAGGTTCTTCGCCTGCCTGCGGGAGGGCTTCGCGCGGCGGACGATCCACCGCAGGCCGCCCGGCCACTTGCCGGCGCGGCTCATCAGGTGCGTGACCTCCGCGACGTGTTTGTCTTTCTCCGCGACGTGTTTGTCTTTCTCCGGGCTCCCGTCCTGGCAGATACCGGGTTTCCAGGCGGAGGCGGGCAGCATCTTGATGGCGTCCTCGTCGGTTATCTCAGGCCTCCGCCCGGGTGTCTTTAACGTCTAGCACGAGTCTTTTCCGGTGCCCGGGTGGCGTTCTTTTCGTGGTTATCTCCTGGCCGGAAACCGTGACGTTGATCAAGGAGGAGACGGATGCTTGTGCAGCAGGTGGTGATCCCTGGTTCGGGGGCCCGGTCGTGGACGGTGCTCGGGGACGACGACGTGCCGGTCGTCCCGGTGGACCGGTTCCTACCTGACCGACATTGGCAGGTCGCCGAACACGGTGAAGGCCTATGCCCACTAATGCCGATATCGGCATTAGTGGGCATACGAGCGCTGCGTCGAAGGACTACGCCCGCCCGCCTGCAACTCGTGCAGGAACTGCGTCACCGAGGCGACCACGCCACCACCAGGATCAACGAGCCAATACGGCTCCCAGATCACATCCGTCTCGACCACCGCGCCGAGGCTGTCCACCACCAGCGTGACCAGGTCACGCTGCCCCACGTCTCCCGAAGTCATGGCCGCGACGATAGCCACCCCGTGAGCCCGACACGGCTATGACCTGCAGGAACAACCCAGTAGTTCAATCAACGGTTATACGTGGGGGCGGCGCCCTGCTTGCCCGAGTGCGCGGTGACCAGGGTGGCGTCCATGTCGATGACCAGCCACCCCGTCAGGGCCCTCCCTGCGATGGCCAGCCACGGAAACCCGCCCGGCGTCGCGGCGATCAGGTCCCATACGCGTGCCCGGGCCCTCGCCCTGGCCCTGGCCCGCGCGATCTTGCCCAGAGTGCGGGGATCGGCCAGTTCCAGCGTCCGCCGCACGGTCGTGTCGCCCGGCGCGGCCCCCAGCACCGGCTCCAGGTGGCCCAGCACCGCGATGTCGCTCATGCACGTGGCCCCGAGCGCGATCGCGATCGCCATCGACACCAGTGCCACGCCGCGGTCGGCCAGCGGGGACTTCCCGGCCCGCGCCAGCGCTGGCCCCAGTGCCCCGGTCAGTCCGGACCGGTCCGCGAGGACGCGCAGCAGTACCGCCCCGGCGTGCCCGACCAGCCCCTGCCCGTCCGCAGTGACCTTCAGCCCGTGATCCCACCGCGTGTGCAATGCATGCCGAAGAGCGCTCCTGACCCTGGAGATTACTGAGGTGTGGTTACCGCGTGATCTCCCAGAACCAGGGCGCTCTTCGCCGTCAGAACCATGCAGCACGGACGCCGCATCACACCCATCAGGTGCGGCCCGGATCCCGGAAAAATCCCCAAAATCCCAGGCCAGAGCCTCAGCTAACGCCCAATACCCAGTCAGCGCCCGAACGCTGAATATCGGAGGTTAAGGGGACGCAGCGGCGTCGCCAGGATCCGGGCCGCTGTGTTACTGCCCGCACTGTCAGCATCTGGCCGGCGCTTACGCCGGCGAGTCAGTGACGGCTCAGGAGCACCGCCCGCGTCAGTCGTCGCGTGTTGTGGCGCTGGCCTGGGTGAATCGGCGGCCCCAGTCGTGGACCCGGTCGAGCAGTTCAGGTGGGGAGATCACCTGGAAACCTGCGCCGACCGCGCCCAGCGCCATGGCGGGCCAGTCCAGTGAGTCGGCGGTCATGCGTACCCGGCAGCGGGTGGCGTCTATGTCCTCGACGGTAGCCCACTGGCCGATCCGCTGGCGCACGGCCGCGGCCGGAGCCTGGATGAGAACCTCAACATCGTATGCAGCGGTGACGCTGTCCACGCCGGCCCGGACGAAAGCGGCGGCGTCGGCGGCGGGCAGCTTGCGGGGCCGGAATCGTGTCCCGGTGCCGCGGGGTGCGGTGAGGCGGTCCAGGCGGAAGCTGCGCCAGTCGTGCCGGCCGAGGTCGTAGCCGGCCAGGTACCAGCGGTGGCCGAGCAGGACCAGGCGGTGTGGTTCAACGTGGCGGCCGGTGTGCTGGCCGTCGGCTGCGGTGTAGGAGAAGCGGAGCCGTTCGCTGTCCCGGCAGGCCAGCGCGACGGTGGTGAGGATCCCCGGGTCCACGCTCGCCTGGGCCGCGCTCCCCCAGCTTGCGGGCACCGTCATCGCGCCCAGCGCCTCGACCCGGCGCCGCAGCCGGGCCGGCATGACCTGTACCACTTTGGCTAGCGCGCGCACCGAGGACTCCGCGATGCCCTCGACTGCGCTCTGCGCGGCTGCTTGCAGGCCGATGACCAGGGCGATGGCCTCCTCGTCCTCGACCAGCAGCGGTGGCAGCGCGGTGCCGGCAGCCAGCTGGTAGCCGCCGTCGGCACCGCGCTGGGCCTGGATCGGGTAACCCAGCTCACGCAGCCGGCCGATGTCCCGGCGCAGGGTGCGCGGCGAAACCTGCAGCCGTCCGGCCAGTTCAGCACCCGGCCAGTACCGGCGTGCTTGCAGCAGCGACAGCAACCGCAGCGTGCGCGTGCTGGTACTGGCCATGTCACCATCATCGTGGAATTCAGGTCAGAAAATGGCCGCTATGGCTCGTAGCGTGGGCTTAGACCGGGAACGGAATCCCGCCCCGCAACCACGAAAGGCCCAGAACATGACGACCAGCACCCCGATCACTGGCGACCTGGCCGCTGGCGGCCAGGCTGACGCATCCTTTGCCGACGCCGAGCGCGCCGACCTGCTGGCCACCCTGGCCAAGAACCGCGACTTCCTGCGCTTCACCACCCGCGGCCTCACCGACGAGCAGGCCAGGCAGCGCACCACCGTGAGCGAGCTATGCCTGGGCGGCCTGATCAAGCACGTCACGGCCGCCGAGCAGGGCTGGGTGAACTTCATCCTGGAGGGCACCTCGGCCATGAAGGATTTCACCGCCATGACCGAGGATGACTATGCGCAGCGAGCTGACCAGTTCCGGCTGCTGCCCGGCGAGACGCTGGCCGCCGTGCTGGCCGACTACGCTGAGGTCGCCCGCCGGACCGACGAGCTGGTCGCCAGCCTGCCCAGCCTGAACGCCGGGCACCCGCTGCCGAAGGCCCCCTGGTTCCAGTCCGGCGAATCGTGGTCGGCCCGCCAGGTACTCCTGCACATCATCGCCGAAACCGCACAGCACGCCGGCCACGCCGACATCATCCGCGAATCCCTGGACGGGGCCAAGTCCATGGGCTGACCCCGGAAACCGCCGGAGTCCTGCGGGCACCGCGAACGACACGCAGGATCCCCTCAGCGCGTTGACTGCGCCCGGGGCTACGGTGCGGGGTTCACGACGAGTGCGCTGCCGCCGCCGAGGCGGACGGGCTCGGCGATGGCTTCGAAGCGCCCGTGGCCGAGGATCTGAACCGCGGTCGCGTCACCCGGGTAGTGATCAAGGGGGAGTATCGGCCCGGTGGCCTCGGTGAACTTCTCGCCGAATTGACTGGTCAGCTGCTGCGCCAGCGCGCTGTTGTAGAAGGCGGGTTCGGCCAGCGATGTGGCCGAGTTGGTCTGGCTCACCCGCGGAGCCGCGAGAGCGGCGGGCAGCGACATGCCGAAGTCAACGTGGTTCAGGATGATCTGGAGGATGGTCGTGATGATCGTGGATCCGCCGGCCGCGCCGACGCTGAAGACTGGTGTCCCGTCGCGAAACGCGATGACCGGTCCCATGCTGGAACGTGGCTGCTTGCCGCCGGCGGCCAGGTTCGGGTCGTAGGCGCCCGGTGAGGACGGCGCGAAGTCGAAGTCGGTCATCTCGTTGTTGAGCAGGAAGCCGTAGCCGGGAACGGTCTCGCCGCTGCCGCCGAAGAAATTGATGGTGCTGGTGTAGGCGACGATGTTGCCCCACTTGTCGGTGGCAACGATGTTGTTGGTGTGGAGCCCTTCCGATGACGCCGCCGCCTGCGGCGAGCTCTGGTTCTGGCAGCTCGGGTAGGGCGGGTAAGGCTTGCCCGGGGCAACCGGGGAGACGAGCGCCTGGTTTTGGATCAGGCATCGCCGGGTCGCGGCGAAGGCCGGGCTCAGCAGCCCGGACAGCGGCACGCTGACGTAGCGGGGATCGCCGACGTAGGCGTTGCGGTCGGCGTAGGCCAGCCGGGAGGCCTCCAGGTAGTGGAACAGCGCCGTCGCCCTGGGCTCGGCCGCGAGGTCGTATCCGCTGAGGATGCTGAGCGCCTCGCCGACGGTGGACCCGCTGCTTGACGGCGGCGCCATGCTGTAGATGTCAAGGCCGCGGTACCGAACGCGGGTCGGCGCTTGCACCCGGGCCTGGTACGCGCTCAGGTCGCTGGTGGTCATGATGCCTGGCTGGGCGACCACGGTGTTCCCTGGGGTTACCACGGGGTGATCATCGGCTTGGACGATGGCCCGGCCCAGCGGCCCGTCGTAGAGGTAAGACGGGCCGTAGCGGGCTAGCAGCCGGTACGTCCTGGCGAGGTCCGGATTACGGAGCAGGTAGCCCACGGGCAACGGGTTGCCCGCCGGAGTCAGCAGCAGGGCCCGGCTGGCCGGGTAAGCCTGCAGCTCCGGCAGGTCTGACTCGGTGAGCTGAACGAAGTCCGCGTTGATGCGGAACCCGCGGTCCGCGACCCCGATTGCCGGCTGGAGGTCCGCGGCCAGGCTCTTGCGGCCGTACAGGCTGATTGCCTTGGCCCAGGTGGCCACCATGGAGGGGACGCCGGTGGCCAGCGGCTGGTCCGATGCGTAGTCGTAGCCGAGCGGCTGGCCGGTCTTCGGGTCAGTGAACATCGTCGGCGTGCAGGCGGCGGGACACGTCTCGCGGCCGTCGATGGTCACCACCTGATGGGTCTTGGCCAGGTAGATCACCATGAAGCCGCCGCCGCCCGGGCCCGCGACGAACGGGATAGTCACGCCGAGCGCGCTGGCCGTCGCCACGGCGGCGTCGATCGCGTTGCCGCCGTGCTTGAGCACGTCGATGCCAGCCTGGCTCGCGTCCAGGTCCATGGAGGCGACCGCGCCCCCGGTGCCGACCGCCACTGGCTCCTTGGCCGCGCCGGGCGGAGCCTGGCCAGCAGCAGTGGTTGCCTCAGAGGGAAGAGCCAGGAGTACGGCGGTAAACGCTGCCATTGCAGAAGCTGCTACCAAGCGACGCATGAGCACCTCGACCGGAGTCGCGCTGATGTGACGATCCCTGTCCGTATGCTCCGCACCGATCGTGTTAAACCCGCAGCAGCGCCCAAGCCCGGCTTTTAGCTGACACCGGCCGGGTTCCTCCAAGGCGCCGGAAGGGCCCTTGAACCGCGAGAATCGCGCGTTGCCAAGGTGGCGAACGGGATCAGCACGGTGCACCTGTCCTATGTGCGCGAATGCCCTGGCAGATCAACCTGATCTGCGCGACGGTCGGCCCACGGTCCGGACGCAGCCTCGGCGAGCAGAACGGCGGCTCTCGCGCGAGCTTGGCGAGAACGGTCATCACGACAGGTGACCCCGCTGCCGGTAAGGGTGCCTGATGACTTCAATTAGACGGGATAGGTCAGAGGCCGAGGTAGGTGCGAACGGCTTCTTCCAGGCTCATCAGCTCGCGTAGGTGAAGCCTTCCGCGTCGGCGCCGCAGCCGGGATTTGTCGATCGAGTGCAGGTCTGTGGCGTTGACGAAGCTGACATCGTAGCCCGTGAGGCCCGATTCGCGATCCAGGGGTATGTGGGTCTGGGCAGGTCCCTCAGTTCCGGCGACGACGGCCACCGTCACGGCGCTCAGGCGAGGGATCATCACGTTGATCGTCAGAATGACGACCGGGTGATCGCCGACCCGGGGAAGATGAGCGTCCCAGACGTCGCCTCTCAGCGGCTCCACCGGCTAGCCGGCGTCTGCTGCCACCACTCCTGCGGGCAGCGGAGCCGTCCCCCCGGCGTAGAACTCGTCGTAGGCCGCGGCGAGGGCCATCTCGCGGGCACGCCGGTGGAGCAACCGCAGGCCCTCCCGTACCAGCTCGGAAGGTCCCTCAAGGCCGAGGACGGCGGCGTCGTGTTCTACGAGTTCGCGAGCGAAGCCGACGTCGATTCGAGCCTGCATGGTCACAGTGCCGCTCGCCGCTCGCCGTCCAGTGCGCGGGCGGCCAGCGGGTACCTTCGCCTGCGTCCTGGCGGGTGCTTTCCGGCGCACGGCGGCCGAGCCTACCCGGGAAGGTTCCTTAGCCATGTATTGAGTTTGTCATACAACTGACAGCAGTGGAACATCAGCACTGGCTCCTCAGCCGCTGCGACACCCTGGATCGCACGCGCCGCACAGGGCAGGCAGGCAGGCGAAGTCCCCACCCGTCAAGACCGCTCTGGTCTAGATCCGGTCTTCGCACATGGGATTTCACTTCGTGAGCCAGCGGGGCCGGC
>ODAK010006285.1_pt1 | contig 11997 bp, 12 predicted proteins | sample 1539591 | NCBI WGS metagenome assembly ODAK01 (sample SAMEA3539303, study PRJEB22396) | soil metagenome | biome: tundra; feature: field; material: soil | place: USA | collected 2010-05 | depth 0.15 m | reverse complement strand
GCTGCCGGGCGAGAGCTTCGCGGGATCGGCGAAGTGCTGCTCCACCCAGCTCCGGTTGCGGCGCTTGGATAATCCGTTCAGCGGCGGGCCCACGCTCATCCCCATGCCATTCACCTGGTGGCAGGAGCCGCATTCAACAACGTCGGTCTGGTGCAATCGAGCGACCCGCGCGACTCCGATCGGAAGCGCGACTACATCGCGGAATTCCCCGCCACGCCGGAATTCCAGCCGGACCGGATGTGCGAGCGGCGGCAGTTGCGAATGACCCTGGACCGCGCCATCGGGACACTGCCGGAACGGTATCGGAAGGCGGTCTTCCTCTACTACACCAACGACCTGACCATGAAAGAGATCGGCGACATGCTGGCGTCAATGAAAGCCGCGTCTCGCAGATCCTGACCGCCGCCATGGAACGCGTTTTGTAGGGGTCGGGCATGCCCGGCCCTTCGCTTGGGGCTATGCATTTTCTAGGGAATTCCTCCAGTCCGCAGCCGCATCATGGAGGCACAGCCGGGTTGGGCAGCAACCCGATGATGTTTCCCTCTTTGTGACTTGGCGCCTGTGGGGATCGCTGCCGGGTAACGGCGTGGCCTCTGGGCGGGGGTATCCGGCGCCTGGCCGCGCTCTTGTTGGAGGATGTCCGGAAGATCGTTGAAATTCGGACGGCTCTCCGAAGCAGCGGCTTGTAATGTAGAGTGCCTTCATATAGAATGACTCCATATGGACCTCATCCAAGGTACGCTGGATATGCTGGTGCTCCGAACGCTTCTCTTCGGGCCTCTGCACGGCTATGGGATTGCCAAGGCGATTCGCAGCACCTCGAATGAGGCGCTCGATATTGAATTTGGGTCGCTGTATCCAGCGCTCAAGCGGTTGGAGATGAAGGGCTGGATCGCCTCGAAATGGGAAACGTCGGAGCACAACCGCCGCGCAAAGAATTATCGGCTCACGGCCGCGGGGCGGAAGCAGCTCAGGCAGGAACATTCGCAGTGGGCGGAGTTCGTGGACGCAGTCGCACGGGTGATGGGGCCAGCTCCCGATGAGGTGAAGGGATGAACTGGAAAAGGTTGACGTACCTGATGCCGTCACGCCGGCGCCAGGAAGAGCGCGAGATGCAGGAGGAGCTGAAATCGCTGGCTCAGATCGCCGATTCCCGCGAACTAGGCAATCTGACTCTGGCTGCCGAGGGCGCCCGGGAAACCTGGGGCTGGACGTGGATCGAGAGCATTGTGGCCGATGTCCGGTACGCGTTCCGCACGCTGCGCCGGCAGCCGGGCTTCGTGGCGGTGGCGGTGCTTTCGCTGGCGTTGGGCATGGGCGCGAACAGCGCCGTATTCAGCCTGGCCGACGCTCTTCTGCTTCGCCCACTTCCGGTGGCTCGGCCCTCCGAGGTGTTGGCCGTCAGTAACACCGCGCCAGACAATGCTTTCGGAGGCCTATCATACCCTGACTACCGCGACATCCGCGAGCAAAGCCGTTCGTTTTCCGGACTCATTGCGTACCGAAGTAGTTTCTTGGCTGTTAGCGCCGAGCCCACAGCTCCGCCGCGGTTGCGGCTTGGCATGCTGGTCAGCGATAACTTTTTCGGAGTCCTCGGGATCGTGCCGTCTGTCGGTCGGGCCTTACAGCCGCAGGAGGGAAAGGTCTTCGGTCGGGATCGCGTCGCAATTCTTGGATACGGCTTTTGGGACAGCCAGTACGCGCGCGACCGCTCGGCCATCGGACGAACAATTCGTCTGAATGGAGTCGACTTCACCATCATTGGCGTCGCCCCCGAATCCTTCCCTGGCCTGGATCGAGGGTCTCGGCCTTCTCTTTTCATCCCGCTCTCCATGTGGGGCGTCTTGGCCGGCGAGCGCGAAGAGCCGATGGAGGACCGCAGGCGCCACGAACTGACCGTGAAAGGCAGGCTGAGCGCGGCCGCTTCACGCGAATCCGGGCAGGCGGAACTGGCGACGATCGCCCAAAACCTCGCACGCGCCTATCCACAAACGAATCGCAACCGCCAGCTTGCGGTACGGACCGAGATCCAGGCCCACATCCAACAGGTACCGGCGCACTTGATATTGGTGACGATGCTCATGGCCCTCGTGGGCCTCGTTTTGGCGATTGCATGCGCCAATGTGGCGAATCTCAGCCTGGCCCGCGCCCGTGCTCGCAGCCGCGAGATCGCCATCCGTCTGGCCATCGGAGCGGGACGGTTCCGTCTGATACGGCAGTTAATGACGGAGAGCTTGCTGGTGGCGCTGTTGGGCAGCCTGACCGGTTTGGCGTTCGGGTATGGCGGCATCCGGTTTCTCGCCACGATGCAAAGCCCCAACGATACTCCGATCGATCTGGGCCTCCAACTCGATACGCGCGTGCTGGCGTTCACTCTGTTCGCGGCATTCGCGAGTTGCCTGTTATTCGGCCTCGCGCCGGCCCTGCAATCCACGCGCGTTCAGCTTGTGCCGGCGCTCAAAGCCGGAGGTGGAGCGATTTCCGGGGGCCGCCGTCTGATCGGGCGCAATGTCCTGGTCGTGAGTCAGATCGCGCTGGCGATGGTTCTGTTGATCGCGGCGGGTATGTTTCGGGATGGCTTCCGGAACATGCTGGTGATGAACCCGGGCTTTCGCATGGACCACCTGATCAGCATGGACCTCGATCCTTCCGTCCTCCGCTATTCTCCCGAGCAAACACACGATTTCTATCGCAAGCTCCTCGACCGGGCGCGCGCGCTGCCCGGCGTTGCGTCCGTCGCCATGGCGGAGACGTTGCCATTTTCGCCCACTCCGGCGTTCGTAACGGTAATTCCGGAGGGTTATCAGTTCCCCCGGGACCGGGATAGAGTCACCGTGCTCGGCGGAGCCTTCGACGAGAGTTATTTCGGCGCAATGAGAATTCCGATCGTGCGCGGAAGGGCCTTCGACCGCGACGATCGGACAGGATCGCGGCGAGTGGCGATCGTGAACGAGGAATTCGCCAAGACTTACTGGCCGAACCAGGACCCCGTTGGAAAGCGGCTATGGCTGGACCGCCCGGACGGGCCGGCAGCCGAAGTGGTCGGCATCGCGAAGACGGGACGTTACGTGTTTCCAACCGAGGCGCCGACGCCGTATGTCTACCTGCCGTACGAGCAGAACCAACGTTCACGGATGACGCTGATTGCGGAGTCTCATGGCGATCCCGCCGGTCTGGCAATGCCGTTGCGGGAGGTGGTTCGCAGCCTCGACGCCGACCAGCCGATTCAAAACTTGCGAACGGTGGTTGCATTCTACGACAGGCGGGTGGTCGGCAACTTTCTCATCCTCCTGCAGACGATCGCAGCGATGGGGCTGATGGGGCTGACGCTGGCGGTAGTCGGCCTGTACGGATTGGTTTCCTATTCCGTCAGCCGCCGGACGCGAGAGATAGGATTGCGCATGGCGGTCGGCGCCAGCCGGACGGACGTAGTGCGGCTCGTGCTTCGCCAGGGCTTGATGCTTGCGGTGGCGGGGATAGCAATCGGCGGCGTCCTCACGGCGCTGTTGGTTCGGGCGCTCGCGGCCGGGATGCTGGGGATCGGGACAATGAACGTTACGACCTTCATCGTCATCCCTGCCGGACTGCTCGCGGCGAGCGTTGCGGCATGTTACCTGCCCGCGAGACGGGCTGCCTCCCTCGATCCGATCAGCGCTCTGCGATTAGAATGACGGCGCGGACACAAATGACGTGACATCGTCCGGCGCACAGTGCTTGAAAAGACAGCCGCATCGCTCGGGTGGTAGCGGGTAGGCTGCCTGGCGATAGCTTCGCGGGATCGGCGAAGTGCTGCTCAACCCAGCTCCGGCTCCGGCGTTTGGAAAGTCCGTTCAGCGGCGGGCTCACGCTCATCCCCATGCCGTTCACCTGGTGGCAGGAGCCGCATTCAACAACGTTGGCCTGGTGCAATCGAGCGGCCCGAGGTCGCGGAGGTTGCGCGGGATCGAAACAATTGGCGATGCTTTACGGACACCGATATTCGGCGAATTCGCGAGTTTGCCGATAAGACGGTTTCCCCAGGAAGCGAGCGAATGCCAGATAGTGTTCCAAAGGCGTTGGCTCGATCAAAGCACAACGCTCGTCGAAGATGTAGATCTCCGCATTGCCACGTCGCCGCGTCCCCCTAAGACCGCGCCCGGCACGGAGATCCGCATTGAGAAGCTTCGGACGCCTGTTTCGCAGGCGGAGGTCCGTCGGATTGCTCGGTCCCTAATTATAAGGGCCAGACAGAAGCCGGAAGGCGGAAGAACAGGCGCGTGAGACAATCGAGAAAGGAGATTCCGCCTCCGATGACCATAGACGAACGCCTCGAGGCGCTCACTCAATCCGTCGAACTCCTGGCAAGCCTGCACCGCGACAACGAAAAGCGTTTCGACCAAGTCGCCCGCAATTTCGAAGTCGTGCTCGACTCCATCAAGCGCCTGGAGAACATCGCCGTCGCCCACTAGCAGCGCCTCGAAGATATGCAAGGCAAGTAGCCCGTACGAAGACGATGCTCGCGGTTCACCTGGAAAACGGCGCGGTCACGCTTCGCGATGTCCCCGTGCCAGAGCGTCCCGCGGGCTTCGCGCTGCTGCGGTTGCTGGCGGGCGGCATCTGCAACACCGATCTCGAACTGCAGCGGGGCTACTATGGGTTCGCCGGCACGCCGGGGCACGAATTCGTGGCTGAGGTGGTGGCCGCGGACACACTCGCGCTGGAAGGGAAGCGCGTGGTGGGCGAAATCAATCTGGCCTGCACGAATTGCGACTGGTGCCGCAAGGGACTGGGCCGGCACTGCCCCAACCGGACGGTCTTGGGAATTGTGAACCACCCCGGCGCTTTCGCGGAGTACTTCACGCTGCCGGAGCGCAACCTGCACGTACTGCCGGACGGCATCCCGAACGAGCGCGCCGTCTTCACCGAGCCATTGGCGGCAGCTTGCGAGATCCTCGACCAGGTTTCGATTCCGTGCCGCGAGACTGTTGCCGTGCTGGGCGACGGAAAACTGGGCCTCCTGGTAGCCTTGGTCCTGAATGCGCACGGCTATCCGGTGCGGCTGTACGGGCGGCATGCGGAAAAACTGCGAATCGCCGCGCGCGCGGGGGTGGAAACGGCGAAGAGCGCCACGCCGCCCGAGGCGGAGTATGGGTGGGTGGTGGAAGCCACCGGCAATGCCGAAGGACTGCGCTCGGCGGTGCGCATGACGCGGCCTCGCGGGACGGTGATTCTGAAATCGACCCTACACGGCGTAGTTGGAATCGATACGGCGCCAATCGTGGTCGACGAGATTACCCTGGTGGGTTCACGGTGCGGCCGTTTCGAGGCCGCCCTGCCGTTGCTGGAGGATGAGTTAATCCCGGTGGAGGAGATGATCTCGGCGCGCTTTTCGCTGAGGGAAGCTCCGGCGGCGTTTGAGCGCGCGGCGGAACGCGGAACCTTGAAGGTTCTGCTTGCGGCCTCAGTCGATCACCCGGTTTAGAATTCCCCCGTAGGCGTCGATGCGGCGGTCGCGCAGGAAGGGCCAGTCGCGGCGTACCTCCTCAATGCGGCGCGGGTCGCATTCCACGATGAGCGTTTCTTCGCGGTCGTGCGAAGCCTCGGCAAGGATCTGCCCGAACGGGTCTGCCACGAACGAGCCCCCCCAAAAATCCAGCCCGCGATCCGGCAGGCCTTCATACCCGACGCGGTTCACCGCCGCCACGTAAACGCCGTTGGCGATGGCGTGGGCGCGTTGGATGGTGCGCCAGGCATCGTGCTGCGCCGCTCCCTGTCCCGCCTTTTCGGAGGGATGCCAGCCGATGGCCGTCGGGTAGAACAGAATCTGCGCGCCGTTGAGAGCCGCCAGGCGCGCAGCTTCGGGGTACCACTGGTCCCAGCACACCAGCGGGGCCACGCGCGCGTAGCGCGTGTCGAAGCAGCGGAACCCCAGGTCGCCGGGCGTGAAGTAGTACTTTTCAAAATAGAGGGGATCTTCGGGGATGTGCATCTTGCGATAGGTCCCGAGCAGTACGCCATCGGCATCGACGACCAGCGCCGTATTGTGGTACACGCCCGCGGCGCGGCGCTCGAACACCGACCCGATCACGACGACGGCGAGTTCCCGCGCCAGCCGCGTGAGGCTGGCGGTGGTCGGTCCTGGAATCGGCTCGGCGAGGTCGAACCACGCGGAATTCTCCTCCTGGCAGAAATACCGGGTCCGGAACAACTCCTGCAGGCAGACGATCTGCGCCCCGTTTCCCGCAGCTTCGCGGATACGCCATTCGGCCTTGGCCAGGTTCTCATTGGGGTCCTGCGAGCAGGCCATCTGGATCAAGCCGATGCGGAATTTCGAATGGTGCACAAAACTATTGTATAAGGTACAATCAGCCTGATATGACACCTGAGAACGCACCGGCGGTCGAGCCTGAACCAGCGGGAATGGGCGAATTCTCGCGTTTGTCCGGCGTCTTCTTCGAGCCGACGAAGACGTTCACCGATATTGCGGAGCGGCCGCGTTGGTTCGTTCCGCTGCTTCTCATCATTCTTGCCACCGTGGCCTTCTACGTAACGTATGGGCAACACATCGGCTGGCAAACCTTCGTGCAGGATATGGTTGACAATAATGCCCGCATGCAGCAGCAGTTGCAGAGTCTGTCGCCCGAGCAGCGGCAGCAATCCCTGGCGATGCAACAGAAGATCTACCCCGTCATGTACTATGTGGGTCCGGTGCTCGGGATGCCGCTCATGTACCTGATCTCGTCCGCCATCCTGCTGGGAATCGCGAGCGGGATCATGTCCGCGGGCGTGAAGTTCAAGCAGATCTTCGCCATCGAGTGTTATGCGGGGCTTACGGGTATTGTTGCCAAGTTGCTGGGGATCGTCGTGATTTTCCTCAAGAACCCCGATCAGTTCAACCTGATGAATCCCCTGGCGTTCAATCCGGCGGCGTTCATGGACCAGAAGACGGCTCCCAAGTTCACCTACACCCTGGCGACGGGACTCGACCTGTTCGTGATCTGGGCCATGATCCTCACCGTGATCGGTCTCAAAGCGGCCGCAGGGAAGAAGCTGTCGACCGGAGGCGCCGCCGTCGCCGTCGTTTTGCCGTACGCGCTTCTGCTTCTGTTGGGCGCCACGCTTGCCGGGGCGTTCTCGTAGGGCTACAGCGAACCCAACCAGCGCACCGGGGCGCTGGCGGCCAGAGCGTTCGCGAGACGTTGGTCGGCGGTGATCGGCGGTTGAGCGCCGTGAGCTATCATGTCCCTGATGCGGATCGTGGTGCTGGTGGGGCTTCCCGGGTCGGGCAAGTCCACATGGCTGGCGCGAATGGGCGCCGGCGGGATCTCCTCGGATGCGATCCGCGGGCTGCTGGCGGACGACGAAGCCGACCAGACCATCAACGACCGCGTATTTCAGACCGTGCGCTATCTTCTCCACCAGCGGCTGGCGATCGGGCGGCCGGCGACGTACATCGACGCGACCAACCTGACGCCGGCCGAGCGCGTGCCGTATATCGCCATCGGCAAGTCGTATGGGTGCGAAATCGAGGCCGTGTTCTTCGACGTTCCGCTGGAGGTTTGCCGCGAACGCAACGAGCGGCGGGCCCGCGTGGCGCCGGAGGAAGCCATGACGAAAATGGTGCGAAAGCTTGCGCCTCCGACGGTGGACGAAGGCTTCGCGCGGGTGATGGTGATTACCGAAGCTCATCCTTGAAGGAGAACGCGGGGACCAAGTCCACCGGGGTGTCTTTGACCGCGGCGAGCGCGGTTTGTTCTCAAGGATGTGACCTGAATACCCGTCTACAATGGGGATGGTGGTCAAGGAAATCAGAAAGGACGAAATCATGCGCTACGCAGACCTGTACACGAAAGTGATTCTGACGGCAATCGCTGCATTGCTGGCTTGGAATACTCTAGCTCGGTTCCGTGTTCCCGCCGCTCACGCCCAATCCACATCGTCGCAATACGCCGTTGAAGAAATTACGGCGGACTTGATGTCGAAACAGTATCGGACGGCTTTTGAGACAGCGATAAACGATACGGCCAAAGGACGGGCATTGGTCGCTGTGATCCCGTTCGACCAGCAGGGAAAGTACCTAGCTGTGTACACGCAAAGCCGCTGAAGTATAGAGGTATAGGCGGGAAACCCCAAACACGGATGCGAAGCCTTCGCCGCCCGGACGATCACTCCTTGGCCGATCCGTCCTCGGACGTACCTCAGTCACAATCGGCGTTCGGCCTTCGAGGTCCGTACCATTCAGGGCATTGATCGCTTTCACCGCTTCCGCATCGTTCGCTACAGGCGGTAGCCGGGGATGCCAGAGTCCACCGGGCGGGTGCGAAGCAATTCACCCGTTCCAGTCGGGGATGCTGACGCAGGTTCAGATCAGCGCACTTCGTCCTTGAACGAAAAAACCGGATCGATATCGACGGGAATATCTTTGGTTGCAGCCAGCGCCTTCTCCAGATCCGCTGGTATCTTGTCATACTTGGCGAACCAGCTCTCGGCACGAGGCCGGTCGCCTGTGGCCTCGATTTCCAGCAGTTCCCTGGCAAGCTGCGCGACGACGGCGGGCATGCGCGCGTAATCGATGGCATAACGGCTGCCCGCGCGGGTTACGGCGCGGCTCTCCAGCAGGTAGTTGAACTCCATGGTTTCGGCCCGGCCGTGGGCTTCGCCGGCGCCGAACCGCAGGGTGCGCAACAGGCCGGCGACGTAAGACGCGTAGTACTCTTCCAGGCGCGCCTGGGGAAGCGCGCCGTGGTCCACCAGCCACTTCAAGCCGAACATGCCGGTCACGTCCGCCTTGGCTTCCTCCAGGCCGGAGTAGGCTGGGCCAATGGCCTCGTTGATTTCCACCTGCTTGCCCTGCACGCGGGCGAACGAGGGACCGAGCTCGTGCGCGATTTCATGCAGCAGCGTGCCCGCCAGATAGCCCTCGCCGGTGGCCTTGGCGGCCTGCGCCGGAGTCATCAGCCGTTGCGCCACGGGTAGGATGACGTAGCGGACGCGCGCGTCCATGAAGTTCTTGAAGAAGATTTTCTTGGAACCTTTTTCCTGGTGGATGCGCGGGTCGTTGGGCAGGTTATCGGCCACCGCCTGGTAACCGTAGCGCAGGTCGCCCGCGCGATACGGCGCGTCCATCACTTCCATGGGAGTGACATGGCCGCGTTTGGAAGGGCGGTCGGCGGGGTCGAGGGGCAGAGCGTCCTGGATATCCGGCACGTACTTCTCGTACACCGCGAGTTTCCGGCTCTCTTCCTCGTTGCGGATGAGGATCGAGGCGCCGTAGGACGTCTTCACCGCCAGCAGATCGTCGAGGTACGTCTCATAGGGCGCGAAGATGAGGTCGAACTTGGGATTCTTGAGGTCGAGCCAGGCGAGGTCGCTGGGGTAGTAGTCGTCGGTGAGAAGCGCGGCGGCGCGCAGGCGCAGAAAGTTGGCGAACGCCGGGTCGTCGCTCAGGGCCGCCGCCTGGCGGAGCGCCTGCGCGGCGGGGTCGAGGAAAGCCTTGTATTCCTCGCGATACGGCACGCCGATCAGGCGGCCGTTGCGCCACTTGACCACCGTGTAGGGGTTGAAGATGGCGGCGCGGTCCTCGGGGTGCTGTGCGACATACTGCTCCACCCGGTCGCGCGTGAGGTCGTGGGGGTACTGTTCATGGCCGGGCGGCATGGGTTCGGCGCCCACGAAGGGCCGATTCTCGTCGAGCAGGTCCCATCGGCCGCCCATGATCCCGAGGAGCTGCTTCAAGACGGGATCGCGCGTGGTCTTGTAGAGGTCCAGACCGGCGGGATCGCTTTGCCGCCAGAATATGCCGTCCAGCAGCCGGCACGCCTCGACCAGCTTGGCGGCCATGCGAGTCTCGCGAGCTGAAAGGGGGCTTGCGGGCAACGGCATGGCAACGCGCTTCCACTTGGCGAGGCGTTCCGGGATGTTGTGGGTGGGCTGGGCCATGGCGATGAGGACAAGCAGCCCGGCGGGGAGGAGACATCTCCGCATCATCGGACCTATGGTATCGCAGCGGGCAGCAAGAACGCCGTGATCCGCGGCGCCATGTAGTCCAGCACGTTCAGGAGCTCGTGGCCGGAGTCGAGGATTTCGAGGCGGACGTTGGGGAGGCTCGCCGCGAACTCCTGCGAGGAGCGCGGCGGGACCACGTCGTCGTGCGCGCCGTGGAAGATGAGCGTGGGCTGGAGGAGGGCGGGGTAATCTTCGTAGCGCGCGGCGTCTTCAAGCAGTTGATAGCCCAGCCTGCGCTCGCGGCCTTCTCCATAGTGGAAAAAGTCCATGAAGCCCTCGCGGCGCCATTGCGCCACGCGCGCGGCGCCGAGGTATTCCGCCCACCGGCGCGCAAAGGCAAATGCCGGCGCGAGCAGCGCCACGCGCGGGACCTCGGGGTGACGCGCCGCGTACAGCGCCGCCAGATATCCGCCCATGCTGGAGCCGAGCAGCGAGACCGGGTCGCCGGCGGCGGCACGTTCGATCACGGCGAGCTGACTGGTGATGGTCAACCGCTCGAAATCGCCCGCCGCGAGGTCCAGGATGTCGACGCGGGCACCGGCGGCTTTCAGACGCTCGCGGAAAAAGAACGCTTTCTGGGACGACGTCCCTGAAGCGAAGCCATGGAGATAGAGGATGCGCGTCATTTCGGGGGATGCGCCGGCTGCTCGGGCGGCTGGGCGTCAGGCTCGGGAAACTGGATCTGGATATCCGCGCTGAAGAGCTTGAAAGGGTCGTAACGGTACAGATTCTCGGTCCTCAATTGGCCGTCGACCAGGTGGTGGTGGAGCACCGACACGGGCATCACGAAGCCGTGCGCGGACATGACGTAATCGATGGTTGCCTCGTCGCGGATCGAATGGCCGGTAACCGTCTGGACTGCCCAGACCCAGACGCGCAACGGAACGCCGTCGGACTTGCGAGCCCACAGCTTTCCCGTGAGCGGCAGCCGGGCCGACTGGTTGCCGTGGAAACTCAACTGGCCCCCGCCGGGCGTGGACTGCGCCCATGCGAACACGAGCGCTTCATCGGGGCCGACGCGGTCCTCGCCCGAAGGCAGGATCTTCAGACTCTTCTGGCCGAGATTCGTGAATGCCAGAAGAATGAGAGCGTAGTCCGTCGCGACGTCCTGCAATCCATGCTTGGCGAAGACTTCCAGCATGCGCTTGCGGGCGCTTTCGCCGGCAGACAGCACCCCAAGGGACAGCGCATGCCGGGCGCTTTCGGCCGATTGGACGGCGCGGCCATCCACCGAAATCACCTGGCGAAACTCGACCAGTTCTTTCGACTCCGAATCCTTCAGCGGCGCAACCGTATACTCCGATACAATTGTGCGGGCCAGGCGCAGCTCGGAAGCCTGGTCGTCCTTGTTGCCCGTTGGGGGCGGCCAGAACATGCGGAGCGTGCGCTGCTCGAGCGTCTCCTGGGCCAAGGCATTCGGGACTTTCTGCGCAAGGAGTTCGGCTTCCTCCGCGACGCGGGAGAGAATGTCGGGAGTGGGCTCCTGCGCCATGGCGAACGCTGCCAGACATGCCGCGAGGGGGAAAAGCATATTTTTTATTCTAATGCAGTTTGGCGGAGTGAATGGCGACGCCCGCCAAAGCAGGAAGACGGGAAACGCGGGGGCGCTTGGCCTTCGATATGTGTTTTATTTCAAACTACTTAGCGAAATGGAGCTTTTCGGGACCCACGGATGTGAAATATTTCGCCCTGAGGGCTTGCATGGGTTGGTGGGTTCCTGGTATTCTAAATAAGTCGCCAAAAATCGGGGATCGCACGTGTGGAGCATTCGCGCGTGCTTGCCAATGTTGGGGCGATAGTGGTATAATACTAGAGATCCTCTGTAAGGAACGGTAACAAAACTCCGTGCGGGCCACCGTACGGGGCGGAATACGGCCTTCCTGTTTGGTTTTTTCTAAAGTTCTAAGAGTTTCCCGGTTGCAGGTGTCCGCAAGTGCGGTGGCTGTGGCCGGATCGAATTTCGAGGCCTGCCGCGGGCCAGCGCATACAAGATGCGGGGGTCGGCGAGCGCAG
>ODAK010006284.1_pt1 | contig 11998 bp, 7 predicted proteins | sample 1539591 | NCBI WGS metagenome assembly ODAK01 (sample SAMEA3539303, study PRJEB22396) | soil metagenome | biome: tundra; feature: field; material: soil | place: USA | collected 2010-05 | depth 0.15 m | reverse complement strand
CCGGCCGGCCATCCTGGTCAGGCAGGACAGCTTCGACTACATGTGGGACGCCGTCCATCTCACGCCGGATCCGGTGCGCCCGGACGGGTACGCCTTCTTCCTCGCGGCGGCGCGGCCGCTTCACTCGCTCGCCCTCATCGCCGGCCTGCAGCACCTGATGGGCCTGGCCATCGCGGTGATGGTGTACGCGTTGCTGGCCAACCGCGGCGTCCCGGGCTGGGGAGCGACGCTCGCGGCCGCGCCGGTGCTGTTCGATCCGCGCGAACTCGATCTCGAGCACTCCATCATGTCGGACACGCTGGCCACGCTGCTCATGCTGGCCGCCCTCGTGGTGCTGCTCATCCGGCAGCCGCCGTCGGTCTGGCGGCCGCCGTCGGTAACCCGCGCGGCGGTAGCCGGGCTGCTCATGGGCGTCGCCGGTTTGGTGCGCCCGATCACGCTGCCGCTATTCGTCCTGGTGGCCGGGTACCTGCTGATCCAGCGGGCCGGCTGGCGCCGGGCGGGTGCCGCGCTGGCCGCCGGTGCGCTACCGCTGGCCGGGTATGCGATGTGGTTCTCCACGTTCTACGGCACGGTCAACCTGACCACCAGCGACGGGATATTCCTGTGGTCGCGGACGATGACGTTCGCGAACTGCGCTGTCATCAAGCCCCCGGGCGGCCTGCGGGCGCTGTGCCCGGATCGGCAGCCGGCCAGCAGGAAGATCGCGCCGCACAAGCCCAATGCCTATTCCACGCTGCTCGCCCGGCCAACGCCGGAGATCTTCCTGTGGAGCCGCAAGTCGTGGCTGTGGAAGCCGCCTTCCAAGGAACTGGTACCTGACCAGTACGCGTTCACCCCGGCCAAGAACGCGCGAGCGATGAGCTTCGCGATCCGGGCGATCGCCGCCCAGCCGCTGGGCTACGCGCGGGCAGTGACCGAAGGCGTCGCCCTCACATTCCTCGATACCGACCGTTCACTGGCGTTCCCCAGCGTGCTGGGCGGTCCGGCCACCTTGAACTACGCCTACCAGGTCGCCGCGGTGCGCGGATACGTGGGGCCCACCACGCCACTCGCGTCCAAGCAGGGAACACGGGTCAATGAACCGTACGGGTACGCCATCCACGGCTACCAGAGCAGGCTCTACTTCCCTGGCGTAGGTTTCGCGCTGGTGCTCGCGGCCGGGTTCGTCGGCATCGTCATGCCGAGACGGCGCTCTGGCGCGGCCATCCTGCTGTGGGCTTCGGCCGCCGTGATGATCATCCTGCCGAGTGCCGAGCACACCTTCAACTACCGGTACGCCCTGCCGGCCGTCCCGCTGGCCTGCATGGCGTTCGCGCTCGTCCTGAACACCCGTCATGACGAGCACGGCGGTCCGCGCTTGCGAGTGCCGAACTCGCGTCGCAGCGAGCCCGCGCCCGTGTAATCCCCGGGTAACCCCGCAGCAGCGCCCGCAATGCACCCCGCAGCAGCGCCCGCAGCGCAACCCAGCAGCCACGGCGGGCTGGATCAGAGGCCGACCCACAGGGTGATGGTGGTGCCCTGCGGTGCCTGGCCGCTCGGGCTGTAGTTGAAGACCCTCTGGATCGGCCCGACCTGGTTGACGCTGACCTGGAAGCCAAGCTGCTGCAGGGTCTGGGTGGCCTTATCCACGTTCATCTGGTCCACATTGGGTATGGCGATCATCTGCGGGCCGGACGAGATGCTGATGGTTATTACTTGGCCGTGGGTAAAGGCCCCGCCAGGTGCCGGGGACTGCTTGGTGACAATCCCCTGGGGCTGGTTGCTGTTGGCGTCCGGTACCTCGTTCAGCGAGACGCCGTTCTGCTGTGCCCACTGCTCGGCGACCTGCTGCTGCTGGCCGACGAAGTTGGGCACCGGGGGACCCGCGCTGACGACGAGCGCGACCGGATTGGGCTGCGGCCAGGAGGCGCCGGAGGCCGGATTCGTGCTGATCACGATGCCAGCTGGGATCGTGGCGGACGGCTCGTTGCTGACCGTCCCCGGCACCAGGCCAGCCTGCCTGAGCGCGGTCCGGGCATCGCCCAGCATGTCTCCGGTCACTTGCGGGACCGTGATCAGGTGGGCGCCCTTGGACACGGTGACCGTCACCACGGAGCCCTTGGCCACCCGCGATCCCATCGCCGGGACGGTGCTGATCACGTCGCCCTTGGCCACCCGGTTGTCGAACGCCTCCGCGCCGTTCTTGACCTGGAGGCCTACGTTGCGCAATTCGGTGCTCGCGGTGGCTGCTACCAGCCCGCCGATCTGCGGCACCCTGGTGTACTTGCCCACGGACTGCCACCAGATCACCGCGCCGATGAGAATGATGGCCAGCAGTCCCGCGGCCAGGTAGCCGAGCTTGCGGCTGAACAGCCAGCGCTGCAGCCCGGGCTCCCGCGGACCTGCGTAACCGGTCTGCCTCGTGCCGTAGGCCGTCGCCAGGCCTCCGTGCGACACGACCAGCGTATGGTTGCTCGGCCCGGGCGAGTCCGCTATCTGCCCGGTCATCGCGCTGGCCGCGAAGCGGTCGCCGGGCGCTCCGTACGACTGCCCGGACGGGCGGGGAAGCACGTCAATGCCCCGGCGGTCGGGCGGCGTGACCTCGGTGGGCCAGGACGGCGGAGGCACGGCCGCGCCCGCCGGAGGCACGGCGGCAGCGGGCAGCCGGGCCGTCTGCCCGCCCTGCGGCGGGCCAGGAAGATCGGCGATGGGCAGGCCCTGCCGGACCTCGGTGACGGCCCGCAGGAACTGCCCGGCATCGGCGGGCCGCAGGTCGGGATTCCTGCTTGTGGCCAGGGCCACCAGTGTGTCCAGCGCGGCTGGCAGCCCGGGGACCACGCTGGATGGCGCTGGCACTACCGCGTTGACATGCTTGTACGCGACCGCTAGCGGGGTTTCACCGGTGTGCGGCTGCACCCCGGTGAGCATTTCGAACAGCATGATCCCGGCTGCGTAGACATCTGTGCGCGCGTCCGCCGTGCCGCCGGAGACCTGCTCTGGGGCCAGGTAGGCGGCCGTCCCGATGAGCATTCCGGTCTTCGTGTGGCTGGCGCCGGAGAGCAGCCTGGCCAGGCCAAAATCCGCGACCTTGACCGCATGTGCTTCGGCGAGCAGCACGTTCTCAGGCTTGACGTCGCGGTGCGCGAGCCCGGCCGCGTGCGCGGCGCCGAGCCCGGCGAGGACGCCGTCCATGATGTCGAGTGCCTCGCGGGGGCCGAGGCGGCGGCGCACGTTCAGCAGGGCGCGCAGCGTCTGGCCGGGCACGTACTCCATGGCGAGGTAGAGGGTGCGGCCGTCGGCGCCCTGGTCGTAGACGGCGACGACGTTCGGGTGGGACAGCCGCGCGACCGACCTGGCCTCGCCAACGAACCTGCGGACGAAGTCCTCATCATTGGCCAGCTCGGCATGCATGATCTTGAGCGCGACGGTGCGATCCAGCCTGGTGTCGGTGCCGAGGTAGACCGTCGCCATCCCGCCCCGGGCAACATGGGACTCGACCCGGTAGCGGCCATCGAGCAATTGGCCGACGGGAGGGCGGGCAAGGGTCGTGTCCATCGGAAATGATTCTATGGGCGAAGGGCACTTCTCAACCTCGGAACACGTTTACGTCGTCATTCGGCCACTAGCGGTGACCGGATTCAGGGGGAATTGCCATTGCATTAGTAAGGCGCCCGCTACGCCACGGCAAAACCGGACTGCGGATGCTGCCTGTGCCTGTGCCTGTGCCTACCTCTAGCCTGTGTCCTCGTGCGTATCGAGCGGATAGTGATCGCGGGGGGCGGGCTGGCCGGGCTCCGCAGCGTGCAGGAACTCCGTGGCCGCGGGTACCAGGGTGAGGTCATCGTGATCGGCGCTGAGCCCCGGCCCCCCTACGACCGGCCTCCGCTGTCCAAGAAGCTCATGACGGGAGCGCTCGATGACACGTCGCTGGACGCGGACGCGGCGGCGCTCGGCGTGGAATTCCGGCTGGCTGAGTCTGCGGTCGGGCTGGCTGGCCTGGGGGAGTCCGTGGCGGGCGGCGGCGTGCTCCGCACCGACCGGGGCGAGTACCGCTTCGACCGCCTGGCCGTGGCGACCGGGGCCGCGCCGGTCCGGCTGCCGGGTACCGGTCCGCAGCGCGTACTGCGCAGCCTCGATGACGCCTTGGAACTGCGTTCGGTGCTTCGCCCTGGATTGCGGCTCGCTGTCGTGGGTGCGGGCTGGATCGGTGCGGAACTGGCCACGGCCGCGGCGGCGCAGGGCTGTCAGGTCACTGTGCTGGAGGCCGGACCGGCGCCGGCGGCCGGGGCGCTAGGCGCCGAGGCGGGCGCCACGACGGTCCCGTGGTATGCGGAGGCGGGCGTGGACCTGCGGCTCGGCCAGGCGGTCGAGTCCGTCGAACCTGGCGGCCTGGCCTTGCCCGGCGGCGGCTGGCTCGCCGCGGACGAGGTGGTCACCGCGGTGGGCGTGCGGCCAGCAACCGGCTGGCTGGATGACTCCGGGGTAAGGCTGGATAACGGCGTCGCGGTGGATGACCGGCTGCGCGCCTCCGCCGCGGGGGTCTTCGCGGCCGGGGACTGCGCATCGTTCTGGTCGGGGCGGTATGGCCGGCGGCTGCGGGTCGAGCACTGGGATACCGCGCTGCACGCACCCGAGGTCGTGGCGGCGAACATGCTCGGCGGCGACGAGATCTACGACCCGGTGCCCTACTTCTGGTCGGAGCAGTTCGGCCGGATGGTTCAGTATGTGGGCTACCACGGCCCTGCTGACCGGCTGATGTGGCGCGGCGATCCCGGCGGGCAGCGCTGGGCGGCCTGCTGGCTGGCCGGGTCCGAGGGGCCTGTGGTCGGGCCTGGCCGGACCGTGGACCGGCTGGTGGCGGTGCTCACCGTGAACTCGCCGCGCGATCTGCTGCAGGGACGCCGGGTCATCGCCTCGGGTGCCCAGGTGGATCCGGGCAGGCTGGCTGACCCCGCCGTGCCGGTCCGCGATGCGGCGCTCGGCTGAGCGTCCGGCTGCCCGGTGGGCAGGGCCCGCGCGCGGGGCGCGGCATGGGACTCGGATGATTCGGGCACCCCGGACGCTGTGAGTCACGGATAGTCATGTAGTAGCCGCAAATTGTTACTGAGTTCGTCAAGGCTCGCTCAGGCAGCGCCTTTGGCGGAACTCACCTCCACGCAGTCCGTTTGAGCTTCCGGTAACGCTTTCGTTGCCTCTCGGCCACACCGGTACGCACCGGACATCCAACCTGTGGAGGACCGTTGACCTGCATCGACGCCACTGGGAGAGCCGCTACGGCCACCCGCACGTTGCTGGACATCTTCAGGGGATCGGTCGCTGCGCATCCGCGGCAGCTCGCGTTGGAGGCGCCGGACGCGAGCCTCACCTACACCGAGCTCGACCGGCGGGCCCGGGAACTGGCGGACCTCCTGGCATGCCTGGGTATCGGTCCCGGTGATCGCGTCGGGATCCGGCTGCCGAGCGGGACCGCGGAACTGTACTGCGCGATCTTAGGGGTGTTGGCGGCCGGCGCGGCCTACGTTCCGGTCGACGCCGACGACCCGGACGCTCGCGCCGAATGGATCTGGGAAGAGGCGGACGTGACAGCCGTCATCGCGCGCGGCTCGGGGATCACGGCCCGCCGTGATCCGCGCCCCGCCGGTGATCCGCGCCCCGCTCGTGATCCGCGCCCGGCCGGTGCTCCGCACCATGCTGCGCAGCCCCTCACAGCGGCCGACGACGCGTGGGTGATTTTCACCTCGGGCTCGACCGGGCGTCCCAAAGCTGTCGCCATCGGCCACCGCGCGGCCGCGGCGTTCGTCGACGCGGAAGCGCGGCTGATCACTGTGCACCCCGCGGACCGGGTGCTGGCCGGGCTGTCGGTGGCCTTCGACGCGAGCTGCGAAGAAATGTGGCTGGCGTGGCGTAACGGGGCGGCCCTCGTCCCCGCGCCACGGGCGCTCGTGCGGTCCGGGACCGACCTCGGGCGCTGGCTATCGGCGCGGCGGATCAGCGTAGTGTCCACCGTGCCCACGCTCGCCGCCATGTGGCATCCAGACGACCTGGCCGGGGTGCGGCTGCTCATCCTGGGCGGTGAGGCCTGCTCCAACGAGCTTGGCTGGCGGCTGGCCGCCGCGGGGCGCGAGGTGTGGAATACCTACGGACCGACCGAAGCTACGGTGGTGACCACCGCTGCCCGCGTCGTCCCGGGTGAGCCGGTGACTATCGGCCAGCCCTTGGACGGCTGGCAGGTGGCGGTCCTCGACGACGCCGGTGCACCGGTCCTGGCCGGCAAGGTCGGCGACCTCGTCATCAGCGGCGTCGGCCTCGGACGCTACCTCGACCGGGACCTCGACACGCGGCGCTACGCGCCGGTCGATTCGCTCGGCTGGCCCCGCGCTTACCGCAGCGGAGACCTCGTCCGCCAGACCGATCGCGGGCTGGAATTCGTCGGGCGCCGCGACGACCAGGTGAAAATCGGCGGCCGGCGGATCGACCTCAGCGAGGTCCAGGCCGAGCTCTCGGCGGCGCCAGGCGTTCGGGCGGCCGCGGTCGTCACCCGCCGCACCGGGGACGGCGACCTGGTGCTGGCCGGCTACATCGTCACCGGCGCTCGCACCGGCACAGGCCTGCCGGCGATCCGCGTCCATCTGGCCAGCCGGCTGCCGCAGAGCCTGCTGCCTATCCTCGTTCCGCTGGACTGCCTGCCGGTCACCGATGCTGGGAAGCTCGACAGAGACGCGCTGCCCTGGCCACCTCCGGTGGCCCCGGCGGCCGAGGAGCTCACGGGTACCGCGGGGTGGCTGGCTGACTTCTGGGCGGCCCGGCTCGGCGTGCGGCCGGTCAGCATCGACGATGACTTCTTCGATCTGGGCGGATCGTCCCTGGCGGCCGCGAAGCTCGTGTCTCAGCTTCGTGAGCGCTTTCCCTCCGCTGCCGTCGCCGACATCTACACCCACCGCACGCTTGGCCAGCTCGCTCGCTTCGTCGATCAGCTCGAAGACGCGGCCCCCGCCGCATCCGCCCCGGCTGCGCGCCCGCGTGGCGGCGGGGCGTTGCAGCTCGCCGGGGTCGCGGCGCTGATCGCCCTGATGACACCCGGCTGGCTCATCGTCATTCTCGGGTACGCCGACTGGGTCGGCAGCCACAGCCTGCCCAGGCTGGCGTGGCCCTGGCTGATCGCGGGGTGGCTGGTGTTCCTCAGCGCACCGGGCCGCGTCCTGCTGGTGGCCGGGACCAGGCGCCTGCTCCTTGGCCGCCTGCGGCCGGGCCGCTATCCACGCCGGTCATGGCTGGCCACCCGGGTGTGGTTCGTCGATCGGCTCGCCGACCGGATGCATGTCGCCCAGTACGGCGGCACGCCGTGGGCGCCCGTCGTGGCCAAGCTCATCGGCGTGCGGGTCGGCGCGGGCGCCCGGCTGGGAACTGTCCCGTCTCCCGCCGGGCTGGTGAGCATCGGCCCGGGGGCGACGCTGGAGCCGGACGCTGATGTCCAGGGCTGGTGGATCGAGGGACAGGACCTGGTGATCGATGAGGTCACGATCGGGGCAGGTGCACGGGTGGGTACTCGTGCACTGCTCATGCCGGGCGCATCGGTCGGCGCGGGTGGCGAAATTGATCCCGGCGCGCTCGTGACCGGCCAGGTCCCGGCCGGCCAGCGGTGGGCGGGCTCGCCAGCCCGGCCAGTGGGGCCGGCCGGAGCTGGCTGGCCGGCGGCCGACGCCCCGCGGTCATCCCACCCCCGGCTGCTGGCCCTGTTGTACAGCGTCAGCGTCACCGCCGCCGAGTTCCTGCCGATGGCCGCGCTCATCCCCGGGCTGGTGCTCATTGGCTCGGTCGGCTCAGACTGGTCCGGCATCGGTGCCGCTGCCCTGAGCACCCTGCAGTGGGTACCTCTGGCCGCCGCCATGTTCGTGTTCACTTACGCGCTGCTCGCCGCGCTGCTCGTCCGATGGCTCGGCCGCTGGATGCGCCCCGGTTGGCATGCCGGCGGCGGCCTCACCGGATGGGCGGCGTGGACCCGCGAGGAGATCCTCACCGGCACCCGGTCGGTGCTGTTCCCGCTCTACTCCAGCCTGTACACCCGCCCGTGGCTGCGGCTCATGGGATTGTCCGTCGGCCGCCGCAGTGAGATGTCCACCGCCATCGGGCTCAGCCCGCTGGTCCGCTTCGGTTCCACCAATTTCGTCGCCGACGACGTCGTGTTCAACACCGGCCGCAGTCACCGCGGCTGGCTCCACCTGGCCCCTGTCACCGTCGGCGACGAGGTGTTCCTCGGCAACGGCGCCGTCATCAACGGCGCAACCAGGCTGGGCGACGGCAGTCTCGTCGGAGTCCAGTCCACCCCTCCGGCGGATGCTCCCGCCGCGACGTCATGGTTCGGTGCACCAGCGCTCCAGTTCCCGCGCACCGCCGACCGGGTGGACCCACGGCGAACCGTGGCGCCAGCGCCGCGCCTCGTCGCCGCCCGCGCTGCCGCGGAACTGGTCCGCATCATCGGCCCCATCGCGTTGTCGCTGATCCTCGGCACGTGCGTGCTGCTCACGCTCGGCGCGATCGCCCAGGCCGCCGGGATCTGGGCGCTCGCCGCTGCCGCTCCCGCCATTCTGGCCGCCGCCGGCCTCGTCGCGGTCCTGCTCACCGTTGCGGTCAAATGGACGCTGATGGCCCGGTACCACGCTGGTGAGCATCCGCTGTGGTCCTGGTTCGTGTGGCGGGACGAAATTGTCAACTCCTGCCAGGAGGAGCTCGCGGGTGCATGGCTGCTTGACGTTGCCCTCGGAACCCCGATCATGTCCGGGTACCTGCGGCTGATGGGCACCACCGTCGGCCGCGATATCTGGTGCGACACCTTGACCATTACCGAGTTCGACATGGTCACCATTGGGGACGGCTGCGCGATCAACCGGCGGGCCTGCATCGAGACCCACCTGTTCCATGACCGGCTCATGCGCATCGGGCCGATCCGCCTTGGTGCTGGCTCCTCGGTCGGCCCCAGCACTGCCGTGCTGCCCGACACGGTCCTCGGCGAAGGCTGCTGCATTGGCGGCCGCTCAGTCGTCCTGCGCGGCGAGGAGTTTTCCGCCGGGACGCGCTGGCATGGCGCTCCCGTCACGGCGATGACACCGGGGCGTCCCCGCGTGGCGTGTGCTCCGGGGACGCGCCGCACTGGCAGAACCCAATGAGACGGGCGTGTCATGGTTTGAGCGGGGCTCCGGTGTGGGAAATTTGGAACGTGGCACAGATCGACCCCCTGGCCGACGCCCTCGTCGGTGACTGGCTGACCCTTCCTGAAGTGGCTGACCGCCTTGGCATTCCTGTGGGCCGGGTCAGGCAACTGCTCCGCGACCGCAAGCTGCTGGCTGTGCGGCGCCCCAACGGCACGCTGTCTGTTCCCGGTGCGTTCCTGGCTGACGGCCAGGTGCTGAAGGGACTGCATGGCACGCTGACGTTGCTGTTTGACTGCGGATTCGACGACCCGGACGCGCTGCGCTGGCTGTTCACGGCCGACGACACGCTGCCAGGCACGCCGATCGAGGCCATGATGCAGCGTCGCGGGACCGAAGTGAACCGGCGGGCGCAGGCGCTTGCGTTCTGACGTGGCGGCCGCCGGCCTGTCGGCCGCCAGCTTCCCGTCGGCGGGGCCATTAGGGCGCCCTAGCCGTCCTGCTCCTGGTGGATCGTCTCGATCGTGACGGCGAGAGCCAGGATGAACACCGGATCCTGCCCGGCGGCGACGTCGACGCTGTAGAAGCGGTCATCGGGAGTCCCGCGAGTCGATACGTTCCCGGCTTGCCGCCCGTCGCGGCTGATCTGGTAGTCCATGCCGACAATGTCGCCGTCCGCGGCGAAGCTTCCCGGATCCGGCGTCTCGATCAGCAGGTGCTGCCGGAGCCGCGAACTCAGGTTCACCCGGGCCGCGAGTTGCCCCCCCTGCGAGATCTCGTAACAGAGACCCTGCACGCCCAGGTGCAGGCCTTGGCGGATAAACGCAAGTTCGTTGCCGCCGGGGTCCTCGAGCGACAACTTGTCCCCGACGCCCAGGGCCTTCCCGCGAACGCGGAAGCACTCGCGGTCTGATTCGGCTTCGCGGACGGTGAAGGCGTCGCTGAGCGACCATAGTTCGCGGATCAGGACATATCGTGGCATGCCGCGATGGTGGCACACCAGGCTCGCCCTGGGGCCGTGCTCACTATTGTTCCGGACCGGAACCCGGCGTGATGGTGCCCGGTGGGACGGTGACCGGGCCAGGTGGCAGCGTGAGCTCGCTGAGCGCGGCGTCCGCCTGGCGCACCGCATCGGCTTCATGGGAGTACAGGTGCTCACCCCAGTCGGCGATGATCCGGGGGAGCGCGAGAGTCGGGTCGGTGCCGAGCATCGCGCGGACATCGCGGAGCTGGCGGAGCATGTCTTCCAGGTGCCGCTGGTGCTCGGCGAGGACCGCGCGAAGCCTTTCCGGGCTGCTGACATGGCCGAAGAAGAGCCGGAGCGCCGCGTCGAAGCGGATCGCGGGCGGCGCGACCGGCGCCTGCTCCAGCCATCGGGTCAGCTCGGCCCGGCCAGTCCCGGTGATCGAGTAAGTGACCTTGTCCGGGCGGCTGGCCTGGCTCACCTTGCGCCCGGTGACGTAGCCGAGCCCGGCCAGCCGGCGCAGCTCACGGTAGATCTGGCTCTGCGCCGGGCTCCAGTAGAAGAACCGCAGGCTGTTGAGCGCGAGCTGGCGCAGTTCGTAGCCGGACAGCTCCGGGCCGAACGACAGCAGGCCCAGGACGGCGTAGGTGGTGTCCGGGAGAAACCCGGAACGGGTTGACGCCCTATGACCAGCGGCCATATGACTAGTAGTCATAGTGTGAGGCTAGCATCGGCGGCGGCCCCAGGATCGAGAGGATCGAGCCGGCCGCCGGGGAGGGCATCCCGTGACCGAAACCATGCTGATGATCGGCACCCGCAAGGGTTTGCTCATGGCTCGCAGCCGGGACCGCCGGTCCTGCTGGGAGCTGAGCACGCTGCAATTCCCGATGAACGCGGTGTACGCGACGGCTATCGATACCCGGTCGACCGTGCCCCGGGTCTTCGCCTCGATGATGAGCGAGCACTGGGGCCCTTCCCTCGCGTACTCCGACGACCTGGGCGAACACTGGACCGAGCCTGCGCGCTCGCCGGTGGCCTTCCCGGAGTTCACCGAGACATCGCTCGAACGTGTCTGGCAGATCCAGCCCGGCCGGCCGGCCGAGCCGGACGTCATCTACGCCGGAACACAGCCTTCGGCGCTGTTCCGCTCGGAAAATAGGGGGATTGGGTTCGAGATCGTCCGCCCGCTGTGGGATCACCCGCACCGGCCGCAATGGGATGCGGGTTACGGAGGCCAGGCGATCCACTCGATCCTGCCGCATCCGGCCGACCCGGACCGCGTCCTGGTCGCCATGTCCACCGGCGGCGTGTACCGGACCGAGGACGGCGGGGACACCTGGGCGCCCGCCAACCAGGGCATCCGGGTCTCCTTCCTGCCGGACCCCTACCCCGAGTTCGGCCAGTGCGTGCACAAGATCACCGCGCATCCCGACCGCCCGGACCGCGTCTACCTGCAGAACCACGGCGGTGTGTACCGCAGCGACGACTGGGGCGGCCAGTGGGTATCGATCGCTGGGGGCCTGCCCGCCGACTTCGGCTTCCCGGTCGTGGTGCACCCGCACCGCCCGGACACCCTGTACGTGTTCCCGCTGGAAGCGGACGCGCGCCGGGTGCCGCCCGACGGGGCCTGCCGGGTGTACCGCAGCGATGACGCCGGGGGGTCATGGCACGCACTCGGTAAAGGGCTTCCCCAACGGAACTTCTGGGTGACTGTCCTGCGCGACGCGTTCTGCGTCGACGACGCGGAATCCTGCGGGGTCTATTTTGGCACGCGCGGTGGTGAGGTCTACGCCAGTCCGGACGAGGGCGATAGCTGGTCCCAGCTGGCCGCGCACCTGCCCGACGTGCTCTGCCTGCGGGCCGCCGTGCTGCCGTGACTGTGCTGCCGTGACTGTGCTGCCGTGAC
>ODAK010006282.1_pt1 | contig 12001 bp, 12 predicted proteins | sample 1539591 | NCBI WGS metagenome assembly ODAK01 (sample SAMEA3539303, study PRJEB22396) | soil metagenome | biome: tundra; feature: field; material: soil | place: USA | collected 2010-05 | depth 0.15 m | reverse complement strand
GTCCCCCTAGACGTCTCCGTAGGCACCGGCCGCAGCTGGGCCGAAGCCGCGCACTGAGTTTCCCCGGGGGGCTCCCGCTCTTTGGCCCCGGGGGGGACGACCCCCCTATCCCCCCCGGTATGGGGGGAACCGTCCCCTCCATACCCCCCGGCTGATGTCAGCCCGGGTGGTCCTTCGGCCCAGCCTTGCCTCCGGCCTGGAACTCCTATAGCTACGGCGAGCCGCCACCCGGTTTCGGCACGTATGGGTCTCATGTGGGGCATACCCGCCGGTAGGGTGCCGGGTTTCTTGATCGTGATCTTTGGTCGTCGGTGGATCGTTGATCGCGGAGGGGTGTGGCCCGGGTGCGTGCCGAGTGGGAGCCGGATGAGCTGATCGGCGCGTGGACGCTGGTCGAAAGTGACAACCGAGGCCGATGAGGAGCTGCTGGCGTGGTGGCTGGCCGACAACGTGTGCCCGCTGGAGGCCAGCCGGGACCGGCTGTCGGTTGCCGTGCTGGAGCGGTGTCGCATCAACAGCATCGAGCCGCCGACGTCGGGGCCAGGTGGATCGGGTGGTGGCCTCGGCGTGTCGCCGGTTCGAGGAGGCCTTCTCGCGCAGCCACGGCTGGGTGATGACGGCGAAATCCAGCGGGGCAACCCGTTGCCGTTCCTCGACGCTGAAGCCCGGGCGCTCGGGCCGCCAGACCAGCCGTTCCCGCTCTTCGGCCGGCTCATCGAGGTCTGCCAGGGCCTCAGGCAAGGTCGTGAACATCGATGGGACCAGGCTGTGGTCAGGCGACAGTCCTCGCCAGTATCCGGCCGGCCGGTCCCGGACCGATGACACGCCCTCCTGCAGGAAGGTGATCACGGCGCGAGTCCATGCGCTCGGGTAGATCCTGCTTCTGCGCTGGTCCGTGCGGAGCTGGAGCAGGTACCGGAACTCCAGGGCGGCCAGCGGCCCCATGCCGCTGACGGAGAAACCGGGGACCGTGCGGCTGGCAAGCTCGGCCGGGAGCTGATCCAGCGGCGGGCGGCCGGCTCTGGACCAGCGGTAACGATGACCGTCACACAGGCCATCGTCGCTGATCTCGTAGCTGCAGCCGGGGAACGCGCACGCTCCCGCGGCTGGCCGGGGCAGCGGCACCGCCGTGCCGGTGAACTCGGCAGCAGCCACGTGCTGCCCGCGTGAGCGCAGGCCGTTCCATTGCGCGATATGAGGATCGCAGAGCCGCGACATCCCGCCCGAATAGGAGCAGCCTGGCACCATGCACGGCCCGACCTCGGGGCTCAGCCCAGCAGGCCCGTTCACGGGGTCGGCGATCCAGGCCTCGCGTCCGGGCTGCCCGGCCTTGTGCCAGGCCGTGTCATGGACCCCGCACAGTCCCTTGGACGCGTTCGCGCGCGGGCAGGCCGGCAGCCGGCACGGAGTCGGCGCGAGGTAGTGCCCAGGCGGCGGGACGAACCGCCCGACCCGGAACTCAGGCCGCACGACGCCGGGCAACGCGGCCGCCCGCAGGTCGGTATGCAGCGGAAGCACTGTCGCCAGGCGCTCCCCGGCCCTCACCGGGGGGTCCAGAAGCCGGCGCGGGCCAGTTCGTCGGCCAGGTCGTCGGCGTCCAGGTGAGCGTAGGTGCCGGCGGTGGTCTGGACCGAGGCGTGGGTGAGGAGCTCGCTGACCACTTCCAGCCGCACCCCGGCCCGCAGCAACGCGGTCGCGTGCGTGTGCCGGAAAAGATGAGGGTGAAAATCGATGCCCGTCCGCCGGCGGAGCCGCTTGACCAGGCTCATCACCGCCCAGTACGTCATCGGCGTTCCAGCCGGGCCGTTCCGCAAGGTCACGAACACGTAATCGGAGCTCAGCTCGCCGTATTCACCGAATAAGTAGTCGGCGTAGAGGTCGAGCAGAGCCTGCCGGACCGGGATCTGCCTGGGATCCCGGCTCTTCCCGCGGGCACCGTTGGCGTTGTTCTCCCGCGGCTGCAGCGTGATGGTGAGCCGGCCGGTGCTGATGTCCTCGTGGCGCATGCCCAGGGCCTGGCCGATCCGGCAGCCTTCTCGAACATCACCGACATCAGGAGGCGATCCCGCAACCGGTCGCAGGCGTCCGGGATCTGCTGGACCTCGGCATCAGACAGCGTCTCCGGCCTGCGTTTCTTCTCCTTCAGCCGGGTCGGCCGTTCCCTCACCGACCGCTCGGCGATGCCGGCCAGGAAACCGGCGTGATCGCCGGGACGCGCCGGCCGGTGCCGTTCCATCTGGGCGCCCAGGCCCACACCGCGGCGGGCGAGGAACTCATAGAACATGCAGACGCTGTTCAGGATGCGGTTGGCCGTGGTCGCATCCCGGCTGGGCCCGTCATCGGCGTTCACGGGCCGCAGCTGGCCGGGCCCGGCCAGCCGGCGCAGCCACCCCGCGAACTGGCCGACGTGCTCGGGCACCGCGGCAAGCGGCGCGATGTTCAGCAGCCGCAGGAACGTCAGCCACTCCTTCAGATCGTAGGCACGGGCCCGCAAGGTGTTCGGCGAGTGCTCGCGGCCGGTGCACAGCGCCAGGTAGTCGTCCACCAGCTCGACGACCCGCCCGTCATCATCGACGAGGGTGCAGGTCTCCCGCCGTGCCCCGGACCCCAGGACCTGCCGTACGCGCATCCGATTCCCTCCCGAAACCTCCGAAGGAGGCAGGGGAACCGTCTCACGAACACCTCAGCCCCGGGTGTCATTCACGGAAGTTCTCCCAGTTCAGAGGCTGCTTGGCTGACGTCGCTGACACCCTGTGCGCCGGTACAGGTAAAGGCGGCGGCGTTGACCAGCGGCGCGGTGACCACATGAAGGTCGGTTGCGCTGCAGCTGGTGACTGTCCGCTGGCTGGGGACGTTCCTGGATGACCCGCTGGACGTGCCGGGCACAGTGCTGGAGTTCGTGGCCGGGCAGCCGGGCGTGGCGGATCAGCTGGTGGTGATGAAGTACGGCGAGCGGGTGAAGACGCTCTCGGACCACCAGCTGGAGATCCGGCGGGCGGAGGGGCTGCGGGACTTCACCGAGGCTCAGGATGAGCTTGCCGGCTGGGTGGCAGCCCGTTCATGGACGTCGGGGCACGGGCCGAAGGCGATCTTTCTCGACGCGATGGAGTGGATGCGCGAGCGGAAGATCCTGCTTCCTGGCGTGTCGCGGCTGGCGCGGCTGGTCGCGCGGGTGCGCGATGACACGACGCACCGGCTGTGGGCCGAGCTGGAGGGGCTGCTGACGACTGCCCAGCGGCGGGTGCTGGACGGGCTGCTGGAGGTCGCGCCGGGGATGCGGGTGTCGGACCTGGAGCGGTGGCGCAAGGGGCGGGGTCCGGTACTGGATCGGAACAGGATTGAACGCTAACCCTGTGGCGCGCCGGTCCTTAAAGCCTGGCTCGCACCGCCGGGCGGGCGTGCTTTCGGACGGTTGCCCAATCTTCGCGTTCCCAGGTATCGCTGAGGGCGCGAGCGTCGGCGTAGCCAACCGGCCCGGCGATGACGCTGAGCCGGTAGCTGGACGCGGCACGCTTGCAGGCGCTCGGCGCGAGGCCTTCGGTGGCGAAGGTGTCGGCGATGACCTGCCGCGCTTCGGCTTTCGCCTCAGCGGCGCTGCCGCCGATGCCGATGTGGGCGCCGCCGTGACGGTTCGCCAGCACCCAGTACCCGTAAGCCACGTATCGTCACCGGCTTTCCCGACAGCGCCGCCTCGCGCTTGGCCTTCAGGTAGTCGGCGAGGTGCCGGTCTTGCATGGCGAGCCGCTTGCGCAGCTCGCTGATCAGGTCGTCTTTGCGCTGCAGCTCGAACCTGGCCTCAGCAATCGTCGCTTCGGCGTCGGCCTGGGCTGCGGCGATCAGCGGGGCGGCGAGTTCGGTCGCACGCCGTTCGATATGGCCTTCATGAGAACGACGACGTGGCGGATGCCGCGCGATCCGTTGGGCCGGATCATGCTCGACGCGTTGGCGACCGCCTGGGAGAGGAGATCGGTGCCAGTGACGGCGAGGCCGGAGAAAGCGGCCGCGATCTGGAGGAACCGGCGACGAGACAGCACCTCCCAACGCTAGATCGTCAAGGCAGCCGGCACGCTGACAGCGGACAAAATGTCGGTGACATCCCGGTAGAGCCGCCTGTTCAGGCTGGCGTGAGGCCGGTGTGTTCCGCCGCGAACGCCAGCATGTCGGCGAACTCAGCGGCTAGCATCCGCTTCGGCTTGCCGGCCCCGTGCCCGGTCGCCGTCTCGATCCGGAGCAGCACGGGCGCGTCGCCTGCCTGGTCGTGCTGGAGCTCGGCGCCGAACTTGTAACTGTGCGCCGGCGCTACCCGGTCGTCGTGGTCACCGGTGAGGATCAGCGTCGCCGGGTAGGAGGTGCCCGCGCGGAGGGCATGCAGGGGCGAGTAGGCGTACAGGAACGCCAAGTCCTCGGCGACGTCCGGATCACCCTGCTCCGGGATCCAGGCGGCACCGATGGTGAACTTGTGGAAGCGCAGCATGTCCATGACGCCGACCATCGGCAGCGCCACCGCCGCCAGATCCGGCCGCGGCGTCATCACCGCTCCGACGAGCAGGCCGCCGCCACTGGCGCCGTGCAGCGCCAGCTGGCCGCGCGTGGTGACCCCGGTCGAGATCAGGTGCTCGCCAACCGCGATGAAGTCATCGAAGACGTTCTGCTTGCGCTCCCGCGTGCCCGCCTCGTGCCACTGCCTGCCATACTCCCCGCCGCCACGCAGATTCGCCACTGCCAGCGCGCCGCCCGCGGCCAGCCAGGCCGGCCATGCCGCCCTGAACGCCGGCGTGATCGCCCAGTACGACCCGCCATAGCCGTAGAGCAGGGTAGGCAGCCCGAGCCCGGCGCCAGCAGGCCGCAACAGGAAATAAGGCACCGTGGTCCCGTCGGCGCTGATCGCCGACCGGCGCTCGGTGACAACGTCCGGCACCGGCGCCGTCCGGTCGGTCAGGACCAGCGGATCGGCCCGGCCGGTGGAGAGATCGACCCGGTAGGCGCGGGTGCCGCGGACGAACGACTGGACGCCGAGGAAGCACTCCTCGCTGTCCTCCCCGACGTTCACCTCGCTGACCGAGCCGTCGCTGTGCTGGCCAGCGCCGGCGAGGTCCAGCTCGCCAAGCTCGGCTCCGGCGGCATCGAACCGCACGACCCGGTGCTGCGCGTCGCGCAGGTAGACGGCAAGGAAGCCGTGGCCGCCTCGCTCCACCCGTTGCAGGACGTCGTCCCGTTCCGGGATCAGCTCTGCCCAGTTGCCAGTGCCGCCAGTCTCCATCCCGGCTAGGTCGGCGCTGACCACCTTGCCGCGCGGGGCGTCCTGGTCGGTGTGCAGATAGAGCACGTCGTCCTTCACGCCCACCGGCTCGATGCGGGCCCGCGGCTCGGTGATCACGTGCACGGCGACCTGCCCGCGGGCCGCCTCTGGTGGTTCATGGAGATGTCCTCCCAGTGGGTCCCTGCTCGCTGGGCGGGATGCACTAAGGATCTCGCCCAGTTTGGACCGCCGGATGAGAGGGACTGCTTGGGGTTCGGGCATCGCGCTGGAGACGTTCGGCTTCGTGGGCGGCGATCAGGTGGGCCATGCCTGCCGCCAGGTGCTTGCGGCTGGTGGCAGGGAGGCCGCGGGCGAGGGCCTCGAGCCGGCCGGTGACTTCGTGATGGCAGGCGAGCGCCACGCGTTCGCCGTCGCGCGTTAGCTCGACGTGGTAGCGGCGCCGGTCGCCGGGCAGCTGGGCGCGCCTGACCAGGCCGCGGCGCTCGGCGCGGTCGACCAGGCCGCTGAGGCTGGATTTCTCGATGTCCAGGAGGTGGCTGAGCTCGGTCATCGTGGTGCGTCCGGTAGTGAGCACGCAGAGCAGTTCGGCCTGGACGGGGGTGAGGCCGTGCGCGCGGCTGGCGTCGGCGAAGGCGCGTCGCACGACGTGCGTCAGCCGCACCATCGTGTCCGCGAGCCGCGTGTCGCGGGCTTGCGGGTGAGTCCCCGCCGGTGCTGCCATGTGCCCGATCGTACTTGACAGAAGTTGATAACACGAACTATTTTCTGTTCGTGTTATCAACAGTTCGTACTACGAACGAGAGGAGAAGGCCATGACCGTGACGGTGGTCGTTGCCGGGGGTGGCTACGGCGGGATTGTGGTGGCCCGGGCGCTCGACGACGTGGCGGATGTCGTCCTGGTGGAGCCGCGGGACGCGTTCGTCCACAACGTCGCCGCGCTGCGCGCGCTGGTGGATCCAGGCTGGGTTGATCGCATCTTCCTGCCGTATGACCGGCTGCTTGCGCGGGGCCGCGTGGTGCGTGACCGAGCTGTGCGCGTGGATGCCGGCTCGGTGACGCTGGGCTCGGGGCAGACGATCGACGCCGACTACATCGTCCTGGCGACCGGGTCCGCATACCCCTTCCCGGCCAAGACTGAGGACGACGACAGCGCGGGCGCACGAGCCAGGATCCGGCGGGCCCACGACGAGCTGGCGCGGGCAGGCCGGGTCCTGCTGCTCGGCGCCGGCCCGGTGGGCCTTGAACTCGCGGGCGAGATCACCGCCGCGTGGCCGGGCAAGAGCGTCACGATCATCGACCCGCTCAGCGATATCCTCTCCGGCGGGTACGCCCCGGCCGGGTATGACAGCGGATTCCGTGCGGAGCTGCGCCGCCAGCTCCGCCAGCACGGTGTCAGCCTTCTGCTGGAAACGTCCCTGCCCAGCCTGCCGCCGACCGCTCCCGGCCTGGCCGAGCCGTTCACCGTTACGACACGCGACGGCAGACAGCTCGAAGCCGACATCTGGTTCCGCTGCTTCGGGGTAACCCCCGCACTGGCTACCTGAGCGAAGCGATCGCGCCCGCCCGGCTGCCCGACGGTCACCTCGCCGTGACCCCCGAGCTGCAGCTGCCCGGCTACGACCGGGTATTCGCCATCGGCGACCTCACCGCCACCCCCGAGGCCAAGACCGCCAAGGCGGCCGGCCTGCACGCCGAGGTCGTCGCGGCCAACATCTCGTCCCTCATCGACGGCGGCAGCGAACTGCGCGCCTACCAGCCCGGCCCGCCCGGCCTCGTCGTGCCTCTCGGCCCGCACGGCGGCGCGTCATACACGGCCGACCGGGGCGTCCTGGACGCGCAGACCACCTCGCAGATCAAGGGCACCCACATGATGGTCGACCGGTTCGGCCAGCTCCTGAAGCTCACCCCAGCGCCAGATCCCGCCGTCGCCTGACGGCCGCAGTCCCGGGAGGCCCGGCGGCTCCATGGCCAGCATCTGCCAGCGAGAAGGAGACCGATGTGTCCATCATGCTCATCCGCTAGACTGTCCGACCCGGTCAGGTCACAAGCAACCTCCAGCTGCTCCGCGAGTTCTTCCAGGAACTGGACGCCGTCAGGCCCCAAGGCCTCCGCTACAGCTCGTTTCAGCTTGACGACCAGGTCAGCTTCGCCCACCTCGTCGAGTCCGCCTCCGGTGCAGCGCCCTTCGCGTCCCTGCCGGCCTACCGCGCGTTCCGGGACACTATCGCCCAGCGCTGCGTGCAGCCCTCAACCATGAGTGAGCTCCACGAGATCGGCACGTTCATCTCCCGGTGACGGCCCCAGACAATCCAGAGCGCCGTCACCGCGTCGCGGGCAGACCCTCGGAGATCCCTGCCCTTGCCGCCATTGAGGCAAGGGCAGGGATCGTAAGGGTGGTGTCGGCGATGTCCCCGGTTGGTTCTTTAAGCAGGCGCGCTAGGTGATGAAGGACATCACGGCACCGGGCTGAGGCCGGCTGCGGTGAGCAGGTACGCGTCGCGCTCATCGGCGGAGCCGGTGACGATGTCGACGATCGCGGTGCCCACCTGCTCGGGGGTGAGCGCTGGACCGCGGTCGTCAAGGAAGACGGGGATACCTACGCCCTGCCTGGCGGCGTAGGCGGCGACTGCCCCCGCGCCCAGGTCTGTTTCCGGAGTGAGCTGCGGCAGCACGGAGGTGAACCTGATGCCGAGCGCGTTGCGGCCGGATTCTGCGGCCGCATAGGAGGCGATGAACCGGATGGTGGCCTTGGACCCGGCGTAGCCGCCGCTGAGGGGCGAGCCGTTGACTGCGGCTCCGCTGGAGAAGGCGATGACGTCGCTGCCTGGCTTCAGGGGAAGCAACAGCGCCTCGCGGGTCCAGTTGAACACGTGCTGCACGTCGACTTCCCAATTGCGGCTGAAGGTCTGCCAGGTTTGCCGGTGGATCGGCCGCATCAAGGGGGACGCCCCGGCGTTGAGGACCAGCGTGCGGGGGCGGTACTCGTCCAGGAGCCGGCCTGCGACCACCGGGTCGGTGGCGTCACCGGTGACGGGGGTGAAGGTGCCGCCGAGTTGTGCGCGCAGTTCCTCGAGCCGGTCGCGGTCGCGGGCGACCCCGACGACGTGCGCGCCATGCTCGGACAGGGCGATGGCGATGGCGCGGCCGAAACCCCGGCTGGCGCCGGTGACCAGTGCTGTCGTCCCGGATAGCTCGTGCGTTGACATATGAGACTCCTTTGATGCGGATGAGGTGACGGTTCGGTTAAACCTTGGCCCGCACAGGCCGGGGTTTGGAGGCTGTGCTGGCAACCGCTCGTGCCAGTTCGTCGCGGCGGACCAGGAGGTAGGTCACCGGAACCCCGCACAGGCCGATGGCGCCGCAGGCCCAGAACGCCCATTGGAAGCCGCTGGTGAGGGCCGCGGCTGATACGGCGCCCTGGTGGAGCAGGGTGCTGGCATGGGTGGCGGCGATCGTGGACGCCATCGCGACGCCGATCGCCCCGCCCAGCTGCTGAGAGGTGTTGATGAGCCCGGAGGCCAGGCCAGCCTCGTGCTCGGCGACCCCGGCCAGGGCGGCGATCGAGACCGGGATGAACGCGAACGCGGTACCGATTCCGACGATGACGAACGGTCCAGCCAGGCTGGCCCAGAAGGTCCCGTGTACGGGCACCCGGGTTGCCCACAGCACGCCGCCACCGATCATGGCCATGCCGGCTGCCATCACGAGCTTGGCTGAGCCGCGGGTGACCAGCGCCTGGGATAGGCCGGCGAAGGCGACGGAGGTGAGCGACGCCGCCAGCCAGGCGAGGCCGGCCTTCAGCGCGGAGTAACCGAGCACCTGCTGCATGTAGAGGGTGCCGATAAAGATGAACGCGAAGAAGCTGCCGCCGAGTAGCACGCCGACCGCGTTCGCGCCCGCCAGCGTCTTACCCTGGAAGATCCGCAGCGGCAGCAGCGGCGCCTCCACCCGCGTCTCGATGACCAGGAAGGCGGCGAGCAGGGCGACAGCAACCGCGAGCAGCGTCACCGTCCTGGCGCTATCCCACCCGGCCTGCGGGGCGGACGAGATCGCGTAGACGAGCAGGGACAGGCCGCCGGTCACGGTGACCGCGCCGAACGGGTCGTAGCGCCGGCGTGCCGTGGCGAGTCGGCTCTCCGGCACGACGCGCGGGGCGAGCAGCAGCGCCGCGGCCCCGATCGGGACATTGAGGAAGAAGATGTACTGCCAGCCGGCGTAGCGGGTGAGCAGGGCGCCGGCCATCACCCCGACGGCCGCGCCGCTCGCTCCGATGGCGCCCCACACGCCCAGCGCCTTGTTCCGCTCGGCGCCTTCGGGGAACATGTTCATCACGATCGACAGCGCCGCCGGGAGCACGATCGCCGCGCCGAGCCCCTGCACGCAGCGCATCGGGATCAGGAACGAGTCCGCTGTGGCCAGCCCGCAGGCCAGCGACGCTGCGGTGAACACGGCCAGGCCGGCCATCAGGATGCGGCGGCGGCCCAGCAGATCCGCGGCGCGGCCGCCGAGCAGCAGGAAGCCGCCGAAGGTGAGCCCGTACCCGGTGACGACCCATTGCAGGCTCGATTCCGGCATGTGAAGCCTGCGGCCGATGGTCGGCAACGCGACGTTGACGATCGCGAGGTCCGCGACCGTCATGAAGAAGGAAACAGCCAGCACCGCGAACGCGCGCCAGCGATGGACCTGATTCATATCTTGAACCCCTGGTAGTGGTAGCCGATCTTCACCTCTACAGATCCGGGGCACAGGGAAAACTGACCGGGCAAACCGCGGGGCAGATAATGCGCCGCCGGCCGGTTACTTTCGCGGCCGGGACGGATCTGTATCAGTGACGGCGCAGCACGCGGCGCCCGGAGGGAGCAGCCATGGCAGTCAGCGAGGATTTCGCCCGTCTCACCGACCCGTTCCGGCCTGAGCTGCTGGCACACTGCTACCGCATGCTGGGCTCGGTGCACGATGCCGAGGACCAGGTGCAGGAGACCATGATCCGTGCCTGGCGGTCCTACGGAGAATTTGAGGGCCGGGCGTCGGTGCGGACCTGGCTGTACCGGATCGCGACCAACGCCTGCCTGCGCGCGCTGGAGAACAGCAGCCGCCGGCCATTGCCGTCTGGCCTGGGCGGCCCGGGGGAGTACCAGGAGGCTTCGCTGGCCGGGGCGCGGCCGGAGGTTCCGTGGCTGCAGCCCTTTCCCGACGCTTTGCTGAGCGCCGGGTCCGCCGATCCAGCCGAGATCGTCGCGTCGCGGAAGTGGCGGAGCTGCTCGGCACCACCACGACTGCGGTGAACGGCATGCTGCAGCGCGCCCGGGCCCGGTTCGAGCAGGAGGCTCCCGGCGAGGACCAGCTGCACGAGCCTGCCGACCCGGTCGGCCGCGCCCTGCTCGACAGGTACGCCACCGCGTTCCAGAACGCAGACATCACGGCGGTCATGGCCCTGCTACGCGATGACGCCGTGTTCGAGATGCCGCCCGAGCCGACCTGGTTCACCGGCCGTGCGCTGATCGGGCGCTTCCTGCAGTCCCGGGTCCTCACCGAATCCGGCCTGTTCCAGATGATCCCCACGGCGGCCAACGGCCAGCCCACGTTCGCGATCTACCTGCGCGGCCACGACGGCGTGTACCGCGCACACGGGATCCAGGTGCTCACCCTCGCCGCATCACGCGTCACGCGGGTCACCTCGTTCAACGACCCGGGCCTATTTACGGCCTTCGCCCTGCCGGAGGCCGTCCCCGCCGTCGCGGTACCGGCCCGATGACCCAGGCCGCCCCGGCGGCATGGCCAGCCGAAGGCGCCCGGCTGCTTGAACCCTCGATCAGCTATGCGCTCGGCGTGGTCCTGGCCGTCACGCCGGAGCTCCTGCCGTGTCCGACGCCCTGCCGGGAATGGGACCTGCGGATGCTGCTCAGGCACGCCAGCGAATCCCTGGCGGCGATCGGTGAGGGCATCGCAGCCGGACGCGTTGGCCTGGAACCCGCGGGCGAGGACGGTGACCTGGCGGCTGACCCCGCCCGGGCTTTCAGCGATCGTGCCTGCCAGCTGCTTGACGCCTGGACCAGCCCCGGCCACCAGCGCCAGGTTATCGAGATCGCCGGCTGCCCGCTGACGGCGAGCGTCATGGCCGCAGCGGCAGCCCTCGAGGTCGCCGTCCACGGATGGGACATATCCCGGGCCTGCGGGCAGCGCCAGCCGATACCGCGCGCCCTGGCTATCAACCTGCTGGCAACAGTCCCGGTCCTGGTGCCCTGCACCGGCCGGCACCCCCTGTTCGCGGCACCGGTCACCGTGCCCGCAACGGCAGGTCCCAGCGACCGGCTCGCCGCCTTCCTCGGGCGCACTGTCGTGTAGCGTCCGCCGGGTAGCGACGGCGGTCAGGATCCTTCCGCCAGGGCCGCGAGCCGGTCGAGCGAGGCCTGGAGCTGGCCGGCCGTGGTCGCCCGGGCCCGCGGCAAGCGCTTCTCATCGGTCAGCCGGGTCCAGTCGTAGGTATGGGTGACGCGCGTGCGTGCCGGGCCGGCCGGCTCGAGTTCCCACCGCCACAGGTGCCCGGGCGGCTCCTGCCCCGGCTCGGCGGGCAGCCAGGCAATCCGGCAGCCCTCCTCGAACTCCACTACGTGGTTCTCCCGGACGCCGCCCCGGGTCAGCGTCATCGTGAACACATCACCGGCGCGGCGGACCCGCTGCCCGGCGGGCGCCCCGACCAGGTTGTCGTTGCCGTCCCAGCGCGGCTGCGCAGCCGGATCC
>ODAK010006281.1_pt1 | contig 12004 bp, 9 predicted proteins | sample 1539591 | NCBI WGS metagenome assembly ODAK01 (sample SAMEA3539303, study PRJEB22396) | soil metagenome | biome: tundra; feature: field; material: soil | place: USA | collected 2010-05 | depth 0.15 m | reverse complement strand
AATATGCGACGGCACGAAAGACTTGTAGCGGGCTGAATACGCTTAGTCGAGTCGCTGCTTGCAGGAGGGCCATATGCTCGCCACCATTTTGATTGTTGTCGTTCTTCTGATGATCCGTTTACGGCAAGAGGATTGAATCGCTCTCCGAGAAATCACAGCGCACCGTGATCCTGATCATGGCAGACGCAGGATCTCTTCGTGTAGGCTAAATACCTGAATAGAACCTGCGGCCCAAAATGAGCCCATGCTCTCCAGTTGGAGTGCAGCATGGCACGGTTAATTATTGCCGCGGTGTGGTGTGGCGTTTTCTTCCTGAGGGGTAATCTCGCAAAAAAGAAGGCCGCGGCTGTGCGGTCTGCTTTATTTTTGGCTGTTCTCCACCTCATCGATCGGTTTTATTGTCGTTGCGCTTTTGAAAGGAGGGGAGTCCTGGCAGTGGCGCGCCCTACAAGCACCCTCTTTGCAAGAGGGGATGATTCAAGCCAACGCTGAAAGTTGTCCCACTTTTTACGGGGAGGTGCGGGAAGAGGTGCGGGAAAGAGACGCCTCGGAAAGGTTGGCGACATTAGAGAACTTATCACTCACATTCGGTCGCGTGCCGCCCAACCCATCCCTAGCAGGGGGAGTGGTGAGCCGCAAATTCACAAGCTTGAAGGTGACAGATGTTTCGCGAAGCACATGCGATCTGGAAAAGCGGGCCTTATGCGGGCGAGGGCGCTGTCTCTGGGCACCGTTTGTGCGGATTAACTTTGGTATCCGGTAAGAGCCGGTCTTCTCTTGGGAAGGTGTGCCAATGGTCACTGCGAACCATGGTGTATTCAGTCCTCCACCACCCCCCGATATAAGTTTGGAGAACCTTACCGAGTTTCCCGAAGGCAGGCGCGTGTTGACTTGCATTCAGTGTGGTACGTGCGCCGGCACGTGTCCCTACGGGGAGCTCATGCAGTATCCACCGCGGCGCATCATCGGCATGTTGCGTGCCGGGGAGTTGGAGAAGGTCTTTACCAGTGACAGCCTGCTCAACTGCGTTGCCTGTTATGCCTGTACGGCCAAGTGTCCACGCGGGATTGATCTCACGGGGGTGCTATTGCCATTGGTGAAAGAGCAAGTGCTGCTGCGTCTCCCAGAGATGCCAGCAGAGTTGCAGAAGGCGCTGGAGAACAAGCTGCGCTACGGCAACCCCATGGGCGAATCGCCGCGAAAGCGCGCCGGCTGGGTGAAGACCGCCGGTGTGCCCGTTCGCATCCTTCACGAGGATCCCCGTCCGGTGGAAGTACTTTGGTTCGTCGAGTGTTACTCCTCTTACTATCCACGTGGGCAACAATGCGCCCGCGCTATTGCCAAGGTCTTTCATGCTCTGGGAGTTGACTTTGCCATTCTTGGCAACGAGGAGAAATGCGCGGGGGAGTGCGGCCGTCTATCGTGGGAGCGTGGGCTCTACAACACCCTCATGGAATACAACATGCTGGTGCTGGGAAAGTACCAGTTCAAGCTCATCGTCACTTCATGTCCCCACGCTTATGATGCCTTCCGTTATCGCTACACGGCTCTTAAATTCAACTACGAGTTGATGCACGTCACCCCGTTTTTTGCGCAACATCTCGACCGTCTCAAGCCGATGTTGAAACGCAAGGCCGACTGCAAAGTGACCTACCACGACTCCTGCTGCCTGGGGCGCCACAGCAGCGTGTACGAGGAGCCGCGCCTGCTGTTGCAGGCCATCCCCGGGGTCAAGCTGGTGGAAATGACTCACAACCGCGTCAACACACTCTGCTGTGGCGGCGGTGGCGGCGGCATGTGGCTGGACACTTACTACAAGGCGAAAGGATACGAGCGGCTCTCCGAGCGGCGCGTCAAGGAGGCCATCGCCACGGGTGCTGACATCTTGGCAGTCGCCTGCCCGTATGAGATCTCGCGCTTCGAAGACGCCCTGAAGGTTCTGGGATACGAAAAGAAGATGATCGTCCGCGACATCGTTGAACTACTCGCCGAGGCCATGGAGGTATAGGCCATGAAAATCATCGTGTTGCTGAAGATGGTGCCTGACGTGGTGGAGGAACTGGAACTCTCCGCCGATGGCAAAGCGCTCGATACCGAGTTTCTACGGATGATTGCCAACGAGCTCGATAACCACGCGCTGGAAGAGGCTCTGCTTTTGAAAGAGAAGTATTCGGGAACTGTCACCGTGGTGGCATTGGACGCTCCCGAAGTAGATGATGCTCTGTTTACCGCGTTAGCCAAAGGCGCGGACCAGGCGTTGAAAATTACCGATGGCGACGGAACGCTCGGCACGCGTGCCGGCGCATACCGCATGGCGCAGACACTTTCCACAGTTCCCGGTTTGTTGCCTGCCGACCTCATCCTCACCGGAGCGCAGGCGATTGATGACCTCGACGGGCTCACTGCTCCCTTGGTCTCTCACTTGCTGCGGTTGCCCCAACTAGGGATCGTTACCAAGGTCAGCGTGGATACCATCGCCGGAGTTGCAACTGTATTGAGGGAGTTCCCGGGCGGGGTCCGCGGCGAATACGAGGTCAAGTTGCCTGCAGTGCTCGGAATTCAGGCGGCGGAGAAGCCTCCACGTTATGTGCCGGTGGCCAAGGTGCGGGCAGCGATGAAGTCGCAGTCCATACAGTCTGTGGTCGCTCCGACCGCAGCCGACGGCGGCGTCTGCTGGTTGCCAGTGGAGGAGATGACCAAACCCGACGTGACCGAGCATGCGCAGATGCTAGTGGGTTCTCCGGAAGAGATCGCCAACCAGCTCTGCGAAATCCTGGCTGCGCGCGGCCTGCTCTAGAAAGGGGGAGCTATGGCGGGAAATGTTTGGGTACTAGCTGAGCAGTGGAGAGGCCAGCTCTCCGACATCACCTACGAAGTTCTAGCGCTAGGCAAGGAAGTTGCAACCGCTCTCGGAGTTGATCTTCAAGCGGTGCTCCTTGGTCACGAGGTCAGGGACCTGGCACGAAGTTTGGGCAAGGCGAACTCCGTTCTTTACCTCGACCATGCCGCACTGGCTACTCCCGTGCCCGAAACTTTTGCTCATGCCTTGACGTCCGCGATAAGGGCGAAGAGCCCACACGCGGTCCTGATTCCACTTACGAACGTGAGTTGGGAGCTGGGTGCTCTGTTGGCTGCGGAACTAGAGGTCGGCTACGTCAACGCCTGCAAGGATGTGCGATCTGAAGATGGGAAGCTGCAGGTCCGTTCCGTGCTCTACGGCGGCAAGATGGAAGCCATCGTTCATCCCGAACAGTCGCCGGCGATCCTGGGCATCCTGCCCGGAGTTCGCCCTGCTGACCAGGGACGAGCTGAAACGACGCCTCCGGTCGAAGAGTTGACTGTCGATTTGCCAGAGACCTCCAGCATTCGCTGGAAACGCTACCTCGAACCGGAAGCTGGCGACATTGATATCAGCAAACAAGAAGTGCTGGTGTCGGTGGGTAGAGGCATCCAGAGCCACGACAACGTGGCCCTGGCGGAGGATTTGGCGGGAGCGCTGGGTGGTGCTGTGTGTGGATCGCGTCCAGTGATCGACCAGGGGTGGCTGCCACTTTCCCGGCAAGTCGGTAAGTCTGGCGTCGTAGTGAAGCCCAAGCTCTACGTGGCCGCCGGCATCAGTGGCGCTCCGGAGCATGTGGAAGGCATGAAGAACAGCGACCTCGTCGTTGCGGTCAACAGCGATCCGCAAGCACCCATCTTCAACGTGGCGCATTACGGCATCACCGCCGACGTGATGGACGTGCTGCCCGCGCTTACCGAGGCAGTGCACAGCCGGAAAGAGGCAAAAAAACATGCCGCCTGATCCGGCAACTCTCCCTTACTTCGGCATGCCAGGATACTTCCACCTGGGGCTGCTCACGTTCATCTCATTTTTTGTCTTTGGGAGCCGAGTGCTGCGCCATGTTCGGGTTCTGGCCCAGGCGCGTCCGGAGAATCGCTGGGATCACATTGGCAAGCGGATCGGCCTCGTCGTCACCAACGTCCTGGGCCAGCGGCGTCTCCTCGATGAACCTTTGATTGGCGCCGCCCACCTCATTATCTTTTGGGCTTTTGTCGCCTATGCCACCACGTTTTTCTGGAATCTGCTCAGAGGCCTGATTCCAGCTTTGGCCATTCCGTATCCCGACGACGTGCGTTGGGTGGCGTTCTCTGTGCAAGCGTTGGGCGCGCTGGGCGTGATCGCACTGGCTGTGGCGGCGGTACGGCGCTATTTATTCACCCCGGTCAGCCTGGAGCGATCCTGGGACGCGGGGATCATTCTGCTCCTCATCGCCATCGTGCTTCTGTCCTCTCTCGCCGGCGCTGGATTCCGAGCTTTGGCAGCCACGGGCGAAGCATCCTGGCGACCGGTGGGCAGCTACTTGGCTGTAATCTTTGCCTCTCTGGGAGTGTCCCGGTGGCAGGCGCCCACCCTATACCTCTGGACTTGGTGGATTCACATGATCACCGTCCTCGGGTTTCTTGCTTACTTGCCATATTCCAAGCACCTGCATTTACTGGCTTCGCCCTTCAGCGTCTTCTTTGCCTCTCTTCAACCCAGCAAAATGCCATCGGCATCCGAAGGTGCCTCCCGCTTAGAGGAGTTCACCTGGCGCGAACTTTTCAGCGGCTTGGCGTGCGCCGAATGTGGCCGCTGCGACCGCGTCTGTCCCAGCTTTGCCAGCGGCGAGCCCCTGTCCCCAAAGCAGCTCATCCATCACGTCAAGAAGTTTGTGCTGGAGTGGAGCGAAAGTCCGGCGGCGGGCAACGGCAAGAAGTTTCTCAGCGATGTAGTGCGGCCGGAAGAGATCTGGGCCTGCACCACTTGTGCCTCCTGCATGGAGCATTGTCCCGTGTTCAACGAGCACATCTCCTTGGTGATCGAGATGCGGCGCAAGCTGATCTCCGAAGGCAATGTTCAGCCGCGTCTCCAGGAGGCCTTCACCAATCTCACACGCTACGGCAACTCGTTCGGCCAGTCGGAGCGCAAGCGCGCGGTGTGGACCCAAAATTTGGGTTTCAGACCCAAGGATGCGCGCAAGGAACCAGTGCAATGGTTGTGGTACCTGGGCGAGTACGCCTGCTATCATCCCGCCCTGCAGGGCATCACTCGCTCGCTGGCGCGCACCTTGCGCACCGCTGGTGTGGATTACGGCATCCTCTACGAAGCCGAGCGCAACTCGGGCAACGACGTGCGGCGTGTTGGCGAGGAAGGTCTGTTCGAGCTATTGCGGCAAAAGAACACCGCCACGCTGCAGCAGGCGCGTTTCAACAATCTGTTCACCACCGACCCACACGTTTACAACACGTTTAGAAACGAATACCCGGATCTGAACCACGGCCGGCACCTGGTCTCTCACTACACGGAATTGCTGGCGATTCTATTCGAGTGCGGGCAGTTAAAAGTAGCGCGCAAGCTGCCCTACCGAGTCACCTACCATGACCCCTGCTACCTCGGCCGCTACAACGGAGTCTACGATCCGCCTCGGGCGGTGCTGAAAGCCCTGGGAGTGGAGTTGAGAGAAATGCCCCGTTCTCGTCGGCAGAGCTTCTGCTGCGGTGGAGGTGGCGGCCGCGTCTGGATGGAGGACACCGGTGAAGCACATTCGCGCCCGAGTGAAAGCCGAGTGCGCGAGGCAGCGAGTCTGGATGGAGTTCAATACCTGGTGGTGGCCTGTCCGAAGGACTATGTCATGTTCACCGATGCTTTGAAGACCACGGGTCTGGAAGGCAAGTTGTTGGTCAAAGACATCGCTGAACTGGCGGAAGAAGCAGTTGCCGCTTAGAAACAGGAGCGCCTCCCATGCCGGAGCCAAAAGACACAGCTTGCAGCGGAGGAATTGGAGTTTACGTCTGCCATTGCGGCACGAATATCGCCGGAACGGTGGATGTGAACGCCCTTACGGATTATGCCGCAACTCTCCCGGGCGTCACCGTGGCACGCAACTACAAGTACGCGTGCTCCACGCCCGGTCAGGAACTGATCAAGCGCGACATCCGCGAGCTCAATCTGACCCGCGTTGTGGTGGCGGCGTGTTCGCCCTGTCTGCACGAGAAGACCTTCCGCAACGTTACGGCGGAAGGCGGACTCAACCCCTACTACTTCCACATGGTGAACCTGCGGGAGCACGACTCCTGGGTACACACCGATAAGAAAGCCGCCACGGAAAAGGGAAAGGACCTCATCCGCGCCGCCGTGCGCCGTGTTCGCTTGCACCGGCCCCTGGAGCGCAAGCGGGTCTCGATCGATCCCAACGTTCTAATCGTGGGAGGAGGTATTGCTGGCATTCACGCTGCTCTCACGCTGGCCAATGCCGGCAAGCACGTCTACCTCGTCGAGCGTGACGCCACCATCGGCGGGCACATGGCGATGTTCGACAAAACCTTCCCCACGCTGGACTGCGCTGCCTGCATCCTTACTCCCAAGATGACTGCCGTGAAGTCCCACCCGAACATCACCCTCTGGACGCTTTCCGAAGTCACGCAGGTGGACGGCTACGTCGGCAACTACAAGGTCACGGTCAAGCGCAGGCCACGCTACGTGCTGGAAGATGCCTGCGTGGGCTGCATGGAGTGCATTGATGCCTGTGTCTACAAGCAGGCCAAGGTGCCCGACGAATTCAATATGTACCTGGGCAAGCGCAAGCCCATCTACATTCCTTTTCCGCAAGCGGTTCCCCAGGTGGTTATCATCGATCGCGAGAGTTGCATCGAGTTCAAGTCTGGCAAGTGCAAGAAGACGTGTGTAGAAGTGTGCGGCGACCGCAAAGCCATTGATTTTCAGCAGCTGGAGAAAACTGAATCGATCGACGTCGGTACGATCATCCTGGCCACGGGTTTCTTCACTTTCAATGCCAAACGTATTCCGTATTACGGCTACGGGACCTACCCAAACGTGTACACAGGGTTGGAAGTCGAGCGTCTGGTCAACGCCGCTGGACCTACCGGCGGCGAAATCATCCTGCGCGACGGCCGCAAGCCCAAGACGGTGGGCATTGTTCACTGCGTCGGTAGCCGCGATGAGAACACCAATCGGTACTGTTCTCGCGTCTGCTGCATGTACTCGCTGAAGCTGGCCCATCTGATCAAAGAAAAGACCGACGCCGAAGTCTTCAACTTCTACATCGACATGCGTACCCCGGGGAAAGGCTTCGAGGAGTTCTACAACCGGGTGGCGGAAGAGGGCACGCACTTCATTCGTGGCCGCGTCGCTGATATCTATCCCGACCCCGCAGGCGACGGCCGCTTGCTGATGTGTGCCGAAGACACCCTAATGAGCACGGTGCGCAAGATCCCCGTCGACATGGTCGTGCTCTCCACCGGACTCGAACCGCAGCCCGACGCGCAGGAAGTCCGCCGTCGCTTCCACATCACCTGCTCGAGCGAAGGCTTCTTCCTCGAGCGCCATCCCAAACTGGCTCCGGTGAGCACGTTCACCGACGGCGTCTTCCTGGCGGGATGCTGCCAGAGTCCCAAGGACATTCCCGACACGGTGGCGCAGGCAGGTGCCGCTGCCGCCGAAGCTCTGGCTTTGATCGACATCGGCTATGTCGAGCAAGAGCCCTACACCGCCCAGGTTCTGGAAGAGGTCTGCTCTGGCTGCAAAACCTGCATCCCACTTTGCCCCTATCAAGCGATATCGTTCGTGGAGGAAAAGAAGAAAGCCCAGATCAACGAGGTGCTGTGCAAGGGCTGTGGGACCTGTGTCGCCTCCTGCCCGTCTGGATCGATCCAGCAGAACCTGTTCGAGGACGAAGAGATTTTTGAGGAAGTCGAGGGGTTACTGGCCTATGCCTGATGCCAAGCCCAACTCGTCGCAAGCCGCGCCGCCGATGGCGGAACAGCAAACTTTCGAACGAGAATCGTGGCCTTTTTCTGCAACTGGTGCACCTACTTGGCGGCCGATCTGGCGGGTACTTCGCGCATGAAGTATGCCCCCAACGTGCGCGTGGTCCGCGTCATGTGTTCCGGCCGCGTGGATCCGCAGTTTGTCCTCGATGCCTTTGCCCACGGCGCCGATGGCGTCCTTATTGGAGGCTGCCATCCGGGGGATTGCCATTACCAGGAGGGCAACTACAAAGCTCTTCGCCGCTACCGGCTGCTGAAACGCATGCTGGGGCAAATGGGCATTGAGGAAGAGAGGGTCCGTCTCGAGTGGATCTCCGCGTCGGAGGCTGAGCGGTTCCGCTGGGTGATGAACGACATGGTGGAACACGTGCGTGCCCTCGGGCCGCTTCACCTGCAACCAGCCGAGGAAGTCTTCGCCGAGGAGGTGGCGGTCTGATGGCAGAGAAACCGAGAGTCGCTTTCTACTGGTGCGCGTCCTGTGGAGGATGCGAAGAGACAGTTATTGATCTCGCCGAAGCTGTTCTCGACGTTGTCGCTGCTGTAGACATCGTCTTCTGGCCAGTGGCCATGGACTTCAAGCGCAAGGACGTTGAGGCCATGCCCGACGGCTCCATCCTGGCTACGTTCGTGAACGGAGCGATCCGCACCACAGAGCAAGAAGAGATGGCGCATCTGTTGCGCAGCAAGTCCAAACTGCTGCTCGCTTTCGGATCGTGCTCCCACCTCGGCGGGGTTCCCGGCCTCGCCAACCTTTTCGACCGTGAGAGCATTCTGCAGGCCGTCTACAAGGAGTCGCCCAGCACCGTGAACGAGGAGGGCGTGCTGCCCAGACTGCGGCACAAGGACAATGGTCACACGGTGGATCTGCCGGGGTTTTACCAAACCGTCCGCACACTGAGTCAAGTCGTGGACGTGGACTACTACATACCCGGCTGTCCGCCCACACCGAGGATCCTCCGAACTGCGCTGCAGACTTTACTCAGCGGAGAACTGCCGCCAAAGGGGACGGTGCTTGCTCCCGACTACGCCCTTTGCGAACAGTGTCCCCGCAAGGACAGCAAGCCGGAGAACTTGTCCATCAGCCAGTTCAAGCGCCCCCATCAGGTGCTGATCGACGAGGAAAAATGCCTCCTGGCACAAGGTCTGCTCTGCATGGGCCCGGCCACGCGCGGAGGATGCGAAGCCCCCTGCGTGCAGGGCAATATGCCGTGCACCGGATGCTGCGGTCCCACGAGCCGGGTCCGCGATCAGGGCGCGAAGATTCTCTCCTTGCTTGCTTCGCTGCTGGAGAGCAAGGAAGAAGCGGAAATTGACCATGCGCTAGCCACAATTCCCGATCCGGTTGGAAGTTTCTACCGCTACAGCTTGCCCTCGTCGCTGCTGCGGCGAAAGAAGCTGGACAACCCGTGCACTGCCGGGACTCGCAGGTGAGGTGATTTATGCCCGACACGAAGGAAGCAACGCCGCTGCAGCAGGCCTGGCAGGAAGGCGCCGCCAAGGCCAACACAGAATACGTTCGCCGCCGCATCACCATTGATCCCATCACGCGCCTGGAAGGTCACGGCAAGATAGATGTTTTTCTGGACGAGGCCGGTCAAGTCGAGCGCGCCTACTTCCAGGTTCCCGAACTGCGCGGCTTCGAAAAGTTTGTGCAAGGACGCCCCGCCGAGGACATGCCGCAGATCACCTCCCGCATCTGCGGCGTGTGTCCCACGGCACACCACATGGCCGCAACCAAGGCTCTCGACGACCTTTACCACGTGGATCCGCCGCCTGCAGCGAAGAAGATCCGTGAACTCGTCTACAACACCTTCATCACCGAGGACCACGCCCTGCACTTCTACTTTCTTGGCGGGCCCGATTTCGTAGTCGGGCCGGAAGCGCCGGCCGCAGAGCGCAATATTCTAGGAGTGATCGCCAAAGTCGGCGTGGACGTGGGCAAGAAAGTCATCGCCATGCGCCGCCGTCTGCGCGAGTTGATTGCTCTCGCGGGCGGCAAAGTCATACATCCCGTACTCGGCTTGCCCGGCGGTGTGGCCAAGCACTTCACCGCAGATATGCAGAAGCAATTCCAGGAAGTCGCTGCCGAAGCGGTGGACTTTGCCCAGTTCACTCTGCAGCTCTTCGAGGACGTGGTACTCAAGAACTCGGACTACGTGAACTTGATCCTCTCCGACATCTACACCCACCGCACGTACTACATGGGCATGGTAGACGGCAGCAATCACGTGAATTTCTACGATGGCTCGATTCGCGTGGTTACGCCCAACGGCGGCGAGTGGAAGAAGTTCCGCCCGCCGGAATACCTCGACAACATTGCCGAGCACGTCGAGCCCTGGAGCTACGTCAAATTCTGCTACTTGAAGCCGGTGGGCTGGAAGGGTTTCATCGAGGGCGCGGACAGCGGCATCTACAGCGTGGCCCCGCTGGCGCGACTCAACGTGGCTGACGGGATGGCAACGCCGTTGGCGCAGCAGGCATATGCAACATTCTGCTCGACTCTGGGCGGTAAGCCGGTACATCACACCCTGGCCAACCACTGGGCTCGCGTCGTGGAGTTGCTCTACGCCGCTGAACGGATGAAGGAGCTGGCGGACGATCCGCAAATCACCGATTCCACCGTCCGCACCTTGCCCACAGAGAAACCCACAGAAGGAGTCGGGATCGTCGAGGCGCCCCGCGGCACGCTGATCCATCACTATTGGACCGATGGCCGTGGAGTGATTGAGAAGGCGAACCTGATTGTCGCGACGCAAGGTAACGCCGCGCGCATCGCCATGAGTGTGGAGAAAGCGGCGAAAGGCCTCATCTCAGGAGCTAACGTCCCTGAAGGTGTGCTCAACAAAGTAGAGATGGCCTTCCGCGCCTACGATCCGTGCCACGGCTGCGCTACCCATTCTCTGCCAGGAAGTATGCCGTTGTTGATTAGAGTCCGCGACCAGAGCGGCAATACCCTGGCGACGCTACGGCGCGACTTCAACGGGAGCGTGCATCGTGAGTAGCGTTGGGAGCCCGGAGCCGTCAGCCATAAGCGAAACGCGAGAGGTAACCATGCGGGTGTTGTGCCTCGGCAATGAACTGTTGGCTGACGATTCCCTCGGCAGCGTAGTCGCAGACCGCATTCGGCAGTTCGCGCCAGCCGACGTGGAAGTCCTCAGTACGCCCGAGACCGGCTTCCATTTGCTGGATTACGTCTTGAACGTGAACCGCCTCATAGTGGTCGATACCGTGGTGACGGGGACCGCCCCACCGGGAACAATCTACGCACTTCACGACCACGAACTGAAAGCAGTTCCGGGAGGATCGCCGCATTATGTTGGGCTGTACGAGACGCTCGCGTTGGCGCGAATGTTGGGTCTCCCGGTCGCAGAGGAGGTGATCTTCCTGGCAGTTGAAGCGGCTGACTGCTCGACGCTGGGTGGAGAAATTGATCCTGCAGTCCGTGCGGCCATACCGTCCGTCGTTGGAATCGTGCGGGGCATGATGCACACGGTTGGCAAATGCCCAATACCCACCGCAGCAGAAGCCCTCGTTGAGTGTCCCATTTCCGCTGACGTGGGACACTTCGCACGACGACAGATCGTGACTTTCCTATCCAAGTAGAACTGCGCGACGATCTGAACGGTTTGAGTGCGCTCTCGAACTCGCCGCGGACAAACTGGGGGTGCTGGTTCCAACCCCTGCTGCACCGGAAAGTGCTCGAAACGATCCTTCTTAACCCAGCGGGTCTATCTCTTCGCGGATGCCCGAAGGCGCAACCTTGAGGTCTAGATTTCGCTACTCCAGAGTAGCGAAATCATGACTTCAGTGCCCAGCGGAACTCCGTCCCTGGCCATAAGACTTTTGGCTGCGAATCTCCCTGGTTCAAGCTCTATATTTTGTCTCGCAAGTTGCGGTCAGAGACGGTCATTCGTTCGCGCTCGCGCAGGAATTCGATCCAGGATTCGACCACAGAGTTTTCGACGAAACGATCGGGGTGCACGGCGTCCTGATAGATACCCCAACAAATCGCGCCGTCACGCGTGCGCACGCCGCGCAGCAGGTGAATTCCGTGTATGGTGAAACATTTCGGGATTCAGTCGCGCGTTCTCCACGATGCGGCGAATGCGGAACTAAAGATCTTAGCCCGGATTATGCACGTTTTTAGAAACACGAAAAGCCTCTTCATGGTAAAAAG
>ODAK010006280.1_pt1 | contig 12007 bp, 13 predicted proteins | sample 1539591 | NCBI WGS metagenome assembly ODAK01 (sample SAMEA3539303, study PRJEB22396) | soil metagenome | biome: tundra; feature: field; material: soil | place: USA | collected 2010-05 | depth 0.15 m | reverse complement strand
CTTTGAACTCAGCCGACTGGCGGCTGGCCTCGTCGAGCAAATCCTTGAGTCGGCGGCCGACGAAACCATCGGCACTGCTACCGCGCACTTGGGGCTGCTTTTCCAGAGCCTCGTCGACCTTGTCGCCAATGGCTTCAGCGTCTGAGCCCAGCTTGCGCAACACGGCCAACACAACGCCGTCTTCCTGGGTCAAGAGCGCCCGCAACAAATGCTCGGGCGTAACTTCTTGATGGGCTCGCTGGTCGGCCAAGTCACGAGCCGCCGCCAGCGCTTCCTGAGCCTTGATAGTGAGCTTGTCGAGCCGCATGGTTCTGCACGCCTACGTAAGCACCGGCCGCAAGCAGACAAGGACGAGCGCTGATTCTCGACGTTGTCAGCCTACTCCCGACGTCGGCTAGCGTCGGAATCGGCGAAATTCGTTCTACTTTCGGGGCAGCTTGAACAGGGTCGCAGGGATCGGCTCGTCGAAGATTATTTGCATGACTTGGCTTTCCATCGTCACAGGCCCGACGGTCACGTTCTCGTGATACCAGACCAGGACGCCCTCTAGCGGGCGCCAGTCCGAAAAACGTGTGACGTAGGGCACTTGGCCGCCCTGGGACGGCTGAACGCCCTTCTCCAGCACGCGAAGATGGGTCTTGCGGTCGAAACAGATTGTCGTCGGGCCGCCTTTCACTTTCTGAAATTCCACGCATTCCCACGCTTCGCCCGCGGGTGGCGCTACCGGCGGCGCGACTGAAATCGCCTTGGCGTAGACATCGCCGAGGTGCCATTCTGAATTCCAGGTCGCGGCGATGCGAACGTCCTCGGCCTCGCCATCTTTGAGCAGGCGCACCCCCCCGATCGGATCCTTCGACCACGCCCGATGTCCGTCCGAGCCGCGCTGAAAGGTGCCCATGCCGGGCATTTCCGAGCTGCTGAAGACTTTTCCGCCGCGAGCCATGCGCGTTTCTTCGTTGCTGGCGAAGTGCATGGCCTTGACGGTCACCTCCCGCTTCACGCGCACCGTCCTGTGCTTTTGCCAGTTCTTCTCGTCGCCGATGGCGCGCGCATAGTCCCCAACCACGGCATTCGCTTCGCGCAAGGCTGCGGGTTGCGCGGGAATAGGGACGGGCATGATCGCTCCGGCATCAACCGCAAGCACGAGGGCGAGCAACGTGATCATGACGCTCATGCTTGAGCCACCTGTGGCTCGTCGTCAAGCACGGACGCGCGCTGTCGCACCACCGGGTCGCCGCTACTTGCCGTCGCGGGCGATGACCAGCGCTTCGTCGAGAACCAGATCGTGACCGCCCAAAAGGGCAGCGCGCGTCTCGGTCACGCGCACGTCGGGCTGAACGCCGCGGCCTTCGATGGCCACACCCTTGGGTGTCTTGAAACCGGCCACCGGAATCTGCATGACCGCCCCGCCGGGCAGCGCCTCAATGGTCGAGCCCAAGGCCGCACCGACGGTGAAGTCGCCGACGACGACCGCGCGCTTCGACTCCTGCAGGCCAGCGGCGAGAATTTCAGAGGTCGAGGCGCTACCCTCGTCCGTGAGGATGATGACCTTGCCGGTAAACGACTTCACGCCGAGCGACGGCGCAGCCACCAGATCATTGGCGAAGTCGCGGAACTGAATGATGCCGAGGTTCGTCTCGCGGGAGATCAGCCGAGCAGCCACCGGAATGGCCATGGCGCCAAAGCCGCCTGGATTGCCGCGCAAGTCGAGCACGACGGCCTTGGCACCGCGCTGGCGAAAGCCGTCAATAGCCTTCTGCACTTCACCGAGCACCGGTTCGAGCAAAAAGAAGTTGAACGCGATGATGCCCACATCGCCCACGCGTGACACGCGGACCTCGGGCACGACCGGCGGCATAAGCAACGCCTGCACTGCTGCGCGGGCCGGCGGATCCCGGATCAGCATCGCCTCGTGCGGCTGATTGCTTCCGTCGAGAAATCGAATGCTGACTCTGCTGCCGCTCGGACCGGAAAGAAGGTGGGCGGCGCGCCGGCGCATGCGAAACCGTTCTTCCACAGGCCGAAGCGCGCGTGCCGAAACCGGCATCGGCAAGAGGGCACGACCTCCGACGTGGGTGACCACGTAGCCAGGGCGCAGGCCGGCCTGCGCTGCCGACGATGCTGGACGCACCGAGGTCACGGTAGGCTGGCCCTCGATGGATCGAATGATCAGGCCCGGATCGCCGACGCCGGTGCCGACCTCGACGACTTCAGCACCGGCCGGGCGCGCAGGCTCTGCGTCTTCCGCCGCGGCTTCGACTTCATCTCCCGGACCGTGGACTTCGAGGTGCGACTGGCCGAGCGATCCCAGCATTTCATTGAGCAGCCGGTAAAACGTCGGCTCGTCGGGCGCCGCAAGAGCCAGCGGCTCGTACTTGGCGCGCACCACTTGCCAATCGAGACCTGCCAGTCGCTTGTCGAAATCCTTGTCGCGCACCGCATCCCACGCCGCCGCAAAGATCGATTCGCGGACGCGCAGCCGCACATTCGAGGGTCCCATGGGCGCTGGCGCACCGACGGCAGCTTCCACGGGCGAGAAAGCCGGCGGCATATTTGCGCTGGGCGCGTCGGGCTTGGGCGCATGGGCAGGAGTCTGTGGCGGAGCCGTTTGCGCCGCACACGCGGACGAAAGCGCAGCCACGAGCACGGTCAAGCGCGACAAATTCCGGTTCATCGTGCCGCCATTTTAGCAGGCCCACGCGACGGCGATAGGTGCCGTCGACGCAGATCCGTCGTGATCTGGCCCACCGGACTTGAGCCCAACGAAAGCGCTACCGTTGCGTCGGTCGGCGAACGCGGCGATCATGAGTTCATCATGGCTAGGTGTTCCCTCTCTTACTTCTGTTTCCTACTCGCTCTTGCCGGCTGCACGAGCCAAGGCCTTCCGTCCCGACCCGGTGCGCCCGATGCGGCACTTGGGGGCGGCGCAGGTACAGCCGGCGCGACTGGCCCCGGCGGCGCCCCGATCGCCACCGCCGGTGGGCCAGGCGCTGGCGGCACGAGCGCACTCGGCAGTGGCGGAGCAACTGGGAACGGCGGCCTTTCTGTGAGTGTCGCCGATGCAGCGCCACCGCCAGATGCCGCCAGAAATGACGGAGTCGGCACGGGCGGCGCCGGCGGCGCACTATCACCTGATGCACGTGTGGTGGGCGGCTCGGGCGGCACCGTGGTCGCCCCACCCGATGCTTGGACCGCGGGCACCGACGCTGTCACCGGCGTACTGGTTTCATCCCCGGCAACCATCGACGTTGGAACGGTCAGCGTCGGCACGACCTCGTTTGCCGCGACGGCAGTGATAACGAACATCGGCGCAACCACGGCAGTTCGGATCCAGCCTAGCGGCGTGGGACTATCGGCATCGGGCTGCGTAGGGGCCTTGCCGTTCGGTGCCTCATGCGCGCTGAGCATCACGGTGACGCCCACGGTGGCCGGCCCTATCGTCGGTAGCGTTGACGTATCGGCCACGCTAGGCACCGGGACGCCCCTTCGAATCACGGTCACGGGTGTAGCCATGTCCGCGGGAGCCTTCTTTCTAAGCCCGTCAGTCATTGCTCTGGGCGAGGTCGGTGTGGGTGAGGCGGTCCCAGTCGAAGTCACCGTCACCGCCGGCACGAACCTGTCTGGACTGGTCGCCGGGCTGCAAGGCCCGGACCTCAAGCTCGACCCGACATCGACGTGCGTCTCGACGTTGTCGGCTGGAACGACCTGCGTGATTGCTGCCGTTTTCATGGCCGCCGCCGCCGGAAGCCCGACCGCTGACAGCATCGTGGTCAGCCAAGGTGGAGTGGTAAAGAGCGTGCCCGTCACCGCGAACGTGTTGGCGCCGGCCAAACTGGCGGTCACGCCACCAACGGCCGACTTGGCGGCGACGCCCGGGCAATCGTCTTCCGCGCTCGATGTCAACGTCGGCAACATCGGTGGCATGAGCACGGGCCCGCTTGCCGTCTCGCTCGGCGGACCCGGCGCGAGCGACTTTGCGATCGTCGAAGACCGTTGCTCGGTCGTGACCCTCGCAGGAGCAAACTTCTGCACCATCACACTGGAGTACAAGCCGTCGCTAAACATAAGCCATACCGAGACGGCCACGTTGACGATCACCGATAGGGGAGCAGCAGGCTCCACGGCCTCGGTTCGCCTCACCGGAGGGCCTACCTCGCCGCCGAGTCTGACGATTGTAGGCGGTCCATCCCTTGGATCGGTCATGCCCGGTAGCACCGGCGCGGAAGTACTCTTTACGGTTGCGAACACTTCGGCAACGTCGACCGGCGCCTTGACGGCGTCGCTGAACAGTACGCTCATCACCATTTCCAGCAATACCTGCGCAGCCACGCCCACGCTCAGCCAGGGAGAAAGCTGCACCATCGGTCTACGTTTGGTGCCGGGCGCAGGCACGGCCCCGCAGGCCGTTTCGGCGTTGCTTACCGTTAGCGCTGCGAACGCTCGATCGACCGCGGCGTCCGTCACGGGAAACGTGGTCTCACCCTAGCGCGACCACCGGACGGGATCGCTGGGCCGACCTACCGCCGTGATCCGAAGATCGCCGTTCCTACCCGTAGCAACGTCGCGCCTTCACCGATGGCTACTTCCAGATCGTGGCTCATGCCCATCGACAGCTCGTCGAGCGTGACGTTCGGCCGCGTTTGCCCACGCCGCTCGTCGCGCAGGCATCGCAAAGCCGCAAAATGCGGACGGGAAAGCTCGGGATTTTCGTCGTAGGGCGGAATGACCATCAAGCCTTTGCAGCGCACGTGCTGGTAACCAGCGAACGCATCCAGCATACCGTCGAGCGCCGTCGGCGGAAGACCGCTCTTCTGCGTCTCGCCGGCCACGTTCACTTGCACGAGACAATCTTGCACGAGGTTCTGCGCCGCTGCCTTGCGCTCGATCTCGGCCAGCACGTCGAGCGACGCCACGGTATGAATCACGACGACTTTGCCGGCGACATACTTGACCTTGTTGGTCTGCAAAGGACCGATGAAATGCCAGCGCGGTGCCGACAGTCCGCGTGCGGCGACCAGCGCTGCGACGGCGGCACGCTTGTCGCGGAATTCCTGGCCGTAGTTTTCGGCGAAGTCTTGCTGTCCGGCTGCCAGCGCCGCCACGATGTCCTCGGGCACGACGGTCTTGCTGACGGCAAGCAAGCGCACGCTCTCTGGCAAACGACCCGCAGCGACCATTCTCGCGGCCACCCGATGCCGAACTGCCCGCAAATTGGCGGCGATTTCTTCCGCCCGGCTCATGGGGCCACCCCAAACGCAGGCGGTGGATAGCGCGGCAAAGCTTCGAGCGCACGCAGATCCGCCAGCACCTCTGCGACGGGCAAGCCAACCACGCTGGTGAAGGACCCGCGGATGTCGGTGACGAAACAGCCAGCGATGCCTTGAATGGCGTAGCCGCCGGCTTTGCCGCGCCACTCGCCCGAGGCCACGTAGGCGGCGATTTCCTTCGCATCGATCGAACGAAACGTCACGAAGGTCGTTACCAGACGCTCCAGCTTGTGCTCGCCGTGGCGAATACAAAACGCGGTGAGCACCTCGTGCCGGTGGCCCGACAGCTTCCGCAGCATCGCTTCGGCTTGCGCCTCGTCAGCGGGCTTACCCAGGATTTCCTGCCCGATCGCGACGACGGTGTCGGCGGCCAAGACAGCCAGCGAGGGCGTCCCCAACCGCGCCACGGCGGCGTCGCACTTTTCTGCCGCAACCCGCACGGCGTAGTCGCGGACACCTTCGCCGTCGCGCACCGATTCGTCGAGATCGACCGCTTCCACGGCAAGCACCAAGCCCAGGTCTTCCAGCAGTTCGCGACGCCTCGGCGAGGCAGAAGCAAGAATGAGATCGGGGTTCGAATGCACGGGGCCGAGTATATCAGGACGGCCGGCAAACTCGGCCGCACTGGCCGCGTTCGCGTCACCATGGCATGAATAGGCGGACGCATGACATTGGCACTGGACCGTTCCGCAATTCTAGGCTGGCTCACCGAGACGGACGAGACGCGCCTCGAAAAACTGTGGCAGGAAGCCGATCGTGCCCGTCGCGAGCACGTGGGCGACGAAGTTCACCTGCGCGGGCTCATCGAGATTTCCAACCACTGCTTGCGCCAGTGCCACTACTGCGGTTTGCGAGCTGGTAACCTCGACGTCACTCGCTACCGGATGAATTCCGACGAAATCGTCGTGGCTGCCAAGCAAGCGGGCGAGTTCGGCTACGGCACGGTGGTGCTGCAGGCCGGAGAGGACGAGGGCCTTACCGTCGACGCCGTGGTTTCCATCGTCCGTCGCATCAAGGCCGAGGCAGGCATTGCCGTCACCTTGAGCCTCGGCGAGCGCACCGTCAACGAGCTGCGCACCTGGCGCGAAGCCGGCGCGGACCGCTACCTTCTGCGCTTCGAAACCTCGAACAGCGATCTGTTTTCGCGCATGCACCCGCCGCGCGGCAAGGGTCGGCCGTCGCGCATGAGTCTTCTGCGGCAGCTCGTGCCGCTCGGTTACGAAGTGGGCAGCGGCGTGATGATCGGGATCCCGGGGCAGACGTACGACGATTTGGCCAACGACCTCGAACTTTTCCGCGAGCTGGATCTGGACATGATCGGCGTCGGGCCGTTCATCGCCCATCCGGGGACCCCCTTCGGCCAGACTGAAGCAACGCCCACCGACGGCCAAGCCCCGGCAACCGAGCTGATGACGTACAAGATGATCGCGCTAGCGCGCCTCCTTTGCCCCAACGCCAACATTCCCAGCACCACGGCACTGGCCACGCTGAACATCGCCGAAGGCCGCGAGCTCGGTCTTCAGCGCGGCGCCAATATCGTCATGCCCAACATGACGCCGCCCGAGTACCGCGTTCACTACGAGATCTACCCGGCCAAAGCCTGCATTCGCGAGACAGCCGATCTTTGCAATCGCTGTATCACAGGCCGCATCGAGAAGATTGGCCGCGCGATCGGTAGGGGTCCCGGACCGTCGCCGAACGTGCGCCGGCGTTCGAAAGGTAAGTCGGCAACCCTCGAACGCGTCGATGGAAGACCCGTCGGGCTTGGACGTTCTTCGCGCTGACTCGGCGGACCCTGCCGAGCCGACCCGCCACGACCTTGGCCAAGAGCAGAACTGCGAGAGTCACAAAGAGGCCGCCCGCGCCCTCGTTCGGCGTGCGAACCATGGAATAGCCCTGACTTGGCGTTGGGGCTTCGCAGGCAGAGCGCGTGCCGGGATAGATATCGCACGCGGCTTGCGTATCGTCGGGTGAAAGCGTGCGGCGCTCGACATCGCTCAGCCCAACAGCGGGGTACATCGTAGCGTCGGTGACCGTGGCGGGCACAGCAGGATCCGCGCACTCCAGCTGGGAACTGCCGTGGCTGTCTACCAGGGGCGTGGCCGTGTCGCTCGGCAAACGGCACGTGTGGGCCAAACCGATGACGTGGCCAAGCTCGTGGGTCACCGTGTTTTGAAAATCAACCACCGTGCCGGCGAGCTCTGGATTCGCCACCAAATCGCCCCATTCGTAGTTCGCGGCGTTGATTTCCATATCGGCGTCGACGATTTCGCCGGTGCTGATCTATTGGGTGAGCGTGGTGAGCGCCAAGACATTGGACGCGTGACAAGTTAGGCCCTCCGGATCGTCCGATGCCGACAACCTGCACCAGCGGTCGCGGTGGAACAGAATGACGTTCTTGCCGTCGCGGCCGACCTCCAACGTGCCCGAAAGAACCTTGTCTAGACTTAAGGACACACTCGAGCACGCAATCGCGTCGTGGCTCCAGGCCCGGGCCGCAAGCACGGCCGCGTTCGCGAACTCATCCGGACTAAGTACGGGCGGCGGATTCGTCAGATCCATTTGCATCGTGATGCAGGGGCTTCTCCACCACACAGGGATCCCGACGCTGGTCACGGCTCGAACGTAGGCCAAGGCAGATGGCGCGAACGAAACGACCGCGAGCACCGCTGTCAGCGCCCCGGCCCGCCTCGCCCATTTCATCGCACGCTTCCGATCAGCTTGGTCACCTGCTCGCGCAGCTCAGGCAGCGACATCACCCTTTGCCGTCGCGCCGAGCGCAAGTTGCCGCCAGCGCCGACTTCGACGACGCCTTCACTCGACGGCGGTTGGACTAGCCACTGCGAGCTTCCGGCATCTCAGGTGAGAGCGCGTTTGCCTTCGCTCATCCCAACGACTCGCAGCTGGCTCTTGCCGTGCAAGAAAAGCAGAGACTTTTCCCCGACCACAAAGGTCGGCATGCCCTCGACGGTCATTTCGATGTCGCCAACGACGCCGCCCAACGCGACGACTGTCAGGCGGCCCGACGCCTTGCCTTTCCAGACTTCGTCCACATCCACGTCGACCTTGGAAACAATCGTGCGCAGGTGCGCGTCCCACGCAGAATGCACGCCGCGGACGTTGCCCACGACGATGCTGTCCGCGCTGGTCGTCAGCTCCGTAAGGCTCATGGCCTGAAGGATCGAGGCGTGCGGCACGTAGGCCGGCCCAAGCACCAACGCCCCGACCGCAAGCTGGAGCAAGGTGACCGGTTTCATGCCGTAGCCCGAATCATCGGTGAGAAAGAGGAGACGCTTAAACCGCGATGCCGACAGCTAATGCGCGAGGCGCGAGATGCGCACGGTTGCGTTGGCGTCGTTTTGGAATTCGATCAGCGAGCTCCGTGGTCGCTCCGGCCAAATCGCGTGCTGCGAGATCGGACGACCACTCGCCAAATCGATCTGTTGCACCAAGTACACGTCGTAAAAGAGATGCCGATCCAGCGATGGCAGCAGGCCCGAATCGGCCTTCGCGCTTTCGAAGTCCGTGGCACCGTAGTTCATGATGGTGTAAAGCCCGGGCCGATCGGTGACCACCATGATGCGGTTCTCGTGCAGGCTCTCGAAGAAACGCCAGGTGGTCGCCGCTTCGCGGGTCAGGGTCAGCTCGTTGAGGATGCGGTATTCAGATGCCACCGGCAGGTAGACCGCGAACAGGGCCGCTGCGATGATGATGGCCACGAAGGGCCGGAATCGCTGCAGGGCCGTGGTCAAAAGCCACGCCGCCGGGAACGCAAAGAACGTGTCGATGGAGATCATCAAGCGCGATGCCGCCGGATGATGCGGTCGGCCCCAAACGTAGCTAAAGACAATGACCAGCTGGACCGCCATCCACACCGTGACCATGGTGGCGAATTGGAGCTTGGGCATCTTCCACTCGCGGGAACGAAGCCTTCCGGCAAGCCAGCCCAACCAGACCAGACATCCGACCGCGCCGACGGCGATAACAATCGCCGAGTGCGGCGGGTGAAAGTCGAATGGATTGAGAATCGGCTTGAAGTAGTCGCGCGCGTTTTCGATGAAATGGCCGAAACTGAAGGCGATGGCGCCAGGATCTTGCTCGGGCACGTTGCCGCGTAAGCTGGCTTGCCAGATGCGCGGAAGAAAGAACGCGGGCGAAAGAGCGTAGAGCAGGCGATAGGGCCGAATGTAGCGCCACTTGACCAGCCCGAAGAGGAAGAGCACGACCACGACCGGCGGCAGGAACAGGCCTGTCTCGTAGCGTATCTCGACGAACATACACAGGTTCATCCAAAGCACGGCGAGAGTCCCGGCGCTGGGTGCCCGGCAGTGGTCGACGAAGCTCTTGAGGACCAAAACGGAGAAGAAGGTCGCCAGAAAATCGAACCCGCCCGAACGCATGGAAATGAGCGTGATCGGGTGCGCGGCAACCAGCAGCGCCGCAACCGTGCCAACCGTCTCATTGCCCACTGACTTCGCCAGCCGGTAGGCCATGAGAACGAAGATCGGCATCACCAACAGATTGAAGAGAAAGACGTTGGTGTACGAATAGCCGCGCAGCACGTGGATGAGGCTGACGAGAAACGGAAACAGCGACGGGCGACGGTCGATCACCACGCCGGCGTCCCAGAAGTTGTCGTAGTAGTACTTGCCTGTAGTGGTGAACGTCGCGGTCTTGCTGAAGAAGAGATTCTTCGACGTGCCAAGCAGGTTTGCCTCGTCGGAAAGCACACGCAGGGCAGGGTGAATTGCCAACGCCGAGATTACGGTGACCAGAAGAGCGACGAGAAGGCCGGCACGATTGTCCTTGATCCACGCGACAATCGCGGGTTTGCGAACATCTCTGGCAATGTTTAGGTAGGTGCCGACCCACGCGACCACCAAGACCAGCAGGAAGTAGTAGGTGGCGTGGATGAACATCTTTTCTGCGTACTCGCGGTGGGCCAGACTGACGCCGAGCAGGCCGAGCAGACCGATCAGCAGAATCCCATGGACAACCGTTGGCAGACGCGACGCGCCCTCAGTCGACGGCGTGGGTTCGGACGAAGAGTTAGTTCTAGACGACATGACCACAGATCCTTTCACGACTGACGAGAAAGCCCGCGACGCGGACCGCGGATGTCCGCCCCAGTGCCTCGACCCGCAGACCAAGCCAGATGGTTGCAAACCGTCGCAGTCGAGGCACTCGTGCCGTCGGCCTTCTCTCTGAAAAGGAGTGTCAGAAGAAAACGCAAAACAGCCCTTTCATTGCACCACATCCGACCAGCGACATTAGAAAGTGAAGTGCAAGACGATCGCTTGTCCCAGATCTTCGATCACGTGAAGACCTGCGCCTTTGTAAGAAATGCTATTCGCTAGACAGGTGTAGCCCGACGTGGAAACCGAGGCCGCCATGGGATCAGTCGCTGTCTTGATTGAACAAAGATCGCCGGTTACGACATTCACGGCCGCAACATTGGTCAGCCCGGCTTCCACCAGGATTCGCACCGTGCCGCTATTCGTGGGGAACGAGCCGTCGAGCAGAACGACAATGCCACCCGAGTGCACGAACGTGGAAAGCGCGCTGCTCCAGCTCTTCCCGAGTTGGATGAGAGTGTTGTCGGATGCGGTGGTTTGGCTCTGGACCAACAACACGTCGGCCTGGGCCAGCGCCGAAACGAGATCGCTTGGGACGAATGGAGCCAGAACAACCTGGCGACCGACAGTGCTGACAGCTTCCGAGATGGCAACGTGGCTGTTGACCTCGGCCGTCGTATCCGCGACGCCGACGTATTCAGCTACTTGCACCGAATTGCTGCTCGACAGGAAGATCGCGTTGGCAAGGATCTGGTTCATGTCAGCGTTGGTGGCGTGAAAGTCGTGTCCAATGACGACGATCTGACCCGCGGTACTGGCTTTGCAGGAACCAAACCGGCAGACACCTGTTGCGCAGATTCGGCCGCAGCCGCCACAGTTGGCTTGGTCGGTTTGGTCGTCGACACATCGGCCGTCGCAGAAAACTTGCTGTCCCGGGCAGCCTGCTTCGACTTGGCCCCCTCCGCAGCGTCAGCACGCACCGCCGCTCTGTCGCCGCCAGCCTCAGTGGATGTGGAGGGAGCGTCCACCATGTCTCGCGCCTCCCGAACATCGCGCGCACCGGAAGTAAGAACGGGAGCGGCATCGCGCGCATCCGACTTCCCAGCATCGCTCGCATCCGGCCTCCCCGCGTCGCTCGCATCCGACTTCACCGCGTCGCTCGCATCCGCGCGACCATCCCTGGCGTCGGCCAGCGGCATGTCGTCGCCGTTTCCAGCTGGCCTTTCGGCGCCCCCCGTCTTGTCCGGGGCCCGATCCGCCGTAACCTCGATGATGGAATCGATGACCGCGTGCGCTTCGCCGTCATCGACATCGACGGCGCCACTTTGGTCGAGACTCGCGGATGAATCCAGCGACGGGTTCCCGTTGGCGGAAGCCTCGCCTGCTGCCAGATCCAGTGTGCCGAGATCGTGGCCCCCATCAACGCCGCAGGTGCCCGTAACCTGACATCCGCTTCCGCACGCCGTGAAGTTGTCCGCGCACGGTTGGCCAACCAACGGATCTAGGCAGCTTGGCAGCAAAAGCAACGCAAGGCAGGCCAAGGTTCTTGCGCACGTCATGGTCTGCGGCTTTTCGACAGATCAGTCGTTCGATTTCTCGCTCCGGAAAGGCTCATTGGAGCGTTGGATCGCCAGTTTCTTGTCAGTTCTTGAGACAGTCTGACGC
>ODAK010006278.1_pt1 | contig 12008 bp, 11 predicted proteins | sample 1539591 | NCBI WGS metagenome assembly ODAK01 (sample SAMEA3539303, study PRJEB22396) | soil metagenome | biome: tundra; feature: field; material: soil | place: USA | collected 2010-05 | depth 0.15 m | reverse complement strand
CGATGAAGCGCTGGGTCGACGGCGTGACCGGCGAGTTCTTCTTCCAGAAGCGCGTCCCCGAAAACGCTCCGGCCTGGCTGACGACCACCACGGTGCACTTTCCGAGCGGGCGCTCGGCCCGCGAGCTGGTGGTATCGGACGGCGCGCACCTTGCGTGGGGTGTGAATCTCGGTGTCATCGACTGGAACCCCTGGCCGGTGCGCCGGCGGGACCTCGACCGACCCGACGAGCTTCGCGTCGACCTCGACCCGATGCCGGACGTGCCGTTCGCCGAGGTCCGCGCCGTGGCGCAGTGCGTTCGCGAGGTGCTCGACGAGCACGGCCTGCTCGGCTTCCCGAAGACGTCGGGATCTCGCGGCATTCATGTCAACGTCCGCGTCCATCCTCAGCGCGACTTCCAGGAGGTCCGCCGCGCCGCGCTCGCGCTGGCGCGCGAGGTCGAGCGGCGCATGCCCGGTCGTGCGACGAGCAAGTGGTGGAAGGAGGAGCGCGTCGGCGTCTTCGTGGACTACAACCAGAACGCCCGCGATCGGACCGTCGCCTCGGCGTACTCGGTGCGAGCCGTGCCGGATGCACGCGTCTCCTGCCCGATCGACTGGGAGGAGCTGCCCGACGTCGAGCCGGCCGAGCTGCGGCTGGACACCGTGCCGGCACGACTGAAAGAGCGCGGCGATCCCTCGGCGACGATCGACGATCACCCCGGGGCATTGGACAGCCTGCTCGAGCTCGCCGCGCGCGATTCCGCGCAAGGGTTGGGCGATGCGCCGTGGCCGCCGAACTTTCCCAAGGCGCCGGGGGAGGGCAGGCGCGTGGCGCCTTCGCGCGCCAAGCGGCGCTGATCGTCACGCGGCGTCCGCCGGGCGCGATGAAAGCGGATGGCGCCGCGCGCGATGCCCGTGACTCGCTCGCCGCGGGCAACGCCCGTGCGGCTCGCGGCGTGACGGCGCGCTCAGTGCAGCTGGTCGATCGTGCACTCGCGCGCGGGCTTGTCCTCGCGCCAGCGGACGATCCTGGTGCCGTGACGGATTCGCCCGTCGCTGACGTGGTCGTAGCTGACCTCGACGACCAGCTCAGGTCGCAGCTCCACCCACTCGAGCTCACGATCGGCGCTCCAGCGACTCGGCTCGCCACTGCCGCGCGCTCCCGTCTCGTAGGCCGCGAGCTCGCGGCGCAGCTCGCGCTTGCGCGTGGCGTTGAACGCCGAGCTGTGCCCAACAGGCCGCAGCCTGCCGTCCGGCTGATAGAGGCCGAGGATCAGCGAGCCGACGCTCTCGGGCTCGACCCCCGGGCGAAAGCCGATCACCACGCAGTCGATCGTTCGCACGCGCTTGACCTTGACCATCGCCGTGCGCTTCCCGGGCGCGTAGGCGGCGTCGAGCCGCTTGGCGACGACGCCCTCGGTGTCATCTAGCCAGCGCTGCGCGGCCGCCGGGTCGCGTACGAGCTCAGAGCGTCGCAACCCGGCGAGCCCCTCGAGCGCGGCACGGCGGCGCTCGAACGGCGCCTCGAGCAGCTCCTCGCCGTCGAGCTCGAGCAGATCGAAGGCGACATAGGACGCGGGCCGCTCGCGCGCCAGGCGCTCGATGCGCGAGGCCGCGGGGTGGATGCGCTGCGCCAGCGCGCCGAAGGCCTGCCCCGGACCGTCGCCGTCGATCACGATCTCGCCGTCGAGCACGTAGCGCCCCGGCGGTAGGACGAGCTCCGGGAAGTAGCGCCTGAGATCCTTCGCCCCACGCGACTGGAGCTTCAGCTGCTCGCCGTCCACGAACGCGATCGCGCGAAAGCCGTCGTACTTCTGTTCATAGCTCCACTGCGGTCCGACCGGCAGAGCGCTCGCGGCGCGCGCGAGCTGAGGCTCGATTCCGAAGCGCATCGCCGGCCAGCCTAGCTAGAGTCACGTCGATGGCCACGGCTGAGCTCACCGACGCGGAGCGCGGGTATCTGGAGACGCTCTATTGGCTGCACGAGGCCGCTCTGCCGATGACCGGCGCCAACGTCGCACGGGCGATGCAGATCTCGGCGCCGGCCGTGCACGAGATGATCGGCCGCCTCGAGCGCGACGACTACATCACTCGCGCCTCGGACAAGGTGATCAGCTTCACGGCGGCCGGTGAGCGCCAGGCTGCCGAGATCGTCCGCCGCCACCGGCTGATCGAGCGCTTTCTGACCGACGTGCTAGGCATCCCCTGGGACGACGTCCACGAGGAGGCCGAGCGGCTGGAGCACGCCATGTCGCCGGTGCTCGAGGAGCGTATGCTCGCCGCGATCGGCGACGCGACAACCTGCCCGCACGGGCACCCGATCCGCGTCGGTGCCCGCATCCCCGGGGTCCCGCTGGCCGACGTCGGCGAGGGCGCGAGGATCCGCGTTCTGCGCTTCGAGAACGAGGCCGAGGATCTGTTGCACTACCTGCGCAAGATCGGCTTGGAGCCGGGCCTCGAGGGGACGGTCCTGCAGTCCGGCGAGCAGGAGATCGTCGTGGCGAGCGGTGAGCTGCGCGCGACGATCACGCGCAGCGTCGCCGAGACGGTGTCGGTGACCGCCGACCCCTCGCCCCCGCCCCGCGTAGCACTGCCCGAGCAGCTCGTGCTCGGGTCGCAGCGCTACGGGCGCTGAAGCCCGGTCTCTAGGCCGCTTCGAGCGCCGCCGCGAGCCGTGTGACGCCTTCGCGGATCTCGTCTGGCGTGACGCCCGAGTAGGCCAGGCGGACGGCGCCGGAGCCACCGTCAAGCACGAAGTCATCGCCGCTCACCAGTGCCAGCTTGCGCTCCGCGGCGGCCTTCAGCACCGCTGCCGGCTCGAGGCCATCGGGCAGCTTCACCCAGAGGAAGTAGCCGCCGTCGGGGACGACGAACGACGCGCCGGGGATCTGCTGGCTCAGCGCCTGCACGAGCGCATCGACCCGCTGCTCCAAAGCGCCGCGCACGCGTTCGATCGAGCGATCGATCGAGCCGGAGACGCAGAACTCGTAGACGATCGCGGCGTCGACCATGCTCGGCGAGATGTAGGTGTTGGTCGCCCGCACGACGATCCGTGAGATCAGCTCCGTTGGGCCGATCAGGAAACCGACGCGGATGCCGGGACAGACGGTCTTTGAGAATGACGAGGCGTAGACCACGTTTCCCTCGCCGCTGTCGAGCGAGAGCATCGTCGGCAGCGTCTCACCGCGGAAGCGCAGCGCGACATATGGGTCGTCCTCGAAGATCGTGAAGGCGTGCTCGCGTGCAAGCTCGAGCAGCCGCTCACGCTTGCGGCCCGAGAGCGTGTAGCCGGCGGGGTTGTGGAAGTTGGGGATGATGTGAGCGAGCTTCGGCTTTGCGCCGTCCGCCAGCGCCGCGGCGAGCGCCTCGGTGTCGATCCCGTCGGGCTCGAGCGGGATCGCCCTCAGCGCCGCGCCGTGCTGGCGCAGCGAGAGCAGCGTGCGGTCGTAGCTCGGCCGCTCGACGATCACCTCGTCACCGCTGCCGACCAGTTCGTCGAAGAGGAACGCGTCGGCCTGCATCGAGCCGTTCGTGACGAGCACGTTGGTCTCCTCGACACCGTGGCGCTCTGCGATCCAGCGACGCAGCGGGACGTAGCCGACCGCGGTGCCGTAGCCCGTCATGCCGCCGGGATCTTTGGCGAAGGCTCGCTGGGCCGCCTCGCTGAGTCCTTCGACGTCGACGATGTCGAGCGACGGGGCGCCGCGCGCGAATGACAGAGCTGTATCGCTCATGACTTCAGCCTCCTAGGAGTTCAACTGCGATCTCGGCGACCTGGGTTGGGGTCTTGGCCACGCGCACGCCGGCCGCCTCAAGCGCCGCCGCCTTGGCCGCCGCCGTGCCCTGAGAGCCCGACACGATCGCCCCGGCATGACCCATCGTCTTGCCCGGTGGCGCCGTGAAGCCCGCGATGTAGGCGACAACAGGCTTTGAGATGTGCGCGGCGATGTGCTCGGCGGCCACCTCTTCGGCATTGCCTCCGATCTCGCCGCTCATCACGATCAGCTCGGTCTCGGGGTCGGCTTCGAAGAGGTCGATGATGTCGACGAAGCTCGATCCGGGGACGGGGTCGCCGCCGATACCGACGATCGAGGAGTTGCCGAAGCCGCGCTGCGCCAGCTCGTTGCCGACCTGGTAGGTGAGTGTGCCCGAGCGCGATACGACGCCGACGTTGCCCTCGCGGAAGAACGCGGCCGGGATGATGCCGACGTTCGCCTTCCCGGGGGACAGGACGCCGGGGCAGTTGGGTCCGATCAGTCGGAGCTGTGGCGTGCGGCGCAGGTGGGTGTAGAGGCGCAGCTCATCGTGCGCCGGGATCCCCTCGGTGATCGCGATGATCGTGGTGATCCCGGCGTCAGCCGCTTCGAGGATCGAGTCGGCCGCGAACGGCGGCGGCACGAAGATCATCGCCGTGTTCGCCTGCGTCTGCGCGACCGCGGCATGGAAGGTGTTGAAGACCGGAATCCCCTCGACGTCCTGTCCACCTTTCCCGGGCGTGACGCCGGAGACCACGTTGGTGCCGTAGGCGCGATTGTTGAGCGAGTGGAAGCTGCCCTCGCGCCCGGTGATGCCGGAGACGCACAGGCGCGTGCTCTGATCGACGATCACGCTCATCGCCCGTGCCCTCCAGCCTGCGCGAGCTCCACAACGCGCGCGGCGGCCTCATCCATCGTGCTGACGGCGTGCACGTTCGGCAGTGCGGCCTCGCTCAGCAGCGCCCGGCCCTCATCGCCGTTGGTGCCGTCCAGGCGCACGACGAACGGGATCGTCGGCTTGATCTGCTCAAACGCCTGGATCAGGCCGCGGGCGACCTCGTCGCAGCGCGTGATGCCACCGAAGATGTTGAACAGCACGGCTTTGACGTTCGGGTCCGAGATGATCACCTCGACCGCGGCGGTGATCGCCTCGGCCTTCGACCCGCCGCCGGCGTCGAGGAAGTTGGCCGGCGCCCCGCCGTGGAGCGCGACGAGGTCGAGCGTCGACATGACCAAACCGGCGCCGTTGCCGAGAACGCCGATGTCGCCGTCGAGCTTGACGTAGGTCAGGTCGCGCTCCTTGGCCATCCGCTCCTGCGGGTCCTCGCTCGAAAGGTCGCGCAGTTGCGCGTTGTCCGGATGGCGGTAGAGCGAGTTCCCGTCGAGCGTGACCTTGGCGTCGAGCGCTACGAGCGCGCGCTCAGGAGTGACGATCAGCGGGTTGACCTCGACAAGCATCGCCTCCTCGCTGACGAAGGCGCCGTAGAGCTGCTCGAGGAACGCGCCAACCGGGCGCACGAGGTCGGCGTCGACGCCGGCCTCGAAGGCGAGCCGGCGGCCATGGAACGGCTGGAAGCCGAGCAGCGGATCGACGTGGAGCGTCGCGATCGCCTCGGGCGACTGGGCGGAGACCTCCTCGATGTCCATGCCGCCGCGTGTCGAGAGCATCGCCAGCGGCGCCTTCGCGCCACGGTCGAAGACGAACGACGCGTAGTACTCGGCCTCGATCTGCGAGGCCCGCTCGATCCACAGCTCGCGCACGGTCAGGCCCTTGATGTCCATGCCGAGAATTGCCTCGGCGTACTCGCGCGCCGCGGTCTCGTCGGCCGCGAGCTTGATCCCACCGAGCTTGCCGCGCCCGCCGACCTGGACCTGCGCCTTGATCGCGCAGGGGTACCCGATACGGTTGGCCGCAGCGACCGCCTCGTCTACCGTGCTGGCGGGTTCTCCGGCCGGTACAGGGATGCCATGACGGGCGAATAGCTGTTTCCCCTGATACTCGAGCAGATCCATCGGCCAGCGCGGACTCTATTCGACGTTCATAATTGACGGCTCACCAAACCGTCAGCGAGGAGCTCCACCTCTACATGCCACTGCCAGCGAAGACGACGTTCGTCACCTTTGACGTATACGGAACCCTGATCGACTGGGAGACCGGTATCTGGGACGCCTTTGCGGCCGAGGCGGCGCGCGATGGTTTCACGATCGAGCGCGAAGAGGTCATTCCGCTGTTTCACGAGATCTCGCGCCAGATCGAGGGAGGCTCTTACGAGCTCTACGCCGAGGTCCTGCGTCGCACCGCGGTCGAGATCTCCAAGCGCCTCGGCTGGCCGCTCGAGCCGTCGCGGTCCGGCTTCCTGCCCGACTCCGTGCAGCAGTGGATGCTGTTCAAGGAGACCCGTCCCCAGCTCGAGAAGCTCGCGAAGAAGTACAAGCTCGGGCTGATCTCGAACATCGACGACAAGCTGCTCGGCCAGACGCGCCGGCACATCCCGATCGACTTCGACCTCGTCGTGACGGCTCAGCAGGTGCGCTCCTACAAGCCCGACCTCGCCCACTTCAACGAGTGCGCTCGCCGAATCGGCGGGAAGAAGGGCTGGGTGCACGTCGCGGCCAGCTACTACCACGACGTCGAGCCTTGCGTGAAGGCCAAGATCCCCGTGATCTGGGTCAACCGAAACAAGGAGACGCTCGACGCCGGTCAGCGCAAGCCGACCGCCGAGGTCCCGAACTTGCGCGAAGCCGCCAAGCTCCTCGGCGCCGTCTAGGCCGGCCGGAGAGGACTCGGGCGTGCGCGCGATCGGCGTCCACGAGGACGTGATCGTGGTGGAGAGCCGCGTCTGGCGCACGACTGCGACGGCCGTGCGCAGCGGAGCGGAGGGGTTCCTGATCGACTCGCCGGTCTTCCCCGACGAGCTCGAGCTGCTGCCGGCGCTGCTCGAGCAGGCCGAGTTCCCCTGCAGCGGGCTGCTCGCCACGCATGGCGACTGGGACCACCTGCTCGGCCGGCTGGCTTTCCCCGGCAGCGCGCTCGGAGTCGCCGAGAGCACCGCGGCGCGGTTGCGAGCGCGGCCCGGAGCAGCGCAGCGCGCGCTGCGTGACTTCGACGAGCGCCACTACGTATCGCGTCCGGCGCCGCTCGCGCTCGGCTCGATCGAGGCTCTGCCGGTCCCCGGCTACTGCGGCCTCGGGGACGGCGAGCTCGAACTGCACCCGGCCGACGGGCACACGGTGGACGGCATGGCGGTCTGGATCCCGTGGGCGAAGGTCCTGATCTGCGGCGACTACCTCTCGCCTGTCGAGATCCCGACGCCCGAGGCCTCGATCGACGGGTATCTGGCGACGTTGGCGCGCCTCGAGCCGCTCGTCGCGCAGGCCGAATACGTCGTGCCGGGTCACGGCGGGCCGATCGAGGGAGCAGCCGCCCGCGCGCTCCTGCTCGAGGACCGCGACTACCTTGAGGCGCTGCGCGAGAGGCGGGCCGCCGACGCGGCTCTACCGGCCGCTCGCCGCGACGCCGAGCAGCGTCGGCTGCACGCTGCGAACCTGGCGCGGCTCGCGTAGGCCGCGCGCGGCGCCTGCCGCGCGCGAGCGGCTCAGCGTCCGATGGTCCGGCTCAACGCGCGCGGCAGATCGCGACGCTGCCCGCGCGTCGCTTGCTGCTGAGCTCCGCTGCGGGGACGAAGCGCGACGACGAGTACGGCCGGCATCAGCGTCGCGACGATCGCAATCGCGCTGGCGACGGCGATCAGCGAGTCGTTGACCTGAACGTGAGTCGTGGCAATCCTGGTGGCCAGAACCGCCGCGCCGAGGCCCGCTGCCGCGAGCGCAGCAGCCAGAGCGCTCGCGCGCGCGCCGGCGCTGCCCTCGGCGATCGGCCGCAGCGGCGCGCGCCATCGCTCGCCGCGCCAGAGCACGGCGAGTGTCAGCGACATCGTCGTCCCGGCGACGAAGTAGCCGCCCAGCACGTCGCTGGGGAAGTGCATCGTGAGGATCAGGATCGAATAGCTCACGGCGAGCACGAGTCCGCTGCCGAGCAGCCCTGCCAGCGGACGCAGCAGGGGTGGCGAGACCAGAACGGCGCAGAGGGCGACCATCATCGATGCGGTTGCGTGGCCGCTGGGCCATGACGGCACGCTGATCTGGTCATAGGGCCCGAGCGCAGCCGCGTAGCGGACCTGACCCAGATGCTTCAGCAGCTCGGTGGTTGCACTCGCGGCGCCCATCGCGATCGGCACGGCCAGGGCCAAACGGGGGCGTCGTCGCGCCAGCGCGACGGCGACGAAGGCCACACCGAACAGCACGTAGGGCAGCGGATTGGCTGCGTCGGCGATCCAGTTGGCCGCGGTGTCGATTCGCGCGTCGAATGCCAGCGCGCGAAAGCCGGCGAGGCTGTTGGCGTCGTGGGCGCGCGCCAGCGGCCACTGGAATGCGGCGAGCCCGACGATCAGCAGGGCTGCCGCACAGACGCCTGCTGCCAGAAGAGCGTGCCGTGCGCGGTCTGACATTCGATCCAGCGTAGCGAGCGTCGCTCTGGCCGGGCACCGGCGGCGGGCCCGTGACTCGCGCCCCGCTCGCGGTGAGCGGGGCGCAGGCGCTCTCAGCCGAGCCTGCGTCCCATGAACAGGTCGCGTCCCGCCAGCTCACCGTGGACCTTGCTCGAGCTGGAGAACCCGAGCGACTGATACAGCGCGATCGCACCGCGGTTGTGCTCGTTGGTGTCGAGCTCGATCCGCCGCGCGCCGCGGGCGGTCGCACGCTCGAATGCAAGCTCCACGAGCGCGCCGCCGATGCCGCGTCCGCGTGCCGCCAGCTCGACGTAGAGGTCCTCCAGCCAGCAGTCCGGCGAATTGGTCCAGATCGAGTGACGGAAGCGCAGCTGGCAGACGCCGCAGGGCGGTGAGCCGGCGTCGATGCGCCCGAGCAGGAACTCGGTGGCGGGGTCGGCGATCAGCCCTGCGACCGAGGCGGCGAAAGCGTCGTCGTCGGGCAGATCGTCGCCGAGCCAGTCGCGAAAGGCGATCAGCAGGCGCGCTACCTCAGGCGCCTGGTGCGCTGATGCGAGCCAGACCTCGCTCACGCCGACTCGATCACGGCGAGCGGATCTCCGGCGGCGACCGAGGAGCCGACCGAGATCGGCAGAGCGGTCACCGTGCCCGACTTGTGAGCGGTGATCTCGTTCTCCATCTTCATCGCCTCGACGATCGCGATCAGCGTGCCGGCCTGCACCTGCGCGCCGGTCTCGACCGCGATCTTGAGCACCGTGCCCTGCATCGGACTGCTCAGCACGTCGCCGCCGCCGGCGGCGCCGACGGCGCTCGCGCGCGGCCTGCGCTTGGCTCGCGGCCTCGCCGCCGCGCCGGTGAGACCACGGCCGGGTGCCGCGCCGCCGGGAGGACCGCTGACGCGCACATCGAAGCGGCGGCCGCTCACCTCGACCGTGTAGTCGAGCGTGAGCGCCGGCTCGTCGTCGTCGTCGACGATCGCCTGCTCCGAGCCGATCGTCGCCAGCCACCGATCGTCCTCCAACAACTCGCGGCAGGTTTCGCCGCGTGCCCACTGCTCGGTGGCGAGCAGACGCTGGTGGAAGGGGATCAGCGTCGTCAGGCCGGTGATCTCGAACTCGTGCAGCGCACGAAGCATGCGCTGGGTGGCGGCGGCGCGGTCGCTGTCCCAGACGATCAGCTTGGCGATCAGCGGGTCGTAGCTCGACGAGATCACGGCGCCGACGCCGACGCCGGAGTCGGTACGCACGCCGGGGCCGGACGGCTCGCGGTAGCCCGTGATCCGCCCGGGCGTGGGCATGAAGCGGTGCGCCGCGTCCTCTGCATTGATCCGGCACTCGATCGCGTGCCCGCGCAGTAGGACGTCCTCCTGGGTAAAGGGCAGAGGCTCGCCGGCGGCGACGCGGATGCCGGTCTTGACGATGTCGACGCCGCTCGTCATCTCGGTCACGCAGTGCTCGACCTGCACGCGCGTGTTCATCTCGAGGAAGTAGTAGTCCTCGCCGACCAGCAGTCCCTCGACCGTGCCGGCGCCGCGGTAGTCGATCGCGCGCGCGACTTCGGTCGCCGTCGCGCCGATTCGTTCGCGCAACGCCTCGTCCACGACCCACGGCGGAGCCGGCGACTCCTCGATCAGTTTCTGGTGGCGCCGCTGCACCGAGCAGTCCCGCTCGCCCAGGTGCACGACGTTGCCGTGGGCATCGGCGATGATCTGCACCTCGACGTGGCGCGGATCGGGCAGGTAGCGCTCGAGGTACAGCGTCGCGTCGCCGAAGAATCGCTGGCCCTCGCGTGCCGCGCCCTCGAACGCATCGGCGAGCTGATCGGCGGACTCGGCAACGCGCATGCCTTTGCCGCCACCACCGCCCGAGGCCTTGACCGCGACGGGGTAGCCGAATTCGGCGGCGATGATCTTGCGCGCCGCCGCGACGGTCTTGACCGGCTTCGTCGTGCCCGGGACGATCGGCACGCCGGCGGCGGCCATCAGCGCGCGCGAGCCGGTCTTGGAGCCCATCGCTTCGATTGCGGCGGCGGTCGGCCCGATGAAGACGATCCCCTGCTCCTCGCAGGCCGCGGCGAACGGCGCGTGCTCGGCGAGGAAGCCATAGCCGGGGTGGATCGCCTCGGCACCCGCCGTGCGAGCCACGGCCAGGATCCGCTCGATGTTCAGATAGCTCTCGGCCGGCTCCGCGCCGCCCAGCAGGTAGGCCTCGCCGGCGCGCGCGACGTGGATCGCGTCGCGGTCGAGTTCGGAGTAGACGGCAACGCTCGCGATCCCGAGCTCTTCGAGCGCGCGGATGATGCGAACAGCGATCTCTCCTCGATTGGCGACCAGGACCTTCGAGAACACCGCGCCCAGCTTAGTCGGCCGAGCCGCTGACGGGCCGGCGGTACTCAGGGGGCCGACGGGCTGACGATCATTCCGGCGCCGACCGTGTGGTTGGTCGCCTCGTCGATCAGGACGAAGCTCCCCGTGCGGCGGTTGCGAGCGTAGGGGTCGATCGCCAGCGGCGCGCTGGTCCGCAGGCTCACGCGGGCGATGTCGTTGAGCTCGAGCGCGCTCGGCTGCGGCTCGCGCTCCAGCGTTTCGACATCGACGCGATCGATCAGCGCCTCGACGATCGCCGTCGCGGTGCTCGCGGTGTGCTTGATCGCGTAGCGTGCCCCGGCCCGCAGCGGCTCGCTGTCCAGCCAGCAGATGTCGGCGTCGAACTCGCGGGTCACGAGCGGCGGCTCGTTGACGCCGGCGATCAGCTCGCCGCGGGCGACGTCGAGGTCGTCCTCGAGGCGCAGGGTCAACGAGAGCGGCGCGACCGCCTCGTCGAGCTCCCCCTCGTAGGTGTCGATCGCGGCGATCCGCGTGCGCTGCTGTGACGGGAGCACGATCACCTCCTCGCCGGCGCGCAGCGCTCCGCTCGCGAGTTGCCCGGCGTAGCCGCGGTACTCGCCATCGCCGCCGCCGGTCCGTACGACCCACTGCACCGGGAAGCGCGCCGGCACGTCGTAGGGGTGGTCGTAGGAGACCTCCACCTCTTCGAGATGACGCAACAGCGTTGGCCCCGCGTACCACGGCATGCGCTCCGAGGGATCGACGACGTTGTCGCCGCGCAGTGCCGAGATCGGGATGTTCAGCCAGTCGGCGACGCCGATCTTCTCGAGAAACGGCGCGAAGTCGGCCACGATCTCGGCAAAGCGCTCCTGCGAGTGCTCGACGAGGTCCATCTTGTTGACGGCGACGACCATGCGCGGGATCCCCAGCAGCGCGCTGATGAAGGCGTGGCGCTTGGACTGCTCGAGCACCCCCTTGCGCGCGTCGAGCAGGATCACCGCGAGGTCGGCGGTCGAGGCGCCCGTGACCATGTTGCGGGTGTACTGCTGGTGCCCCGGGCAGTCGGCGATGATGAAGCGCCGCCGGGGCGTCGTGAAGTAGCGGTAGGCGACATCGATCGTGATGCCCTGCTCGCGCTCGGCGCGCAGGCCGTCGACCAGCAGCGCGAGGTCGACCTCGCTGTCGCCGCGCTTACGCGAGACCTCCGTGACGTGCTCGAGCTGGTCCTCGAAGACCTGCTTGGAGTCATAGAGCAGGCGGCCGATCAACGTGCTCTTGCCGTCGTCGACCGAACCGGCGGTCGTGAAGCGCAACAGGTCGAGCGTCATCGGCGTGCGCCGGCGAATGATGAGCGGGCGAGCCGGGCCCTGGGGGCGAGCAACTCCATGTTTAGAAGTATCCGGCTTTTTTGCGGTCTTCCATGGCTGCTTCTGAGGTT
>ODAK010006277.1_pt1 | contig 12008 bp, 12 predicted proteins | sample 1539591 | NCBI WGS metagenome assembly ODAK01 (sample SAMEA3539303, study PRJEB22396) | soil metagenome | biome: tundra; feature: field; material: soil | place: USA | collected 2010-05 | depth 0.15 m | reverse complement strand
GAAGAGGGTTGTGATCGCATCATCGATGACGCGAAATCCTAGAGCGGGAGAAGGGTTCCGAAACCGGCATCACCAAAGGGCGGTCTTTCACGCGTGACGCTGCAAATTCCGCCGGTTTCGCGAACCCCGACCCTGACAAGGTGCGACATCCCGCAACGCCCTGCACCGTGGCGTTGGGCAACTGGTGGGAAACGGACCGGGCGGACGTCTGGTGCGCCCTCGCCCTCCCGTGAGCAGCCCATGGCTGCCAGGCGCTACGACGAGCAACGCCCGGCACGTGTCTACTTCGCGAAGTAGGTCGTCGCGCGCTTCTGGCCCTTGCTCGTGAGCCTCTTCTTCGCGACGCCCTCCTTGAGGATGCGGGGCATCTCCTTGGGCAGCATGCCGAGCTTCGAGCGGATCTCTTCGGCCCTCATTCCGTCCTTGTGGGTCTTCACGAGGAGGACGATCTTGTTGAGAACCGCCTGGATCTCTTCGTCGGAACGGCGAGGGAGTCGTCCGTTCTTGCCCCGCTTCGGCACCGCCGGCACCGCGAGCGGGTCCGGCTGACCGCCGCCACCGGGAACGGCGCGGGCGCGACCCCCGTCGCCCTCGGAGCCCGCGAGTTCGTGGAGCGAGGCGCCCTGAATGGCGGCGATGATCTGGGTGGCGAAGTTGGCCGCGAGGCCGTCGAGCTGCGAGCGGAGGGTCGGCATGGGTCGGTGCAGATCCTAACGTCCCGGCCCTTGATGGCCCAGAAAGCAGCTGTTGGTGATGCTTCGCTCTTTTTGGTGAGGAGCACCCCGCTCTTGCGGCCCCCCGGCTACCGCGTCGGCCGAAGCCCGTTCGGGCGTCGCCCGCTACCACCAGCGCCGCGAGGCGAAGCGGCCGCTGCCGTCGCGCCGGTAACCGCTGCGGTCAACCGAGGTGCCGTTCTGATTCACCCAGGCGAGGAAGGCGAAGCCGATCCCCGTGGCGACGACGTTCCGCACCTGCTTGCTCTCGGCCGCGCCGTTCGCCGCGAGGTTCGCCGCGTGCTCGCAGTTGAAACCGAGCAGGTCGTAGCTCCGGCCCACGAGATCGAGCGCCCTCTGCGCGACGGCGGCTCCCTGGCTGGGCCGCGCGCGCTGCTCGACGTGGATCTCGGCGTCGCCGGCGAAGCCTTCGCGCGGCGTGTGCACGACGCCGCCGTCGGGCCTGTTGTGCACGAACCAGAGGCGGCCGTCCGGCCACAGCCCGGTGCAGATGCCGTAGTGCTTCTTGAGGAACGACTGCACGTAGCACTTGTCGCCTTGCGCGATCATGTCGGGTTCTCCTCGTCGTCGGGGGTATCGTTGGTGTCCTTGGTCGTCTTCGCGGCGGCTGCCACGGCTCCCGCCGCGACGAGCGCGAGGATGCCCGCGCCGCCCAGGAGCCACTTGCCGAGGTTCTTCGGCTTGTCGTCATGGACGACAACGCCGCTCGCTTCGAGCTGGGTCGCCAGGATGTCCGCCTGACGGACAATGGCCGCGGGCTCCATGCCGAGCTTCCTGGCCGCCTTGCGGAGCTGGGCGAGGGTCATCGAAGTGTCGCCGGTCTCGACGCGGGACCAGCCGGACGGTGTCGCGAGAGCCACGCTCTCGGCCATCGTCAGCAGGTTGATCCCCTGAATCTCGCGGCGTCCGCGAATCACCTGGCCAACAATCTGCCCGTACGAGGTCTCCTGCTGCATCGCCTCGAAGGTTCGCATCCGTTTGCGTATGGCGCAAATCGATTCGTCCAGCGTACGCTGGTGCGCAGTCAGAAGTCTCCGCGCGTGTCTTGCCCGACGCGGCATCCTGGTCTAACGTTCAGGTCAGCATCAGGAGGCAGTATGGTTCCGGTTCCCGCCCCCGTGGAGGAGCTCGCAGAATTCTTCGCCGCCCACCGCGTGGTGCCCTTCATCGGGACGGGCTGCTCGCTCGGCCGCGCGTTCGACGTGATGCGACGCCGTCGCGAGAAGCGGAGCGCGTGAGTGGTCATGCCTGTCACCCGCAACGCGATCATCGTCGGAGCCCCTGGAGATGCTGCTCCGTCGTCGGAGATGTTCCTGGGTGTCCAAGCCGACGCCGTGTCATACGAGCGGTTCCTCTTGTCGCCGCATGGCGGGGCGTGGACACGAAACGAGATCATCCAGCTCTGGCATCCCGGAGCCGCGAAGCTCGCCGCATTCCTGAACTCCATCACGTGCGACTACTCGGTCACGGTCTTTTGCGGGCACGGAGCCCGGTACCAAGGCCAGCCCGTAATCGAAACGAACCCGAACGAGACGATGTACGTCAGCGACTTCCGGACAAGCTCCAAGCGGCAGCTCACCATCATCGATGCGTGTCAGGTGGAGGTGGAGCCCAGGGCTCTCTTGAAGGAGAAAGTCGCTGGGATTGGCGCTCCCCCCGACCCGTACTGGGACTCGTGCCGTGCTTTGTACGATGCAGGGATCATGGGGGTCGGGGAGATGCGGGCTCTCTGGAACGGCTGCAAGATGGGGCAGGTCTCCGGCTCTAATCCGCTCGGCGGGTACTTCTCTCACACGCTGCTCACGACATGTCAGTCCTGGGCGCGTCAAGCAAGAGGGCTTAACCCAACGGCGAGCCGAATGCTCACGATCCGAGAGGTCCATGACGGTGTGGGACCGAAGGTGACACAGCTCTACTACCCGCAGGAGCCGACGCTGGAGAGCGGCCGGTCGCACACGTCCTTCCCCTTCTTGGTCGCGTGAGCACCATGTCCAAAAAGCGGCCGAACAACTCATACCGCCAGTGGGACCACCTGCCGATCGAGTTCCCAATCCACGAGACGCAGGACTACATCGTCTTCTTGGACCCGAAGCTCGAAGTCGATTGGGAGACGAGCGACAAGTACGACAACGAGAAAAGGGAGCCGGAGGGCTTCACCGAGATCATGCGCCGCTACTCCGAGCTCGAGTCGTCGATCAGCGACGGCACGTCCCGCGGCAATCGAAAGCAAGCCGAACGCCTCATCGCGCTCGGCATCGACGCGGGCCTGAAGGGGGACGTTGCGGCGGCCCATCGGTGCATGAGCGCCGCGGCGGAGTTCATCGAGCTGCGGAACAAGGAGATCGGCAAGCGGCTCTACGTTTGGGGCGCCGTTCGAGCGACCGTGGTGTTCGTCCTCGTCGGGGCGATCGCATGGGCGTGCAGGCGCTACGTCGAGCCTCTTCTCGGCGAGCTGCCGTTCTCTCTCGTGCTCTACGGAGCTGGTGGTTCCATCGGTGCCCTCTTCTTCGTGTTGCGTGGGGTAGGTCTCGCCCTCCCCGATCCGCAGGCCGACAAGGACCTGCACGTGACCGAGGCGACGTGGCGCATCGTCCTTGGCGTCCTTGGGGCGGTGGTCGTCTGCCTTGCCGCTCGTACGGGCTTGCTCCTTGGGCCAGTGATGACCCTGCCGCAGGCAAAGTACTTCCTGATGCTGGTCGCCATCGTGGCGGGCCGGAGCGAGACGCTGGCGCCGGACTTGATGCTCAAGCTCGAGGCGGGCGCGAAAAAGGACGCTCCTCTGCGATGACCCCACATGGTCCTGGTGTCCTCCAACCCGCTCTCGACAACGCTTCAGTTGCAGACCCCGGCCGGTCTGATCGTGCCCGGAGTCTCGTTCGCCAAGGTCGCCGAGCAAACCGCCCCAGCCGGTCGTCTGATCCGCCAGGCAATGTCGTTCAACGCGTTGCTCGGACCGTCCCAGCACCTCGCCGTCGACGTGCAGACGCTCAAGGCCACGGTCCGCAGACACTTCGCGTGGGAGGAGTTCGTCTTCCGTCTCTCGCGCACGCTCGCGGACCTGCGGCAATCGGGGCCCGACGCCGTCCCTCGCCGGGCCCTTACCGACGCCGCCCTCGCTGACACGTGGGCCGCCGAGATCGTGAACCTGCCTGCCCTGCTTGCATACCTCACCACCGCGGGCCGCGTGCCCTTGGCCGTAAGCGAGCAAGGGCTTCTTGCCCTGCTCGTCGACGCACTCGCGGAGCCATGGGACACCGCCCCTGAGCCCCTTCCGCAGATGCCCGCATACCGCCGCTTCGCGCGGTGTGCGATGCTTGCCTCCGAGCTTCTCGACATCCGTGACCCGCGCGACGGCGTCCTCACGCTCTTCGCTCCGGACGCCCTGCTGGGCCTCGGGCGCATCCGTGAGTTCGATCTTCCGCAGTGTGCGCTCGTCCGCGCCACGGAGCTCTACGTCGAGCTGCTGCCGCAACTGTTCCCCGACGCCGAGCGGCTCTTTTCGCGCAAGCGCGGCATGCCCATCGCCGAATGGATTCGTGGGACCGTTGCGCTTGCCACAATGGCATTCGAGAACGTGAAGCCCGGCAGCTCGTTCAGCACGCGGATCGATTTTCGGCAGCCCGACACGCGTCCGGCGGCCCAACGCTCGCGGCGAGTGGCCGAGGAACTGAGCCGGTCGCGCGACGAGTTCCGGCAGGAGTTTGCGCGCCTGTTCGCGCAGGCCGTCAACCCCGGCCTCGCGTTTCGGCCGCTTCGCGAGTCGCCGCTTCTTCGCCTCGACAAGGACCTGTACATCGGCCTTCATGCCGACTTCCTTCTCGCTGCGGCCGACGAGAGCGTGTTCTTCTCGATGGTCGACGCTCTCGGCCCCGCCGGAAGCTCGAAGGGGGCACTGTTCGCGGCCGTTGGCACGGCGTTCGAGCAGTACGTCACCCGCGTGCTGGCCCGATGCGCTGCGGCGTCGTGCACCCAGCCCGTTCGCGTCCGCGAGGCTCCCGGACGCAACCGCTGCGATTTCGCCTGGAGGGTCGGTGACGATCTCCTCCTCCTCGATGCCAAGCGTTTCGGACTTGCGTCGAACCTTCTGATGGGTGATCTCGCCCTGAGCCAGCGCATGCTCAGCGATGTCGGGAAAGCGGTCGAGCAGTTCGCCGAAACCGCCAACGATATCGCACGGCACGGCATGGAGTCGGTCATCCCCGAGTTCGCAGGCTGGTCTCCTCGCCGGGTATTCGCGGCTGCGGTGAGCCACCGGCCAATGTACCTATGGTTCGGCGCAGCCGATCAGATCGCGTCCAATACCAATTTGCCCCGACCCTGGAAGGACCTCTTTGCGGCACGGCTCCTCGTCTGGTCGATCTCGGAACTGGAGTTGCTCGAAGCCGCCTTGCCAACACTGCCACTCGGGCGTCTGTTCGACGACGTGTGCCGGGACGACCCTCGGACGTTCCTTGATCTGAGGGCCTACCTGCAAGAGATCGGTTGGAAAGGGCCTTCCGCCTCGGACTACTACCCGCGGCGAGCGAGACAGATACTCGAAAGCGAAGATTGATTCTTATTCGGGTCTGTAATTCGCTATTTCGGCAAGCCTATTATTCGCTTTACGCAACGTACTACAAATAGTAAAATGGACTTATACATATACAAGCTGTAGGAGTAGCGATGCCAAAACGGCGAGGCCAGGCGAACCGGATTCCCGCTGCCGCCTTCGTCCTTGCGCTGGCGACCTGCTCCCTTGCCGAGGGAGTGACACCATGACCGAGCAGTCCGCCCCTTCTCCCTCCGCATCCACACCGACCTCCGGCCCCGCTCCGCAGGCGGGCAACTCGCAGCCCAAGCCCGCCGTCGGAAGCCCCGAGTGGGCATCCGAAATGGCGGCCATCGAGGCGGCGCGCGAGAGCAACAAGGTCTACCAGCTCGCCTTCTGGCCCGACGACAAGCGCGCGATGCCCGGCGACTTCATCGCCTGCGCGCTCTTCTCCTGCCTGCAGGGCAAAGATTCCGACTATGTCGAGCGGCAGACACTCGCGAGCATCAACGGCCTCTCCGTGACGTTCACCGGCCGCAGGCTCACGCAGGTGCATGCGGACGTCTGGGAAGCGATCATGCACCTCTCGCGGCAGCTTCCCGAGGGAAGCTATGTCAGGTTCAGCGCCCGCCAGCTTCTGCGCCTCATGGGGCGGCAGACCGGCGGCAAGCAGCGCGACGACCTCGACCTCTGGATCAACCAGCTGACCGCGACGTCCGTCGTCATCCACGACGAGAAGAAGCACCAGCGGTTCCGTGGCTCGCTGCTGCCCCGCAGCGCCGAGAAGACCGACAACGACGACACGCTCTACAGCGTCGACATCAACCGCGATCTCGCCAAGGTGCTCTCGGCGAATGCAAACCTCTTCCTCGTCGATTGGGAAAAGCGCAAGCAGCTCCAACAGAAGCCCCTAGCGGCCTGGCTGCAGCGTCACTTCTCGCGGTTCCAGAAGCCGCTCGCGGTCGCCGAGCTCTATCGGCTCTCCGGCAGCACGACGAAGCGCCTTGTCGACTTCCGCAAGCTACTGCGCGCGGCGCTCGCCGATTTGCAGACGGTCGGCGTGCTGACCGCCTGGCGCGTCGACGAAGCGACCGACACGGTCCACGTCACGCTCGAACACCGCCGCCTCAAGGGGGGGACTACGACTCCCACGATTGCAGCCCCCGCCCCTGCTCCGACCGCATCGCCCGCCCCGACCCAGGCCGCGCTCCCTTTGTCGCTTGCTCCGTCGGTTAGCCCCGATGCGCGTGCTCAGTTCCGCGCGCGCCATCCGGGCAAGGACGTTGACCGCTGCCTCGCCGACTTCGCGGCGTGGCTTAGCAAGTCAGGCAAGACCGCCGACAGGCCCGATGCCGCCTTCCTTGGCTTTGCCCACAAATGGGCGTCCGCTTCCTGACGACCGAACGCCCGATGCTCACCGGGACTTTGACTCCCACCCATTGCATATTGGGGTCACCACACGATTTGACCAAAACTGTACGCTAAGCGAATTTGGACGCAAAATTATGCACTTGCAAACAAGTCTCTAAAACGACCGTTTTGCGGACGATGGTGCGACACCACGAATTTCCGGCAAAAACCCGTCTCTAAATCCCATCCCAATATCCTGAGCCGTCCCGAAATCGGCAACCCGGTTATGAGACGCTCCTTAGCGTACAATATTTTCCGTTTCGTGAAGCGACCCCATATTGCTCGAGAGGATATTTCCGGGGACTACGACTCCCAAGGGGGGGACTTCGACTCCCAGGGAGGGGACTTCGACTCCCACCCCCGGGGACTACGACTCCCGGCAGAGGGGACTTCGACTCCCGTCTCGGGGGACTTTGACTCCCGCCGATCGGGACTCCGACTCCCACTTCGGGGGACCCCGACTCCCATGGAGGGGACTTCGACTCCCACGACGGGGGGACTACGACTCCCGAGTCACGACGAAATAGCACGATTTTCCAGACCGTTGCCGAGCGCCCTCGCGCGTGCGCGCGCGTGATTTGATCTGATAGATTAGATCTGATCTATCTACGATGGCAATCGACTTGGCCCATTAGAAAGCCCGTAGATTGATTTGGAGAGGCCAATGCTAACTCTCTACGCCTGATGACCGAACTTGCGCTCTGTGAGGCTGTAATGAGGTTTATAATGCGGAACGGACCCTAACGGGTCCGTAACCATTATCTCGGGTTCCACTTCGCGTCACCCTCCACCAAATGCCTTCGCTCACGCTCAGGCATAACGGAGCGGCCTACGGCCGCATAGACCATCAATGCTTCGCCCTACTCCGCCTCCGGCTCCGACGGGCTACGCAAGCGGCTCGCCACGCTCGCCGAAGGCGCTCTCCAAAGAAGAAAAACGCGTTTCGAGGCCGCCGTTCCTTAGAACGGTTCTAGGTTGTTGCAAGGGCCAATGTCCTAATCACGATCGCACTTCAATTCGAGCCCCTTGAGGGGGGACTCCGCAAACAGCTTCGGAAGGCTCTTCCTGCCCGGCGGACGCGAGCGCTCCTCCTGGGCAGGCCGGTTCTGCAGTCCGTAGCCGGTCATGTGCTTCGGGTTCGTCGAGAGGTCCGGGGGGCCTTCAAACACCAGGTCGGTGGCCAGTTCGCTGGCCGTAGGCGCTGCACTGCGCTTGTCGAGCGTCGCCAGGGCCTCGCGCAGCACCATGGCGCGCCTGCTGTGGCGCTTCTTCGCGAGCGCCGTCAACAGACGGTCGAGGGGCTCGGGCAGCTTGATCGGCGGGGCGCGCATGGGGCCGTTCCTGTAATTCGATAACTATACGAATTATAAAACGATTCATCGAAAATAGTCAATGACGGGGCCTGCGGAAGCGGTTGCCCCCTCCCCGTCCGTCCTCGGTCACCTCGCGGTGCCCAGTGGGCGGCCGGGCTCCCCCAAATCCCTCGCTTCGCTCGCTCAGGGGGAACCGAGGCACCTTGCGCCTGCGCGCAAGGTCGCAAGACGCGCCTTTGGCCCTCGGGATCGAAAGCGTACGACGGACTCTGCCCGCATCAAGGACGCGTCGCCCGGCCAAGGCTCCGGGCTCGCGCCGCAAGCGGACGGCTCGCCGTTCCTTGACCCGAGCCTCCCTCGCCGTGGAGGGAGATCGTGGCGAGGGCGAGGGACGGCCAGTCACGACCGCTCGCCGCTCAAGGCGGCTTCGGGCTCGGGACTCTCATCCCACAGGAGACGGACGCCAGCGGTAACGCGCGACCGCGCGGGAGTCGGAAGCCCCCTGCCCTTTGTTCACCGACCGTGCTTTATTGTGTTCATGATGGCATGATGGCAAGATGATGCGCCATCATTATGGATTGACGGCATGATGATAAGCTGATAGTTCATCAAGCCATCATGAAGACAATTGCCGTCATTTCCCAGAAAGGCGGCAGCGGGAAAACCACCACGCTGCTCAACCTCGCTGTTGCCGCGCAACAGGCTGGAAATACGGTGCTTATCGTCGATCTCGACCTTCAGGCCTCGGCCACCGACTGGCATAAGGCCCGCACGGACAAGTCCCCCCACGTGCAGCCCACCCACCCGGCCGGGCTGCCCGATCTGCTTGAGGCTGCAGCCGCCCAGGGCGTGGATTTCGCGTTCCTCGACACGGCGGCCAAGACCGAAAGCGACACGGCAGCGGCCATCGAGGCCGCGAATCTCGTGCTCGTCACCTGCCGCCCGTCCGTAATGGACCTGCGGGCAATGCGCAACACCATCCGGCTTTGCCGGATTCATGAGGTCGTCCCGCACGTTGTGCTCACGCAGATCGAGCCGCAAGGCACGCTCCAGAACGAAGCCCGCCAGACGCTCGAAGAGCTGGGCGTGGATGTCCTGGACGCAGGCCTCGGGCGGCGCGTCGCCTTTCATCACAGCGTCATCGAGGGCCTTGGCGTGACCGAGTACGAGCCCGACGGCAAGGCGGCGCTGGAAGTCCGGCGACTCCTCAAGTCCGTGTGCCATCTTGTCGGATTGCCATCACGCCATCAAGATGATAATTCATCAAATCATCAACCAAGCGACGCCGTTCCGGCATGAGTACCCCGGAGATGGCATGCCATCGTGCTGAATTGCCATCAATCAATCATCATGGTATGATGGCACGCCATCACGTCATCAGGAGCGCATCCGCATGAGCACCCAGAAACGAAAGCCCCTGAATACGGCAGCGCTTGCCGCCGCCGCCGTCGAGCAGCCCGACCCCGTACAGGTGGCCACGGCGGCCAACCGCCGGGCGGCACCAAGCCCCGCCGCTACGGCAGGAAAAGGGAGCCGCACCGGCAAGGTGCAGATTCAGGGCTACTTCCCCGAAGAGACGCGCCGCCGCCTCAAGATGCTGGCGGCCCAGCACGACCGCACCCTCGAAGACCTCCTGAGCGAAGCCATCGCCGACCTGTTCAAGAAGCATTCGACCTGACGTTATGATGGCTTGCCATCACGCCATCATGCAAGCGTCCCATCAACATCCTTGCAAATCGAATTTGACATGTTCAATATGCAAGGATGATACCGCGCCGTGCGCTCAAAACGGTTCAGGATGCCCTGAGCCGTCAGGCCGCCGTGGCTCTCCTGGGGCCCCGGCAGGTCGGCAAGACGACGCTCGCGCATACCGTCGCCGAGCAGACGGGCGCACTTTACCTCGACCTTGAAGCGCGCGAAGACCGCGAGAAGCTCAGTGATCCGGCGCTTTTCCTGCGCGCCTATGAGGACCGCCTGGTCATCCTCGACGAGATTCACCGCGTGCCCGAGCTGTTCCAGGCGCTGCGGGGTCTCATCGACCAGGGCCGCCGTCATGGACGGCGCTACGGCCGCTTCCTCATGCTTGGCTCCGCGTCAATCGACCTGCTGCGCCAATCGGGCGAGAGCCTGGCAGGACGCATCGCCTATGTCGAAATGGGACCGCTCGACGTGCTCGAAGCAGGGCAGGGGGAGGCAGAGCGCCAGGCCCTCTGGCTTCGCGGCGGGTTCCCCGACAGCTTCCTCGCCCGCTCCGACGCCGAGAGCCTGATGCTGCGCGAGGATTTCATCCGCACCTACCTCGAGCGCGACGTGCCGCAGTTCGGACCGCGCATCCCGGCCGAGACCCTCGAGCGCTTCTGGACGATGCTCGCGCACGGGCAGGGGACGATGCTCAATGCCTCGCGCCTGGCCGCCGGGCTTTCGGTCAAGGCCCCGACTGTCGTCCGTTACGTCGACCTTCTGGCCGATCTGCTGCTGGTGCGCCGCCTCCCGCCGTTCCATGCGAACACCGGCAAGCGCTTGGTGAAATCCCCCAAGACCTATGTGCGCGACAGCGGCATCCTCCATGCCCTGCTCGCGATCAAGGACTACAACGCGCTCGCCGGGCACCCGGTCGTAGGCGCGAGCTGGGAGGGCTTCGTCATCGAGAACCTGCTCGCGGTTGCGCCGGAGCGGACGCTCGCCACGTTCTACCGGACCTCCGCAGGCGCGGAGATCGATCTCGTGCTCGACCTGCCCCAGGGCGAGCGCTGGGCGATCGAGATCAAACGCGGCCTGACGGCGAAGCCGGAGAGGGGCTTCCATCAAGCGTGCGAGGACCTGAAGCCCGCGCGGCGCTTTGTCGTCTACTCTGGAGACATGCGCTTCCCCGTCAGCGCTGACCTCGAAGCCATCGGCGTGCGCGAGCTCGCCGAGAGGCTCGCGGAGGCGGCATGAGTACCATCATGATGGCATGCCATCTTTCCATCAATATGGCTGGAACTGAACGCTTGCGTAGGTGGCCGTTTTTCCACTACAAAGTGAGCATGGCCGTGCACGATCGCGCTTTGGGAAGACAGGAGAAGCAGTCGTCCGCACGCACGAATTCGCCGCTTGGCTTGCACGTACGCGCTGGCGGTACCGTCGGAGAAGGGGGAACGAAGCGATGCCGAGAAGCGAGCGGAGCGGACCGAAGAGCCGCTGGGTCCCGCTGAAGCGGGTGCAACAGCACCAGCTCAGGGCAGGCATTTGACCATGTCCAACCCTTTTTTCGACCATCCTATCCTGAATTCTCCCTACACCATCCCGGCACGGCACTGGGAGCTGGACGAGCACGGGCAACCGACGCAAAGAACTGTCGAGAACCGCCGCCGCGCGCAATTCATCACGCCGATCCCGAAGCCGAAGAAGCACAAGCGGTCCGCCGCACAGGAAGAAATAGTCTTCGACGAAGGCAAGGGCCTATCGACGAAGGAACAGCAATACGACACGACCTCGCTCATCAATGAGGTGCGCGGCTATGTCGATGCGTGGCGGGCCTTGCCAAACCCCACACACTGGCAAGTGACGCCGGAAACGGCTCGCTTACTTCAGCATTGGCGTCACCACCGGTTCAACGACATCCGGCCATTCTTTTGCCAGGTGGAGGCCGTAGAGGCGGCCATCTGGCTGACAGAGGTCGCTCGCCAATCCAAACAAGGGAAACGGATTCTCGACCACCTGGCCTCGGCCAGCAAGGACGCCAATCCCGAACTGATGAGGATTGCCCTGAAACTCGCCACCGGTGCCGGTAAAACGACCGTCATGGCGATGCTAATCGCCTGGCAAGCAATCAATGCGGCGCGATACCCGGGAAGCAAACACTTCACGCACGGCTTTCTCGTATGTGCGCCCGGCCTGACCATCAAGGATCGGCTCCGCGTCCTGCAGCCCAACGATCCCGACAGCTACTACGCCAGCCGTGAACTCGTTCCGGGCGACCTGCTCGAGGACGTGAACAGGGCCAAAATTGTGATCACCAACTATCACGTCTTCAAGTTGCGT
>ODAK010006276.1_pt1 | contig 12009 bp, 10 predicted proteins | sample 1539591 | NCBI WGS metagenome assembly ODAK01 (sample SAMEA3539303, study PRJEB22396) | soil metagenome | biome: tundra; feature: field; material: soil | place: USA | collected 2010-05 | depth 0.15 m | reverse complement strand
TACCGTGCGTGCCTGCACCAACTCGGTTGGCGCCAGCGCGATATCTTTCTCCGCTGCGGGATCGCCCGCCAGCTTCGCCAAGCGCGCCCGCGAATCCTGCACTTCATTAGCGCTTCCGCCCGCTGCTACGGCCAGCGCATATATATGACGCGCTTTCTCCGGCTGGCCTTGCTTCTCGAGCACCTGCCCCAGTCGGTTCGCGACCGTTCCCGACTGGCTCAAAAGCCACGCCGAGGTTAGAAACTGCATCGCCGCCAGATTCTCGCCGCGCTGAAATTTCGCCCATCCCATCCGCGCCCATGCCAGCGCCACCAGCCGCATCGACGAAAATGCCGACGGCCCCAGCCGGTCCAACTCGCCCGAGTCGAACTGTCCTCCAATGTCGTACAGAACCTGCTGCGCGGCATTCTCGGTCTCGGTCGGATCAATGTCATTCTTCGACTTCAGTGCTGACGCGTAGATATCTTCACCCGAATCCGCGCCCGCGCTGCCCGTCAGTCCCTTCAACAACTCTTGCGCCTGCGCGTTTTCTCCTAATCGCCCATACACCTGGGCCAGCGCCATCTTCGTTTCCGGATCATCCGGAGGAATTGCGGCGGCCGCTTCCAGCTCCGTGCGCGCGTCGGCATCGCGTCCCAGCTGTGCCAGCAACAAGCCGAGATTTTTGTGGGCCGCTTTCTCGTACGGAGCCGTCTCCAGCTGCTTGCGATAAGCCGCGATCGCCTCGTCGGTCTTCCCCGTTTCTTGCAGCTCCATCGCCAGGTCGCCATTTGCGTGCTTGTGATTCGGATCGAGCTCGATCTGCTTGCGGAACGCCGCGATCGCCTCCGCATGATGATTGGCTCCGGCGTAGGCCAGTCCCAGGGCATACCAGCCGTCTTTGATAACCGAATTCGCCAGACTCGGATTCGCCAGGCTCGGATCCCCGTCCAGCGCGCGCTTCAGCAGGTCGATCGCCGTGCGATAATCCTTGCTCTGCAGCGCTTTTACTCCCGCCTTATGCAGCTCGGCGGGAGTTCCTTTCATCTTCGAAGCCGCCGTCTCTTCCCCTTGCCCCGACGGCGTCAGGATCGTGCACGACAACAACTGACCTTGATCGCTGTGCGCTGCATTGCGAAACGATTCGTAGTCCGCGCGCCGCGCCGGCGCGAGCTCATTCACTTTCACGACAAGTTTGCGTTCGCCTTCCAGAATTCCCTTGCTCAGCGAATAGGTCGATGAGTAGTCGCCATAATCTCGCGTCATTTTCACCGCGGTCGGCGTGTGCACCGTGTAGTTGGAGGGAAACTGCAAGCGGACCCGGTAGTCCGTTTCACCCGCGGGACCTATGTTCATCGGCTCCTTGCTCTTTTCCGACGCTCGAATCGCAGGCATCCCCAGCGGCGGGATCGGGCGAAAATCCACACTCGCCGACGGCACTACAAAATACCGGTCCTGGTGCAGGTGATATTTCAGATGAAAGGGCTTGCTCGTGTCCTCGATGGAATTGAGCTGAACGTCATCGACGTCACCCGGCAAGCCCCAACTCGCGGAGAGGGCTTTTGCAAAGTCCTTCCACTGCGCCTGCGGAAATCGCCGGAAGCTTGAACGCATCGGCCAATCGCGATCTCCCTGGGCGGCAAATTCAAGGGTCGCATCGAGCGCGCCAAATTCGCTGAACTTGCCGTCGAGAGTGAAGCGCATGAAGGTCTTGACCGGCGAATCGGCCGGCGTCCGCTGCAAGCCTCCCTCGCTATCCTCCGACGCCACCACTGCTTCTTTGTTTCGCAACTGGTAAAGAATCAGCCCGAACGGCGTCACTTCAGGAGTGGTATCGAGCCAGGTCAGCGCGGTTCCCGTCCCCAGTCGAGCCGCCGTGATCACGTGATCGAACTGTGCCGGCGAAGGAACGTCCGCGTCCAGTTTGCGCGCGCTGCCGATCAGCACCGGATAACTCTGAATTCCCTCCGCCCGCAGCAGCGCGGAGAACAACGTATGTTTGTCCTTGCAGTCGCCGTAGACACTCCGCAGTACGTCCGAGGCCGAGTGCGGCTGATATCGGCCGACTCCGAGCGAGATGCTCACGTAACGCACATTCCGCGCCACGAAATCGTAGAGCCGTCGCGCTTTTTCTGTGGGCGTGTCCGCTCCCTTGGTGAGTTCGTCGGCTTTTTTTCGCACGCTGTCGTCAACCGTCATGCGCTCGCCTTGCAACTTTGCATACCAGTGTGCGACCTGCTTCCAGTCGGTGAAAGTCGTCAACTGCACATCGGGACCGGCGTCCTCGTCCGCCTCATCTTTATCTTTGTCGCGTTCCGGCTGGATGTCCTTCACCACCCAGGTGTAAATGCGGCGGTCTCCGGTCTCCTGAATCTCCGGCTTTCGCGTCGGCGTTTTGAGCTTCACTTCCCGCGCCTTCGGGACGTCAATCTCCAGCCGATCTTCGTTGACCACCACACCCTTCGGAAATGTGTGTTCGTACCAGAAGTTTCCCGCAGCCAGCGGCGTAAGAACCCGCGTCACGGCGCGGTATTCCAGCGTGTCGCCGGGCTGCAGCGCAGCCACGGAAATATGCCGCTGCCGGTAGTCGCTGTACATCGGAGCTTCTTTCAGCACATCGGGAGCGAAATCCTGCGCCGTCGATTCCGGCGTCACCACCACCTGCCCATCCGGCTTGCGCACGCGGACATACTCTACCTCCAGCTTCTCGGTCGCCGACGAGTATCCGAAAACCAGTTGGCCGAATTCCTCCACGCCCGCCTCGCTTTGAATCCGAACCACGGTCTCGGTCTCGCTCACTTCTGTTCCGTCGTTTTCAAAGTGGACACGATTTAAGATTCGTTCGAAGACCGCGCCCTCTTCGGAGTTAGCGTCATTCGTTTTCGGGTTGGGAGCGGAAGCCTGCGCCAGAGCGTCCGCGCTCATCAAGCAGACAAGCGAGCAGACGAGCGAGCAGACGAGTAAGAGGCCAATTGGAGCTTGCGACACACGACAGGGCATATTGCAGTTCTTTTACGCCGTGCCCAGCGTAAAATCAAACGAACTAGGATGAATTTCACCAAGATCGTTCGGCTCATTGCGATCCTGATTTGTTTCCGCAGTCTGCTTGCCGCGCAGGCTCCCCCACTCGCCGTTGTGGACGAAGCTCCGCCATCGCTTGTTGCGGGCGTGGAATTCCACGTTCTTCTTCATGCCCGCGGCGGCGTTCCGCCCTACGTCTGGAGCGTGGCCAGTGGCGCTCTTCCCGAAGGAATCACGCTCAGCCCGGAAGGCCTGCTGGCGGGACGCCCCGCCAAGCCCGGGGCTTTCGCGCTCACCTTAAAAGTCGAGGATTCCGGCCATCCCGCGCACACCATCTACAAAGTGTTCCGGGTCGTGGTCACCGCTTCTCTGTTGATCGAATGGCTTCAACCTCCCAAGGTCCGCGACGACCGTATCGACGGCATCATCCAGGTCTCCAATGGTTCCACCGAAGCCTTCGATCTGACCATCATCATCGTGGCCGTCGCCGAAAATGGGCGGGCGACGGCAATCGGCTACCAGCATTTTCCGCTAAAAGCGGGCACCACCGACTTTCAAATTCCCTTTGGCAACATGCTCCCCTATGGCGCCTACGTGATCCATGCCGATGCCATTGCCGAAATCCCCGCCCGGAACGCCATCCTTCGCCGGCGACTCCAGAGCCCTCAACCTTTGCAGGTCGTGCAGGGTCCGTAGCGGCTTTTGCCCCCGCCAGGTACGCGAAGCCTGTCGCCCTGGATGGCAACGATGGCGGCGCCAGATCGAAGCCCAAGTTAACTACTGACGGCTGCGATCTCCCCCCGTTTCTTGCTTTTTTGGGGCAGTTCCGCTAGATTTCAAGTTCCTTTGATTTATTCCAAGTTTCCTTTGAATTGACGAGCGACCATTGATCTGACGAGCGGGCAGGCCGTAAACTTGCCTCCAGGAGTTGTGGGTATGAAGCGGAGCTATATCGGGCTCGCCTTGGGCGTGCTGGTGGCAGTGGGAGCGGCTTTGAGCCTGCCGAGTTGTGGGCATGACCAGAAGCTGGTGAGCCTTGAGATTCAACCCGCGACATTTACTTTTCTGGAACCGTATCCGACGACGGGGACCGAACAGTACACCGCGATCGGCACGTATATCCATCCCCCGACGACGATGGATGTCACCAATCAGGCGACCTGGAAGATTGATGATGGTGTGGTTACGATGACGACTCCCGGCTTGTTCACTCCGGCGCCTCCGCCGTCGGGCTCGCCACAAGGCACGCTACCACCTTGCGGTGGCGGAAATATCTCGGCAAGTGTTCCTGTGGGTACCGGCGGTGCGTCGAACGTTGTGGTTGCCTATGCGACCGTAACCGTGGACAATCCGACCGTGGCGACTTGCCCGGGCGGCAACACGGAAGCCACGCTAAGCGTGCAGGTCACACCAACCCTGGGTGGGACTGTAACCAGCTTGTCATACGGTATTAACTGCCCGTCGGTTACATGCATCGCCGTGGTCCCGGTGGGGGCTTCGGTCGCACTCACCGCTACGCCCAATTCGGGCTTCTCTTTTGGAACCTGGACGGGTTGCACTACGACCAGTGGAGCCAATTTAAGCGTCTGCGCCGTCACCATCCCAGTCGGCGGAGTCGGGTTGGTAGCGACGTTCCTACCAGAATGAGCGCGCGAACAAATCTGCCACTACTCATCCGTTAGCAACTTGCCCAGCGTAGGCTTGTGCCTCTCCGGCTTCGTCTTCTTCGCCGGCACGAGGCGCGAGGGTTTGGGGCTGCCCACGCGTTCGCGGGCCATTTCGCGTACGACCTTGGCGGCGGAGAAGATTTTTTTCTTACGCTTGCGCGGCATGGTCGGGATGCCCGCATCTTCGCACATCCAACCCGCAAAAGTGCAATAATCTGAGGTTGGCGCGGCGGTTCGGCCTTTCGCAAGACGCGAAGGGCCGGGGGACTCGCCGCGTTGGCCGAGGCCCTAATATTTATGGATGAGCGCGAATTTTTTGACGAAAAGTCCGATAAGAAGCCGGCAAACTTAAGCTGTCCGCATTGCCATCAGTCGGCGGAGTATGAGATCCAGTGGCTGGTGCGCATGAAGAAGAAGAGTCTGCCGCCGCGGGCGGACGAGCGCGACCGCGCCAAGTTCGCCAAGGCGCAGTCCTACATGCTGCGGCGCGACGACATGCTGATGTGCAAGAACATGCGCTGCCGCAAGCGCTTTGAGATTACGGGCGTGCAGAGCGTCGCGTTTCTGCAGGATGGCCTGCCGGCGGCTGGCCCTTGATCGTTGGTCATTAGAATTTCCACACATCCCGCGAGGCGCGGACAGAAATGTCCGCACTTTATTCAAGCGTCGCTTCCAGTCATTCATTGTCGCATCACATTGTCCCATCACATTCATTGCCCATCCATTCGTTTATACTAGCCAGTTTGGTCTGCAACAGTTGACGCTGTGAAGGATGGGAGTCGATCCGTGAAGATTCTGGTTTGCTTGAAGCAGGTGCCGCAGAAAGACGCTCCGCTGAAGCTGAATGATGCGGGGACGTGGATCCGCGAAGATGTTTCCTACGAAGTGAATGAGCCGGACGCATTCGCGCTCGAAGAGGCGTTGCGGCAGAAGGAAAAGCACAGCGGCGAGGTGGTGGTGGTCACGGCGGGCCCGGCGCGGGCGATGCAGGTGTTGCGCGAGGCGCTGGCGAAAGGCGCGGACCGGGCGATCCATCTCGAAGACGCTGCCTTTGTCGGGCTCGATGCCTACAACACGGCGCGAGCGATCGCGGCGGCCATCAAGGAGGAGAAATTTGACCTGATCTTTACCGGCCTGCAATCGGATGATTGCGGATATGCGCAGACGGGCGTTATGCTGGCGCAGATTCTGGGACTGCCGCACGCGACCATCATCATGCACATTGAAAAAAATGAAGGCGGCATCCGCGTCAAGCGGGAACTGGAAGCAGGGTTCTTTCAGCTCGTCGATATGCCTTTGCCGGCGGTACTGACGATCCAGTCGGGGATTAACAAGCTGCGCTATGCGACGCTGATCGGGATCAAGCAGGCGAAGGCGAAGCCGCTGCGCAAGGTAACGCTCGGGGAAGTGCAGTCGGCAATGGGCGCGAATTTGCAGAAGATCGAGAAGCTGTACGCACCGCAAAAGTCGAAGAATACAGAGTTCCTAGAAGGGCCGCCGGCGGAAGTGGCGAAGAAGCTGGTGGAAAAGCTGAAGAATGAACTGCGAGTAATTTGAAGACCCCAGTTGTCAGTTGCCAGTTGCCAGTTCTCAGTTAAAGAACTTGGGCCGTTACTGAGAACTGACAACTGAGAACTGACTTTAGAACTGAGAACTGACTTTATGGACACTATTCTTGTAGTCGTTGAACAGCGGGAAGGAAAGCTGAACCGCGTCTCATGGGAGACGATTGCGGCTGGGCAGGCGATTGCCGCTCAGACTGGATGGACGCTGGAGGCCGCGGTGGTGGGCTCGGGCGTAGCTGCGATCGCGGGCGAGGTAGCGGAGAAGAAGGTCGGCAAAGTGTATGACGTCGAGTCGGCCCGACTCGAGCCCTACACTCCAGACGCGTTTGCGTATGCATTGCAGGCATTCTTGGAGAAGCATCCGGCGAAGCTGGTGTTGATGCCGCATACCTACCAGGTGCGGGATTTTGTGCCGAAGCTGGCGACGGTCTTGAAAACGACGGCGATCAGCGACGCGATCGGGGCCAGGTATGAAGGCGGGAAACTGCTGTTCACGCGGCAAATGTTTCAGGGAAAGTTTGTGGCCGACGTGAGTTTTGCCGGCTCGGGGCCTTGCTTTGTGACCTTTCAAAACGGCTCGTTCCGCGCCGATAAAGTCGAAGCGGGCGCGGCGGCGGCGCCGGTCGAGACGGTCAACGTCGACGTTCCGGATGGCGTCGTGCGCAACCAGCCGCAGGAAGTATTCAAGGAGAGCAAGCAGGCGGTGGATCTGACGCAGGCTGAGATTATTGTGTCGGTGGGGCGCGGGATCAAGGAGCAGAAAAACATCGACCTGGCGAAGCAATTGGCGGATGCGCTCGGTGGTGAACTGGCGGCGTCGCGTCCGATCTGCGACAACGGATGGTTGCCTATGGATCGGCAGGTTGGATCGTCGGGACAGACGGTCGCCCCGAAGCTATATCTGGCGCTGGGAATTTCGGGGGCGATTCAGCATATTGTCGGCATGAAGGGTTCCCGGAGCATCGTGGCCATCAACAAAGATTCCGAGGCGCCGATTTTTGAGATTGCGGATGTTGCCATCGTGGGAAACTTGTTCGACATCGTGCCCGCGCTGATCGAGGAAGTGAAGAAGGCGAAGGGGTAGATCGAGGTCAGAGGTTAGAGGTTAAAGGTCAGAGGTTAGAACAGTGGGACAAACGCTGGCTCGTGGTCGAGCCGAGACAGGCCAGCCGAACGAAAGGCAGCAACCGCTTGCTCGAGTTCGCTCGGGCTAATGCAGCGGTTGATTTCGGGGTATTGCTTCCCGGTGACGCGGCAGGCGGGATGGTATTGCACCATCAGATTGACATAGGTTTCGGGACCGAGTTCGCGGCCGATCCAGTTCATGATTTCTGGCGTTCCGGCCACACTGCCGGGCATTATAAGGTGGCGGAGCAGAACGCCGCGCAGCGCCACGCCTTGCTCATCGGTGACGAGCGGGCCGACCTGCCTGTGCATCTCCTTGATGGCGCGACGTGCCGCTTCGGGGTAATCCGGAGCTTTCATATAGCGGCGGGCACTCTCGGGATCCCAGAACTTGAAATCAGGCATGTAGATGTCTACTATGCCGTCCATGAGAGCAAGGGAATCCAGCGAGTCGTAGGCGCTGGTGTTGTATACCAGCGGCAAACGCAGGCCGCGCTCCACTGCACGCAAGAGCGCTTCCAGAATCTGCGGCACCACATGTTCCGGAGTCACCAGGTTGATGTTGTGGCAGCCCTGTTCCTGCAAGCGCAACATCATCCCAGCCAATCCTTCCGGTTCGGCGAGGCGGCCTTCGCCCAGCCAGCTGGTTTCGTAGTTCTGACAGAAAACGCAGCGCAGGTTGCACCAGCTGAAGAAGATGGTTCCAGAGCCACGGTTGCCGCGCAGGCAGCGTTCTTCGCCGCAGTGGGCAAAAGAGCTGCTGACGATCGCGTAACGTCCGGTGTCGCAGACCTGAGTCCTGTTCTCGATGCGGTCGACGTGGCAGTTGCGTGGGCAAAGGACGCAGTCGGCCAGCTTCTCCAAGCCGAGCTTGACGCGACGAGCCAATTCCCCGGATTGCCACAGCTCTAGATATGCGGGCTGGAAGTTGCTTCGGTTGACGGTAGTGGGACGCTCCGGCATTTTTCTTCTCGTGGCGCTGGTGGCTGCTACGCAGTTCGTTTGCGTTCGCCCCGAGCGCGCTCTACGTAGCGACCGTCCCTCACGTCCACTCGCACAATTTCCCCAGGAGCGATAAACAAAGGCACCTGAATGCGAAGGCCATTATCAAGGGTTGCGTCTTTCCAGGCACTATCCTGTTGTGAGTGGGTCGCCGGCGCGGTGTTGGCCACGGCGGCGTCGACTATGTCCGGAAATACGACACTGAGGGCCCGGCCTTCAAAAAACTCCACCGGCAGTTCCATTCCAGACTGGAGGAATGCGTAGGCCGGCCCTAAGAAAGCGCGTGGGACTGCAATCTGCTCATAGGTGCTGGGATCCATGAAAGTACAGGTTTCCGAGTCGTCAAACAGAAACTCCATCATGCGCCGGTCAACTTCCAAGTCTTCCAACCGCTCCTGGAGCCGAAAGTGCGGTTCCCACATCCGGCCACTTGCTACATTGCACAACTTGGTCTTCACCACTCCGCCCAACTTGGCAGACCCAGCTTTCGATTCCGCCTCGAGAACTTTGTAGATTTCCCCCTCGATGCCGAGGAACATTCCCGGTTTCAATTCGGATGCAATCACCATGGGGTACCCCCGGTGTAGCCATCGTCCATCTATATTGATAGACCATAGCACCTTACCTCCGCAGTGACGGATGTCACGACGATGACCCAAGTGGTGGTTGGCCGGACTTGTGCACTTGGGGTGATAGAGCGCGCGCTAGCTCCTGCACATCGAAAATCGGCGGCTGGCATGCAAACCCCGAGCACACCACCGCGAATGATCGTCCGTCAAATGATCGTCCGTCAGCCGACCGTCCGTCAAACGATTGTCCTCCGCCCAATTGGGGAAGATTCGGGATCGTCTCCGCCAAGGCCGGTGGCAGGTTCTGCGCGACAACCTTGTCAGCGTCCAAACGCAGCACTGCCGTGCTCAGGCCAAGGGGCCGCACCGCAGTCCGATACAGCTCCATGGCCGCGGCATCCTTCCCGACGACCACCACTTGCGTCTGCGGCTGGATGAAGCGGACCACCGCCAGCCCGTAAGTCGCCGCAAAAATGCCGTGCTGCCCCGCGACCCCGGCATAGACCTCCAGCGTCTGCTCGGCCTTGTCGAGATAAGACAAATCGTTGGCGTAACCATGCAGACGCAGCAGCGCGATCGCCGCCGCCGAATTTCCCGCGGGAGTCGGCGAATCCTGAAACGGTTTCCGCCGCGTCCCCAAAATTCCGAGTGCGGTTTGCTCGTCCGCCTTCCCGCGCGTATCAAAGAATCCGCCCGCCACCGTATCGAAGAAGCCCGCCACCATCGCATCCGCAATCGACCGCGCGAAGCGGAAATAGCTCAGGTCCGCCGTCGCCTCGTAAGCGTCGAGACACGCAATCACCGCGAAAGCATAGTCGTCCAGCACGCCCGGAACAGCGACAGCGACGTCGCGCGGCTCCGCTCGACCATCGGAGAAAGCTTCCGAGTACGCAATCACATGCTTCATCCCGCGCTCCGCAATCCATCCCTCGGAAAGCAGACGATCCAGCGAGCGCAAAGCAAAGGGGCGCACCTCCGCCAGATCCAGCACCTTGGCCGCTTCCAGATAAGCCGAAACGCACATCGCGTTCCAGCCCGCGTAAACCGTCTTGTCCACATACGGGGTTGGACGCAGCCGGCGCGCCGCATACATCTTCTTCTGAGCCGCCGCCAGCAGCGTGCGCGCGCTCTCTTCCTCAAGCTTCAGCCGCCGCGCGATTTCCTCCACCAAGGTTCGATCTGAAGAAGAAAGGTGGAGCACATTCTTCGCCCGATTGTGATGCATGTCTCCGACTTCCTGGATGCCGTAGTACAGCGCCGCCACCGCAGCCTCATCCTCGGTGAGCGCCGCTTTCGTTTCCGCCAAAGTCCAGGTGAAATAATCGCCATCATCGTCCATCGAGTAGTCGGCATCCTGCGAAGCGTAAAAGCCGCCGTGTGCGGGGTCGCTGAGCCATTCATCCATCCAGCGAATGATGTCGCGCGCCACCCCTGCAAAGAACTCATCCCCCGTTGCCTGGTAAGCGTGCACATAGTTTTTCAGCAACTCGGAGTTGTCGTAGCACATCTTCTCGAAGTGCGGCACGATCCAGCGCTCGTCCACCGAGTAGCGATGGAAGCCGCCCGCCAACTGGTCATAGACGCCGCCGCGGGCCATTTTCTCCATCGTGGTAACGAAAATCGTGCGCAGTTCTTCATTGCTTACATCCGAATCGTTGGCACCACGGTCCGTCGTGCGAACATACTGATCCATCACCAGATCGAGCGCGGCCGGATGCGGAAACTTGGGCGCGCTTCCAAATCCGCCGTTAACCTCGTCAAACATCTTCCGCGCCGAGTCCAAAATCGCGTCAACCACCGTTGCAGATACTTTCCCGCCGTCCACCGAAAAAGAATCCGCCTGCGAGATCGCGCTCTCGACCATCTGCGCCTGTTCCAGCACCTCGCCGTGCTTTTCGCGATAAGCCTGAGCAATCGAAAGCAGCACACGCTTTAGACTAGGCCGTCCATACTGGTCCGCCGGAGGGAAGTACGTCCCACCATAAAACGGCTTTCCGTCGGGAGTAAGAAACGCCGTAAGCGGCCACCCTCCCTGTCCTGTGAGCGCGCCCACCGCCGCCTGATACCGGCTGTCAATATCCGGACGCTCGTCCCGATCCACCTTCACCGCAATGTAATGCTCGTTAACGATCGCCGCCACCTCGGCATCGTCATAAGACTCGCGATCCATCACATGACACCAGTGACACCAAACCGCCCCAATATCCAAAAGCACGGGCTTGTTGGCCGCGCGAGCCGCGGCAAAAGCCTCCTCCCCAAACTCATGCCACTGAATAGGCTGATGCATAGCCGAACGAAGATAGGAAGAAGAAGCGCGAGCGAGGGCGTTGTGGGAGCCGGTGGTCATCAGGAGAGTCTATCGCGAGAATGGTCGAAAATGGGATGAACTGGCAAGGCTTACCGGAAGACACATTGGTCCAGCACCGGAGGCAGTCGCGGTGGTACGTCACTTACATCCGTGTCAAACCTCACTGACAAGGCCGCCGCCGTTCTCCTAGAATTTGCCTATCACCGGCGAACAAGTCCACAGCTTCCCCCGTTTAGCGGAAAAAAGGAGGCATTCTACCATGCATTCCTCACCTTCCAGCAAACTGAAACTCTCCTTCGACAGCGTCTTCTACTACGTCACCGACATGGATGCGTCCATAGCCTTCTATCGCGAAACCCTCGGACTTCCCCTGGTTTCGCGTGACTACGTCGCGCGCTTCGATCTCGATGGCGTGCTCATCGAACTCGTGCCCCTTCCGCCCGGATCGGTGGTTCCCGGCAGTGGCAATGCCCGCCTCTGCTTTTCGGTCGCGAATTTGCAGGAGACGTTGGAGCAAATACGCGCCCGCGGGATACCAACCAGCAAAATCAAAGAGCACAAGGACGGCAAACTGGCCTTTTTCCGCGACCCCGACGGTAACGAACTCTGCCTCTGGGAATACGCCAAAGTCGAAGATCCAAGGGAAATTGTGGAGTCGGCCATGATGCACGGCTAGCCAGGTTGCGGAAAAAGTTTAACTTCGCGCCCCAGCCCCTAAAGGGGCGTCTGATTGCGAAAGACTTACGGCATCGCTAAAGCGATGCCCTGATACG